>Ga0228535_1000051_pt1 | contig 346812 bp, 284 predicted proteins | sample SJ1metagenome_FD_168457 | JGI IMG/M metagenome (GOLD analysis project Ga0228535, IMG submission 168457) | Enriched culture of PCE-dechlorinating microbial communities from Ithaca, New York, USA - SJ1 | ecosystem: Engineered > Modeled > Simulated communities (microbial... > Unclassified... | reverse complement strand
GGAACTGCTTGAAAGTCCGCTGAATTACTCAATTGTTAAAAGAGCAAAAGATAGAGGACTAGCAACTATAAATATTCACAATATCAGAGATTACGGAAGAGGTAATTATAAACAGGTAGACGATTATCCATTTGGAGGTGAAGCCGGTATGGTAATCATGATTGAGCCGGTATATAATCTCATAAATGAACTTAAAAATAAAAGGGTCTACGATGAGATTATTTACATGTCTCCCGATGGAGAGCTGTTAGATCAAAAGCTCTGTAACAAACTATCCTGTATGGGGAATCTTATTATTTTATGTGGTCATTACAAAGGTGTAGACCATAGAATAAGAGAGCATCTGATAACTAAAGAAATCTCAATAGGAGACTATGTGCTTAGTGGAGGGGAGCTTCCTGCTGCAATTCTGTGTGACTCCATCATAAGAGTTCTTCCCGGGGCAATATCAGACGAAACTTCTGCCTTGAGCGACTCCTTTCAGGATAATCTTTTAGCCCCTCCGGTTTATACCAGACCAGCTGATTTTAACGGATGGAAGGTTCCCGATGTTCTTCTGTCGGGAAATCCTAGACATATTAAAGATTGGCAAGAGTCTCAATCTCTTGAAAGAACAAAAAGATTGAGACCATCACTTTTAGACTAAAAACCAAAGTCATGTACTTTAATCTTCTCTTGCTTATCCAACGAAGGTGCATCTGCTGTACCATGGACATGCATAGCCCTTATAATCATTGCTTTATCTGGAATTGCAGGGCATATATATTCACATCCTCCACACCCAATACACAGATTAGTGTTAACTGCCGGAATAAAAAGTCCGGTTTCACCATAAGGAACCATTGTAATTGCTTTTGTAGGGCAATGTTCGTCACATGCACCACAATCGGTTCCATCTGTATGGACAATACACTTTTCTAAAAAGAACTCTACTTGACCTATTTGTGTCAACTGTTTCTCCTCAAGTGTAATTGGCTTAAGTGCGTCGTTAGGGCAAACTTTAGAGCACTCATTGCATTCATATCCGCAAAAATGGTGCTTGAAACCAAGAACCGGCAATAAAATACCCTCTAATCCATACTCAGTTGTAGCAGGGTGTATTATGTTGTTCGGACACGCAGCAACACACGCATGACATGCTGTGCAATTCTTCTTTAAATGCTCAATACTTACTGCACCGGGAGGGGCAATTCCGGTCACTTTAGGTTTAGACGCAACTAAAGGTTTAAGATTAATAGCTTTTGCGGCTATTGCAGTTCCCATAAGTCCCAGCGCAATGATTGCTCTTCTTCTCTCTTCTGTGTTCTTTTTCTCAATATTTTTTTCATCATTAGCACCTATTTGAAATCTGTACGTGATAGCCCCTCTTTTGCAAGATTGCATGCAATTAAAACATGAAACACATCGTGTCTCATCTACAGTTTGATTATCTAAATCTATACATTGACTTTTACAATTCTGAACACAAATCTGACATTTGTTACACGACTCTTTATTGATTTGAGGTTTATATAAAGAAAATCTGGAGAGTAAACCCAGGAAAGTACCTACCGGACAAATTGTATTACAGTATAGCCGGCCTTTAAATGCGCTAATTATTACCACTACAGAAGCAAAAAATAGAGCAAAAAGAAATGATCCTATGGCAAAATGGGCATAACTCCTGTAAAAGACAGTAGATGGAAAGATATTAGCAAACAGGTTGTGCATAACCTGCTCAGATCTGCTTATCAGTTCGTTGGATATTTTGCCCCAGTTAGAGTAAGGGTCTAGGTAGACCAACGGAAAGGTTAAGCCCGAAATAAAGAGAATTCCTGTAATAACTAAAATAGAGAGTCTCAGCTTATTATACGGTCTATCGTACTTAAAGCGCCTCTGTTTTTTTGATTTAAACAGATTTGATACTCTCGTTACAATATCTTGAAAAACACCAAGAGGACACAAAGTTGAGCAATAAACCCTTCCAAATAGAGCTGTCAACAACAGTATTAACAAAAACGCAACAGCTCCACCCGAAAAGAGGGCTAATAGAGAGGGGATAAATTGTACTTTTAGAAACAGTGCAAAAAAAGCCGTCTCTCGATTGACAAAAAAAAGGAATGCAGCTGTAATGCAAAGAATAAATAGTAAAGATATTACTACTCTGACTACCTTTAGACTTTTGTACATATCGCTATCCAACTCTTATTCTTTCAACTTTTATCTTCTCCATATCGGTTGTCCCTATTTTCATCCTCTCTCCTATCCCAATGTGACTAACCTCCTCTAATTTTATATCTCTGAACTGGGAGAAAAAACGTACTGCGGCTGTATCTACTGCAACAATGTCTGTAGAGATAAACAGAGCTTTAGGAGTCTGTACATCTTCTATGCTTTTACCCTTAGGGCCGTTTTGAGTCATGATTCTATAGGCATCAACAATATTTAAAACAGGCATTTTAGAAAATGTGGAGCAGTCTGCAATGCACTGCTGAAGGTCGTTAGAGTGCCAAAAACGTCTGTCCCAAACTATACCCATGAAATTTTTCATAGCTATTGTCATTCTGGCTCCACCATGATTTTTTAGTACAGGTACGTTAATCCAAACGTCGCAATCTAAAATTGCTTCATGAATTTTTACCTCTTTTAGTCTTTGACCCCTTGGGAGCTGAACTGATTTATAGTATTTTTCATCATGGGCAAATGCCATTTTTGCACCCTCTGCTTTTGCAGCACTCTCTATTCCGCTGTTTCTGTAGCACGCTTGCCACTCGTCGCATGTGTGATCAAATACAACTACTTCCGATGCTCCGGCCCTGAAACAATCCTTTACAATTGCCGCAATCAGTTGGGGATTTGTATTTGCCGCAAATTCGGGTCTCTTATCCCAACCTATGTTAGGTTTGACAACCACTTTTTGACCTCTTTTAACAAATCTTGTGATTCCACCCATTGCGTCGATTGCCCTTTTGTACATCTCATCTGGTTCACCTCCCATTACTGCAACAAGATCATTATCTGCCTTAAGGGTCATCTTCTCGGCAGCAAAGAGATTATTACTCTTAACTCCAACTGTGCTTGCAATACCACCAAGAATTGCCGTCTTTATAAAATTCCTTCTTTCCATAATGTAGACTTAATTTTCACAAATATACTATTCAGTGTTTATATTTACTAGTTTCAATCCCTGAAATTTCAAAAAATATGTGCTATCTTAGGGAAAAATTTAACTGTGAGCAGATCTGTTTTTAAAAAAATATGGCTTTTTTATTACGAAGGCTTTAAAAGCATGACTATAGGAAAAACTCTTTGGTTGATAATTGCTATTAAGCTATTCATCATGTTTTTCGTATTGAAATTATTCTTTTTTAAAAGTGAATTAAGTGAATACTCAACAAAAGAGGAGAAGTCGAAACATGTTATCAAAGAGCTGACAAAATAAATATTTTAAAAATACTATACTAAAACTAACCTAAACTATTAAATTATGTTATTAGCCTCATTACTAGGCCTTTCTAGGCTTCAGTTTGCATTAACGGCTATGTTTCACTGGCTCTTTGTTCCTTTAACAATAGGGCTGGGTTTTATAATAGCCATAATGGAAACATATTATGTGAGAACGGGAAACGAGTTCTGGAAAAGAACCACTAAGTTCTGGATGAAAATTTTTGCAATCAACTTTGCAATTGGAGTTGCTACCGGAATTATCCTTGAGTTTCAGTTTGGAACAAACTGGAGTAATTACTCTTGGTTTGTAGGAGATATTTTTGGGGCCCCACTTGCAATAGAGGGTATTTTTGCATTCTTTTTAGAGAGTACATTCTTTGCAATCATGTTTTTTGGCTGGAATAAAGTGAGTAAAAATGTTCACTTGCTTTCAACTTGGCTTGTTGCTATAGGCACTGTTTTGTCTGCACTTTGGATACTTGTTGCAAATGCTTGGATGCAATATCCTGCCGGAATGGAGTTTAATCCTGATACTGCCAGAAATGAGATGGTAGATTTTTGGGCTGTTGCCCTATCGCCTGTAGCCCTAAATAAATTTGTTCACACCGTAACTAACTGTTTTGTTATAGCTGCTGTAGTAGTAATTGGAATTTCGTCGTGGTATCTCTTAAGAAAAAGAGAAGATGAGTTCTCAAGGAAGAGCATTAGAATCGCTTCGGTATTCGGAATGGTCTCACTAATAGTTCTTATCTGGTCGGGAGACGGGTCGGCTTATCATGTAGCAAAAAAGCAGCCAATGAAACTGGCAGCGATGGAGGGTCTTTACATTAGCCAAAAAGGCACCCCAATTGTGGCCTTTGGTGTATTGAATCCAAAAAAAGATATACGAAAAATTGAGTATGACTCTTTAGGATATGCACTTCAAGAGCCCTATCTTTTCAACATATCAATTCCAAAAGGGCTATCCCTTCTTGTAGATAGAAAAACCGACAGCTTTGTTCCGGGAATTGAGGATATAATCCAAGGAGGATACACCTATATAGACGAACTGGGAAACGAACAGACAGCTCTCCCGGTAAGGGAGAGAATGAAGAGAGGGAAAATAGCAATTCAAGCTCTATCTGATTATCACAAAGCTAAAGAGGCCGGCGATGAAGAGGGTAAAGATATCTCTTTAAAATTGTTGAGGGAGAATTTTCCCCATTTTGGATATGGATATATAGAGAAACCTTCGGATGTTGTCCCAAATGTACCTTTAACATTCTACGCTTTTCGAATTATGGTGATATTAGGTGGACTTTTCTTATTGTTGTTTACTCTTGCAATTTGGCTCGACAGGAAAAATCTTCTGGCCCGTTCATATTGGTTCCATTACTTGGCAATAGTGAGCATACCTTTAGTTTATATATGCACACAAGCAGGCTGGATAGTTGCTGAGGTAGGCAGACAACCATGGACTATTCAGGATCTACTTACAACCGGAGCATCTGTTTCCGGAGTGAGTGCATCTTCTGTGATGACAACCACAATAATGTTCTTTGTGCTTTTCTCTGTTCTACTTGCTGCAGAACTCACAATAATGTTCAAGGTGATAAAAAAGGGCCCCGCGTCTAATAACTAATAAAGAATTTTCATATGCTATACTTTTTTCAACACTATTGGTGGATACTGGTATCTCTTCTTGGGGCACTGCTGGTATTCCTTATGTTTGTTCAAGGAGGGCAATCTCTTCTCTTTGGAATAGCCAGAAAAGATGATGAGAAGACCCTGCTTATTAATGCTCTCGGGCACAAATGGGAACTTACTTTTACCACTTTGGTTACATTTGGAGGAGCAGTGTTTGCATCCTTTCCTCTCTATTACTCTACCAGTTTTGGCGGGGCCTATTGGTTATGGATGTCTATTCTCTTTCTTTTTGTTATTCAAGCAGTATCATTCGAATACAGGAGTAAAGCCGGAAATATTTTAGGAGCAAGAACTTATGAGATTTTTCTATTTTTAAATGGTTCGCTTGGTACAATTCTGTTAGGTGTTGCAGTTGGAACTTTTTTCACGGGTGGTGCATTTATGATGAATAAACTTAGTATCACAGATATAAATCAGCCCACAATATCTTATTGGGTAAACGGTTGGCATGGTTTGGATGCTATTGCAAACCCTTTTAATCTGCTTCTTGGATTTGTTGTCTATCTTGCCGCAAGAACCCTTGGACTACTATATGTTATTAAACATATTGACTTGGAATCTCTCGTAGAGAAGGCAAAGGTTCAGGTAAAGGTTACCGGTGTTGCTTTTGTGGTGGGCTTTGTTGCCTTCTTGGCGGCTCTTTTCACTATGACAGGGCATGCCGTGAGTATAGAAAATGGATTTATATATCCTGTTAAATACAAGTACTTTTTTAATATGGTTGAACTAATCTGGCCCGCAATTATGCTTATCTCTGGTGTAGTGCTTGTATTGGCCGGAATTGGAACCGCGCTGTTTTCAAAACCAAAGTACAGTTTTTATCTTACAGGAGGGGGTGTAGTTTTGGCTGTTTGGAGTGTATTGATATGTGCTGCTTTTAACAATACTGCATTTTTTGTATCTACCGTAGATACTCAACAATCCTTAACTCTTTATAACAGTTCGTCGAGCGAATTTACTCTCAAAGTTATGACATACGTTTCGTTTTTCATTCCGTTTGTTTTGGCTTATGTTATATATGTGTGGAGAAAGCTCACAGCAACAAAAATAAGCAACGAAGATATCAACAGGGCCGACTCTCACAAATACTAAACTCAATAGGTGATTTTTATTTACTCACTATCCGGTTACAACAACTCCCTTTTCATGGTCAAATTGACTTCCGGCTGTGCTGTGCGGAATAGTATAAACCAATATTGTTATAATAGAAGCAATTATAAGAAGATACCTTCTCTCTCTCTTTCTGTTCATTAAATATGCAATAAGCCAAAACACAAATACCAGAAGTGTCTTATTATCTGTCAAATCTGCTCCGAATGGCCAACCTGTCCAATATGCTCCAAAGGCAAACTTCTGAACTATAGGGCCAAAAAATAGCCCCCCAAGCGCAAACATAAATAGTGTGAGGAGGGCAATTTTTAAAGCTCGTTTATGTTTAAAAAACGCCATAATTCCTGCTAGATTAGATAGCAACATTGCAAAGAACATTAAGAAAACATGAGGTATCAATGCCCATCCGGGAACAGGGGACTTGAATCTAATAATCACACCGTTGGTGGATATGGGCATCTCCTCTCCATTATCCATATTAATTACGGGATAATAGATCAACTTACCGGCCGGAGGTTGAGAAGGGAGAGAAAATAGAAACCCCTTTGAACTTTTAACCCCCTCTGTAACAGAAAGAGTGTCGTTACCGGGGTATATTCTATAGAGTAGTTTCATTGACTCTATCTTCACCAATGAATCTCGGTCAACTCGTTTTAGAGTTATCTCAATTTTAGATTGTTCTTTTGAATCCTTGTAATTGTCAAGGGTTAACAAGGTCTCTGTACTTCTTATAAATCTTGCTTTATATTCAAAACCATCAACCGCAAATTCAACCCTTTTTGGATTGGTCGGGCCGGTTAATCTTTGATAAACAACCGCCGTTAGTGTAATAAATACCGCAGCAATAGTAATTAAAAATGTTTTCATATTCTAATTATAATTCAATTTTCAATTTTAACTCCTTTCCCTCCCTAACGAGTAAAACATCAACAGTATCCCCTTTGTTTAACTTAGATAGTGCTGTCATATAATCATATATATTGTTAATCTTTGTCTCATTAATTTTTATGATAATATCTTTGTCTTTCAAGCCGGCTCTCTCCCCTGCCCTTCCTGGTGTGACGGAACCTACCCTGAAACCATCTCCCTTTTCATATGTAAAATCGGGGATTATGCCAAAGGTTACATTGAATGACGACCTTGAGTTTACTGTTTGTGAAGAGGAGGTTTTTTGGTACTGAATCTTAAATCCCGAAGTTGACACAACCTCTAGCAAATCTGTAATTAGTTCAGATATTCCTAATATGCCGTCAAAGTTAATCAAATGAGAGAGGTCGTTTGGAGTATGATATTCTTTGTGTACTCCTGTGGTAAAATAGAGAACAGGCACATCTTTGGCGTAAAAAGAGGCATGGTCGGAGGGGCCAAAACCATCTTTTGTTGTTGTTATGGTATAGTTGTATTTTTTATTGATTTGATTTATCAGCGAATCTGCACCCATAAATGTTCCAACACCTCCGGCTTGAAGTCTGTTCTCCTGCATTCTACCCACCATATCCAGATTAATCATCAGCTCAGGTAGTTTGCTAAGAGCTTGTAGAGTGTCTGCTAAATTTTTTGAACCGATAAGCCCCATCTCTTCGGCACCAAAAGCTGCAAATGCATATCTATAATTTAATTTTAGAGAGTCACCTCTACTCTTTATATTTCTTGCAATCTTCATCATTGCTGCTACTCCACTTGCATTGTCATCTGCTCCATTGTGAATCTCTATCTCTTTAACCATACTCCCTGTACCCTTTCCACCAATACCAAGATGGTCGTAGTGAGCACCTGTAAGTACCATTTTTGTATTGTGGTCTTTTTTAGATACAACTGCAACATTATATGTGGTACCAATAACTTCGCGGCTACCACCCTCAATGTACACTTCGAGTCCATTAATTATTTCTGCCATAGATTTTTCAGTCGCTCTAACAATGTGAATCGGAGCTTGAGATGCTCTCACCGGCGGGATTTCGGATAGTGGCCTATTGTTGTAGTATATTACCCCCTTTACTCCTGCCTCGCTTAATGGTGTAGTTATGTATCTGAGGGAGTCGTCACTTAATTTGATAATAGCTACAGCGTCTTTAAGCTTTTCCTTTAAACCGGAGAGATTTTCGGGATCGGTAATCTGCTCTAGATTCATTATAAATGATTTTCCCATAATCTTTCCACTCTTAGACAATGGATGAACAGAGTAGTCTATACCCTCATCTTGTAAAACACCGCTGATAGTTAGGGCAGATTCTGGAAGCGCCTCTCTTTTGAGTAGTATTTTAAATGGGATTACAGGATTGTCTCCTATCAATGGGTGATATCCCATACATGTAAGTTGTTGAGCAATATAATATGCGGCAATTGAATCCTCTACTGTAGCCGGATATCTACCTTTTAGGGAATCACTGCTTAGAAAAGTAAGATCTTTTATTATCTCTGTAAGCCCACTTTCATTATATCTATGGTTCTCTTGAGAGTAAGCTACAGTCTCTGCAAAAGAGATAATTAAGAAAGTTGTTAAAAATATTTTTCGAATCAAATTAATTTTCATACTCAATATCAATATATTACAAATATAATCAAAAAAAAGTTAAAAATTTTTAAAAAAAGGTTTGGAGAATAAAAAAACGTAATTACATTTGCAGTGCACTACTTCACTAATACACCAAGACGAAAATTAACATCACAACCATGATTAATATTGAAAATTTAAAATTTAGTTACTCTAAAAAGGTTGTATTCAATGATATTACACTCAACCTTGAACGAGGAAAGATTTACGGTTTACTCGGGCAAAACGGTGTTGGAAAAACTACACTTCTAAAGTTAATCTCCGGATTAATTAAGTTAAAAGAGGGAAAGTGCGATGTACTTGGTTACGATCCTTTTAAACGTGAACCCGACTTTTTATCAGATATCTTTTTTATTCCGGAAGATTACATAGCACCCGATCTTACGGTAGAAAAATTTGCCTCTTTAAGGGGAAGTTTTTATCCTAAATACGATAAAGTCCAATTCAAAAACTTACTGGATGAGTTTGAAGTTGATCAAAGAATGAGTTTCAATAAATTATCATTTGGTCAGCAAAAAAAGGCATTAATTGCTTTTGCTCTCTCTCTTAACACAAAAATCCTATTGATGGATGAACCCAGTAATGGTTTAGATATACCTTCAAAATCACAACTGAGAAAAGTTATTGCAGAGGCGTCGGATGAGAACAGATGCATAATTATCTCAACACATCAAGTGAGAGATCTGGAAAATCTCATAGACCCGATAATTATTTTGGACAAAGATGGAGTTCTCCTGAATGAGAGCGTTGAAAAGATTTCGCAAAGACTTAAATTCTCATTGAATAGCAACCATAAAGAAAGTGCGCTGCATTGTGAAGGAGTTCCCGGAGGGTACATTGTAGTTGAGCACAATAGAGAAAATATTGAATCACGGGTCAATATCGAGGCACTATTTAATGCCACGCTAAAAAATAAGCAGATAATCAGAGATATTTTCAATAAATAAACCAAAACAATGAACAACTCATTTCACATAAAAAGATTTGGAAAGCTATTCAGTAAAGAGCTTAGTGAGAGAGCCCCTATTATTCTCAAGTTTTGCGCAATTGTGGTTCTTCTTCCAATTGCATTGTGGATTACATTATTGATATTCAACAATACAACCTCTATATCAACATCGGGAAGAGTGATGTATCTTGTAACAGTAACCTTTATATCTGCAGTAGCAGCACCTTTTAACTTATACAAAAGCTACAATCACAGAAAAAAAGGGTTAGACTATGTGTCGTTACCTGCATCTATAAACGAAAAATTTTTATCAATGACTATAATATCTATGATTGTAATGCCTTTGATAACTTTTTTATCTGTTGTTACTACAGACACTTTGATACATACAATTACACCCTCTTTATTTGAAGGGAGTATTTTTTACGACAGTAAACTTTCTGTTACTCTTTTTAATAACGGTTCGGATATAGTTATCCTTCCGGCCATTTGTCTATTTGGGAATCTGTTATTCAGAAGTAACAAAGGGTTAAAAACACTATTAACTGCAGCGACTATTTATACAGTCTTTATAATGATTGTTGCCTTTATTTTTTTGGTTCTCTTTAAAAATCAGATAGAGGAGATAAATGGACTTCATATAGATATGAAAATTGACAAATTATCCGACCTTACTTCCAATAGTCTTTTTGATGGCTACCCGGGAATTAAGTTTACCATTATCTTAATGTCTGTTGTCTACAATTACATATTTCCTGTAGGATTTATGGCGGCAGCATATTATAGATTTAAAACACTAGAATATTGATCATTATGGAATTCAATGAACATAAGCCGATCTATCTTCAGATTTCAGATACGATTTGTGATAAGATTTTAAGCGGAGAGTGGGGTGCAGAGGAGAGAGTTCCCTCTGTGAGAGAGATGGGGGGTATGCTTGGAGTCAATCCCAACACTATACTTAGGACTTACGATCATCTTACCAACGAAGAGATTATTTATAATAAGAGAGGTGTAGGTTTTTTTGTAAACGAATCGGCAAAAGAAAAAATTCTTAAGATACAGAGAGAGGGGTTTTTAAGGGATGAACTGCCCCTCATTATAAAGAAAATGTCTCTATTAGGTATCAACCCAAAAGATGTATTTGACTGTAATAAATGATATTAAAATGAAAAAGAGAGTACGATTTATCACATTTATAGCTGTAACTCTGGTTTTTACATCTGTTATTTCGGCCTCAACTAATCATGTTAAGCCATTAAAATGCCGACACATGTTAAATGGAGAGGAGTACGAAATAGATAAAGAGTATGCACTATTTCTTCTCAATGAGAAATTGCCTTCCATAATGGAAAAAATGTCCGGATTGGGTATAGATCCTGTCAAAATCTTTAATTAATAGGGCCTCTATTACAAGGTGTACAGATGAAGTAGTGCAAAATTCATTAACACTTGTAATAAATAAGCCATGATAAAAAAAATTTCACTTCTTTGTTTTGCTCTGCTATTTACAATTAATCTATTCGCTGCTAAAGCAAATTGGATAATCACCGGAAAGGTGATTCAAAAAGACAACGGTAACGCTCTCTCCTTTGCAACAATATCTCTTCACAGCAGAGAAAAAGTACTTGCCGGGACCACTTCTCAAGAAAATGGAACCTTTAAACTAGAGGCCATTAAGACAGACGATTGCTTTGTGAAGATATCGTTTATAGGATTCAAAGACACCACTATAAATCTCTCGTCGGCTTCAATCAATGGTAATACCGATTTAGGAACCATTTCCCTTTCTGAAGACAGACTTACACTCAAAAGTGCAGTAGTCACTGCAAAAGTTCCTGTTATTGAACAAAAGCTGGATAAGTTGGTGATGAATGTATCAGAAGCCATATCTACTCAAGGAAGTAATGCTCTTGATATACTAAAGAAAGCACCGGGAGTAAGTATCGACCCCTCTGGAAACATTCTTTTGAATGGTAATGCTGTTCAAGTGTGGATAGACGGAAGACCCTCCAACCTTTCAGGCGCCGAACTAGAGTCTCTCCTTAGCGGTACAGATGGTTCTTCAATAGATAAAATAGAAATTATTTCTCACCCATCATCTAAATACGACGCCTCGGGAGCAGGCGGAATCATTAATATTAAAACCAGGAAAAATTTTGCAAAAGGCATAAGCGGAAGCGTAAGAGGCTCGTATATTGCATCATGGGAGAACAAACTGTATCAAGGGTCAAATGGTACAATTAATGTAAATTACAGAGACGACAAGAGTAATACATCAATTTCATATAACCCCTCCTACTATGAGCATTTCGAAAAAATCTCTACTGTTACCAGCTTGGGTAACAATCGGATTCTGGATGGTCTCTCCGATACATGGTATAATAACCGGTCTCATAATTTGAGAGTTGCTCATGACAGATTCCAAAATAAAAATAATATATTCGGATTTGTGATTACCGGAATGCTGAGTGGCTCTACCGCCGGAAACGAGGAGGGATCGGGGAGTAAACTTTTTGGCAACTCTACCCTTTTAGAGGAGACTAAAACAGATATGAGTGGGTTGGACGATTTCAACTATATCAATACAAATCTGAATTACACAAAAATTTTTGGTACAGGAGCTGAACTTACATTAAATGCCGACTATGGTTTTTACAACATTATTAAGAGATTTAACCAAAGCTCATTTTTTAAAGATCGCTATGGTAATCAAACAAGAGTGGATGAAATTTTTAAAAGCAACTCCCAGCAAGATATTGATATCTATTCATTCAAAGCCGACTATGAACAAACAATATTTAAAAAAATAAAGTTAGAGTCGGGTGTCAAATGGGCAAGAAGCACAACAGATAACAATTTATTAAGAGAGGACAACTACAATGGAGGTTGGGTTGTTAATGATAATTTAAGCTCCCTTTTCTGTTACACCGAAGATGTGGCTGCTCTCTACATGAGTGCAGCATCACAAATCTCTAAGAAGGTATCATTAAAGGGGGGTCTAAGATCTGAAACAACATTTGCCAAAGGAGAATGGATAAGTGCAGATACAATCTCCACAAAAAACTATACAAATCTATTCCCCACTATTTTTGTTGGATATACGCCAAATAAAGATTTGAGGTTTGGGCTATCTTACTCAATTAGAGTTAGAAGACCAAACTTTAGACAACTGAACCCATTTAGAGTCTATTTGGATGCAAACAGCTCATTAGAGGGAAATCCCGATTTGAATCCTCAATATTCCAATCAGTTCTCCTTATCACTCGGTATTAAGCAGCATTTTAATCTCTCATTGAATGGACAATTTACCAAGAACACTATAATACAAAATCCATTTTTTAACGAAGAGACAGGTGAAAAGTTGATTAAATGGGATAATTTTGGAGAACAGAACTTCTTAGGAACTGCATTCTCTGTTACCGAATATCCTATATCTAAGTGGCTTAATGTTAATACAAATATTTTTGTTGCAAGCTTAAGAAGCAGATCGGGCGATTACAACAAAGAGTCTTTCTTCTCTCAAGGATTTCTTAATGCCACATTCATTCCAAAAGATAATTATAAGATTGAGCTTATAGGAATGTATCAGTCCGGCTTACCATACGGTTACTTTAAAGTGAAGCCCACCGGAGAGATCTCTTTAGCTTTTAAGAGAAGTTTCATGGATAATCGAGGAAATCTATCAGTGGCTATCAATGATATTTTTAAGACTCAACGGTCTAGAATAGCTCTTAATAATGTGTCAGTTATGGGGTACACTTTAGATAATAACTATAGAAGCCAAAAATTGACTATAACCCTCAGTATGAGATTTGGGCAAAGCAAAGCGTTTAAACAGAGAAAGGTAGGAGAATTGGAAGAGGGTTCCAGAGTTGGAACTTCAAATTAATTTAAAAAAAATCTGGGGCTTTGCAACTATTTATGTGACTTTATCGTCTAAAAGTGTGAAAAGCTAATTATGCTATACAAACTACTAATATTTTCACACTATTATGCTTAACAAATTATTTAAAACTCTTTTTCTCCTGGTAATAACATCTTCAACACTAATAGCCAAAAACAATGTGTTAATAACAGGCAAAGTTATCGAGAAAGAGAACGGCAAAGCCCTCTCATTTGCAACAATCAGCATTCACTCAACAGGAAACACTGTTGTAGGGGGCACAACCTCGGGTAATGATGGATCTTTCAGACTACAGAACTCTTTAGAAGGAGACTTTAAAATAAAGGTCTCCTTTATTGGATTTAAAGACACAGTACTTAATCTTGTTGTTAAAAACGAGAATAGTATTGATTTGGGTATTATTGCTCTTTCGAATGATGTAATAGCGCTTAAATCTGCCGTAGTTACATCTAAGGTCCCGATAATTGAGCAAAAATTGGATAAGATAGTGATGAATGTGGCAGAGGCCGTAGCAACGCAGGGAAGCAACGCGTTAGATATTCTAAAGAAAGCTCCGGGTGTAAGTGTAGACCCTTCGGGTAATATTCTGTTGAATGGTTCAAAGGTACAGGTTTGGATAGATGGCAGACCATCAAACCTTAATGGAGCAGACCTTGAGTCTCTGCTAAATGGAACAGACGGATCTACAATAGACAAGATTGAGATAATAGCACATCCATCATCGAGATATGATGCCGAAGGATCGGGTGGTATAATCAATATTAAGACAAGAAGAAATTTTGCAAAAGGGCTAAACGGATCAGCAAGAAGCTCATACACCTCTGCACCATATAAAACATATTATCATGGAGCAGATGCTTCTCTTGTATTGAATCACAGAGGGGAAAAGAATAATACCTCTCTTACAATTTCTCCCAGATACAATGAGGGATTTAACTCATTCAAGACTAAAACTTATCTTGGAGAAGAGAATGTTGTTGCAAGCAATACATTATTAGAGAGAACTCAAACATACAATAGCTTTAAACTATCAAATGATTATTATGCAAACCAAAAAAATATTTTCGGGTTTGTTGTCTCTGGCATGTTAAGAAACTTTATAGACTCATCTGACAATAATACAGGAAGTCAATTTTTTACCAATGATATTATTACGCATAATGTCTTTACTAAAATACGTAACAATTCTAATTTCAACAACATCTCTGCAAATGCTAATTATACCAGGATATTCAAGGATAACCAAGAGCTAACTGTAAATGCCGACTATTTTTATTACGACCTTGGAAGCGACAACAACCAGATGAACATATACAAAGAGCCATGGGGATACATTAAGAAACAAAATCATTTTAAAACCGGCTCTTCACAATTCATAAATATAAAATCTTTCAAAGCCGATTACGAGCACCTCATTAATAATAAAATAAAGCTCGAAGCCGGAGTAAAGTGGGCTCAAAGCACAACAGATAACACTCTTGTAAGATTAGATAATATAGAAAATATCTGGGTAAAGAATCAATCTCAGAGCACCGAATTCTTTTATACTGAAGATATAAGCGCTGCTTATCTCTCATTGGGTGGGCAAATTGGTAAAAAAATAACCTTAAAAGGAGGTTTGAGAGCAGAGTACACCAACTCTAAAGGGGAGTGGATAACAGCCGACACAACTACAACAAAGAGCTATCTCGATCTTTTCCCTACCTTTTATTTTGGCTATAATCCAAATAAAGATTTAAGGTGGGGGCTGTCGTACACATTAAGAGTTCAAAGACCTAATTTTGAAAACCTTAATCCTCAAAGATTTTATATAGATGCAACTAGTTCTGCTCTGGGAAATCCCGATCTGAATCCGCAGTACGGGCATCAAATGAGTCTTACATTGGGAGTCAAGAGACACTTTAATTTTGGATTCAATTCGCAGTTTTTTAACAATGTTATAGTTCAAACTCCAAGTTTTGAAGAGGAGACCGGAGATAAACTATTAACCTGGGATAACTTTGGCAAGATGAATATGGTTGGCATAAATGCTGCTATCACGGAATTTCCTGTAATAAAGTGGTTTATACTGAATGCAAATTTATCTGTAGCTAATGTAAACAGCAGTAACAATGATTACAGAAAGAGCAGCATCTTTACCAATGGGAATTTTAATGCAACATTCCTACTGCCCGAAGATACAAAGATTGAGTTCACCGGCTGGTATCAATCGGGAATTCCATACGGATTCTTCAATATACGCTCTAATTCCGACTTCTCTTTAGGGATTAAGAAGGGTGTTTTAAAGAGTCAAGGCACAATATCCCTTTTTGCAGGTGATATTTTTGGCACAAATATTAGTAGGGTTAACCTTAGCAATAATGTGTTTGACAAATACGAATTTGAATCAAAATACAGAAGCAGAAGGATTACACTCACGTTCAATTACAGATTTGGACAGAGCAAAGCTGTTAAGCAGAGAAAAGTGGGTAACATGGATGAGGCCTCCAGAGTAAGCACGGGTAATTAATTACCCGATGCTTTTAATGTGTTTTTTAATAGAGATACTATAGTCATCGGACCTACTCCACCCGGAACCGGAGTTATGAAAGAACATTTTGGAGCAACCTGGTCATATTTTACATCACCAACTAATTTAAAGCCGGTTTTATTATCGGCTTTTACTCTTGTAATGCCTACATCAACAACCACTGCCCCCTCTTTGACCATATCTCCGGTAAGAAACTCAGGAACACCCAACGCAGCAATTATTATATCGGCCTGAAGTGTTATCTCTTTCAGGTTTTTGGTTCTGCTATGGCATACAGTTACAGTACAATCGCCGGGATATGCTTTTTGAGACATAAGGTTAGCCATGGGTCTTCCAACAATATTACTTCTGCCAATAATTACACAATGTTTACCCGAAGTCTCAATTTTGTATCTTTCCAAGAGGTCTAGTATACCTGCGGGAGTGGCAGAGATAAATGCCGGGAGCCCCAACAACATCTTCCCAACATTAACAGGATGAAAGCCGTCTACATCTTTAGCGGGGTCTATTGCCTCAATAACCATCTGCTCATTTAAATGAGAAGGTAGAGGTAGTTGAACAATTATACCGTCTACAGTTTTATCTGAATTAAGCTTTGCTATCTCCTCCATTAGAGCAGACTGGTTGATCTCTGCAGAGAGGCGCACAACGGTTGAGTCAAAACCAACTTGAGAGCAGGACTTCTCTTTGTGCCCTACATAGGTTTGGGAAGCTCCGTCTTCGCCAACCAGGAGGGCTGCCAAGTGAGGACGTTTTTTCCCCGACGCTACAATTGAGCGCACTTTTTCTGCAATCTCCTGTTTTATAATATCTGCCGTCTGTTTTCCATCCAATATTGTCATAATTACCTCCTTCTTAAAGAACCCATTGCTCTCATTGCTTTTCCGGCACCTCCTCCGGCCATGTTTTTCATTATCTTTCTGGTATCTTCAAATTGCTTTATCAATCTATTAACCTCGGCAATAGATGTACCACTTCCTTCGGCTATTCTTTTTCTTCTGCCACCATTTAGTATTGCAGGATTATCTCTCTCCTCCTGAGTCATAGATTGAATGATTGCCTCAATACTCTTAAAGGCGCTGTTATCCATGTCTACATCTTTAAGCATTTTACCCATTCCCGGAATCATTGAGGCAAGATCCTTAATGTTTCCCATCTTTTTAATCTGTTGAATCTGAGAGAAAAAATCACTAAGGGTAAATTGATCTTTTGCCAGCTTTTTTTGTAGTTTTCTTGCCTCCTCTTCGTCGAACTGCTCTTGGGCCTTCTCTACAAGTGAAACAACGTCACCCATTCCTAAAATTCTGTCGGCAATCCTCTTTGGGTGAAAAACATCTAATGCCTCCATCTTCTCACCGGAAGAGACAAATTTAATTGGCTTATTTACAACAGCTTTTATTGAAAGAGCAGCTCCACCTCTGGTGTCTCCATCGAGTTTTGTAAGTACAACTCCATCAAAATTGAGTCTCTCATTGAAAACCCTAGCTGTCTCAACCGCATCCTGACCGGTCATTGAGTCAACAACAAACAGGGTTTCGGTGGGGTTTACCGCCTTTTTGATGGCAGTTATCTCCTGCATCATCTCTTCATCTACAGCAAGGCGCCCCGCAGTATCTATTATAACCAGGGAGTATCCCTCCTGCTTTGCCTTTGCAATTGCATTCTTTGCAATTTTTACAGGATCCTTTACACCCTCTTCAAAATATACAAAAACTCCGGTTTGTTCACCAAGTATCTTGAGTTGTTCAACGGCAGCAGGTCTATATACGTCTCCTGCAACCAGCATAGTCTTAAGCCCTCGTTTTGTTCTACAATTAAGAGCAAGTTTACCGCTGAATGTGGTTTTTCCCGATCCCTGCAATCCTGCTACCAAAACAACCCCGGGATTACCTTTAATGGAGATGTCCGATGCCTCACTACCCATAAGGAGTGTTAGCTCGTCATGCACAATCTTAGTGAGCATTTGACCCGGCCTCACAGCTTTAAGAACATTAGCTCCCAGTGCTTTTTGCTTTACATCGTCACAAAAAGTTTTTGCTATTTTATAACTTACGTCTGCGTCGAGTAGAGCTTTTCTTATATCTTTCAGTGTCTCTGCTACGTTTATCTCAGTAATTTTTCCCTCTCCCTTTAGCAGTTTAAAAGAGTTCTCAAGTCTGTCAATTAAATTATCAAACATCTCTATGTAATATAAATACTAAATGTAATTAAGCTGCGAATTTAGTTATTTTTGGATAAATGACCTTAGAATTTTTCTACCCTCATCGTTAACCACAGACTCCAGATGATATCTTATAAGTTCGGAGTGAAAAAGGAAAGGATCTCTCAAAAAGAGGTAAGATCCGTTCCATGAATATATTTTAGCCATGGCAGATGTAAAGAAAAGGGTTATAAGCTCTTTATTCAGATCGTCTCTATAGAGCCCCTCCCCCATTCCTCTCTCAAGATTTTCAAGAATAATCCTTGAGTAAAAACTCACCCTGTTTGTGTGATCCAGAACTTTAAGATCGGGTAAATATTTTGAGGAGTCCGACAGTAATTGCGGACCTATCTGCTCGAGCGTCTTATTCATCATACCGCTCGTATGATAAAGTGCCTCGATAGCATTTTTTCCCTGACTTAAAGAGAGATTAATCTTGAATTCAATATCTTCAATAACAAACTGCATAACTGTTCTCATCAATTCATCTTTACTGTTAAAATTATTGTAAAGAGTCTTCTTTGTCAATTTTAGCGCAGCAGCTATTTCATCCATTGTAAGCTTAAGGCCTCTCCTTCTGAAGAGCTCATAAACTTTTGCTACATATCGGTCTTTAGAACTTACTCTGGCCATATGAATTGGTTTTTGGTTATTCAGAATAGAATTCGGGAGCAATATCCTTTTGATTGTACCTCATTGCCATAACTTGACCATACGCACCTGCCGACCTTATGGCAAATAGATCGCCTCTTGATGTTTGAGGAAGCAGTATATTTTTAGCAAACTTATCGCTGGACTCACAAATTGGACCAACTACATCGTATCTCATCAATCTTTTATTAGAAGTGAGATTCTCTATCTTATGTACTGCCTGATAGAGTGCCGGTCTTATAAGATCGTTCATACCAGCATCTAAAATAGCAAATTTTCTACCTTTACCTATTTTGACATATAAAACTCTGCTTATTAGCGATCCACACTGAGCAACAAGAGCTCTTCCGGGTTCAAAATGTATTTTTTGTGACGGCTCTCTATGAAGACTTTTCTCTATTAGGGAGAAATATCGGTTAAAGTCGGGTATTGGATTTATGTGGGGGTTTTGATAATCTATTCCCAATCCTCCACCTAGATTAAGATTCTCTACAAAAACACCCTTTTCTCTAAAATTTGAATTAATCTCATTAACCCTTTTTGCAAGCATCTCAAATACGTTTAAATCGGTAATCTGAGAACCAACATGAAAGTGAAGGCCAATCAATTTTATGCTCTTACACCGTTTTATGGTTTCAATCACCTCGTCGTACATCCAATGGCTAATTCCAAACTTATCCTGAGATCTTCCTGTAGTGATATACTTGTGGGTATGTGCGTCGATATCGGGATTTATTCTTAGAGAGATCGAGGCAATTTTTCCCATTGAAGATGCAATTTCATTTATAACTTTTATCTCGGGCACAGACTCACAGTTGAATGCGTAGATATCTCCTTGTAATGCTGTTTTGATCTCTTTGTCGGACTTACCCACACCTGCATAAACAATTTTAGAGGGGTCGAATCCGGTTTTTAATGCTAGTGCAACTTCGTTACCACTTACACAATCGGCACCTAAACCATACTCTTTTATTATATTCAGAATCCTTTCATTTGCATTTGCTTTTAATGCATAATGAGCCACGAAGTTATATTTATTAAGTTCTTTAGTGTACTTATCTAAGGTCTCTTTTAATAAAGATAAATCGTAATAGTAGAAGGGAGTCTCAATTTGACTAAAAAATTCTATGGTTTGTTTATTAAACATAGTGTAGTTATTAATAGTAATTTAATATCGGCAAAAATAGTAAAAAACTTGTTCTTAATTTAAAATATCTATCTTTGTAAAAAAATAATAGCAGAGTAATGAAACCAACAAAGAAAGATCTCCTTAACGAGACAGTCAAACACATAGACATTACAGCATTCGACTCTACATACATAATAGACTCAATGCGTGATATGTCTTTCACATCTAGAGACACTGCCTCTGCCGCAGATATTCTTCAGATGATGATTAAAGACAAGGAATCTACCAATTGGCTTATCCTTGCAGGAAGTACATCTGCCGGAGGATGCATGCAGGCCTATGTAGATATGATTCGCTTTAACATGATAGATGCCGTAGTGGCTACCGGCGCCTCAATCATAGATATGGACTTTTTTGAAGCACTTGGGTTCAAACACTACAAAGGGTCGCAATTCATAGACGACACCCACTTAAGAGAGAACTACATAGACAGAATATACGACACATTTATAGACGAGGAGGAGTTGCAAAAATGCGATGCTACTATTAAAACCGTAGCAGACTCTTTAGAAGCTAGGCCTTACTCATCAAGAGAGTTTATTCACGAACTTGGCAGATGGCTTACAGAAAATTCTGTTAAGAAGAACTCCTTAATCCAGGTCGCATTTGAACATAACGTTCCAATTTTTGTACCTGCATTCAGTGACTGTAGCGCAGGGTTCGGCCTTGTTATGCATCAAGTAGAGAGAATCAGAGAGAAAAGACCATATATGTCAATTGACTCTGTTGCCGATTTCAGGGAGTTGACAGAGGTTAAGATGTCTGCAAAAAGCAGCGGTCTGTTTATGATTGGAGGAGGAGTCCCTAAAAACTTCGCTCAAGACACAGTTGTTTGCGCCGAATGCCTTGGCTTCGATGTGCCTATGCATAAGTATGCCGTTCAAATAACTGTAGCCGACGTAAGAGATGGCGCTTGCTCCTCTTCTACGCTAAAAGAGGCAAATTCATGGGGGAAAGTAGATACTGCGCATGAGCAGATGGTTTATGCAGAGGCAACTACAGTTGTTCCTCTCATACTAAGCTATGTTTACGCAAAAGGTGATTGGAAGAGCCGGGAGCGTAAAAATCACTCCCTACTTTTTGTAAATGGTACAGAAGGTACGGGGATTCTGCTTGGAGAATAAGATACAACAAAAAAACCCCCGAAAGTTTTAGTAAAGCTTTCGGGGGTTTTTTATTTAATCCTATCTCCTCTTCTCAAGTATTGTCTCTGCAATAAATCCTGCAATCAGACCTATTCCACCAAAGCATAGAGTAGATGCTCCGTATATTATACTCATTGTCTCTTCCATATGATAAGAGACATCTCCAACAACACCTATTGAGAATGTGATTATTAGGTATCCAATAAGTAAACCTAAACCCAGCCCCATAAGAAGTGACCCTATTCTCAACGACAAATATTTGTTGTAGGATCTTTTTTCCCCTAATACGCCTGTTAAATCGATATTTCCCAGATTTGCGTCTTTAATCTCAGACAGCTTCTCAATTATCATTATTCTCTCTTTTCTGCGTGCATAAAGCTCTATTAATTTGTAAAAAGCGTACGCGCCGATGCCAAATGTAAGGGGTATTGAAATAAATTCCATCATACTATTATTTTTAATTGGTTAAATTTGTTTAACTATTTGACGCTGCCCCGTTGTAAAGGTTACAAAAGTTTGATTATACACAAATTTTGTAACCAAATGAGATTCCCTTTTTCTAACTAATCAAGATGACACACAAGGAAGAGCTGATAATTATACGAAGAGTAGTCGAAGGAGAGAAAGAGTTGTTCAATTTACTTATAAATGAGCACTCTGCAAAAATACTTTCGGTTGTAAGAGGTGTCGTAAGTTGTAGAGAAGATGCAGAGGAGATTGCTCAGGATGTATTTGTTAAGGCCTTTTTTTCTCTTAAGAATTTCAGAGGCGAAAGCTCATTCTCTACTTGGCTTTTCCGAATTGCTTATAATCTGGCTGTATCTAAAGTGCGCCTTAAAAAGAGACATTTTGTTACGCTTGAAAATATAAAAGCAGGAGACTCTTGCAGCGAAGAGAGTGACTACTCAGAAAATAGAGACAAAGAGAAAAGAGTTGAGTTACTTGAAACTCTGCTGCAAAAAATGAGTTCGGAGGATAGGTTTTTAATCTATCTATTTTATAATCAAGATAAAAGCATAAAAGAGATCTCTCAAATCACAGGTTTTAGCGAATCCAATGTAAAGGTGAAGCTGTTTAGAGTAAAAAAAAGGATCTTCGAGTTGGGAGAGGGTAAATTGGAGGTGATATATGGATGAAAAGGATATAATTATTAGATCACTGCTTTACGGGATGAACGACCAAAGAGTCGACTCATCTTTTTTACTGGAGATAGAGAGTAAAATTAAAAGAGAGGAGGAGAAAAGGGCAAAGTTAAAGGAGAGTATTCAAACGATACTGATTCTAGTTTTTTTAACTGCAATCTTTATCTCAGTTCTTTTTATATACGGCAAGTCCGATGCCATCTCCTTTGATATACTAAAGAGAGTAAAGCCCTCCATTATTGGTATAGGTGATAAATTTTCTGCTCTTTTCAGTCACGGCAGCTCTTTTCTGTGGATTGTAGTATCTGCTAACTCTGCACTACTTCTATTAATACAGACCTTTATTCATAGTCGTTTTTCAAAGAGAGGAAAAAAACAGTAGCAGGCATTTAACCGGCACTATGCTCAGGTCTTAAAAGATCAAAAACTGTTTTTACCGGAGAAAATGTAGTAACAGGAACCTCAACAAAAAGCGTATTCCACTGACTCATAGCACCATTCCATAGGCCAGGCAGCTCAAGGGCCTTTACCAACTCACCCTCTATGCTCTTTGAGGTAATAAAGCCGGTCTCCCTGTCTATATATTTAGTTAGGTCAAAACTACAACCATTGAATGTTTTAAATGAGCAAACAATATCAACGGGATTAAAGTGGGTAGATTTTGTAATCATCTCCTTAACCGCAATATCTTCTGTGTTTAATTGAGCGCTTTCAAGAATTTGAAGTGATGTAGATCCATCATTATCCTTTACAATATACGGCCCTCCACCCGGCTCTCCGGTATTTACTACCATTCCGCAAACCCTGATTGGTCTGTTTAATTTCTCAATGAGATAATCCTTTAAAATTGCCTCAGGAACATTGGGCAATTCAATAGATAGTTCACTGTTAAAAAAGGTCTTTATCTCTTCAACCAAACTACTATCACAGCTTCCTTTGAGGCACCTTATATAATTAAATATTCTGTCTTGTGTCTCAAGTAATTTCCCTGCCAAAACCTTTTTCCACCATATTGTGTCCTCTCTCAACTCCTCCCTGCAAATATTGTCTATGTTTTTGATTATTATAATATGGGCATCGATATCGTTTAAATTCTCAATTAGAGCTCCATGTCCTCCCGGCCTAAATACAAGATTTCCGTCTCTGTCTCTGAATGGTTCGTTGTTAATTGTGGCGGCAATTGTATCTGTTGATGGTTTCTGAATAGAGAATGAGACATCATATTTACATCCAAACTTCTCTTCATATAGACTCTTTACCCTGTTTAACAAGTATTTAAACTTTTCCAGATGCTCCGGGGAGACAGTAAATGAAATTCTACAAACCCCGTCTCCCGACACAGCATATTGCCCCCCCTCTGCAAGATGCTCTTCAAATGGGGTTTTTGAGACCTCTCCGTATTTATGAAATTTTATAAGACCCTTAGGAAGAGAGCCATACCCAAGCCCTTTTTCGCTTAAAAGATACTCAATAACAGCTCTTTTATCTCCTTTGATAAGTGATTCGGGAATTTCATCATAAAATGGGAACTTACTTATGTCAAGACTCTGCAACCCGGCATCTCCATGTTTATTATTCAATATTTCAAACAGATCTTTAAACATTCTGGTAGCAGCTCCCGAAGCAGGCACAAACTTGTAAACATTGCCTTTGAACCCTGAGTATAACTCAATAGCCCTTAACTGCTCCTCTCTGTTAAGAATTTTTACTCCCCTACCTGGTGTAGCAGGAGAGACTATATTCAGATTAGGAAAACCCAATTTAAAATACTCCAGTTGAGAGATTACTATCTCTTTGGAAGAACCTCTTTTCTCTATCTGTTCAAAATCTCTTTGACTAAGCATACCTAAATCTCTTTATAATTTTAGTAACTCATTAATTCTTAAATCCAAATCTTTTGTAAACTCTCTTCTGAAGTTATACTCTCTTCTGATTTTTTCAAAATCCTTTGGAGCATTACGCAATTTAGCATCTTCTTCCCAAATGTCGAAAATTTTTAATAATTCCCTTGCTACTGCCTGCTGGGTGTTATCTTTAACAGGTAAAATTTCACCTATACCCCGATTGCTGGACATATCTCCTATCTCTTCATTAAGATCAAACAAATTTAATTTGCCCATCTTAAAGTGAGTTGTAAAATTATTAAGTGTAAAAACCGTTGCATTTATCTTTCCCTCATAAGAGTATCCTGCAATATGAGGCGTTGCGATATCTGTAATTGCTAAATAGTCGTCCATTATATCGGGCTCATTACGCCAAACATCAGAAATAACTCCTCCAAGCTTTTCTCTACTATCTATAACAGCTTGCTCATCAACTACCTCTCCCCTTGAGGTATTAATCAATATTGCCCCATTTTGCATTTTTTTTACAAACTCTCCAGAGACCATATTAACCGTTGTATCATTCAGCGGCACATGCAGGGTTATAACGTTACATCTCTCCAAAATGCTATCTAAAGTAAAATAATTCAGGTCACTATTAATAGCCGCTTTAGGGGGATCGCACCTCATTACAGGCACTCCGGCTCTCTCCATAAACCGGGCCAGCCGTTCACCAACATTTCCCGCTCCTACAACTCCTATTGTACTTTCTTTAATTGAGATGTCTTTTTTACACCAAATAGCAAAGAGTGCTGTTACTACATACTGTACCACTCCGCCGGAGTTACATCCTGCTGCATTAAAAACAGCTATACCATGCTCTGCACAAAATTTCTTATCTATGTGATCTTCACCAATGGTTGCAGTAAAGATTGCCTTTATATTGCTTCCTTGCAGTAACTGTCCGGTACATTTGGTTCTTGTTCTAATTATTAAGGCATCTGCATCTTTAATAACGTCTTTGTCTATACTCTCACCTCGTTCATAAATAACTTGGCAGTACTGCTCTAAGACACCTTTAATAAATGGGATATTATCGTCGATAACTACTTTCATCCCTCAATATCATTTAATTATAACATGTTTTAAGACCTGAGACCCAAGCTTGGAATTAATATTATCTGCTATCTCGATTCTCCTCATGAATAGTTCATTTTTTGCTACTGAAGAACCTATTACACAAACAAGCCTTCCATCTTTATAGTATTTGTCTATCGTGAGAGCGGCCAATTTTTCTCCCACAACCTCGTTCCATGCTTCAAAAACTCTAATTCTCTCCAATCCCTGAGACAATCCCTGTTTCTGAATGAGATCATTGAATATCTCCCCAACACTCATCACCTTTTGTCTTCTCATAATACAGACCCCTCTATAATCTCGAATAAGATGGACTCACCATTAATTTTCTTGAGTATATCCTCTATCCTTGTTTTATTACTATCAGATATAAAAATCTGACCAAACTCCTCGGAAGATACCAGGGAGAGTAGAGATTCAACCCGTGTAATATCTAGCTTGTCGAATACGTCGTCTAATAAAAGCAAAGGTGGTTGACCGTGAATTGCTCTCATAATCTCGAATTGGGCGAGTTTTAAAGCTATTAAAAAAGATTTTTGTTGACCCTGAGAACCGCACAATTTAAAGTTATGACTATCCATTGAGAAAATAAGGTCGTCTCTATGGACTCCTCTGCTTGTATATTTAAGTACTTTGTCCCTCTCTAGACTATCTGCCAATAAATCAACAAGCTCTCCATTTAAAAGTTCAGACTTATATGTAATGGAGACACACTCTCTCCCGAGTGATATTTTTTTGTAATATTTTTGTGTTATGGGTGCTAATTTTGCTATAAACTCCCCTCTTTTTTGGTAGATATATGAGGCGTATAGCGACATTCTTTCAGAGAAAAGTGTTAAGAGCTCTTGGTTTCCTCCATCCTTTAATACCCTGTTTCTTTGAGATAAAAGTTGATTATAGCTCTGTAGCTTTCTCAAGTACTCTCTGTCTAATTGAGAGAGGATTGAGTTTATGAACCTTCTTCGCTCTTCTCCCGATTCATTAATTAGACACGTATCGTATGGAGACACCATTACAATAGGTATAAGACCTATATGATCGGCCAGTTTTGAATAGCTTTTAGAATTTCTTTTAAAACTTTTACCCCCCTCTCTCTCAATAGAAAATGCCACTATATCAGTAGTTTTGTCATCTCTTTGGTACTCTCCGGTTACTTTGCAAACATTAGAGAGATAATTTATGGTGTTCAAGTCCAGTGTAGAAAAATAGCTCTTTGTCATTGACAGATAGTAAATTGCATCCATCAGATTACTCTTCCCCGATCCATTAAGGCCGGAAATACAGTTTAGCTTGGGCGAAAACTCTTTATGAGCAGACAAAATATTCTTAAATCCTGCAATTGTGACTTTTCTTAAGTACATATTCTATCGGTTAGTGAGCAAAGTTACGACTTTTATACGTTAAAAATTTGAGATTACATAAAATATTGTAAATTTGCAGCCTGCTAAAAAAATGTACAAATGTCAAAGAAAATCAAACATCAAGATCCTGAAGAGAGTGTTGAAAACGCTCTGAATGTAACAGAACAGTTCATTGAGAAGAATAAGAACCTGCTAATCTATTCGGTTGTGGCAATACTGGCTGTAGCAGCAATAGGATTTGCATACCAACATCTATATCGCAAACCGTTAAAGGAAGAGGCAATGGCTCAATCATTTGTCGCAGAGCAACATTTTCGTGCCGACTCATTTGCTTTGGCTCTCAATGGCGATGGCAACTCCCTGGGTTTTAAACAAGTGCTAAAAGAGTATGGTTCTGCAGCACCAAAGTCGGTATATATGTATGCAGGTGTTTGTGAACTTCAGTTAGGTAACTTTAAAGATGCAATATCTTATCTAAAAAAGTACAAAACCAAAGATCCAATAATGCAAGCCAGGGCTATTGCAAATATTGGAGATGCATATGCAGGAATGATGGATAATAAAGAGGCGCTTAACTACTATTTAAAGGCGTCATCTATAGACAACAATATCTTTTCTGCAGCATATATGCTCAAAGCAGCAATTATGCAAGAGGAGCTTGGTAATAAAGATGCAGCTATTAAGCTTTACGAAGAGATTAAAGTAAAGTATCCTCAATCCATGGAGGGTTTTGAGGCCGACAAATATATAGCAAGAATCAAGCAGTAAATTATTATGGGAAGGGCATTCGAGTTTAGAAAAGAGAGAAAAATGAAGAGATGGGGTAACATGTCCCGTGTCTTCACAAGACTTGGAAAGGAGATAACTATGGCCGCAAAAAGCGGTGGCCCCGATCCCGACAACAATCCCAGACTTAGAGCTTTAATCTCTACCGCTCGTTCTGAGAATATGCCTAAAGACAACATTGAAAGGGCAATAAAAAGAGCCGTAGAGAAGGATCACAACGATTTTAAAGAGGTTGTTTACGAGGGTTATGGTCCTCATGGAATAGCATTCCTGGTAGAGACCGCTACAGACAACACAACCAGAACCGTTGCCAATATAAGGAGCTACTTCAATAAATTCGGAGGATCTCTTGGTACATCGGGAAGCGTAGAGTTTATGTTCGAACATAAATCTGTGTTCAAGATAAAGTCTTCCGGAGAGGTAAATTTAGAAGAGCTGGAGTTGGAGTTGATAGATTTTGGTGCAGAGGAGCTCTTTATGGAAGAGAATGAGGTTATGATTTATGGCAGCTTTGAATCTTACGGTGCAATACAGAAGTTTATAGAGGAGAGAGGGTTTGAGCTGGTAACCGGAGGTTTTGAGCGTATACCTAATACAGAGCTCAAACAGCTCCAAGGAGAAGAGAGGGTTGAGATAGAAAAAATGATAGAGCGTTTTGAGAACGACGACGATGTTCAGAATGTCTACCACACAATGGCCCACTAAACATAAAGAAATCAAAGAGAGTGATTGAATTATCAATCACTTTTTTTTGTCTTACTCTTTATAATTTCGTACATTTGCGGGATATTTACTAAAAATTTATAATCAATAATTTATACAACATGAAACTATCGCATATTGAACACATCGGTATTGCTGTTAAGTCATTGGAGAGTGCAATTCCACTTTACGAAGAGATGCTCGGCCTAAAATGCTATGCTGTTGAAGAGGTTGCAGAACAAAAGGTTAAAACTGCATTCTTTAAAATTGGAGAAACAAAAATTGAGCTGCTGGAGAGTACCGATCCCGATGGTCCGATAGGAAAATTTATCGAGAAAAAGGGCGAAGGGGTTCATCACATTGCTTTTGCCACTGCAGACGGACTACAAAAAAGTCTGGATGAGCTATCTGATAAAGGTGTACAACTAATTGATAAAAGTCCGAGAAAAGGTGCAGAGGGGCTTAACATAGCCTTTATTCATCCAAAATCTACTTCGGGTGTTCTTACGGAACTTTGCGAAGATCCTGCTAAACAATAAATAAATTAAATATAAAGGTATAAAATGAGCCAGCAACTAGAACAGGTTAAAGCGCTAATTCAGCTTCGTGAAAAGGCGCGCTTGGGCGGTGGTCAAAAAAGAATTGACTCACAGCATCAAAAAGGCAAATATACAGCCCGTGAGAGGATTACAATGTTATTGGACGAAGGTAGTTTCGAAGAGTTCGATATGTTTGTCTCTCACAGATGTACAAACTTTGGAATGGAAAAAGAGAGATATCTTGGAGACGGCGTGGTTACAGGTTACGGAACTATAGAGGGAAGACTCGTATACGTTTTTGCTCAAGACTTTACTGTCTTTGGAGGTTCGCTTTCAGAGAGCTTTGCCATGAAAATATGCAAAATCATGGATCAATCTATGAAAATGGGTGCACCTGTTATTGGAATCAACGACTCCGGTGGAGCCAGAATCCAAGAGGGTGTTAACGCTCTTGCCGGCTATGCAGAAATTTTCCAAAGAAACATCCTGGCTTCGGGTGTGGTTCCGCAAATCTCGGCCATTTTCGGTCCTTGCGCAGGTGGTGCAGTATACTCCCCTGCCCTTACCGACTTCAACATTATGACAAAAGGAACCAGCTATATGTTCCTTACAGGTCCTAAAGTAGTAAAAACAGTAACCGGAGAAGATGTTACTCAGGAGCAGCTTGGAGGTGCAAGCGTTCATGCTTCAAAAAGCGGTGTTGCTCATTTTGCAGTTGATACAGAAGAGGAGGGAATTAAGGTAATAAGAGACCTTCTAGGGTATCTGCCTCAAAACAATCTGGAGGAGGCCCCGGTACTTCCTACATCAGACCCTATCGACAGATTGGAGGACTCTCTAAATGAGATTATCCCTGATAGCCCAAACAAACCTTACGACATGTATGAGGTTATAGGGTCGGTTGTTGACGATGGAAAATTCCTTGAGATTCACAAAGATTTTGCAACAAATATTATTGTGGGCTTTGCTCGCTTTAATGGAATATCTGTTGGTATAGTTGCCAATCAGCCTAAAGTACTTGCCGGTGTGCTAGATAATAACGCATCCAGAAAGGCCGCCAGATTTGTAAGGTTCTGTGATGCATTTAATATTCCTTTAGTAACTTTGGTAGATGTGCCTGGATTCCTACCGGGAACACAACAGGAGTACGGCGGAATAATTCTACACGGAGCAAAACTACTATATGCATATGGCGAGGCCACTGTTCCTAAAGTGACAGTTACTTTAAGAAAATCATACGGTGGAGCATACTGTGTAATGAGCAGTAAACATCTCAGAGGAGACATCAATTACGCATGGCCAACCGCAGAGATTGCAGTAATGGGTCCGTCCGGAGCAATAGAGGTGCTTTATGGAAAAGAGGTAGCCGCGGCCGAAAACCCTGCGGAGCTTGCAGCAGAAAAGGAGAAAGAGTACAGAGATGCATTTGCAAATCCATATAATGCAGCCAGATACGGTTATATAGACGATGTAATTGAGCCAAGAAATACTCGTTTCAGGGTAATCAGAGCTCTACAACAGCTCTCTACAAAGAAATTAACCAATCCACCTAAAAAACACGACAACCTTCCGCTTTAAAAATTAAACAACAAAATGATGAAAAAACACATTAAAATAGTTTTGTTGTTGGGGTTGATAGTTTCATCTGTTACTATAAACGCTCAAAATATGTCTGATATAAGAATCAATGAGATTCTTGTTACCAATACAGACGATTTTATGGACGATTACGGGAACAGAAGCGGATGGATAGAGCTCTTCAACACATCTTACGGTACCGTAGATATCGGAGGATGCTATATCACAAACGATCCCAACAATCTCACAAAGTACATGATTCCTAGAGGAGATGTTCTCACTAAGATAAAACCAAGACAACACACTCTTTTTTGGGCAGACAACAAACCTCACAGAGGGACTTTCCATATAAACTTTACTCTGGAAGAGTCTAATGAGATAATTCTGGTAAGCAGCGATGGAAGAAGCATTATAGACAGGATTAAAATCCCGCACACTATTATGTCTGAAAACCGATCGTACGGAAGGCTCAAAGATGGGGTAGATCTCTTTAGTTCTAAGAATGTTGTAGACATGAGCGCAACTTGGGCAATACTTGAAAGAACTTCGCCTAGCACCAACAACTACGGAGCAGATAAAGAGCCTCCGGGAATGTTATTTATGAAGATTGACCCTTTTGGTGTAATAATGTCAATTACAGCTATGAGCGTAGTTTTCCTATCGCTAATACTACTTTATCTGGTTTTCAAAGGTATCGGCAAGTATAACATAAGAAAAAGCAGAGAGAGAGCCGTTGTAGCAACGGCCGGAACAAAAGCTAAAAAGGTTGTTACAGAGGAGGATTGCTCTGCCGAAGTTTTTGCGGCAATCTCAACGGCTCTTCATACCTACTTTGAGGATGACGAAGCGCATGATATTGAGAACACAATACTGACTATTGAAAAAGTTACAAGAAACTATTCGCCTTGGAGTTCTAAGATATACACTCTCAGGGAGGTTCCAAATAAAAAATAGAAAAACTGTCTATAATTATGAAAGAGTATAAATTAAAGATAAACGGCAACGACTATGCTGTTACCATTACAAACATAGAGGATACAATTGCCGAAGTTGAGGTTAACGGAACACCTTTCAAGGTAGAGATATCCAGGCCTGCAAAGAAACAGTCTGTTCCACTTTCAAAAATCAATAAGCCTGCTCAAGTAGAAGCAAATATTAGCAGACCTGTAACATCTGGAAGTGAAACCGTTGTTTCATCTCCTCTGCCTGGAGTAATTTTGGAGGTAGCTGTTAAAGAGGGTGATGCCGTTAAGAAGGGGCAAAAACTTATGATTCTGGAAGCTATGAAGATGGAGAATGTGATTGAATCTACCGCAGACGGAAAAGTAGTTAGTGTAAAAGCAAACAAAGGGGACTCTGTACTGGAAGGTGCTCCTCTTATAATAATCGGCTAATATGGACAACAACGGAGTATTTACATTATTGGGTGAAAACCTAAGGACATTTTTACAGTATACCGGATTTGCAAATGCAACACCGGGTCATATACTGATGATCCTTATTGGTTTGCTGTTCATCTATCTTGCTATTAAAAAAGATTGGGAGCCCTTGTTACTGATACCTATCGGATTTGGTATAATAATAGGGAATATCCCTCTTTTCCCGGGACTGAGTGTAGGCGTTTACGAAGAGGGTTCGGTTCTTAACATCCTCTATCAGGGTGTACAGAAGGGATTCTACCCTCCACTTATATTCCTTGGGATAGGAGCTATGACCGATTTCTCTGCACTAATATCCAATCCTAAGCTAATGCTGATAGGCGCTGCAGCACAATTTGGTATTTTTGGAGCTTATGCAATTGCTCTTGCAGCCGGATTTTCACCATCTGAAGCGGGTGCTATAGGTATAATCGGAGGTGCCGATGGTCCAACCGCCATCTTCCTCTCTTCAAGACTCGCTCCCGATTTAATGGGCGCAATTGCAGTATCGGCGTATTCTTATATGGCTCTTGTGCCTGTAATTCAACCTCCTATCATGCGTTTGCTCACCAGCAACAAAGAGCGTCTTATCAGAATGAAAGCACCGAGAGCTGTCTCTCAGACAGAAAAGAAACTATTCCCTATCATCGGATTTTTGCTCACCGCTTTTATTGTCCCTTCTGGATTACCTCTTTTGGGTATGCTTTTCTTTGGTAATCTACTTAAAGAGAGTGGAGTAACAAGAAGATTGGCCGAAACAGCCAGAGGACCACTTATTGATATTGTAACAATTCTTATAGGAGTCACTGTAGGTTGTTCAACACAAGCCGACAAATTTTTACAATTGAAATCTGTTTATATATTCGGATTGGGAGCCGGCTCTTTTGTAATTGCTACAGCAGCGGGTGTATTGTTTGTAAAGATTATAAACCTATTCTTAAAAGAGGGAAACAAGATAAATCCGTTAATAGGAAACTCAGGTGTATCTGCAGTTCCCGATTCGGCAAGGGTTTCTAATAATATTGGTCTTGAGTATGATAAAACAAATTATCTGTTAATGCATGCTATGGGTCCAAATGTAGCCGGAGTTATTGGAAGCGCAGTTGCCGCAGGTATATTACTCGGCTTCCTCACTTAACAATCCTTAGTAAAAAATTTTGATTTTCAAAAAACGCCCTTTTTTCGGGGCGTTTTTTTTATTTTTTCATATCTTTGGAAAAATTAAAATTTTACTGATATGCAAAATAAATTGCAGGAGCTAACAGAAAAACTATACAACGAAGGGTTGTCAAAAGGGAAAAAAGAGGCAGAAGATATGATTTTAAAGGCAAAAAGGGAGGCCGAAGAGATAATATCAAAAGCAAAAGAGGAGTACAACTCAATCCTGGAGAGGGCAAAAAAAGAGGCAGCCGACTTCAAAGTAAAATCGGAGAATGAACTCAGAATGGTTTCAAGACAGACTCTAGCATCGGTAAAACAGAATATCGAAGAGATAATTATTGCAAAAGTTATTGAAAAGCCCATAAAAGAGAGTGTTGAAAGTAAAGAGTTCTTATCTAAAATCATTGAGTTAGCTATTCAATCTTTTAACACATCTAAGGGAGACTCAATTACGCTTGAAGTTTTACTCCCTGAACAAAAAAAAGAGGAGCTTGACTCTTTTCTTAAAAACAGTCTGATTAAAGAGTTAAACGCGGGAGTAGAGTTCTCATACGACAAGAAGATACAAAACGGTTTTAAAATTGGGCCTAAAGGAGACGGGTTTCACATAAGTTTTACAGACAAAGATTTTCAAGGCTTAATATCTCAGTACCTCAAACCCAAGACCCGCCAATTTCTATTCACTGAGTAACGATGGCAAACTACCACTACATCATAGCAGGACTCCCCGATCTGATGTTGGATTTCGAGAGCTCGGGCTACGAATTCGATCCGATTCACCACACAATTTACGATCTCTGCGAAGCAAAAGACAGAAGAGTAATTGACTGGCTTGTTTTTGGAATGAGGGAGATGAACCTCAATAACCACTTCTACCGTACGGCAAAGAACTCCCGTAACAAATTTATTAGAGAGTACTTTTCATTCGATCTTGAATTGAGAAATCTTCAAGCTGCATACATCTCTCGTAAAAACTCCCTCGACTCATCGGAATATATAATCGGGAACAATGAGGTTACAGATCTGCTTAAAAACAGCAAAGCTCCCGATTTTGGTCTCTCTTCATATGCAGGCAACTCGGCAGAGCTCATAAAAATTTTTGATACAGAAAATATTTTAGAGAGAGAGCAGCTTCTTGATACGCTCAGGTGGAGAGTTGCAAATGAGATATGTACTTTCAACTACTTCGATATAAATGTAATCCTGTGCTTTTTATTAAAAATATCAATTGTTTCCAGATGGAATAGATTAGATAAAAAGAGAGGATCTATTGTTTTCAAACAATTAGTTGAGGAGGTTAAAGGAACCTTCAAACCAGATAATAATTATTAATAGTATATGAAAACCAAAGGAATCGTTACCGGGATTATCTCCAATCTTGTTACAATAGAGGTTGATGGTCCCATATCACAAAATGAGATTTGCTTTATAGATCTTGCCGGAACTAAACTTATGGCAGAGGTTATTAAAGTAAACGGAAAAGAGGCTTTTGTACAGGTTTATGAGAGTACTCGCGGATTAAAGGCGGGAGATGTTGCAGAATTTAAAGGACATATGCTCGAGGTTGACTTAGGTCCGGGAATACTCTCAAGTATCTACGATGGTTTACAGAACAATCTGGAGACTATGGAGGGTGTTTTTCTCAAACGAGGCGAGTATACAAGTGCATTAGACTCAGAGAAGAAATGGCACTTTAAACCAATAGCAGCTGTAGGAGACGAAGTGATTGCAGCCGATTGGCTGGGAGAGGTAGAAGAGGGTTGGTTGCCGCATAAAATTATGGTTCCTTTCACTTTTAACGGATCATATACTGTAAAGACACTCAAAGAAGAGGGTGAATATACAATAGATGAGGTCATTGCAGTTTTAACAGACGAGACAGGAAAAGATGTCGATGTTACGATGAAACAAAGATGGCCCGTAAAGGTTGCAATCACAAAATATAAAGACAAACCAAGACCGTACCGGATTATGGAGACTAGGGTAAGAGTAATCGATACCTTTAATCCTATAGCAGAGGGTGGAACAGGATTTATCCCGGGCCCTTTTGGTAGCGGAAAAACTGTCCTTCAACACGCTATCTCTAAACAGGCCGATGCCGATGTTATTATTTTTGCAGCTTGCGGAGAGAGAGCAAACGAAGTTGTAGAGATATTTACGGAGTTTCCGCAACTAGTAGATCCAAGAACAGGCAGAATGCTAATGGAGAGGACTTCAATCATATGTAACACTTCCAACATGCCTGTTGCTGCGCGTGAAGCTTCTGTCTACACAGCAATGACTATTGGTGAATACTACAGGGCTATGGGTCTTAAAGTACTTCTTCTTGCCGATTCTACATCCAGATGGGCACAGGCACTCAGAGAGATGAGTAATCGTATGGAGGAGCTTCCAGGTGCTGATGCTTTTCCAATGGACCTTCCGGCGATTATATCAAGCTTTTATGCCAGAGCCGGAATTGTAAACCTAAACAATGGGTCTACCGGCTCAGTAACATTTATTGGAACAGTATCCCCTGCAGGAGGAAACCTTAAAGAGCCGGTTACCGAATCAACAAAGAAAGCTGCAAGATGTTTCTTTGCCCTTTCTCAAAACAGAGCAGACAGAAAGAGATACCCGGCAGTAGACCCTATTGACTCCTACTCTAAATATCTGGAGTATCCCGAGATTGTAGAAGATTTCAAAACTAGAATTGGGGAGAAATGGGTAGAGAGTGTTTTTAGAGGTAAAAATATAGTTTTAAGAGGGAAAGAGGCATACGAGCAGATTAATATACTAGGAGACGATGGTGTTCCTCTCGACTATCATAAAAGGTATTGGAAATCGGAACTCATTGATTTTGTTATCCTTCAGCAGGATGCATTTGATAAGATAGATGCCAACTGCCCAATGGAGAGACAGAGTTTTATGTACTATCTTGTATTGGATATCTGCGACATGGAGTTTGAATTTGAGAACTTTGAGGAGTGTTCTGCATTTTACAAGAAAGTGATCAATATCATGCGTCAGATGAACTACTGTGAGTTTAAAACCGCTGAATTCGAAAAATATCTTGAGCAACTAAATAATGAGTTAAAAAATGGCAAGTAGAGCATTTCAAAAAATATATACTCAGCTGGAGTCAATAACAAAGGCAACTGTAGCACTCAGAGCTCAGGGTGTCACTAATGAAGAGCTGGCTACAGTTTCGGGGAGACTCTCTCAGGTGGTAAAAATAAAAGGAGACTTGGTAACACTCCAGGTATTTTCTGGAACAGACGGCATTGCTACCAACTCAGAGGTGGTATTCTTTGGAGAACCTCCGGTTCTAAATGTAAGTGAAGATCTCTCGGGAAGATTCTTCAATGCCTACGGAGATCCTATAGACAACGGACCCTCAGTAGATGGAGAGAAGAGATACATAGGAGGTCCGTCTGTTAACCCTTACAGAAGGAAACAGCCATCTGAACTTATACCAACAGGTATAGCCGGCATAGACCTCAACAACACATTGGTTTCCGGTCAGAAAATTCCATTCTTTGCCGACCCCGATCAGCCCTATAATCAGGTAATGGCCCAAGTTGCACTAAGAGCAGATGTAGACAAAATTATTCTTGGAGGCATGGGACTTACAAACGACGACTACCTCTATTACAAACAGACATTTGAAAACGCCGGAGCACTAAATAAAATTATCAGCTTTGTCAACACTACAGAACAACCTCCTGTTGAAAGACTACTGATTCCCGACATGGCACTTACGGCAGCCGAATTTTTTGCTGTAGATAAAAATGAAAAGGTTCTTGTTCTGCTTACAGATATGACGCTCTACGCCGACGCGTTGAGTATTGTAAGTAACCGTATGGACCAAATACCATCAAAAGACTCGATGCCTGGTTCGCTATATTCCGATCTTGCAAAGATTTACGAAAAGGCAGTTCAATTACCGGATGGAGGTTCAATTACCATTATTGCAGTTACTACACTAAGCGGGGGAGATATTACCCATGCTATCCCGGATAATACCGGTTATATTACAGAGGGCCAGCTATTCCTGAGAGCAGATACAGATACAGGAAAAGTAATTGTAGATCCATTCCGCTCTCTTTCAAGATTAAAACAGCTTGTTATAGGCAAAAAAACACGTGAAGATCATAACCATGTGATGAATGCCGCGGTTAGACTTTATGCCGATGCTGCAAACGCAAAGACCAAACTTGAAAACGGATTCGATCTTAGCGATTACGATGTACGTTGTCTCGATTTTGCGAAAGATTATTCAAATAAACTTCTATCAATTGAGGTTAATATAAATACGGTACAGATGCTGGATACTGCATGGGAGCTGTTTTCTACTTACTTTAACAAGACTGAAGTAAGTATAAAAGAGGAGATTACGCAAAAATATTGGAGAAACTGATAAAAAGCTGCTATGGCAATTAAATTCCAATTTAATAAAACCTCTCTTAACGATCTTAACAAACAACTTAAGATAAGGATAAGGGCTTTACCTACTCTTAAAAACAAAGAGTCTGCACTAAGACTTGAAGTTAAGAGAGCAAAAAGCATGTCTGATGAGTTACTGGAGAGACTAAAAAAATCTCTGGAATCGTATGATTATCTTGCGGGTTTGTGGAATGAATTTGAGCCAGGTTTAATATCTGTCAAAGATGTAGAGATAGATATAGTTAAAATTGCTGGAGTAAGAACTTCGGCTCTAAAAAAGGTTATTTACGAAGTAAAACCATACAACCCTTTTCTTAAACCTCTCTGGTACAGCGATGGTGTTAAGATTCTTCAAAATCTTGCTCAGCTGGGTATTGAGTCAGAGATATACCTGGCAAAGATGCGACTTTTAGATTTCGCCAGAAAAAAGACAACTCAAAAGGTTAACCTATATGAAAAGGTTCAGATTCCGGGTTATCAGGAGGCAATTCTAAAGATTAAGAGATTCATGGAAGACGAAGAGAATCTTTCCAAAGCATCACAGAAAATTGTTAAGAAAAGACAGACAGAGGAGGCCAATATATGATAACAAAGATGGACAAATACTCTTTCGTTCTTTTCCACTCCGATCTCTCGTTGTTTCTCAAACGAGTACAAGAGCTTGGCATGGTAGATATTACGCGAGAAAATAAAGCGATCGACGACACTTCCCGAGAACTTTTCTCAATAATTGAGCGCTATAGAAAAGCAATTAAAGGTGTAGAGACACTCAACAATATTTTTTCTTCACAATCCACTCAAAGTATCAGTTTGGAGGAGTCAATCAAATCTATAACTGAACCCTCAGAACTTCTATCTCTCTCAGAAAAACTCATAACCGAATACGACCAACTCAAAAATGAACAGGATCAGGTTAAGAGAGAACTTTCAGAAGCAATTAACTGGGGGATTCTGGATAAAGAGGATATTGCTAGGTTAAGTTCCCTCGGTTACTCTATTCATCTCTACTCTGTTTCTGAAAAAAGCTACGATCCTGAATGGGAGAGCAATTATATTATTCATAAGCTCAATACAACTAATGGAAAGATTTTCTTTGCCCTTCTTCATCACCAATCAGAAGAGCTCAATTTCAAACTCATAGAGAGTAAAATCCCTCCTAGATCGTGCCATCTTCTAGAGTCGAGACTATTGCAGATTGAGAGCAAACTAAAAGAGATAGAGGTTACTGTTGCAATGGTCTATCTACAAAGAGAGATCCTTGAGAGAGGTTTACTTTTAGTTAGAGAGGAGCTTGAACTATATCTGGCCGGTAACTCATCTGTTAAAGAGGCAGAGGGCACAATCGCACTACTTACAGGGTTCGTCCCTTCAGAAAAGAGGAGTGAGACAGAGTCGTTTTTACAAGATACAGGAGTTTATTATATATTGGAAGAGGCAATAATAGAGGATAATCCTCCCGTTAAACTTAAAAACGGCTTCTTTGCAAGCTTGTACGAACCTATTGGTGAGCTCTACATGCTGCCAAAGTACGGAGAGTTAGATCTAACTCCTTACTTTGCTCCATTCTATATGCTCTTCTTTGGTCTCTGTTTGGGAGATATGGGTTATGGACTGGTTATGTTAACGGCAGCTACATTTGCAAAATTTAAGTTCCCTAAATACAAAGGATACCTAACACTTATTCAGTTTTTAGGATTAGGAGCCATTTTAATGGCTGCTCTTTCGGGTGTTTTCTTTGGTACTAAGATTCAAGATATTCTCAACTTGCCGGAATCTGTTAATGAGTTATTCTTCTCCGACCTTAAAATGTTCTGGTTCTCTATTATATTCGGTCTTTTCCAAATAGTTTTTGCCAGGATGGTTAACGCAATATACCTTATGGTAAATAGAGGTTGGCAATATGGGATGCAGAATATTGGCTGGTCTATTTTCATAATTTGGGCTGCATGGTATTACGCTACAACTATGGTTCCTGAGCTTAGTATGCCAACATTCATGCACTATGTAGCAATTGCAGGAGCTCTAATGATATTCCTGTTCACTTCTGATAGTAAGAAAATTCATGTTCGAATTTTCAAGGGAACACTTGCCTTTTACGACATAACATCAATTTTTGGAGATATGCTTTCATATATCAGGTTATTCGGGCTTGGAACAGCCGGAGCTATTCTTGGTATGGTTGTAAACTCTGTGGCAATCAGTATGACAGGAATCCCTTATTTGGGTTGGTTTTTTGCCGGATTGATGCTGGTTGTGGGACATCTTATGGTACTTCTCCTTTCAAGTTTAGGAGCATTTGTTCACCCAATGCGTTTAACATTCGTAGAGTTTTACAAAAACGCAAGTTTTAATGGTGGAGGGAGAGCATTCCGTCCACTTACAAAGGATACAAAATAAAGAACATATAAATTAAAAATTAAAATTATGGAACAAACACTACCTCTAATTTTAGCCTACGTGGGAATGGCAATAATGTTGGCATTAGCCTGTATTGGAAGCGCTATAGGAGTAACTATCGGCGGAAATGCCACAATTGGAGCACTTAAAAAAAATCCCGACATCTTTGGATCTTCAATGATTCTTTGTGCACTTCCGTCAACTCAAGGTCTGTACGGATTTGCGGGTTTCTTTCTAATGTTAAGCCAACTTAAAGAGATGACATCCATAACTCTTAACCAAGGTCTTGCCATCTTTGCAGTTGGTATTGCACTTGGAGTGGTAGGTCTATACTCCGCTATCAAACAAGCATCGCTAGTTGCCAATGGTATTGTAGAGATGGGTAATGGGCATGATGTATTCGGTAAAACAATGATTCTTGGGGTATTCCCCGAACTCTATGCTATTTTAGCATTTGCTGCGGCATTCCTTGCGCTGCCGGCTTAATCTGTATAAACAAATAAGGTTGGGTGTTAAGGTTAAATTTTGTACCTTAACACCCGATTTTTTAAATTATAACCCAAGATAAATAACTTTAAATATGGCACTTATAAAGTCGATATCCGGTATTAGAGGCACAATAGGAGGAGATCAAGGGGAGGCCCTTACACCCATTGATATAGTGAAGTTTGCCTCATCTTATGCTACCTTCATTAAGAGAAGAGCAGGTATTAAAAGCAGATATAAGGTTGTGGTTGGACGTGATGCCAGGATTTCGGGAGAGATGGTTCAATCTATAGTTAATCATACACTTAGTGCATGTGGAGTTGATGTAATTGATGCAGGGCTCTCCTCCACTCCAACTGTTGAAATGGCTGTTGTATTTGAAAATGCAGACGGAGGTATAATAATAACTGCATCTCATAACCCCAAAGAGTGGAATGCATTGAAACTTCTCAACGAAAAGGGTGAGTTTCTTAATTCAGAAGATGGAGAAACCATTCTGAAAATTGCTGATAATGCCGAGTTTTACTTTGCCGACGTAGAGAATCTTGGGATTGTTACCAAGAAAGAGTACTCCGGTAGGCATCTGGAGGCGGTTCTCTCCTACCCTTTGGTAGACACAGAAGCCATTTACAGAAGTGGATTCACCGCAGTGCTGGATGCAGTAAACTCTGTAGGAGGAGTAATTGTTCCACAATTACTTGAATCTTTAGGAGTAAAGGTTATTAAAATTAACTGCGAACCCAACGGAAGATTCCCTCATAACCCAGAACCTCTTCCGGAAAATCTTACCGAACTATCGGCAAAAGTTGTTAAAGAGGGGGCCGACTTTGGAATAGCAGTAGACCCCGATGTAGACAGATTGGTTTTTATTAATGAAGATGGTAACGCATTTGGAGAGGAGTACACTCTTGTTGCTGTAGCAGATTACATCCTTAAAAACAGACCCGGTGCAACTGTCTCAAATATGTCATCTACAAGGGCACTCAGAGATATCACCGAACTTGCGGGAGAGCAACATTTTCAATCTGCAGTAGGAGAGGTTAATGTAGTTAATGAAATGAAAAGAGTTGGAGCTGTGATTGGTGGAGAGGGAAACGGAGGAGTAATTGTTCCCGACCTGCACTACGGAAGAGACTCCCTTATTGGTATTGCACTATTTCTGAGTCACCTTGCTAATGAAAGGTGCACTATCTCACAACTTAGAAAAAAGTATCCCGACTACTTTATGTCTAAAAAAAGAGTTGAGTTGAGTGAAAATATTAATACTCAAGCAATTTTTGATGAGATTAAAAGGAGATACTCAAATGAAAGGGTTTCTGACATAGACGGTGTTAAAATAGATTTCGACTCTCAGAAGATGTGGGTCCATCTTAGAAAATCAAATACAGAGCCCATTATCAGAGTATACTCAGAGGCAGCCAATTTCCAAGCTGCAGAGGCAATTGCAGACAAAATAATTCAAGAGATTAAGAGTATTTAACATATAAACATATTTAACATGTTCTCATTTAGAACCACTCCGCTATTGGAGCAACCCGACATTGTCTTAAAGTTCGGAAAGATAGCAATCCTATGTAACCAGAGTGCCTGGCACCCCGACAACGGAGAGTATCTTTTTGAAACCCTATATAAAAGAGGAGTTCTTAAAAGAGTATTTATGCCGGAGCATGGGCTTTTTGGAGAGCTTCAAGATCAAGTAAAGCTAGACTCGTCTAATGCTTACGACTCTTTAAATATGCCGGATTGCGAATTTGTATCTCTCTATGGAAGCAAAGAAGAGACTCTTCATGCTCAGGCAGATAAACTAAATGATATAGATGCTCTTATTATTGAGCTCCAAGATGTGGGCAGCAGATATTACACCTTTAATACTACAGTATTCAACCTGTTTAAAACTTTAAAAAAAGAGGGTATAAACCTTCCGGTTTATATTGTAGACAGAATAAACCCTGCCGGTAGACAAGTTGAAGGCACAATGCTTAGAGAAGAGTATCAATCATTTATAGGAATCGAGGGCACCCTTCACAGACACGGTCTTACTACAGGCGAGATGGCTCACCTTCTATACAATGAAATCAATGCAAAATTTCCTTTACATATAATCTCATACGAAGCGGAGAGTGTAAACAAGAATCTGCTTCCCTGGAGTATTCCCCCATCTCCAAATATTCCCGGCCTGTTCACATGTGATTTTTACAGTGGTCAATGCCTGTGGGAGGGAACCAACATAAGTGAAGGGAGAGGAACTACCAGGCCTTTTGAACTTTTTGGTGCACCATTTCTGGATAAAATTACAGAATACAACAAGAAGAACCAACTCAACAATTGGAACGATCCCCGCGGCCCACTAGCCGACCCGGGTGTATATGTAAGATGGACAAAATTTATACCTGTGTTTCATAAATATCAGGGCGAGGTGTGCTACGGTTTCCAGCTTCACCCTTTACCCGGTGTAAATTATCATGCTTTGGCACACAATTTGAACATAATGAGGTTCATCAAACTTAATTTTCCGGAATTCAAATTCAGAGAGGGAAAATATGAAGCCGGAAACGAAAAAAGCGCAATTGAACTTCTTGCAGGAGACAGACTCATTTTATCCTATATTTACGGCGAAGATATAGAATTGGAAGAGGTGAGAGAGCATTTAAAGATTGAAGAGCAAAAGTGGATTAGAAAGGTTAAAAAGATTTTACTGTACAATACTCCACTATTTAGATGTAAATAAAATAGAATTTAATATAATATGGCAAACCCGGTTTTAACAGAAAAAATTTTTAAAGAGGCCTCACTCTCTGCGAGTACAACATCTTCTATGACAGTGAAAGGTACTGCATTGAAATCTATAATACTATCACTTATGGTGCTTGCAGGCGCATCTTACACCTGGAAAGTGTATTATCAGGCAATCAACCCGGCCAATATAACTCCCTGGATGTGGGGCGGAGCTATAGGAGGTTTAATTGTTGCGCTCATTATTAATTTCAAACCTGTGAGCGCTCAGTATCTTGCCCCTGTTTATGCAGTATTACAAGGTCTCTTCTTAGGAGCAATATCTGCAATGTTCAACGACGCATTCTCTGTGAGTGCTCCCGGAATAGTGATGAATGCTACACTTCTGACTATAATGACAGCTTTGGTAATGCTTTTTGTTTACAGACTGAATATTATTAAAGTAGACGGAAAATTTGCAAAGATGATGACCATAGCTGTTGGTGCAATAGCTTTTTACTATATAATATCTATTATACTCACTATGTTTGGGGTTAATTTAACTATGCTTCACAACAGCAGTCCTTTAAGTATTGGAATCAGCATTGTTATTGTTTTAGTTGCAGCGTTCACGCTTCTGCTCGATTTCAATTTCATTGAGAAGGCCTCTGCAGCAGGAGCTCCAAAATACATGGAGTGGTATGGCGCCTTTGCTCTAATGGTAACCCTTATATGGCTATACCTCGAAATTCTAAAACTACTTGCAAAGTTTGCAGGTAGCAGAGAATAATAGAAATATTGTTTGTTTAATAATAATATTTTAGTACTTTTGCAGCCCTGTAATTATAATTATTTAAGAGAATGAAAAAAGGAATACATCCCGAAACCTACCGTCTTGTAGCTTTCAAGGATATGTCTAACGACCACGTTTTTATAACCCGCTCTTGCGCAAACACAAGAGAGACTATAACACATGAAGGTGTAGAGTATCCACTGATTAAGCTTGAGATTTCTAACACATCTCACCCATTCTATACCGGTAAGATGAAACTGGTTGACACAGCAGGTCGTGTTGACAAATTCCTCAACAGATACAAAAACGTTAAGAAGTAATTCTAGGATATCTCTGTTGATACAGAATATTAAAGTAGGGCGACTTAATAAGGTCGCCCTACTTTATTTATTTCGGTGAATTTAACTTAATGATCCTATCTAAGACTGAATATTACAGGGAAGGTATAGACAACATTTACAGGTTTCCCTTTTTCCATTCCCGGCTTCCAATCCGGCGACATTGAAACTACCCGTATTGCCTCTTGGTCTAGATATTTGTTTACACCCCTTGCCAATTTGACATCCTTAACTTTTCCGCTCTCAGTAACAGTAAATTGAAGAATTACCCGTCCTTGCACAGAGTCTCTTTTTGCCTCGGCAGGGTATATAAGCTGTGAAGCTACCCATTTAACAAATGTATTTTCATCGCCCCCCATAAAAGTGGGCTTAACCTCTACCATTACAAAAGGTACCTTTTTTGCGGTTGTATCAGACAGATTGGTTGTTTGAAGCTCATCTGTTTTAATGGAGGAGTTGTCCGGGCTGAAAGAGACTAAGAAGAATGTAACAACAACTGCAGTCAGCACAACAATTATGCTCCCTGCTTTTACCTTTTTTTGTTCTAAATTTTCCATTTTTATAAATCTTTTAAGTGTTAATGATTGGTTTAAACTATTTGACATAACCGGAGAGAGTCCAAATTGAGAAGTTAATATTATCTCTCTATACCTATCTATCAATATCCCTTTTTTTATAACATCCATATCGGCCTGATACTCATGAACAGAGACTAGAGCTTTTGCTATTAATAATACTAAAGGGTTGAACCATTGTAATGAGATTATTGCAGCAGATAGAAGCTTGTCGTATGTGTGTCCTCTATGAATATGAGCCGCTTCGTGGTCTACAATACCATCCAACTGACTATCTATTATATCTTTACCCAGATATATTGTATTAAACAATGAGAAGGGAGCGGTTACCTTGCTCGAAGATATCACAGATATAGTCCCATGCTCTTGTTTTATGCCCCCAGCTCTTAATATTACTACCCGTATAATATCTTTTAGGAATAGAAGAAAAAAAATACCTATACCGACTAAATATATATATAGCAACCAATCCAGTCCATCTCCATTTAATAGAGAGAACTCTTTTAGAATCCCCTCACTCTCTACACTTGTTTTGTTCTCCTCTAAAATGGCAGGCCCAAGAAGAGAGGTTAGATTGTAGTTGTTGTGAGATTTAAAATTGAAAAGTGGAAACACAGTGATAATCACCAATCCACAATTTAGGAATACCCTATGAAAGCTGAAATTATTAACTCTTCTCACTACAATAATCCATAGCAAGAAGATAACTGTAGAACACAACAGGGACTCCAGTATATATTTTATAAGACTTTCCATAATCATATATAAATTTTACTACTCTCAATCTTATTTATCACTATCTACAGTTAACATCTTCAATATTTTGTCTGCCTCTTCCATTGAGATCTTCTCCTTTTTAGATAGGAATGAGACCATATTAAATACCGAATTTGAGAAAAATGAGTTTAAAACACCCTTCATAAAGAGGTTTAAATAGGTATCCCTGTCTATTAAAGGAAAGTAACGGTGAGTTTTTCCATATGATTCATGCGATACATACCCTTTTTTTTCAAGGATTCTAACTATTGTAGAGACAGTGTTGTAAGCTGGTTTTGGCTCTGGTAAATCGTCAAGCAAATCATTAACAAACGCCCTCTCTCTACTCCACAGAAGCTGCATTATCTGAAGCTCTGCTTTTGTAAGTTCTTTAATCAATTTTTTTGTCATCTTGTTTAAAAATTGTTTTAACAAATATAACTATTTTTTTAGTTATCCAACTAATTATTTAGTTTATTTAAATGTTCCACCCTATTTTAATTTAAAGTTTAAATTTGTACTATGATAAAAGAGGAGATTTCAAACTATATAACTGAGCTCGCAAAAGAGTATAATAGTATAAAATACTTTAACAATGATCCTGTTATATTCCCCAGATATTTTTACGGCCTTTTCAAAGAGGGTAAAGCATCCCTCCAAGATGTAGAGATTTCGGGTATTTTATGTGCACATCTAGCTTGGGGAAGAAGGGAGCTTATAATAAGAGATTGTAAAAGAGTGTTAGATGAGATGAGATGGAGGCCGTTTGAGTATGTGATGTGTGGCAAATACAGAGATGACGCCGTATCTATCCACAGAACCATAAAATGGAGAGACATCTCATTTATATGTAATAATTTAAAAGAGTTCTATACTCAAAACCCCACAATGGAGGTTTTATTACCTGAAGAGATAAGAGAGATTATATTCAAATCTAAGCCAAATAAAAAAGCTGCTAATAAAAAGATACATATGTTTCGCAGATGGATGGTAAGAGATGATAACATTGTGGATATAGGAATATGGAAAAATATCGCCCCCTCATCACTCATTATTCCTCTTGATGTGCACGTACACAGGAATGCACTAAAGCTGGGGCTAACCAACAGAAAAACCCCAGATATAGTTACTGCCAAAGAGATAACCAAAAATTTAAATACAATTTTTCCGGGCGATCCTGTACTGGGAGATTTTGCCCTTTTTGCAGCTACAGCTTCTAACAACAAAAAAATTGTGTAACTTTATAAAAAAAGGTTAAATAGATTACTCAATGCCAAATCTATACATAATATCGGGATGTAATGGAGCGGGCAAAACAACAGCATCTTATACCATTCTCCCCGAGATGTTATCATGTAAGGAGTTTGTTAATGCCGACGAAATAGCAAGAGGGCTATCGCCATTCAAGCCGGAGAGCGTATCTATACAAGCAGGAAAGATCATGCTTGAAAGAATAGACAATTTAATTTCGAACGGCACGGATTTTGCCCTTGAAACTACATTAGCAACCAGAACACACGCCAATGTTATCAGATATGCACAAGCAAATGGGTATAAAGTAACCTTAGTCTTTTTTTGGCTCAATATGCCAAGTCTTGCTGTAGAGAGGGTTAGAATGAGGGTGGCATCGGGTGGACACAATATAGAAGAAAAAACTATCAGAAGAAGGTACGACATTGGAATAAAAAACTTATTTTCGCTGTATATTCCATTATGCGAATATTGGATGATTATAAATAACTCCTCTATCCCTCAAGAGCTTATAGCTGAGGGAGGTAGACAACTTGAAACCAAAATTTACAACAAACCAACCTACAACAAAATTGCTAACCATGAGCGAATTAGAGACTAGAGAACTTAGAGAAAATATTCTCAACGGTTTGAATATTGCCCTACATCGCCTTATTCAGGAAAAAAAGAAAAACAATTCGGAACTGGCCATCTCTAACAGAGGAAAAGTGGTGAAGGTTAGAGCCAGTGAACTATAAAGTTTTTCATAAGTTATGTCTAGAAAATTAATTTTAACTCTACTGCTTGTAGCTACAAGCAGTAGTTTTTTGTATCCTCAGGTTAAAGTATCCACATCTTTTGAAACCGGAAGTATTGGCAACTCTGCTTTGATAGACAGTGTTGTAATAAGAAAAGGTAAAGATGACTCACTTTCAATTCTCTCCTTTTTAATTGAATCCAGGTTCGATCCGATTAATCCTGTTGACTCTGCACTAAGACCAAGTGCAAGGTGGTATCACTTTAGGATGGAGGGTGTGAAAGATAAGATGCTGTTTTTAAATATAAAAAACTCAGAGGTTATAAGACCTTTTTACTCTTACGATGGTGTGAACTACTCCAGAGTAGAGTTCAACGAAAATATCTTTAAGGGTGCAATCAATAAAATGGTCAAAAGTGACACTGTCTATATTTCTCACTTTTATCCTTACACCTTTTCAAGGCACCTAGAGGAGCTAGAAAAATGGTCACAAAAAGAGTTTGTCAAGCGTCGTGTTATTGGGGAGAGCACTCTTGGCCTTCCTATAGATATGATTGAGATAACAGATCCAAACTATAGCGATGAGAGCAAAAAAAGAGTTTGGATTCATGGAAGGTCACATCCGAGCGAGGCTCCATCTAGTTGGCATCTTGAGGCAATTATAGATGAGATTACATCTGACTCCCCATTTGCAATTGAACTTAGAAAAAATACAATTTTTTTTATAGTGCCAATTATAAATCCCGACGGTGTAAAGGGCGGTTTCTCGAGATCTACATCAACAGGTGTAAATATTGAGATCAATTGGGATAGGCCCGACTCTCTTACAATGCCAGAGGTAAAAGCTCTTAAAAAAGCTTTAGATAGTGTAACTTCTATTGCACCACTGGATTTGCTCCTTAATATGCACTCTCAAATTGCAAACTCTATAACTTACTGGATTCATAAAGCAGAGTCTACTAATAACAGAGCGTTCAAGAATCAAATGCTCCTCTCTGCTTTAACTATAAATTATACACCCTATTATCGCCCTCAAGACCAACTCTTCTCATCTGTTGCTCCAAGATATGTAGAGGGGTGGATGTGGAATAAGTTTAGAGACCGAACTCTCTCTATAACCTTTGAAACGCCTTATACCTATTACAACGAAGATATTAACGGTGATTGGGTATCTCGGGAGAATTTAAAAGAGCTTGGACTCTCCTCTCTATTTGCTGTAAGCGATCTATTGAACTTAGATAGGGAGAGTAGAATATTCGTAGATGTTGAGACAACAGGAGACCACAAAGGTTGGCTGGTTAAAAGTGATGATCAGAGTCTTTACTTTGGCGAGAGCTATCTTGAGTCTACAAGAGATAGGGCAAAATTGAGAATCAGGGTACCTAATCTTAAAAAGGGAAGGTATATTTTACACAAATGGGAGACTGGGCCCCTGGCCGAAAGTTATGGGCAAGAGAAAAATATATGGGTATCTATTGGAGAGGTTATCCAAAAAAGAGATGGAAGAGCCAAAATTGAGTTTACAGCAAAAGATATTTCAGAAAAAATAGATTCATTTATTTTGATAAAAATAGAGTCCGATTAGCCCGAATTTTGTAATTTTGTATCGCTTTTGCGGCAGTAGCTCAGTAGGTAGAGCGTGGGCTTCCCAAGCCCAAGGTCGCGAGTTCGAGACTCGTCTGCCGCTCAAAACAGATTAGAGGTCAGAATTTTCTGCCCTCTATTTTTTTATGTAGAAATTTTATGAATTGGTCATCCTCTAACACCTCTATCTCGTTGCTCAGCCCTAAAACAAATCTACCCACCCCTTCATAGCTACACACATAGTCTTCAAATATGTACTCATTCGGATTGTTTTTTACAATTTTATGCTCGGCCATCGGGTACTCCTCTGCAAGAAGATTGGCCGCAACCATTGTCATCTTCAACTTAACGTACATAGTCTCTGTAGATGAGAATCTAAAGGCATCTGTATAATACTTCTCATGACAATCTTTATACTTCCAATCGCTATCTAAAAGCTCAACACCATCTATCCTTTTAATTTTAAATGATTTGCATGTTTTTTCCTCAACTTCAAAACAGAGTATATCTAGCATATTCACTCCAAACTGTATTGGCTCTACCAATCTATCGGAGACATTGCCGCTATGTGAGGAGTGGTAGTTTTTCAATAATACCTGCTTTTCGGATGCTATTGCATCCATTAGTCTGTTTACCACTTTGCTCACTTGTGGGTTCACAACAATTTGGGCGACTTTGGAAAAGTCGTAAAGTGAGTATAATTTAGTTTTTAGACCGTTTATGGCGTCGCTGGAAGAGTCTAATGACTCAACTGCACATTTTAGAAGATATGCCTCCTCTTCTGTAAAATATACAAGATCTGCTATTGTTTTAAAGTGCTTAGACTCTTTTGCCAACCACACATGTCCACCACTCTTTCTAACTATAAAACCTACAGATTCAAATGTATCTATATATCTGTACACGCTTCTTTGAGAGATAGAAAGTGTATCAGAGAGCTGGTTTACTGTATATTTTTTTCTCTTATCGGTCATTAGCTGCATTATTCTCAGCAACCTCTCAAGCTTTGGTTGATCCATGTTTCCGGATTTTGATATTTGCTAAATTAGCCATTTTTCGGTTACTTTGTGTAAAATAATGCAATGACAGAAACAGATATTGCTCTCATCCACTTTGGTGTTACAATGGAAGATTTGGTTAAGTTAACCCAAATTGCTCTGTCAAATGGAGGAGACTATGCCGATATTTACTTTGAGCACAGTACCGCAAATGAGATATCTCTCAGAGACGGAGAGGTGAACTCTGCCGGCAGTCATATAGACTATGGGGCGGGAATCAGAGTATTGTCGGGAGACCAAACCGGGTACGCCTACACAGAGGTAACAACTATGGAAGAGCTTACAAAAGCTGCCTATGTGGCATCCCAGATAGCTTCCAAAAAGATAAAAACAGACAATCCGTTTGCTACAGCATTAAGAAAAGAGGTTATAGAGTTTCCTCAAGGTACGGGTTACTACCCTACTATACATAATTGGGAAAGTGTCTCTGTAACTCAGAAGATTCCATACCTCAAACAGCTCAACGACTCTATTTTTTCTAAAGACCAACGAGTAGATAAAGTGATGGGAAGAATATCTGACTCAAATACTTACATACTCTTTTATAACTCTCTTGGCATCTTGACTTGCGACAAAAGACCTATGTTCTCTATTGTAGCCAGCTGTGTTATGGAGAGCAATGGACGAGTAGAGAACAGTAGTTCATCAAGGAGTTTTAGAGCAGGCCCTGAATATCTTACTCAAACTATTATAGAGGAGATTGCATCTGATGTTGTTAATAAAACATCTTTTCTATTCAATGCTGTGAGGCCAACCGGCGGGGAGATGCAGGTGGTAATGGGGTCGGGAAGTTCTGGAATCCTTCTGCACGAAGCTATAGGGCATGCCTTTGAAGCCGACTTTAACAGACAGAACACATCCATTTTTTCAGATAAATTGGGAAAACTAATCTGCTCTAAAGAGATATCTGTGGCCGACGATGGAACTATCCAGTACAACAGAGGGTCGATAAACGTAGATGACGAAGGTGTTCCCTCGCAAAAGACATATATGGTAAAAGATGGCATTCTAACATCGTATCTTCACGACAGAATCAGTGCACAATTCTACAATACTTCGCCCACCGGTAACGGGAGAAGAGAGTCGTTCCGGCACATGCCTCTGCCAAGAATGAGGGCTACCTATATGGAGAACGGTAAATCAAAAGAGGAGGATCTGATTGCCTCTGTTAAAAAAGGGGTGTTTGCTGAGAGCTTTACCAATGGACAGGTGCAGATAGGTGCAGGAGATTTTACCTTTTTTGTAAAATCGGGTTATATGATTGAGAATGGGAGACTTACGCAGCCAATCAAAGATATCAATATAATTGGAAATGGCCCTGAAGCTCTCTCTGAGATTATTGGTGTTGCAAACAATTTATATATTGACAACTCAACCTGGACTTGCGGAAAAGAGCAATATGTACCTGTATCTTGCGGAATGCCCTCTGTTCTTGTAAACAGATTAACGGTAGGAGGAGAACAAAACTGATGAACAGCAGCATTAAAGAGAAGGGAAAAATTGTACTCGAGATTGCAAAGTCATGTGGTTGCAGCGCATCTAGGGTAACAATCAGTGAAAGTAAGCAGAGCTCCTATTCGGTGAGGGACTCAAAATTAGACAGACTTCATCTCGCCAACAGCTCCTCTCTTTATATTCAATTGTTTAATAAAGGGAGATATGGTGTGTTCTCTACAAACAGAACCGAGTGCGAAGAGCTAAAACAGTTTGTAGAGCATGCTGCCCAAATGACAAAGCTTTTAGCGCCAGACAACTTTAGATCACTCCCCGAATCAACCCTCTATTATAAAGGCCCTAATGTAAACCTTGGGCAGTATGACAGTAGCTATGAATCAATAGATGCAGCCCGGAAAAAGCAGATTACCTTTGACAGTTTTTATGATACAATAGATAGAGATAAACGTATTGTCTCTTTAAATTGCGAATTTGCCGACTCCATGGAGACTACATACATAATAGACAGTCAGGGGTTTGAGGGAGAGAGTAAGAGTACATCTTATAATTTGAGCAGCGAGTGTTCAATCAAAGGCAAAGGTGATGCAAGGCCTGAGGGTTGGTGGTATGAGAGCTCGATGTTCTTTAAGGATTTAAAAATTACAGATGTAGGCGCCAAATCTTTGGAGAGAGCACTTTCCAGACTAAACCCCATAAAGATGAAGTCGGGGAGATATACTATGGTTGTTGAGAATGTTGTCTCGAGCAGACTGATTGCACCAATATTCTCTGCACTCAACGGAAGCTCAATTCAGCAGAACAACTCATTTTTAAAAGATAAAGCCGGGCAAAAAGTATTCTCAGAAAAGCTTTATATTACAGATACACCTCATAAATTTGGAGCAGCCGGTTCCAGATTGTTCGATAGTGAGGGGGTTGCAACTAAAGATCTAAAAATTATTGAGAGAGGAGTAGTTAACACCTATTTCATAAACACATATAACTCAAAAAAACTAAACCTTCCTGTTACTATCGAGAGCCCTTCTGTTCCAACATGCATGGCAAAGGGGAAAACGGAAAGTCTTATTGGTTTGGCAGATATTCTCAAATATTCAAACAGAGGAATATTGGTAACCGGGTTTAATGGAGGTAACAGCAACAGCTCAACAGGAGACTTTTCGTTTGGTGTTCAAGGTCTTTACTTTGAAGATGGTGTTATTAAGCATCCTGTTAAAGAGATGAATATAACCGGAAATATCATTACTCTATGGAATAATCTTATTGCAACGGGTGGCGATCCAAGGGAGAGCGGAAGGTGGTTGATTCCAACACTTGCATTTGAAAATGTTAATTTTAACGGTATATAAATATTATGAAGAAGCCCGGAATAGTACTATCTCTGATCCCTGTTTTATTGCTGATATCGATAATTTTTGCGGGAGTACGAATGTTTGGAGAGGATATCACTTCGGGTCCGTCTCAGATAGCACTGCTGTTTACCACTGTAGTTGCATCTATTATATCAATCTCCTATCTAAAAGTTCCCTGGCAAAAGCTGGAAGATGGGATGATGGATCACCTGACTAAAACCGGCTCCGCAATTTTTATTCTTCTTATGATAGGTGCTCTAACCGGTTCATGGATGATTAGCGGAGTTGTACCCTCTATGATATACTACGGCTTAAAGATAATCAGCCCCTCGGTATTTTTATCGGTTGCTTTTGTTTTGTCTGGGATGGTCTCTGTTATGGCCGGAAGCTCTTGGACAACCATTGGAACAATAGGAGTTGCTATGCTATCTGCCGGTCAGATACTTGGGTTCTCTGCGCCTTGGCTGGCAGGCGCAATTATATCGGGTGCATATTTTGGAGATAAAATATCTCCCCTTTCAGATACAACCAATCTATCGGCAAGCGTAGCAGGTGTAGATCTGTACCAACATGTGAGATATATGCTAATCACTACCGTGCCGGGATTTGTGCTCTCTTTAATTTTCTTCACAGTTGCAGGATATCTTCTCCCGGTGAGCAATACACTTAATGTAGAGCAGCAGCTTAGTACCATCTCGGGGGTTTTTAACATCTCTCCTTGGTTATTGTTGGTCCCTGTATTTACTATTGTGTTGATTATTAAAAAGGTATCTCCATTTATTACCCTTTTTCTCTCTGCTCTTATTGGGGCAATTGTTGCGTGTATTGCACAACCCGAGATCTGCAGAGAGTTGGCTCCATCTAATCTCTCTTTTACCGCAAGATCGCTCTATGCTTCTCTTAAAATGCTCTCAGGCAGTGTAACACTAGACACGGGAGATGAGATGCTTAATGCTCTCACATCTACCAAAGGTATGGCAGGTATGCTTAATACAGTTTGGATTATACTTTGCGTTGTTACTTTTGGAGGGGTTATGGAGGCGAGTGGAATGATTAAAACCATAACCGAAAAGATGGCTCTGCTCATTAGAAACACAGTATCGCTGGTTACATCCACCACACTAACCACTATCTTCTTCAACATGACCCTCTCCGATCAGTATATGGCCATTCTGCTACCCGGCAAAATGTTCTCTGAAACCTACAAAAAAACAGGTCATGAGCCAAGATTGTTGAGCAGAACATTGCAGGACTCTGCTACCGTTACTTCGGTTTTAGTACCCTGGAACACCTGCGGAGTTGTACAGTCGAGCGTGTTAAATGTGGCAACCCTAGCCTATCTGCCCTACTGCTTTTTTAATCTCATAACGCCTCTAATTACAATTTTAGTAGCAGCATTCGGCTATAAAATATTCAAAAGGAGCGTAAATTAATAACTATTATTACTTTTGCACAATATTTGCTTAAAAGGTAAGTTAATATAACTAACAGAAAATTTTAATAACAAAACAATGGAAATAGGAAAAAACAAAGTAGTATCACTATCATATACACTTATGGTAGAGGGAGATGTGGTTGAGACAGTAAACGCCGACAACCCCCTTAAATTCATATACGGCACCGGATATCTTCTGCCAAAATTTGAAGAGAATGTATCGGGTAAAGTTGTTGGAGATAAGTTCGATTTTAGACTCTCTGCTAAGGAAGGTTACGGTGAGATTAATGATGATGCAATAGTAGAACTACCCAAAGATATCTTTAAAGTTGAGGGTGAAATAGAAGATGGTCTGCTTACAATAGGAAATGTGTTGCCTATGCAGGATTCCGACGGTAACAAACTACAGGGCACTATAGATGAGATTAAAGATGATGTTGTTGTCATGAACTTCAACCATCCGCTTGCAGGGGCCGAGTTACACTTCTCCGGAGAGGTGGTAGAGGTTAGAGAGGCCTCTCCCGAAGAGCTGATAAATGGTCTTTTTGGAGAGCACTCATCATCTTGCAGCAGCGGCTCTTGCTCCGGTTGTTCGGGTTGCTAGCAATTTAATATATATATAAAAAGAGGGTGAAATTAAAATTTCACCCTCTTTAGCTTTATTCAACCAAGATTAACTATGCAGGATTCTGCTTAAGTTCAGGATTGGTATCTATCTCACCTCTTGGTATCATCCATGTCCAAACATTTCCGCCGGCAGGGACATTAACTACTGTTGCAAAAGACTCTACGTGAGCACCTTGCCCAGCATTAGCAGCAGTTGGTCTTACTAAAGGAAGGTTCAATCTCTTCAAGTCTGTAAAGCGGCGACCTTCTCCCCAGAGCTCAATTCTTCTCTGAACAAGTATCTCATCTATAAATGCCTGACCTGTTCTTGTAGATTTAACATACTGAGGGTCTCTATTTTTAGCAAGCAGTAAAAGCACATCTTTTGCTTCATCCTCTTTTCCGGCCGTTCTTGCAAGAGCTTCGGCTTCAATTAGATACATCTCTGCTACCCTGATCCAAGGGAAGTCTCCCCTACTGTCGGATACCGACACAGCTTTGAATTTTGAACTCATATAGTTGAATCTAACACCACTCGGTGGAACTGCAGGTTGAGCAGATGCTACAGCAGTCGGGAAGAATAGTGTTCTTCTAACATCGGTTGCCGACATTTGATCGTAGAGCTCCTTGGTGATAGTTTTAGGGCTTTGACGAATAGCTGTAGAGTTGAAGTTATGTGACATATATGCGTAGAAAGAGTAGAAGTATAGTGTCTGATCTTCCTGTACATACATGCTCCAGATATTCTCAGGATTACTCTGTAACGAATAACCCTCTTGGTGTTGAGCCGTGCTCATAAAGCTATATCCCTGTCTTGCAGCTTTAGCAGCAGATGCGGCCAATGTCCAGTTACCTTGAACCAAAGCTACCTGCGCCTGAATTGCCTGAGCAACAGATTTATTAATATGAGACTTATTCGCTCTGTTGTACCCTTCTAAGTTAGCGATTGCCGATGTAAGATCTTCGTTGATCTTTGTATACACCTCGGCAACTGTATTTCTAGGTTTGCCTACAAAGGTAATCTCAGTCATATATGGAACACCTTCATGAGAGTTTTGCCCACCAGGTACAAATCTGTCTGCCCAAAGTTGAACCAGCATAAAGTGTGCCCAAGCTCTGTAGGTGAGCGCCTGTCCTTTAATAGCTTTCTTCTCTGCCTCGGGACCCGAGATATTATCTATATTGTTAATAATCTGGTTAGCATTACTTATAAGACGATACAGATTAGTCCAGTATAGAACCTGGTTAGATCTCTCATTTCTGTGATCTACCCAACGATATGTTCCTAAATACCAGCCGTTGGCTGTAGTGTTAAACACAACATCAGATCCCATCATATCTATGTAGAGTAGTAACCCTGCCATTCCTCCATGAGCCTGAACGCTGTTGTACTGAATGTACATAGATCTGTGAATTCCGTTAATTGCACCCCATGCACCGGTAAGAGTTTTAAACACATCACCTGCAGCAAGCTGGTCGGTAGGAAGGGTCTCTAAATACTCTTTTGTACATGAAGTCGGTATCATTGCCAATCCGACAACTAATGTCAAAATATATATTCTTATTTTTTTCATATCAATCCGGTTTTAGAAGTTAACATTTACACCAAACGTTACAACTCTGTTAAACCCAACATCGTTGAGTACTGAGCCGCTGAAGTTCTGAGTAGGATCCAATCCTTTTCTTGCCCCCCACAGAGCTAGGTTCTCTGCAGAAGCATAAACTCTTAGAGCTTTTACATCTAGTGCTTTAAGCATTTTTGGCTTAAAGTTATAGGCCACGTTTACGTTTCTAAGTGAAACAAATGTAGAGCTCACCAACCATCTGTCAGAAGCAGCATTGTAGTTAGTAGTTTGACCATTATGCATTTTTGGCACATTGGTTATCTGCCCTTCGGTTGTCCATCTGTCCAAAATATCTTTAGATTTTGCAACTCCCATTCCCCCCGAAGACATTAAAGATGCCCAGTTGTAGTCATATGCTTTACCACCAATAGAGTAGTTAAACTGAACCGAGAGGTCGAATCCGTAGATCTTGAAGATTGGTGTGATTGAGCCGAATAGATCAGGAATACTTGTACCGGACCAGTCGTATTTAGCTTTTGCTTGGTTGCTTGTTACAAGAGTTCCATCCGGCATAGTTTTACAGTCGGCATCTGCCCAAACAGTAATTAAGTTACCATTTGCATCTTTGGCATCGTTAAACAGATATAGAGCATTACCATTGCTTGGATCTACACCATACCACTTACGTAGCCAATAGTCGTAAATAGAGCCGCCCTCAACTCTCTTGAAGTTACCCGAGATAATACCAAGTTCACGGTTTTCATCCGGAAGTCTCTTGATTCTGTTAACATAATGGGTAGCATTCATATTAAGACTAAAACTAAAGTTCTTCTTATCTATGATTGTACCGGTTAGGTCTAACTCATAACCGCGGTTGTATACACTACCGATATTTCTGTCCTGAGATACATAACCTGTAGAAGGGGCCAATGGAAGAGAGAAGATTAGATCTTTTGACTCTTTATTAAACCAGTCGGCCGATCCTCTTAAACGGTTGTTGAATAGAGTGAAGTCCAATCCTATGTCGGTTTGGATAGTTGTCTCCCACTTTAAGAATGGATTACCCGGTGCTGTGTCTTGAATGTATCCCGGCTCTGCAGCGTTATTTCTGTAGCTGTAAAGAACCTGCCATGCGTAGTAACTGATACCTCCGTCATTTCCGTTCAAACCGTATGAAGCCCTTAATTTTAGGAAATCTACCCAATTAAGACCAGACATGAAGCTCTCTTTGTCTACTCTCCAACCGCCGCCTACAGACCAGAAATCTCCCCATCTTACTGCACTTTCAAACTTCGAAGAGCCGTCTTTTCTATAAGATGCCTCGGCTGTATATCTACCGTTGTCGTATGAGTAAGTTGCTCTGGCAAGATAACCCTCAACCTTATGGTTGTCTATATATGAGTATAAGTTGTTTGTGGTTGTAAAGTTGATAAGCTCGTCGTTACCCGGAATTATCTCTCCCTGACGGAATCCGTACAGATACTTATACTTGTTATGGTAGTTCTCGTGAGCAGCCATTACATTAATATCGTGCTTGCCGATAGACTTTTCGTAAGTTAACATCTGAATATTAGTCCAGGTGTATCTCAACGAGTTCTCTCTTGTAGATCTGCCCTGAGGAGCACCGTCTCCTACCAGTTTATTCTCATATCTTCCATAAAGGTAGTTATTGATATCGAAGGAGTGCTGAACTTTAAATTTGAAATCTTTTAGGAATGCAAATTCTACGTAGCTTCTAGACTGTATGGTATTTCGTTCAAAGCTTCTTGTGTTGAGCATATGTTCGGCAATACCGTGACGTCCGTTATTCTGGGTTCTTGCTCCATAGGTTACTCCATCTTTGGTTACAGCAGCTCCAAGGTCCCACTGTTTCTGTCCATTAACGTCTAAGATATAGTCACCGGTAACTCTGTCGTGCAGATAAACCGGATAGATAGGTCCCATGGTTCTTGCAAAATAGATAGGATTTGCATAACCTGTGTTGCTTTTAGTATTTGCAGAAGAGGATGTGTTGTAAGAGGTGTTTAAATTCACACCAAATGTAATCCACTTCTTTGGAGAGAAGTTAAGGTTTGCTCTTGCAGAGATACGATCGTAATTGGTCTTCTTAATCCAACCATGGTCGGTTGTATAACCTATTGATAGATAATAGTCTGCGTTTTCTGCTCCACCGCTTGCGGTTACAATACCTTCGGTTCTATTACCAAGCTGCTCTACAGGAGTATACCAATCGCCGTCATCGCCCCAAAGCAGTGTTTTAGCTGCAGGGTTAAGTTTTCCGTCTACGCCTACAACCTGATCGTTTGCTATGCCTTTAAACGGGTTGTACCCTAAATTGGCAACAATACCGTTAGAAGTTGCTCCTGAGGCCAAGATACTTGCTTGATCTATTGGTCTTGAAGTTGTTATTAAGCTGTTTCTCAATGACTCCCACATGATTGGATAGTAGTCGTATGAGTCAATTCTGTCGTACTCAGGAAGACCTCTACCCGAGAATCCCTGCGTTACTGTAGCAGAGATCGATAATCTCTCTCTCTTACCTTTTTTAGTGGTTATCATTACAACTCCGTTTGAACCTCTCGATCCGAAGAGCGCTGTAGATGCGGCATCTTTTAGGATGTTGATAGATTCAATGTCGGCAGGATTAATGTTAGCCATCACTCCATTATAAGGAGCACCGTCCAGCACAATCAGAGGAGCAGACGAATAGTTGATAGATCCAAATCCGCGAATACGAATAGTTGGATCCGAACCAGGCTGTCCGTAGGATGTGTTAACCTGTACACCCGGGGCCGAACCGGCAAGAGCGGCAAGAGCGTTGGTTACAGGTCTCTTCTCGATGCTTGCAGAGCCAACAGAGGTGATAGCACCGGTTACGCTAGATCTTTTAGCAGTACCGTAGGCCACCATCACAACTTCGTCGAGGCTTAAAGCATCAACCTCCAGTTGGACATTTACAACACCCCTGTTCTCTACAGGAACCTCTAAGGTTTTATAGCCAATAAAGCTAAATACCAAGGTTCCATTTGATGGAGCATTGATAACGTAAGAACCATTATCCATTGTTGTAGTACCGGATGTGGTCCCCTTTACCTGAATGCTCACATATGGAAGCGGAGTACCCGATCCCATCTCTGTTACAGTACCTGTTACCCGGATATTCTGAGCGTGCAGAAGATTACCGGCAACAAACAGGATTGCTGCAATTACAAGGCTGAATCTTTTCATGTAATAAATTTTAAGTTAATAATTAAGTACATCAATTTGTGTTTGCAAACGCAAAGATAATTTGATTTTTTAATTTTCAAACGGGTTTGAGGAATTTTGGCAATGTATTTGCAAACGCTGTTTTAAAGACTTTTTATTACTTATGACCCCTGTTTTATAATAAAAAATAAGCGAAGATATTGTTTTTTAACAAATTTGTTAAAATGCAATAATGTTTAAAAATGGTTTGACAGCAAAATTTGATGTATCAAAAATCTGCATTTCTAGATACAGGTACAGAGTTAAGTTGAGCGAAAGAGTTCTGTAAATATTTATAGTACCCCACTATTGCAATCATTGCTGCATTATCTGTTGTAAAACTCAGTTCGGGAAGAAAAACCCTCCATCCTCTATCTCTCCCCTCGCACTCCACCCTCTCTCTCAATGAGGAGTTTGCAGACACACCTCCACCTAATGCAATATCTCTTACATTGTAGTGCTTTGCGGCTAGAATAAGCTTGTCCAAAAGAATATCTATCAAGGTTTTTTGATATGAGGCACAAATATCATTAAGATTTTGCTCTATAAAACCTGGATTTTCACTCATTTTATCTCTTAAAAAGTAGAGAAGAGATGTTTTCACTCCGCTAAAACTGTAGTCGAACCCTGTAATCTTTGGCTTGGAAAAGCGAAACTTACCACTCTCTCCAAATTTTGAGAGTTTATCTACTATGGGGCCACCCGGGTAACCGAGATCCATAATTTTAGCACATTTATCAAATGCCTCTCCAACGGCATCGTCTATAGTTTGGCCAATTATGCTATAATCATGATAATTATTAACCTTAACTATTTGGGTGTGCCCCCCCGAAACCAATAGGGACAGGTATGGAAAGTTGGGAGTAACATTACAGCTCCCCTCCTTTTTTATAAAAGGTGCCAGCAGGTGTCCGTGTAGATGATTTACGTCTATTATAGGTATGCCCGATGCCAAGGATAGACCCTTTGCAAATGATGTACCCACAAGAAGTGATCCTAACAGCCCCGGCCCTCTGGTAAAAGCTACAGCATCTATCTGCTCCATCCCTATCTTTGCATCTTTTAATGCTAAGCTTACCACCGGTACAATGTTTTGTTGATGAGCTCTTGATGCCAATTCAGGGATAACCCCGCCGTACCTTCCATGCACGCTCTGCCCTGCCATCACATTAGATATTAAAAAACCATCTCTGATAACAGATGCCGAAGTGTCATCGCAAGAAGACTCAATTCCTAGAATAGTTATGCTCATAGCTATAAATATTTTGCAAAATTGGTTATTTTTTAACAATCTGCTCTTCTAAAATGATTATTTTTGTTGCAAAATTTTGACTATACACATTTTAAGAAAAATAGCTGTAGCGCTCCTGTTTATGTTGGCAATGATGCCGGTAGGAGCATATCTTGCCCTCCAAATGCCCTCTCTTCAAACCTGGGCGGCAAAAAAGGCCGCTTTAAGAATATCAGAAGAGCTAGGCACAGAGGTCTCGATAGGTAAGGTCTATTATATATTTTTTAATCGGCTGATTGCCAAAGATCTTTACATACTTTATAGTGATAAAGACACATTAATCAGCTGTAACAAACTCTCTGTTAAGTTCTCTGCTTCCAATGCTTTAAAAGGTAGGCTCCGTCTTAGCCATCTACACTTAAGGGGAGGTAGTTTGAACATAGTAAAAGAGAGCGACTCCACAACCAACTTATCACGAATATTTGCGGGGAGAGATAGCTCATCTGAGAGTGGAGAGTTAAGATTGCCTGATTTAACCTTAAGAGAGCTGATTATTGACAACTTCGGTTTTACAGTAAAGAATCCCTACTCCCAAAGGTTCGGGATAGATAATAACTCAATTAATTTTTCAAATCTCTCAATTAGGGGACTGTCTCTAAGGATAGACAATATAAAATCAAAATCGGGAGCAGTTACGGGAAATATAAATAAGCTCTCCTTTATTGAGGATAGCGGCTTTCGTATTAACCAGATGAAAACGGCTTTCACTTTTAGTGAGAGCTCGATTGAACTTAGAGATTTTGTCTTAAAGGATGAGAGCTCCCAAATTTATGCAGAGGAGTTTAAACTTACATACAATAATTTGAATTGTTTCTCCACTTTTACAGACAGTGTTTCGTTTGATGTACACTTTAAAGATAGTAGAATAAATTTTGGAACTATTTCAAAATTCGCCCCGACTCTTCAAAAAAACAGACTTGAGTTAGGCGTAACAGGCAGGATAAAGGGTCCAATATCTGCATTAAAGACCGAGAACCTAAGATTAAGCAGCGAGTCGGGATTAACATCCATTAACTTGAATGCTAATATTACAGGGCTTCCAAACACCAATATAACTACTGCATATGTAGAGGTTTTATCTAGTACAACAACTACGCTTGATCTTGCCTATATCATCTCTTCTTTAAACAACAGCAAACCAATTGGGGCCCTAACCTTACTTTCGCCGTTTGTCAAATACAGCTTTACCGGCAAACTTACCGGATTGCTGGACGATTTTGTAGCAAAAGGTAAGATAACATCCAACATAGGGGAGCTCAGAACCGATGTTCTTCTCAGGCAGAACAGCCAAAAAAGAGGTTTTGAGATTAAAGGCGATATAAAAGCAATAGATTTTAATGTCGGTCAGTTACTAAAAAACAAAACTCTAGGTTCTATGACACTTGAAACCAGATTAAATGCATTATTGCGTGATAAAAGAGCGGGTGGAAACGATATAGATATAGAATCTCTATATATAGAGAAAATTGATCTAAACAACTACTCTTATAGAAATATAACAGCTGCAGGAAGTTATCGGAAAAACACCTTCGACGGAAAAGTTATCTGCCGGGATCCAAACTTGGATTTGCTGTTTCAAGGAATAATAGGTATCTCAGACAATATCTCTTATTACGACTTCTATTCCGATGTAATTTATGCCGATCTTGCCGCCTTAAATTTCGACAAACGTGACTCGCTCTCTGCCGTGTCGTTTAGAACACTCGCAAATTTCACTCAAGATTCTAAAGGAGACATAGACGGCACAATCAATATAAGAGGATTAAACTTCTCCAATAGTAAGGGAAACTTTCCTATAGGCGATATATCTGTGCAGTCCAGTTCGGAGAGAGATAACTTTTCTATCTATCTACGATCGGCATTTGCAGAAGCGACATACAAGGGGAGTGACTTTTTCACAAACTTTATAGATAAAATTGTAAATATTTCATTGAACAGTAATCTGCCTGCATACTTCCCAGTTCCAAGAGGTGAAAACAAAACAAGAGAGGGAAACACATACGATTTTAACGTTCGGTTTAACGATACACGAGCAATAACAGAGATGCTCCTTCCGGGTCTTCAAATATCATCGGGAACTCTTCTAAAAGCTGCAATCGATAGAGATAACAGATTAACTCTTTCGCTTAATAGCAATAATATAGGTTATAAAAACAACTACTCAAATAATCTCTCTGTTAATTTATATTCAGACACATCTCAACTAAAGAGTGTGGTTATTTCAGACCGGATGCATATCTTGGGATTAAACCTAGATAGCAACAAAGTTGAGCTTAATCTTAAAAACAACCTGCTTAAGATAAGAAGTGAATACACAAATAGTGGAGATTTAGAGAATAGTCTTGACTTTAACTCAGAAATTCAATTCACTCCTCAGTGGGGGGATTTAAAACCAATTGTAGATATATCTATATCTCCGTCGGAACTATTCCTCAATGGAGAGAGGTGGAAGTTTGCAGGGTCAAAAATTGTTAAACAAGACAGTACATATGTATTTCACGATTTTAACCTATTCCGAGAAGAGCAATACCTCAACATAGATGGAATAATATCGCTCAATAACCAAGACACCCTCTCTGTTGTACTAAGAGACATAGATATATCGGCAGTTAACAGCTTTATTAAAAAACAGCTGGATATCAAAGGTAGATTTACCGGCAGTTCATATGCAATTAATTTGTATAAAGAGCCGCAAGTATTGGTTAACCTTAAAGGAACAGATGTCTCTGTCTATGGTCATAATGCAGGTGTTGTTGAGCTTAAAAGCGAGTGGGATAATTCAGATAAAAGCTTCAAAATTTCACTTTTAAACACGCTTAACAACAGAACACCTTTAAATATTAGTGGAAGATTCATACCTCAAGGCGCCTTACTCGAACTATCAGCCACGTTAGACAACATGTCTCTCTCCTATTTTGAGCCATTTTTAGAGGGGATAGTTTCCAGAACTTCGGGAGGAGTGTCGGGTATTCTAAAACTGGATGGACCGCTGGATAAGCTTAAACTTACCGGAGAGAACACAGTACTTAACAATTTGGGTTTTCTTGTAGATTTTACAAAAGTTAATTATACTTTAAATGGTCAGGTAATTGTTAACGAAAAAGGGGTTAACCTTAACAATGTTGCAATAAAAGACAAATTGGGAAATACAGGAAGGATTGCAGGAGGATTAAACTGGAACTATTTCAAAGATCTATATCTTAATACAGCTGTTACTTTCAACAACATAGAGGCGTTGAATACCGGAGAGTCAGACAATAGTGCTTTTTACGGAACAGCTTTCGGTACAGGAAGGGTCTCTATTACAGGCCCGTTAAATAGGATATTTATGGATATTTCTGTTACAACCAACAGAAATACATCAATTCATATCCCTTTAGCTTCTTCTACAGAGGTGTCTGCCGGCACCCTGCTTACATTCAAGGAGCCCCAAAGCAAGCTTAATCTAGAGAGGTCAGATCTGATTGAGAGCAGACCTAAAGAGGGGAGCGAATTACAAGTAAAGCTTAGGGCCAATATGACACCTGAGGCAGCAATGCTCATAGAGATAGATAAATCTGTAGGAGACATAATAACCGGATTTGGAAGCGGGTTAATCACTTTAGATATAAATCCGTCAAAAGATATATTCTCTATTCAGGGCGACTATATTATTCACAGCGGCTCATATAAATTTGTTCTCCAGGGGTTTATTGAGAAGGACTTCACAATTCAGGAGGGGGGTAATATTGGTTTTAACGGAGATATCTTAAAAACAAATCTCAATCTAACAGCCAATTACAGAACAAAAGCAGCAATTAACACTCTAATATCAGATACAAGTTCGGTCTCAAGCAGAAGAAATGTAGATTGTCAAATAAATATGAGTGGACCATTGATGAATCCCAGACTATCATTCGCTATTGATATTCCGGATATAGATCCTCTCACTAAAGCTAGAGTTAATGCTGCACTAAACACAGAGGACAAAGTTGTAAAACAGGTTATGTCTCTTCTGGTATCGGGAAGCTTTATTCCCGATGTTCAATCTAGCATAGTGAACAACTCCACAATCCTCTACTCAAATGCAACTGAAGTTCTATCAAACCAGATCAATAAAATATTTAACCAGTTAGATATACCTCTCGATTTGAGTTTTAACTATCAACCGGGGCAAAACGGCAGAGATATTTTCGATGCTGCTGTTTCGGCACAGCTTTTCAATAATAGGGTAATTGTTAATGGGAACATTGGCAACTCAAGATACTCGGGAAGAACAGGGGATGTTGCAGGCGATATTGATGCCGAGATAAAACTTGATGAGAGAGGTAGATTCAGGGCAAGGATATTTTCTCATTCTGCAGATCAGTACTCCAACTATTTAGATAATAGTCAGAGAAATGGAATTGGTATTGCCTATCAAGAGGAGTTCTCTTCGTTTAAAGAGCTTCTCTCATCGATGTTTAAGAGTCGAAAAAAGAGGGAGAGGTTAATTAAGAGAGATATGCCAGCTACAAAACCTCAGGAAGAGCCACTCTTGCCTCCACCTTCAATCATATCGTTTTAGATTATTACTTTAACTATTTTGCCTATAAGGATTTTGTTATAAGGGCGTTCAACTTTTATATAATTTCTTGTATATCCATACATTAAACCTCCCTTTGCAGGACTTTCAAACAGAACCTCCTCTTCTCTTCCAGAATTCATCTCTACAAATCTATTGTAGAGGGAGTTTGAGAGGTTGCTAAGCATCTTTACCCTTCTTGTTTTATCGCTCTCTTTTATCTGGTTTGGGAAACCGGCAGCAGGAGTGTCGGCCCTCTTAGAATATGGAAAGACATGCAAAAAAGAGGGGGAAAGTGAGTTAATAAAGTTGTAACTATCTATAAAATCCTCTTCGCTCTCTCCCGGGAAACCTACAATAACATCTACACCTATAAAAGCAAAGGGTAACGAACTTTTAATAAGTTTTATCCTCTCTTCGAATAGCTCTTTATTGTACCTTCTTTTCATCATTGCCAGTATCTTGTTCGACCCGCTCTGTAGAGGAATATGAAAATGTGGCAAAAACTTCTTCTCTCCGGCCATAAGTGCTATCACATCTTTAGAGATTAGATTTGGTTCTATTGAAGATACCCTGATACGCTCAATTCCATCTACACCGGCTAATGATTGTAATAAATATAAAAAGGTCTCACCTGTGCTCTTTCCAAAGTCACCAGTATTTACGCCTGTTAATACTATCTCCTTAACTCCACGGGATGCAATCTCAACCGCCTCTTTAACCAAAAATTGAACAGGGTGGTTTCTACTCTTTCCCCTGGCAAGAGGAATTGTGCAATATGAGCACATATAGTCACACCCATCCTGAACCTTTAAGAAAGATCTTGTTCTGTCGTCCGATGAGTATGCAGGAAATATTGTCTTTACCTCCGAAATTGCGCATGAAAAAGCTCTCGATGAGGAGTGAGTCAAACCGGCAGAGTCCTCTATCCTTTTAAGCTCGGAGACTCTTACAAAAAGATTTGATTTTTCATCTGCTCCAAGAACCAAATCTACCCCCTCAATTCCAAGAATTTCATCGGGCTTAAGCTGAGCATAACAGCCTGTTACTGCAACTATTGCATTTGGATTCTGCCTGTGAAGCTTTCTTATTGCAGTTCTGCATTTTTTATCGGCATGCTCTGTTACAGAGCAAGTATTAATAACATAAATATCTGCTTGTGAAGAGGCAGATACCTTCTCATATCCGTTTTGGGTAAACTGTCTTGCTAGAGATGATGTTTCAGAAAAATTCAGTTTGCACCCTAAAGTTAAAAAAGCAACTCTGTTTCCTCTAATATCTTTACTCTCCATCTCTATCGAAAATCCTGCTCATTGTTACTCGCGACGAACCAACTTTTCCTCCTATGGGCGGGTTTAATTTAGCCACCGTCACTTTTGCGTGTTTTATTGACGGGAAACGTTTTGAAGAGCTCTCCAAAATCCGCATCGCTACATTTTCAAGAAGATGAGATTTTGTCTCCATCTCTTTTTTAATCACATTATATAGCTCTTGATAGTTAAGAGCATCTTTCAGGTCATCTGACAAAGATGCTTTTGTTATGTCTGTGTAAGCTGTAAAGTCCACTATAAACCTATTACCTATTATCCTCTCCTCCTCAAAGCACCCATGGTATGAGTAGAACTCCATATTCAACAACTCTATACAATTTATATCTCTATTGTCTTTCATATTATAAACACACATGGTATTTTATTCAATTGCGGTAAACTTTTTTTCCACTCTTCAACGTTTTTAGTTTTTATGAATGCGTTTGGCATGGTAAGATTTGCCGCTACTGTTATTTTTGTTTCGGGATTACATATCTGCAAAAAGTCGGCCAAAAGAGAATCATTTCTATAAGGTGTCTCTATAACTATCTGAGTAATATGTTTATTGACAGACAATCTTTCCAACTCTTTAATTTTCACACGCCTGTCATGAGGTTTAACAGGCAAATAACCGTTAAAGGTAAAATTCTGTCCGTTTTTCCCAGAAGCCATAAGTGCCAGCATAAGTGACGATGGACCCACCAACGGAACCACCTCGGCACCTATTTGATGTGCCATTGATACAAGCTTAGACCCGGGATCGGCAACCGCAGGTAGACCCGCCTCGCTGATTACACCAATATCCTTACCTCTCTCTAAGAGAACGGCAAACTCAGCAACCTCTGAATCTGATGTATGCTCGTTTAACACCATAAGATTCAGAGAGTCAATTTTACCTTTAAAACCCGCTTTTGATAGATATCTTCTTGCTGTCCTCAGCTCTTCTACTACAAAATGCTCAATTTTAGAGATAGTATCAACTGTACCTTGAGGTATAACATCAAAAATCTCTGTTTCACCTAGCGGTGATGGAATTAAGTAGAGCCGCCCTTTCACTTTTTTAATTTTTTGCAAAGGTATAAAAATTCCTACCTTTATGTTCATAAACAACATGGCATGGCAAAACTGACCTTTCTTGGAACAGGAACCTCGCAGGGAGTACCTGTAATAGGGTGCAGGTGCAGTGTTTGCTCTTCAACAGACATTCGTGATAAAAGATTGAGATCAAGTGTTATCATAGAGCACTTGGGCAGATCGGTTCTGATAGATGCCGGCCCCGATTTTAGACAACAGCTTTTAAGAGCAGAGGTATCTAATCTGGATTTTATCCTACTATCTCATGAGCATAAAGATCATACCGGAGGATTAGACGATGTGCGTGCCATAAACTATATCAACAAAAAGGCCCTCCCAATCTATTGTGAGCAGAGAGTGGTGGAGTCTCTCAAACGAGAATACTCATATGTATTTGACAAGGTTAAATATCCGGGCATACCCGAGTTTGATATACATATAATAGATAATACCCCTTTCAATGTTCATGAAATTGAGATCACTCCAATAAGAGCCCTCCATTACAGGCTTCCTATATTGGGATTTAGGATAGGTAACTTGGCATATATAACAGATGCAAATTTTATAGAAGATAACGAACTTAAGAAGATTCAAGGGATAAATACACTGGTTATAAACACAGTAAGGAGAGAGAGACATATATCTCACTTCTCTTTACAAGAGGCAATAGATGTTGCAAAAAAATGTGAGGCAAAGAGTTGTTACTTAACACATCTATCACATCAGATAGGTTGCCATGAAGATTTAAGCAGATCTCTTCCACAGGGAGTCAAAGCAGCATATGATGGTCTGGTTGTTTACGATTTTTAAAAATAGAGGAGATGAAAAAAACAGTAGGTATAAGAGGTGCCGATGGCTTTATTGGAGGCGAGATTCTCCCTTATCTCAAAGATAGAGGATACTCTGTTTTTAAAATAGCGCGAAATTTTAAACCGGAAGATATTGCAGCATTCGATGTAGTTATAAATCTTGCCGGAGCACCAATCAACGCAATATGGACCAAGAGTTATAAAGCAAAAATGATTGGCAGTAGAATTGATACAACCAGGCGTTTAGTAGAGGGGATAAAAAACAGCAAAAGAGAGATGCTCCTTATAAATGCTTCTGCTATAGGAATATACAAATCAAATGAGAATATTGTATATACAGAAGAGAGCTTAAATTATGGCGACGGATTTTTATCTCAACTTTGCAAAGATTGGGAGGAGGAGGCACTTAAAGCAGATTTTAACTGTAGGGTTGTGCTTCTACGTCTAGGTGTTGTGATGGGAGAAAATGGCGGTGCGCTTCAAAAACTGGCATTATCGGCCAAGTTTGGATTTACCACTATACCGGGATCGGGAGAGCAGGTGATGCCTTGGATTATGATAGACGATCTTAAAAGGGCTATAATTTATATTATTGAGAACAATCGGCTTTATGGAGCTGTAAATCTAACTGCACCAACATTAATTACTGCCTCAGATGTAGCACGGGAGATATCAAAAAAATATAAAACCCTATTAACTTTTCGTTTGCCGGCTAAACTCTTTAAGCTCATTTTGGGAGAGGCCTCATCTGTGCTGCTGGATAGTCATAAAGTTATTCCTAAAAAACTGATTGATAATGGTTTTATATTTAATGTGCTCAATTTTTCTTTAAAAAAAGGTTAAAAAAGCTCATTTTTTGGTAAATTTGTAGAGTACGTACCAAAAAATCGGAGAAGATGGCTAAGAACTATTACAATAAATTCAAGAAGAACTTTCCCGAAATCTTTAACTTGGCTACCGGCTCACAGAGCGAAGATGCGTTTTTTCAAGAGCTTGCCCACTACTCTAAGGAGATTGCCATAAATTCTACTAACAAATCATCGCAAGAAGCGGCACTTCTTATTCTGGAGATGCTCAATCACGAATCCAAGTATATAGAGGAGCTCTCTAAAGGTGAGAAGATATTTTCCGAAACTTTTTCAATACTGTGGAATTTATTGAATAACAATTCATTAAATGGGGTATCCAACGATTTATATGAAGAGCTTTTCCAAATTTTTATGCGTCTTTATGGGAAAGAGAGCGGTAGTAAATTCTCAGAAGCAGCACTTCATAGGCATATGAGGAGATGGCCTACAGGGCTCGAGAAGGAGATCAAGGAGAGGCGTTCAAATGCAAAGAGAAGAGTGTGTGAATTGTTGGTAAAGAAGATTGATAAAAAGGTAAATTCAGTATCGAAATACCAATTTGAGGAGGGGATGACTTATCAGGAGAAGCTAACATGTGTAACCGAATGGTGGGGTGATTTTAAATTCCAACTTGCCATGGCAATAAAGAGTCCTGCAGAGTTGAACACTTTTCTGGAGGAGAGTCTCTCTACAAAAACTATGAGGTTGCTCAATAGGGCAAAAAATAAAAAAATCCCTTTTTTCATAACTCCATATTACGCCTCTCTATTAAATAGTGAACCGGCAGGTTTTGACGATTTTACAATCAGAACTTACGTGATATACTCAGAATCGCTGGTAGAGACATACGGCAATATTAAGGCATGGGAGAAAGAAGACACAGTTGTTGCCGGCGAACCAAATGCCGCCGGATGGATATTGCCCGATGGTCACAATATTCACAGAAGATACCCCGAGGTTGCCATAATGATACCCGACACCAGAGGGAGAAGCTGCGGAGGGCTATGCGCATCGTGTCAGAGAATGTACGATTTTCAGAGTGAGAGATTAAACTTCGATCTGGATGCTCTTAAACCTAAGGAGACTTGGGAGAAAAAGCTCTATAAGCTTATGGAGTATTTTGAGTCTGATTCACAAATACGAGACATTCTCATTACAGGAGGTGATGCCCTTATGAGTAGAAATAAGGTTCTTGAAAAGATCCTTGAAGCTGTTCTTAAAATGGCTAAAAGAAAAAGAGATGCAAACTTTTACAGAGAGGATGGGGAAAAATATTACGAGATACAGCGAGTGAGACTGGGGTCGAGACTACTCGCCTATCTCCCAATGAGAGTAGACAGAGAGTTGGTTTCAATATTGAAGGAGTTTAAAGAGAGGGGAAAAGAGGTTGGGATAAAACAGTTTGTTATCCAGACACATTTTCAAACTCCTCTTGAGGTGACGGTAGAGGCAAAAAGAGCAATAGAATCAATTCTCTCTGCCGGTTGGACCATCTCTAATCAGTTAGTCTTTACTGCGGCTGCTTCAAGGAGAGGTCATACTGCAAAGCTGAGACAAACTCTAAACTCTTTGGGAGTGGTAACTTATTACACCTTTACAGTAAAAGGGTTTGATGAAAACAGAGAGATGTATGCGCCTAATTGCAGATCGATACAGGAGCAGCAAGAGGAGAAGATATATGGCAGACTAACGCAGGAACAGCAGATTGAGTTAAATCAAATCTTCAAAAAAGGAGAAAATATCTCTAAAGAGCTTAATCTTTTTATGAAAAAATATAACCTTCCTTTTCTGCCAACAGACAGGAATGTACTAAATCTGCCTGCGATAGGTAAAAGTATGTCTTTCAAAATGTGCGGACTTACTAAGGAGGGAAAACGAATATTGAAATTTGATCACGATAGAACCAGAGAGCACAGCCCAATAATAGACAGCATGGGTGAGGTTTATATAGTTGAAAACAGATCTGTGTTATCATATTTAAATGAGTTGGAGCTTATGGGTGAAAAAAGAGGTGACTACTCCTCTATCTGGAGATATACAACCGGAGATACAGAGCAGGTATTTCCACTCTTCAACTACCCACGTTTAAAGTTTAATACTACAAAAAAGATTACTAATTTTTGCGAAACTAAGAGATAACTCCTGAACCTATCAGCTCATCGCCAGAGTACCATGCTGCAAACTGACCGGGTGTTATCCCTCTTTGAAGCTCTTTAAATATTATAAAGAGACCCTCGGGAGTAAAGAAGAGTCGTGCCTTTTGGAGAGGTTGTCTGTACCTTATTCTTAAAAGGAAGTCACCACACTCTCCCGGGTTCATTTTTAGATCCTCTCTAATCCAGTGAATCTCCTCACTCTTTATAAATAGGCCTCTTCTTAAGAGACCGGGGTGGTCTTGCCCCTCCCCAACATACACTGTATTGGTTGCTATATCTGTTGCTATTACAAAGAGCGGCTCTTTATGCCCCCCTATATTCAACCCTCTTCTTTGTCCTATTGTATAAAAGTGGGCCCCGTGATGGATGCCAATCTTCTTTCCGCTCTCTCTATTATATATATTTGATGAAGAAGCCCCTACAAGAGCCTCCTTGGTATTAAAAATACTATATGAGGGTAAAATATTTTCTATAGCATTGTTGTTGTAATAATCCCTAAAAATCTCAACAACATCGCCATCGACTGCTTTTAACTTCTGTTGCAAAAAAACGGGCAGGTCTATTTTACCTACAAAGCAGATCCCCTGAGAGTCTTTCTTATCTGCAGAGGGTAGCGCCGCCTCTGCAGCAATCTCTCTTACTCTGCTCTTTAGAAGAGCTCCTATAGGAAATATAGCTTTAGATAATTGCTCCTGAGAGAGTTGACACAGAAAATAACTTTGGTCTTTATTGGGATCTTTTCCTGCTAAAAGACGCGATATCTTTTGGCCATTGTGGGTTATTAAATCCTCTTTACGGCAATAGTGGCCGGTAGCAACGGCATCGGCACCCAAATCGAGTGCTGTCTTTAAGAATACATCAAATTTAATCTCCCGGTTACAAAGGACATCCGGATTTGGAGTTCTACCCTTCTCATACTCTTCAAACATGTAATCTACCACCCTTTTAGAGTACTCTTTACTAAGATCTACAAAGTGAAACGGGATATTTAGCTTCTTAGCAACAAGCTCAGCAATTGCTCTATCGTCTCTCCATGGGCAATCACCAAACAGAGTACCTGTTGTGTCGTGCCAGTTCTGCATAAATAGGGCTATTACGTCGTGCCCCTGCTCTTTAAGTAAAAGAGCGGCCACACTTGAATCTACTCCACCCGAAAGACCTACCGCAATTTTCATTTTATTGTAAAAAAGAGAAAGGGTAAGCTTAATATATCGCACCGCTACAACCACCTACCCTTGCTACCTTCCGATCCTGGGGGAGTTCAGTGGGAGCTGGTCGTATATGACTTACCCCGCACAAAGGTAATACAATTTTTTAAAAGAGATAAAAAAACTACTCGGGAAGATTATCAAAGGCAAAAGGCAATAGAGAGTGAGTGCTCTTAACTATCTGTGTAACTTTGTCTCCACCTATGATAATTTTAATTGGTTTTCCCCCTCTTTTTTCTGACTCTGCGAGTACTTGCCTGCATGCGCCGCATGGGAAAGTTGGTGTTTCGCACTGCTTACCGTCTACACTTGCAGTAACTGCGATAGACTCAATAGACTCTCCGGGATACTTTGAGTGAGCAAAAAATATTGCGACCCTCTCTGCACACAGCCCCGAAGGGTATGCTGCATTCTCCTGATTATTTGCAGTTATTATCTCTCCGTTGCTCAGTTTTAAAGCGGCCCCTACATTGAATCCCGAATAGGGAGCATATGCTCTTCCCGATGCCTCTGTTGCAAGATCTAACAGTTTTTTGTCTTCACTTTCAAGCTCCTCTTTACTTCCGTAAAGGAGGTACTCTATATCTAATTTTTTGTGCTCCATTCTTTTTTATTTGAGATTGTTGCAAAATTAGTAATTTTGCCAATAGAGTTCATCAAATCATGAGTTTTTTCACAAGGTCTACCGCTGTAGTAATTTTTTGTCTGCTAATTGCAAATGCTCTCTACTCTCAAAGAGCTCAAAGAGAACAATATATACAACAGTTTAGTGGAATAGCAGTGCGGCAGATGTCACTTTATAAAATTCCGGCCAGTATAATCCTTGCACAGGCATGTCTCGAATCGGGAGATGGCACTTCCCGGCTGGCAAAAGAGGCAAATAATCACTTTGGTATTAAGTGTCACGATTGGAAAGGTGCCTCTATTCTGCACGACGATGATGCAAAAAACGAATGTTTTAGAAAATACGATAACCCCGAAGAGTCATTCAAAGACCACTCTCTGTTTTTAAGAGACAGACAAAGATACAGTCAGTTATTCTCTCTCGATCCTAAAGACTACAGGGGTTGGGCACACGGATTAAAGCAGGCAGGGTATGCAACAAACCCTAATTATGCGGCACTGCTTATAAAGATAATAGAGGATTATGAGCTCTATAGATACGATAACATCAACCCCGATACAATAGGCAAAGATTCCAACCTCTCAACAGAGGAGTCAAAAGTTAGTGATCCGTTAATATCCGGCTATAACTTCACTCTTGGAAGAGCGAACAGTACTATTAACGGAGTAAGTTTCATTATTGCAACATCTCAGGACACTTATGAGTCCCTAGCATTGGAATATGGATTATTTACCAAGGAGTTGCTTCGTTTTAATGATCTAGAAGCAGAGGTTGCCATCAGTGATGGAACAATAGTATATTTGTCAAAAAAGAGAAGAGAGGGAGAGAGATCACTAACTGTACACTCTGTAAAACCCGGAGAGACAATGTATGAGATATCCCAGATTTACGGTATTCGACTCAAAAACTTACTAAAAATTAACTCAAAAAATAGAGACTATATACCTGTAACCGGAGAGTTAATTAAACTCAGAAGATAGATTATGAAAAAAATTGCAACTCTTTATATCACCTTGATGATTTTAACGGCGACTGTCAGCACTTTTTTTGTATGGCAGGTTCTCTGCAAAGTTAACAGTTTAGCAATGGAGTCGCCTATTTACATATATCCGGGAGACAATCAAGACACTCTGGTAAAGAGACTTTTGGAAGGGGGTGTGTTAAAATCTACTGCTTCATTTAAGCTGGCTGCAAAAATCGACGCTCTTCCAATAATCATCAAACCGGGAAGGTATATAATTAAAGAGGGTCTGAACAATCGTCAAATAGTTAGAGTATTTAAGCTGGGGTTGCAGACACCTCATAACCTTACAATATCCGGCAACATCAGGTCTATGGAGAGACTTGCGGCAATAATCTCTTCAAAGATATCATCTGATTCAGCATCGGTTTTGTCTCAACTTACCAATGCTTCATTTATAGACTCACTGGGTCTCACAAAGTACACCTTTCCCTCAATTTTTCTTTTAAACACATACCAAGTTTATTGGACTGCAACTCCAAGAGAGATTGTCTTGAGGATGAAACGAGAGTATGACAAATTTTGGGACAGTAAGAGAGTAGAGATGGCTCAAAAAGCCGGCCTTTCACCTCTGGATGCAACAATACTTGCATCTATTGTTTCAGAAGAGAGTAATATAAGGGCAGAGCACCCAATAATTGCCGGTGTGTATATAAATCGACTTAAGATAGGTATGCCGCTACAGGCCGACCCTACTGTAAAATTTGCACTAAACGATGCCGGAATAAGGAGAATTCTTTTTAAACACCTTGAGATAGACTCTCCCTATAATACGTACAAGTATAAAGGTCTTCCCCCAGGGCCGATCTCGCTGCCATCTCCTCACATTATCGACTCTGTTCTCAATTACAAATCTCACAAATATCTCTATTTCTGCGCAAAGCCATCTTTAGACGGCTCGCACTCGTTTGCAGCCACATTGAGTGAGCATAATAAGAACGCAAGGGAGTACCAAAGGGCAATCAGCAGACTAAGGTAGATTAAATCTCCAATTTTCCGTTGATAAAGTCCATCGCTTTGTTAAAAGCGGTGTCGTTGTTGTTGTTGATTATTCTAAAATAGGCAGTGTTACCGTAAAGAGACCTGGCAATAAGGGCCTTCATATAAACAGATATCTCATTTGCAGATCTGTTGAGTTCATCTTTTGAGTGCTCAACACCTTTTTTAAGTGCAAATTCCAATAGTGATTGCATTAACGCCTCATCTACCTGAAAATCTTTATTAAAGCCATCGAAACCAATATATTTAGCAAGGAGCTGGCTTCTGTTCCTGTCTATATAACCGTTTACAAATTCGCCAACAACTCCTCTTCTCAGAAGATTACCATAAAATTTTGTGTAGTGCGAGGTGTCTGCAGGGATAAAAATATCGGGCATTATTCCTCCTCCTCCATACACAACTCTACCTTTTTTAAGAGTTCTATATTTTAGTGAGTCGGGAAAGTGAATACTGTCTCTATTGAATGACTCTCCTCTTTCATATCTCTCTATAAAAGCTTTGTAGTATTTCTCTGCAGCCCCTGCCTCATATGGGCTTTGAATAACTCTCCCCGATGGTGTATGGTATCTGGCTACGGTAAGTCTCAACTGAGAACCGTCATTTAGAGGCAGCATCTGTTGTACAAGACCTTTTCCAAAAGATCGACGGCCAATAACGGCACCTCTGTCCCAATCCTGAACTGCTCCGGCGACTATCTCGCTTGCCGAGGCCGAGTTCTCGTCTATTAAAACTGCTAGAGCTCCTCGTCTGTAAAACCCGGTACCTTTGGCTCTTTCGGTCATTTTAGGAACTTTAAGGCCCTCTGTGTATACTATAGTCTGCCCCGATTCAAGGAAGAAGTTTGATATCTCCATTGCAGTCCCAAGAAAACCTCCTGAATTACCTCTTAAATCTAGTATAAACCCCGAAATATGACCGGGATTCAAAGCAATCAAAGACTCAATTATCTCTTGAGCCGAGTTAGATGCAAATCGGCTCAGCTTAATGTAAACTACTCCGGGAGTTGGCATATAAGCAGCATCTACGCTATTAATTGGAATTCGGTCTCTTATAACCTCAAAGAGAAGAGTACCCTCAACCCCTCTCCTTACAATAGAGAGATTAACTTTCGACCCCTTTTGACCTCTTAAATATTTAAAAACCATCTCATTTGTTATCCCAATAGAGGCAATGTTCTCTCCATCTACTCCAATTATTTTATCCCCGGCACGAATACCTACCCTCTCCGACGGCCCACCTAATATTGGTGATGAGACAGTCAATGTATCGTTTATAATAGCAAACTCTACCCCTATCCCCTCAAAATTGCCCTCAAGAGGCTCATTCATAGCTCTTACATCTTTAGCTGTAATATAAGATGAGTGGGGATCTAACTGAGAAAGCGCCTTTTTGATTGCCTCCTCTGTAAGTTTTTCATTATTAACACTATCTATATAATAATTGTTCAGATAAAATAATAGTTGTCCAAATTTTGTAATCTGTCTGTTGTACTCTTCGTTTTGCGAGTATCCAAATAGAGAGAAAGCCAGCATAAAAGCTAGGGCTATAAAGACTCTTTTCATTTGTTGATATTTAACTTCTTTAATTGTATTTCAAATTCCTTGCCTTGTTCTGCTTCATAGGTTTCGGGGAACACTCTTCTGGCTTCGTTCAGCAATATTGTTGTGTCTTTGTATCTAGATGAGAAGTGACCGATAAGCAATCTCCCGGCAGATGCGTTTCTTGCACAAAGAGCTGCATCTTTGGCCGTTGAGTGAAGCGTTTGTCTTGCCATCTTCTCTAAATCATTTGCAAAAGTTGCTTCGTGATACATAAGATCTACTCCTGCAACATAATCTTTAAGTTTGTCAAAAGGTGCAGTATCGCTGCAATAAGCAAAAGATCTTGGTTGGTAAGGGATGTAAGTGATCTCCTCGAACCTTAGCAGTGTGCCATCTTCTCTTACAATATCTTCACCCTCTTTCAATCTTGCAATCTCTGCCAATGATAGTGCCTCCTTCTCTATCATATACTTATGCACATTCCTCAGAGGCATCTTCTCTTTAAACAGATATCCGTAACAGCTCACTCTATGGTTTAAAGGAAAGCTGTATACCTCTGTACCTTTTGTCTCCATTATAAGAGTTGGGGAGTCTCCCAATACTTTAATATGGTTCACTTTAAAGAGAAACATCTCTCCAAAATCCCTGATAAACGTCTTTAATATATCGCCGAATGACTCAGGGGCATAAATAAAAAGATCGGCGGTTCTTCCTATCATAGACATTGTTGATAAGAGTCCGTATATCCCAAATATGTGATCGCCATGAATATGTGAAATAAAGATATCGCGGATCTTCATGAATGAAAATCCGTACCTTCTAAGCTGCATCTGGCAACCCTCTCCACAGTCGATTAAAAATAAGCGCTCATGTACATTCAGAACATGAGCGCTTGGAAATCTATTCACTGTGGGGAGTGCAGAAGCACTGCCCAGCGATGTGAAGGTAAACTTCATTAATTATCTTTATTTTCCATCTCACTCTTAAGAGCTGCAAGTTCGCTGATATCGCCCAAAGTGGTCTTCTCTAGGTTTGCTTTCAACTTTTTAACTGCTTTTTGAGTAGAATCTCCTTCTGAAACTCTCTCTCTCTGCTCCTCTTTCTTTGTCTCTTCAAAGAGCTTTGTATGAGATAAAACAATTCTCTTGGTAGTTTTGTTGAACTCGATTACTTTAAATTCTAGTTTTTCTTCGAGTTTTGCTTGAGTACCATCTTCCTTAACAAGGTTTTTGAGACTTACATAACCCTCAACTCCGTATGGGAGAGCTACTGTAGCTCCTTTATCTACAAAACCTGTGATAGTACCTTCGTGAACAGAGTTAGATGAGAAGATTGTTTCAAATACATCCCAAGGGTTCTCTTCGAGCTGCTTGTGACCAAGACTCAATCTGCGATTCTCCTGATCTACTTCCAGAACGGTAACCTCTATTGAATCTCCTACAGATGTAAATTCTGAAGGGTGCTTAATTTTCTTGGTCCATGAAAGGTCACTGATGTGAACAAGTCCGTCAACTCCCTCTTCAAGCTCTACAAAAACTCCAAAATTTGTAAAGTTGCGAACTGTTGCTTTGCATTTTGTTCCAACAGGGTACTTCTCGTTTATGCTTGTCCAAGGGTCGCTCTTAAGTTGTTTGATTCCTAAAGACATCTTTCTTTCGTCTCTGTCTAGGGTAAGAATAACCGCCTCAACCTCATCTCCTACTTTAAGGAAATCTTGTGCACTTCTTAAGTGTAGAGACCATGACATCTCTGATACGTGGATAAGACCCTCAACACCCGGTTGAATCTCTATGAAAGCACCGTAATCTGCAATAACAACCACTTTGCCCTTAACCTTGTCGCCAACCTGAAGGTTTGCATCAAGTGAATCCCAAGGGTGTGAGCTAAGCTGCTTCAAACCAAGGGCTATTCTCTTCTTAGTGTCGTCGAAGTCTAGAATAACAACATTAATTTTCTCATCTAGTTGTACAACCTCTTCAGGATGGTTGATTCTTCCCCATGATAGGTCTGTGATGTGGATAAGACCGTCTACTCCGCCAAGGTCTACGAATACTCCGTATGAGGTAATATTCTTAACTATACCTTCAAGTATCTGTCCCTTCTCCAGTTTGCCTATGATATCTGCCTTTTGAGCTTCAAGTTCGGCCTCAATAAGCGCTTTGTGAGAAACAACAACATTTCTGAACTCATGATTGATCTTAACAATCTTGAACTCCATTGTCTTGTTAACAAAGATATCGTAATCACGAATCGGTTTAACATCTATTTGCGAACCAGGAAGGAATGCCTCTATTCCAAATACATCTACAATCATACCTCCTTTAGTTCTGCACTTAATGTAGCCCTTAACAATCTCATCTTTCTCGAAGGCCTCATTTACTCTGTCCCAAGAGCGGAGTGATCTTGCTTTTTTATGAGATAAAATGAGCTGACCTCTTTTATCTTCGGCATTCTCTACATATACCTCAACTTTGTCTCCAACAGCAAGTTCTGGGTTATAACGAAACTCATTAATACTTATAACGCCTTCGCTTTTGTAACCGATGTTAACAATAACCTCTCTCTTATTGTGGGCAACAACAGTACCTTCTACAACCTCATTCTCAATTACTTTTGATAGTGTTTGGCTGTAAAGATCCTCTATTGTATTCTTCTCTGTGTCGTAAACATGCTCTTTTTCAAAAGCATCCCAATCGAACTTGTCTGTTGCAACCGATACGTTGCTTTTTTTCTTAGGTTTTAAAGTTTCAACCGGTGCAGCATCGTCTTCTATGAATGCTTCCAGTTTCTCTTCATCATTTTTGATGATCTCAATTTGCTCCTCTTGGTCGAGCATCTCTTTTTTCTCTTTTGTCATTTTTTCTAATTTGTTTAACAGCTAGTAGTTAGACATTATTTATAATCCCAAAAATGGGAACCCCAAAAGTAGTGTTTTTTATTCGTTTGAGCAAAAGATATTGCATAATTTTAAATTGCCACTATCTTTGAAATTCGATAAAATTTAACAACTAATTATTAACTGACGATGAAAGAGAAAAAAACCGGTATCGGATCATTTTCAAAAAACTTCTGGACTGTAATTGTAATGGAGTTCCTTGAGAGAGGCTCCTATTATGGGGTAATGTCTGTTCTCTCTGTTTTCCTTATACTTGGAGTAGATAGTGGCGGACTTGGATTCAGTAAAGAGCAGGCGGGAGCTGTGCTGGGCACAATACCTCCGCTACTCTATTTTTTACCAATAATAGCAGGAGCACTTGCCGATAGATACGGCTATAGAAATATTCTGTTTTTTGCATTTACAGCAATGATTATTGGATATGGATTGACAGGTTCTGCAAACAGCTATTTTCTCATCTTCTCATCTCTAATAATTATGGCTTTGGGTGCTGGTTTTTTTAAGCCGGTAATCTCAGGGACTATTGCAAGATCTACAAATGAATCCAACTCTGCTCTGGGATTTGGAATATTTTACTGGTCAATCAATCTGGGCGCATTCCTGTTTCCTCTCATTCTGGTTCCTATTCTAAAAAAGCACTCCTACAGTTACATCTTCTATATGGCATCTATAGTGTCTGTTATTTTGATTCTTATAAACCTGTTTCTATATAAAGAGCCGGTTAGAGAGAAGAGCAATAAGACACTTGCAACTGTCTTCAAAGAGATGATTCTTGTTTTAAAAGATTGGAGATTTATTTTAATGATTTTCCTATACTCGGCATTCTGGATACTTTACTTTCAAATGTTCGGGACAGTGTTATGGTACGTTAGAGATTTCATAGATATGACTGCAGTAAACAACTCTGTAAACTCTTTCCTGAGTATCTTCACTGAAAATCCCGGATGGAAGTTCGATGTTGAGCACGTTACGGTTATTAATGCAGGAGTGATAATTGTTCTTCAGCTGTTTGTATCTAATTTGGTTAAACGGGCACCGGCTCTTCCAACCATGATAACTGGAATTGGGCTGGGAACGCTGGGAATGGCAATACTAGCTTTTTCTTCATCGCCATGGATATTTATCACAGGCATTATGGTATTTACACTTGGAGAGATGACAACACACCCAAAGTTTATCTCTTATATAGGTCTTATTGCCCCTTCAGATAAAAAGGCACTCTATTTAGGGTACTCGTTTTTGTATGGTGTGATAGGAAGCAGTATAGGAGGATTTCTGGGATCTTCACTATATGTGAAATATGTAGATAACCTTAATCAACCAAGAACCCTATGGCTAATCCTGGCAGGAATAGGTGTTTTCAGCATGATCTCTCTTGCGCTATACAATAGATACATTGCACCAAAGAGGTAGAATAGAGATACTGTGGTTACAGCATCCTTTTTCTACGAAATAGTATTGATACTGTAACCACAGATATCATCATAAACATCATAATTACAGCAAAATCCAACATTCCACCAATAATCGGCAAATCTACGTTCATTCCATATATGCTTGCAATTACCGTAGGTGGCATGAATAATAACGAAACAAAGGTAAAAATCTTCATTATTCGGTTCTGCTCCAGATTGATAAGACCCAAAACAGTATTCTGAAGATACTCCAGTCTTTCGAAGCTGAAGTTTGTATGATTTATAAGCGAGTTAACATCTTTTATCAAGACATTTAACTTAGTGTATACGTCTCTTGGAAATTTGTCACTTTTAAGTATACTTGAGATCATTCTTTGTTTATCTACAATATTCTCTCTCACCAACATTGAATTCTCTTGCAACTGATTAATATCAAGAATAAACTCCTCTCCCATCTGTCCACCGTGTCCCACTCTTTTGCTAAACTGGGCTATCTCTTTAGACATTAGCTCTATCATATCTGCGTCTAGGTCGATTCTATTTTCCAGAATCCCAATAAGTATATGGTAGCCGGTTGGCATTATCCTGTAGTTAGCCAGCAACCTTCTTTGAACATCTGTAAAACTTCTAAGAGGAACGTGTCTTATTGATACAATTATACCTTCGCAAAGAATAAAAGAGACCGCCTCCATTGTATACTCTTCGGGCCCCGGAATCATAAAGTTGGTATTTATGAAGATTGTGGTCTCCGATTCGGAATATCTTGAAGAGCTCTCAATCTCCTCTGCCTGAGCTCGGCTTTGGAGTGTAGTATTCAAGTAGGCCTCTACTCCTCTCTTCTCATCGCCTGTGGGAGATGTGAGATCAATCCACAGAATATCGTCATAACCTAAGTTATCCAGAGCCGATAACTCATTTGTTGTTACTAGATTTCCTTTATGTTTGTAAAATATTTCGAGCATAATTATCCGGTTTTTTGGGGTTAGTACTTAAATCTCAACTCTCTTTCATTAAGAGAATCATGAGTTACCCAAACCATCGGACTTTCGATTTCAGCTCCTCCAGAGCAAGACTCCAGAACTCCGAAAGGCCCTCTCTTTTATCGGGGCTAAGGTTGTATGAGATGTTGTTTTTAAGATAATTAATTGCAAATGATTGGTCGAACCCATGCTCCAGAGTATTAACCGATTTCTCTATATTCTCTACACCAAATTTTAGAGCTTGGTTAAACTCCTCCAAAAATTCACTATCCAATTCTTTATTAGCAGTCCAGCATGCGAATACAAACGGTAGAGATTTAAACTCTCTCCACTCGTGCGCCAGGTCGTAAACATATTTGAACTCCGATGCTCTTTTTAGAGCTTTATCACCAATCAGTACATAAGCGCATTCGGTATCATTATCTGTATGTGAGTGGTCGTAAATTGAAAACTCAACCTCTATCCTCCAATGTTTTTTCACTAAAATACGACACAGTAGATTGGATGTTCTAGACTCCGAATCGAGGTATATTCGTTTAATTTCATTTACGGGGAGAGATGAGCACAGCAGAACACTTGCAACATCTGAATCTGAAGCAATACAGAAGTCAGAGATTATGGAGAGATGCTTATTTTCTAATAGTGTTACGGTTGGAACAATACCAACATCGCACAGCCCACCCAACAGGTTATCTGCAGACCTGGCAGGAGTGTCAATGAGAAACTCTACCTTAGAATTTACAGGGTGGTTTTTTAATCCGTAAATAAAAGGCAGAGTGTTCAAATATGATATGGCCGAAACACGAACAAGCATTGAGATTGGTTATCAATATGTCCGGCAAAGTTAAGCTTTTTTATCCAATATAGGAGCTTTCAATTATACCAACTTCTTCTCTCTAAAGATATACATTCCGGCAAAAGTAAACAATCCGTTAACTATCAATATTGTAAATCCAAAACCAAATCCCAGAAACTCTTTACCCGCGTAGTCCAATATATAGCAGAGGAGAGGCGAAAGTATTGCCACGTAAGGCATAAACCTATCTTTAACTTGGTATTTGGTTAAGAGTCCAAAGAAGAAGAATCCTAAAAGAGGGCCGTAAGTGTATGCTGCCAATAGATAAACCAAATCTATTACTGTCTGATTATTAACAAGATAAAGTATTATTATTATAATAAAGAATAGTATTGCGAATCCGGCATGTGCCATCTGTCTAATTCTCTTTTTTCTTGGTTCACTTAAGTCTGATCTTTTATTGAACCCCACAAAGTCTATACAGAAAGAGGTAGTCAGAGATGTTAAGGCACCTCCGGCGCTCGGGTAAGATGCAGATATCAGTCCTATTATAAAGAACAGACCAACACCCAATCCAAGATATTGGCTTGCTATAGTTGGAAAAAGCTTATCTGTCTGTGCTTTTGTAAAAACCCCTTCGGCATCTGCCAAACCTATTCCGTGCATACCTCCAAGTTTTGAACTCACATAAAGGGCCAAAACCGCTCCCAGAAGAAGGAAGAAATAGTTAACAATAACTATTGTAATGCTTGTTGTATATACGTTTTTCTGCGCCTCCCTTATATTTTTACAAGAGAGATTCTTTTGCATCATCTCTTGGTCCAGACCTGTCATAACAATAGTGATGAACATTCCGGCAATAAACTGTTTAATTGCATTAGTGCCGTGACTCCACTCCCAATCCAACCAGTTAGAGAATGTAGAGGCCTTTACTTGAGTTAGCATCTCTCCTACACTCCAATCCATCTCTCTTGCTATGCTGAAGATAGTTAGAAATACTGCCAATAGCATGAATGTGGTTTGCAGTACATCTGTCCAGATGATAGTTTTGACACCGCCTTTGAACGTATAAAGAAATATGAGGAACATAAACACAAACGCCACTACCCAGAATGGAACCGACTCTTCGGGTAAGAATGTATGCAGAACCAATACCACCACAAAAATTCTCACAGCTGCCCCCAAAATCCTGGATACCATAAAAACAGATGCTCCTGTCTTATATGTAAAAAATCCGAACCTCTTCTCTAGATAGGTGTATATAGAGGTTAAATTCATCTTGTAATAGAGCGGAATCAGAATCTGGGCAATCACTATATAACCAAGAACAAAACCCAGAACCAGAGGCATATAGTAAAAGTTCTGATTCAACACATTTCCGGGAACCGAGATAAATGTTACTCCCGAGATTGAGGTACCTACCATTCCATATGCAACTATGTACCAGGGCGATTTTTTATTCCCTAGAAAATAGGAGCCGGAATCTGCTTTTCTGGATGTTAGCCACGATACAAAGAAGAGAAGAAGTGTGTAGAGTGTAAAGGCTGTTAGAAGCCATGATAGTGGAAATTCATGCATAATATTTGTTATTATTTATCTTCGGGGATAAAGGGTTGTCTGTTATTGATAGATCTACCTAAGGTCACTTCGTCGGCATATTCCAGTTCGTCTCCAAAGCCGACACCTCTGGCTATTGTGCTTATTTTTATCTTTAAATGACTTAGCTTTTTGTAAATATAATATGAGGTTGTCTCTCCCTCCATTGTAGTGCTGAGAGCAAGCAGCACCTCCGAAACACTCTCCTGAGACGCTCTTTGTATAAGGGAAGGAATAGCAATGTCAGACGGAGATACTCCATCCATTGGAGATATTATTCCACCTAAAACATGATAGATACCCTTAAATTCACCGGTGTTCTCTATACTTAGAACATCTCTGATACTCTCTACAACACAGATAATTGAATGATCTCTTCCAGAATCGCTACATACCGGGCAGATATTGGTATCAGATATCATATTGCAATTGGTGCAGTAGAGAACATCTTCTCTCATCTTAATTATTGTATTGCCGAATCTTCTGACATTCTCTTTGGGTAAGCTCAGGAGATAGAGTGCAAATCTAAGAGCACTTTTACGCCCTATTCCCGGAAGAGATGACAACTCATCTACAGCATTAGACAACAATATTGACGAGAGAGAACTTTTATACATCAGCGGTTTTTATTGTAAAAGTCTACCGCTTTTCTTACAGATCCATGTGTCATAAGGAGCTCCTTTGCCGTCTCATAGTCTGTGATTCCCGACTCTTCCATAATCATCCTGGTTCCTCTATCTACCAACTTGGCATTTGTAAGCTGCATATCAACCATTTTGTTGCCTTTAACGTGACCAAGTCTGATCATGGCGGTTGTGGTAATCATATTTAAAACCAGTTTTTGAGCTGTACCCGCCTTCATTCTGGTGCTCCCCGTCACAAACTCGGGACCCACAACTGCTTCGATGGGAATATCCACCTCTTTTGAGAGTGGACTTTCTGGGTTACAAGTAACACATGCAGTTAGAATACCTCTTGACTTTGCCTCTTTTACTGCTCCGATTACATATGGAGTAGTACCTGAAGCGGCTATTCCAACTACAACATCATCTTGGTCTACTCCGTATTGCATCATGTCGTTCCAGCCGCCTTCCCAACTATCCTCTGCTGCCTCAACGGCCCTTCTTATTGCCTTATCTCCACCCGCAATGAGCCCTATTACCAAATCGTATGGAGCTCCAAATGTTGGAGGAATCTCAGAAGCATCAAGAATGCCAAGTCTGCCACTCGTTCCTGCTCCCAGATAAAATAGACGCCCTCCTCTACCCATTCTCTCTACTATTCCGTCTACAAGCTTCTCTATGTTCGGTATGCATTTTTCTACGGCAATCGGAACCTGCTTATCTTCGTTGTTCATGTTTACAAGAAGGTCTAGTGTAGACATCTTGTCTAGATTATTGTATCTGGATGATTGTTCAGTTACCCTCATTTTGTATAAAGAATTTCTATATTGATTTATGGTACTCTGCAAGCCCGTCTATTGGGGACTGTATGATTGTTCCTATTTTAAGTCCAAGTTTCTGACCCACCTCCTTAAGGATATCTTGATAGTGGAATGCTACAGAGCCAACCAAATTAACCGGATAGCGTTTGAATTCGTACTGCATTATGTTTCTGGTAAAGAACTCTTCGAATGAGTCTCTCAGTAGCTTAGCCACATAAGGGTGGTTCTGATTCTGGTTGAGAAAAACAGAGAATGTAGCAAGGTATCTGTTTGGAAAAGGTTGTCTGTAAACTCTCTCAACAACCGTTGCATAGGAGAGGTTGTATTTTTGATCGAAAAGTGTATTGAGATCGGCAGGTAGCTGCCTCTTTAGATAATCTGAAACAAATTTCTTCCCCAATACCGCTCCACTGCCTTCATCGCCAAGAATAAATCCACAAGCGGGAACATTGTCTACAATCTCATTTCCATCGTAAAAACAAGAGTTGGCTCCCGTTCCAAGTATCCCTGCTATACCGGGCTTAGACCCGCAAAGGGCTCTTGCTGCAGCCAGGAGGTCGGAGTATGCGCTGGTTCTTGCCTTTGGGAATACTTTTCTAAAACAGTTTTGCAAAACCAGTACCTTTTCGGGAGATGACACTCCTGCTCCATAGAAGTGAATCTCATTCACCGGAGCACTGATATCGGGCAGAAGGTGTTGCTGAAGTTCATAAACAATCTGCTCTTCTGTCTGAAAAAACGGGTTTATACCTGCTGTTGTTATCTCTTGAACAGAACCATCGCTGTGGATAGCTCTCCAGTCTACTTTAGTAGAACCACTGTCTGCTATTAAACGCATATCTCAAATATTTATACCGGGCAAAATTATAAATTTTTAGAGCTAATTCAAAACCCTGCGAAACTTTCTCCAGTGGTAAAGACCTGCAACAGCAGCAAAAGTGTACACAAAATAAAGAGCAGTAGTTGCATAGAGCTGCTGAGAAATGTAGAGATACACAGCAAGTATATCTGCTGCAATCCAGATAATCCAATGCTCAATATGTCTATTGGCAACCCAATATGTTGCAAGCATACTCATAGAGGCAATAGCCGAATCTATCATTGGAAAAGGGTCTTGTGTGTAATTTAGAAGTACATGCCAGAGTATTAACCACCCCGTAAGTGCTATAATTGAAGAGATAGTTGCTCTTTTAAGAGAGAGCTCAACAACTAACTTGCTCTCCTCTCCGGCACTCTCCTTGGTCTGTCTTCTCCATACGTTCCAGCCGTATATGCTGGCTCCAAAGTAATAAAGTTGTAAGGCAGATGCAGCATAAAGTTGAGTGTCTAGGAAAATAAATATATAAACCAATGCAGAGAGTCCTCCAACAATCCACATAACTCTGTTCTGTTTTATCTCTAAAAGAACATATATAAGGCCTGTTACTGCGCCAAAGATCTCTGCATGGTTCATAATAATATAGTTTTTAGAAGCTGTAAGAGATTTTTAATATAAAATTTATTCCCGCCTGCGGGTATAGGCCCTCTTCTAAATAGCTTTTCCCATCTGAAAACTCTGCACTGTAGACCCATCCGTTTGAGTAGTACATCCTGTTTAAAAGGTTATCTACAAAGAACGAAGCGGCAATATTGCTGCCGTTCTTCATCCTAAAGATTTTAGAAGAGCTTAATCCCAGGACATAATATTCCGGAACCATTTTAGATTTGTCTGAGGTGTTGTCTAAAAACTGGCTTCCCACGTATCTGCAGTTAATAGAAAATGTTGTCTCTCTGCTCAAAACCAGAGATGCTGCTATCATTCCGGTAACCGGCGGAGAGAATGAGATGTCTGTACTCTTTAAAAACGCCTCTCTTTGTGGAAGAGGGCTCCAGTCTGAGTTGAATCTATCTATATAGTACTTGTAATTATTAATCTTGTTCTTACTTAATGTAAGGTTGGCATCTGCTTTAAAATAGCTCACCGGACTCCATGAAGCAACTAACTCTATACCTCTTCTGTAGGACTCTTCTACATTCTCTTTTATAACATAACCTGTTTCACTTAGTTTTCCCGTTGGCACTAGTTGGTCTTTGTATTCCATAAGATAGATATTGGCAGCGAAAGCAAGGTTTTTTCTTGAAAATCTATATCCTATCTCATAATCCAACACTCTTTCGGGTTTAAGATCGTTTGCCCTTCCGGCTTTTACAGACTCTTTTATATCCGATCTGCCCGGCTCTCTTCTTCCTGTAGACAAAGATGCGTAAAGTTGTTCATCTTGGTTTAAGTTAAGGGTCAGACCAATTTTAGGATTTATAAAATTATACTTTCTGTTCCAGTCAAGGTTAGCAAAGTCTTTGTCTAATCCATTCAGGTTGTAGTCTATGTATCTGTATTGAAGATCGGCAAATGCAATCAATTTTCCCCCAATATCTCTCTGAGCTCGTACAAAGGCAGAAAAATCGCCTTTGTATCCGTTATTAGTGTACCAAATATGGTTATCGGGAATATTTTGATTATACATACTCCATAGTAGTCTTCCAAAATGGTCTCCGTGATAGTAGGCATAGGAGATTCCGGAAACTATGCTCATATTATTATTAGTGTAAGAGAGGTTGGTATTGAAATTGGTATAGCTGTTATCCATTGCCTGTCTTATTATAACATCCGATCTTTTATACTCAACTCCCTTTACAATCTGATTGCTTAAACCATAGGAGTTAAACTTTCTATCTCTTTTATAATTTTCGTAATAACCGTCTCCTTTAGTAAAATGCAGCACAGAGTTCCACTGCAATGTTGTTGAAATACTTCTGCTGTAAGCTATTTGTATGTGGTGTTGAATATAGTTGTCGGTTTCGTTATTGTAATATTTGGTGTTGCCAGCAGCATCGTAGTATAGGCCTGCAGGATTGTATCTCCTGTCTCTCTCCATTTGTAATCTAGATATCCCCTCCCAAGTAATTCCCGATTTTTGATCTCCAAATATATAGTTTACCTTAATTGCTTGAGAAGATTTATACCAACTAAGAGATGCAAAAAGTGAGCTTAAGTTGGTTTTCGCATTCCTAATATATCCATCTCCTATATTTTTTGAAAAACGAAAATCGGCTGAAAGACCATTTTTTCCTCTACCTGTGCCTGCTCCAATGGTTGTCATGTAGGTATTGTAACTCCCTGCACTAAACTCAGCCATACCGTAAGGATCCCGAGAGGAGAATAGGGTTCGCATGTTAATACTCGCACCGAATGAGGCGGGCCCATTTACTGATGTGCCAACACCTCTTTGCAGTTGGATGTCCTGAAGCATAGATGAGAAAGATGGAATGTTTACCCAAAAAACTTGTTGCGATTCGGCGTCATTAAGAGCCACTCCGTTAAGGGTGACGTTTATTCTGGATGCATCGCTTCCACGCACTCTAAGAGAGGAGTATCCCAAACCGTTACCTCCCTCTGTAGAGGAGACTACCGATGGCATCAGTGAGAGAATCATAGGTACTGAGTGCACAGGTGAGCTCTCTTTAATCTGTTCATGTGAGAGAGAGGAGTGTGTAACAGGAGTGTTTTTTCCTGCTCTGAAGGCCTCTACTATAACGCTGTCTAGTTTAGTTTGAACACTTTTTTCTTGTTGTCCCATAAGAGGGAGAGGGAGAGTAAAAAGATAAAAAAAGACCCCGCAAAATAATGTTAATTTTCTCATAATTAATTATTTAATTGCAGGGGGGTGTAATAAAACGAGATTAGCTTTCCCTTCGCAGGCATTATCCCGATCAGGTGAAAAGGGTATGATCTCAGCCATAAAGGCACCCCCAAGCACTATTTTAAATGCAGGGCAAATATATAAAAAAAATTGGCTTTCAACTCTTTTTCCTAACTTTGCACCGGTGGGTCGCTCTGTCGCCTCTGTTTTCTCAGGGGAGGAAAGTCCGGACAGGATAGAGCAAGGCTCTGTGGAAAGCACAGTCGGGGGAGACTTCGGGTAAATCGTAACAGAAAATAACCGCCTTAGGGTAAGGGTGAAAATGTGGGGTAAGAGCCCACGATCTCTGTCTGGCAACAGCGGGGAAGTACGACCAGCCTCCTGCAAGGCCACATATACCGGCGCTTAAGGGCTGCTCGCCCAATGCCGGGGGGTAGGCTGCACTAGATAGATGACAGAGACTCTCTTTAGAGAGTACAGAATCCGGCTTACAGACCCACCTTTTTTATTAATCAGAAGAGCTTAGGATGGTCGTTTTCGAACTGGCGTAGAATCTCAGATATAATTGCCTCTCTGCAAAATTTAGTCTTAGACTTAATCTTGTACTTTTTGCAATATAACTCCAATGCCTCCAACTCTTTATCGTTGAATAGAATTGTCTTTCTATGCTTTCTTGCCGATGAACTATTTTTTTTCAACTCTATTAAGAAGATACTGTTTGTAATTAGAGACCCCGGGCAGAGTGTAACTTTTTAGAGATAGATCTAGCCATTCCAGCGCAAGTTCGTGACGATCTGTCATCTCGCAGGCCACTGCTATATTGTATGAAGCTGCTGCTGCTTTAACAGGATCTTTTGTTTTTGACTCCTCCAACCAAATATCCATCGCCTCCTTCCATTTAAAGTTAATTGCATTGGTGAAGGCGGCACTCCATTTTGCTCCAGGATATACAAAGAGCGACCGCTCCTGTCTTCCCCAGCTTGGAAAAAACCTTGCAGATATCTCCTCTCCAATAGATTGATTAACTTTGGATATAGACTCTCTTACTCTTGAGAGCACTGCAGATTGATTTGCATCTGCTCTTGATAGGATCTCCCAATAGACAGTATCTGTTTGAGATATTTTTGCTACGCTCTGAGCAGTTATTCCATCATAAACATTGATTACACTCGTAAGTAGTGCAAAGATATAGTTCGATCTAAAACCGGCTGTCACTCCTCCGGCCAAACCCTCTAATAGTTTTGGGAAGCTCATCTTAAGAGTATCAACAACCATTACAATATCTGAATTGGATAAAAACGACAACTCTCTTATGTAATCGGCATCAATCACTGTATTGGAATCGGGCTTATGGTTAAAGACAAATACATCACCATCCTCTAAATCTAGGTTCTTCTCTAAGCCCGATGCAAGTCCTCTGGCCATGTAAACCATAGACAAAGAGTCATTGTTTAATAGAGTCCCCTCTTGAGGAGTACTCTCTCTAAGGGTTGTAAAAATTGCTATAGACTTATTATCTAAGTTAACTTTATACTCGGCCGGGACTCTCGCCTCAACATCGAACAGTTGGGCAACAGGTGCACATGAGGTTACTGCCGTTACTAACAAAAGAGTTAAAAACGGCAAAAATTCTTTATTAATTCTTGTCATACTCATATGTTATAGATTATCCCAAAATTTTTTCATAACCACCTCTAGCGTGTCTGAGGTTAATGTAACAGTTCTCTCTCCCGGAGCTTCGTCTGTCTTAACTCTAACCTCCATTCTGTATGGTGGGTTAAGTTTAAAGACTCTTGCACCATTAAGGTTGAGGAGCGATCTTCTTACCCCTTCTTTTATCTCTTTGTAAACAACCTCCGGAGCTTTATTCATGGCACAAGTTCTGCCAAATGCATACTTTGTAGTAACAGTCTCAATCTCTCCAAAGTTGGATATCGCTTCGGCACACGCGGCATCGTCTCCCGACAGAAAGACCGGTGGAACTCCAAATTGACCGGCATATAGGGCATTGTATGCTGCTTCGAAAAGAGATGTATCGTTAATCTTGAAATCTAACACCTTAAGCGACATAGTATGTGAAAGAACCCCTTTTTCAACACCTGCTCGGGCATGAGCCCCTATGAAAATCAGGGCATCGAAAGTGGAATCAATTCCAAGAACCATAGTATGAGGCGTACCGGGTAGTCTGCCTCTTATTAGCATTGCTCTCTTATCCAAAAGCATGGGGTCTACGTTTATGTTTCCGGCATGGCCGTCTCTTACAATAATCTCAGTTGCTCCTGCAGCTATCGCACCCTCTATTGCTGCGTTTACCTCCATTGTAAGAATTGTGCAATTTCTTTTAAAGTGAGGATGTCCGGGGTATATTTCATCGAAATTAACTACACCGGTTACACCCTCAAAATCTGTCTGGATCATTATTTTCAGCCCATCCCTATCTGACTCGTTTGCGAGACGGGATTGTGTGCAGGAGAGTGCTAAGCTCCCAGCAACTATTAAATATGCAAACCTCTTCATACGTCAAGAGATATTTTGGTTAAATTTTATCCAGACCTAATACTACAAAAACTACATCTTCATCCCTCCGCAAACAGAAATTACCTGACCCGTAACATAAGATGAGAAATCGGATGCAAGAAAAAGGCAAACGTTTGCTACATCTTCTGGAGTGCCTCCTCTTCTTAGAGGAATCTGCTCTGCCCAGCTCTTTTTAGTCTCTTCTGAGAGCTTGTCGGTCATCTCTGTAATGATAAAACCGGGGGCAACTGCATTAGATCTTATACCTCTTGAGCCCAACTCCTGAGCTATTGACTTTGTAAGACCTAACATTCCGGCCTTTGAAGCAGAGTAGTTCGATTGACCTGCATTCCCGCCTACACCAACTACCGAACTCATGTTAATAATAGAACCGCTCTTCTGTCTCATCATCACCGGTGTTACTGCATGAACGTAATTGAATGCACTCTTGAGATTTACATTAATCACCATGTCCCATTGCTGTTCGGTCATTCTCATCATAAGTCCATCTTTGGTAATCCCGGCATTGTTCACTAAAATATCCAGCTTTCCAAACTCCTTCACTACCTCCTCTACAACTTTATGAGCCTCTTCAAAAGATGCTGCATTAGATGATATTGCAACAACTTTTACGCCAAAGTTCTCAAGTTCTCTCTTAGTTTCTTCGCCATTCTGGTCTATTGTAAGATCTGTAAATGCAATATTTGCACCCTGCTCGGCATATTTTAGTGCTATTGCTTTTCCTATGCCTCTTGCTGCTCCTGTAATAAGGGCAACTTTGCCTTCTAATAGTTTCATCTTCTTTTTAAGTTATAATTAAACATCAAATGAAGCGGGCCGTCAAGTCATACTCTCCCGCTTTATCAATAATCACATCTGCAAATGTACCAATTAAATCTCTAACATCTCTGTTTTTACCCACTCCGCTAATATCAATAAGTATCTCTCCGTCTACTTCGGGGCTCTCTCTCATACTTCGGGCTATAAAGTTTTCATCTCTTATAGAGTCTATAATAACTCTCTCTATACCTCCCACTCTTGAGTTGTTGTAATTTAGTGATATTCCGCTCTGAAGCTCCATTAGTTTCTCATACCTCTGCTGTTTTACCCTCTCTGTGATGCTATCTTTGAGATTTTGAGCTCCCCACGTACCCTCCTCTTGTGAGTAGGTAAATGCTCCTAATCTCTCAAATCGCGCCTCCTCAAGAAAGCTCATGAGCTCCTTAAAAGCTTTTTCCCCCTCCCCGGGGTGACCAACAATCATTGTGGTTCTAAGTGCTATTCCCGGCACACGCTCTCTGATTTTCTTTACTAAACCTCTTGTGGCCGCTGTGTCGTGAGACCTTCTCATATTGGTAAGCACCTTGTCATTTATATGTTGTAAAGGTATATCCAGATATTTGCAAATTTTTGGATTATTTGCCATAACATCCAGTACATCTTCCGGGAAAGATGCGGGATATGAATATAGCAGTCTTATCCACTCTATCCCATCTACTTGACACAAGCGGTTTAATAAATAACCCAGTCTTCTCTCTTTATAGAGATCCAATCCGTAGTAGGTTGTATCCTGTGCTACCAAAATCAACTCTTTTACACCCTCTGCAGCCAAATGATTAGCTTCATCTAAAAGATCTTCAATTGGCACAGAGGTATGCCCACCCCTAATCATAGGTATTGAGCAGTAGGAGCATACTCTGTCGCACCCCTCAGAAATCTTAAGATAGGCGTAGTGAGAAGGAGTTGTGAGATATCTTCTGTTTTTTAGTGATTCATCCCAATTATGGCCAATTGCTTTAAGCACAGATGAGATATCAAAGGCACCAAAAAAACCGTCCACTTCGGGGATTTCAGTTTTCAGCTCATCTCTGTATCGTTGCGATAAACAACCAAAGACATAAATTGCAGAGGTATATCCCCTCTTCTTTGCCTCAACTGCCGTTAGTATTGCCTCTATTGACTCCTCCTTTGCATCTTTTATAAATCCGCAGGTATTTATAAGCATTGCGTGTGGGAGTACTCTCTCTACCGACTCCCCCTCGGGGCATATCTCAATACTATTGTTATATATCTGTTTAAGAAGATGTTCTGAGTCTACTCGATTTTTGGAGCATCCTAACGTTATAAGTTGTATCTTTTTTACCATTGATTATTGACCAGCTCCCTCCTCTTCAACAATTTGATCGGTTTTATTATCTCCCGGTTGCTCAAACTCTAGAGATGCATACTGTTTTAGACAGTTGTACCACTCAACCACTTTTTTCATATGAGATACATAGAATCTGTCTTTATCATAATCTGGTATAACCTTAAGGAAGAAGTTTTTCAAATCTTCCGGTGAAGACTTAAAGTGGGGAGCACTCTCCTCTCCCAACATCTCTTTCATTTTCTCTAATACCTCCAATAGAGATATCTCTTTTTGGTATGTGTATATAGATATGTCTGAAAGAGAGGTAAGTCTGGCACTCATCCCAAACATGTTTCTCTTGTTGGTTATTAGTGATTCTGCAACAACACCTGAATTTGCCTGTGCCACAAATCTAAAAAGGCCCGGTTGGCCGGCAATTGATAAAATTTTCTGTAAGTTTGTCTTGCTCATACTTTTATTATTTCTTGTATACTTTTTAAGGGCTATATACTCTTTATGATAGTCCCCTCTCTTTTTTAATCTTCTCATACGCCTCTGAGATGCTCTTAAATCTCTCCTCGGCAGATTTTTGAACATCGGCACCTAAATGAGATACTTTATCGGGGTGATGTCTCACTGCCAATGTTTTGTAAGCCCGTTTAATCTCATCGTCCGATGCCTCAGGTGTAATCTCTAATATTTTATAAGCTGCATCTATGCCATTGTTAAACATTGCAAAAATTGCCTCACTCTCTGCATCTCCCATCTTCATAGCCACAGAGATCTCTTTTAAAACTCTAACCTCTGCCGTGCTAACAGCTCCGTCGGCCATTGCTATACCGGTTAAATAATGTAGAAGCTGAATTCGGGACTCATGATTCATATAGTTTGCTACCTGAGCTCCCACAGCCCTAATGTCTACCTCTTTTTTTAAGAGATCTCTTAAGTATATAGTGGCCTCTCTTGCAGCATCGGGTCCAAAGTTTCTCTCAATAAAGTTTCTAACATAGTTAAGCTCCGATTTCATTATCTTCCCATCTGCCTTCATAACTGCAGATGATAGAACAAGCAGACTCAGCAAAAAACTATTTCTCTCCTCTCCCCTCTTTCTTTCATAATCTGATAGTTCACCTGCCGGTCTATCTTTTTCCATAACAGATGCAACGGCAAATCCTATAATTCCCCCAATCGGGCCTGCCAGGGCCCAGCCTATTGCACCACTAATCCATTTTCCGTAACCCATCTCTCTAATTAACTATTTTAATATCCCACCTCTTCTCTAAAGCACCGATTATATCCATAATCTGCGGTAGAACTGCTTTTTTTCCGTCTGCAAATATAACAAAATCTGCCTTGGAGAGTTTTTCCGAATCGGAGCTCTGACGGCTTATCCTTTCATAAACCTGTTGTGGAGTTAGTTTGTCTCTTTTAACAACTCTTGTCACCCTTACATCTTCCGGTGCTGTAACAACAACTATGCAATCTGCAATCGGATAGAACACCGGAGACTCAAAAAAGATTGCACTTTCAAATATAACCACATTAAACCCCTCTCTCACTTTTTGACTCTGCCACTCTTTAAAGTGGTTTAAAACCCTCGGATGAACAATACTATTTACCTTTTCGAGCAGGTGAGGATTCGGAAAAATCTTAGAAGCTACAATATCTCTTCTAAGCACTCCGTTTTCAACTATGTCATCTCCCAATAAATGAGCCATTTGTGAAAGAAGAACCAAATCGGTGTTATATAACTCCTTAGCCATTTTGTCTGCAACATAAGCCGGAATACCCAGTTTTTCAAATATTTTTATGGTATACGATTTTCCACTTCCTATCCCACCTGTACATACTATACAAAACATATCAGATCTAGTTGTTAAATTGGGGTTTATACATTATCTCACACAATACGACATCTGTATCCAGCCTCCACTCCAGTACTCCCGGAGCCACTCCTCTAACATTTGGAATTATTGTAATCTGCCCTACATCATTTACACTGCTTAAATCTACAGAAATGTCTACTTTATTAAAAATATCGTCTTTTGCAAGTGACATTGGCACTCTGCAATAGAGTCTTACTTGTGTATGTGATGGTTTTACAAAAAACCTGTTCGAGAGGTTTGTAAACTTGAGCTGGAAAAGCGACGACTTCTCTACGTACCTCTCTACGTTGAGTGTATAGTATAGAACTTCGGGAGAGATAATTACACCGGGAATCTTCTCTAATGCCAGAACACCATTAACCGGAGAGTCTATTCTCTCTAAATGTAATAGCTTGGTTTTAAGACTATCTATCTTATCTACCACTTGTGAGGGTCCAAATATCATAACGCTTGCAGGTGTTACAGTTAGTTCACCCGATGCCATATACTGATCTTTGAACGATATTCTGTGCCTTACTGCAACCGGTACATACCTTCTTGAATTGCTTTTTATCTCAAACTTAATTGTGTCTGAGCTAAAATACTCGGCTACAACTTTGTCTCCAACAGATTCTGTTATTAAGTCTCTGATGTCTGAGATTAACAGATAGTATTGGTTATCTCTCGCTTCGCTTTTTCTCAAGAGTTTCAAATCTGGGGCGATGGAGATAGTTGCTCCATCTTTTACAAAACGATGTCTAACAATATAAAAGCCCGAAGATCTCCCTCTTAAAGTAAGTTTATTAATTGACGTATTTACTTGAGAGCTCTCATGGGTGTCTGCTCTAAGGATAACATTGTATTGAAAAAAGTAGTTATACTCTTCTGAAAGTTTGTGAACAGACCATATTATAAACGCAAGAAAGAGACAGAATATGAATAGCAATACTCTTCTGCCTCTTTCGTAAGTGAATAGTTGTCTGCCCAGCTTAATCATGCCGGATGATTATTTTTGAGCAGGAATGTCTGTAATATCCTTTACGATAGCCGATTTATCTATTCTCAACTTAACATTATTATCAACCTCTACAAGGATATAGGCCTCTTTTACCTCGGCAACTACGCCGTAAATGCCACCTATTGTGACAATTTTATCTCCCTTAGCCAGAGTGTTTCTGAACTTGGCAAGCTCCTTCTGCTTCTTCTGTTGCGGCCTTATCATGAAGAAATACATCACCACAAAAATAAGACCCATCATTATCAGAAAGCTCCAGTTACCCGAAGCTCCCTCTGCCTGGAGAAATACTACATTAAAATTCATACTTACAATTTAGTTATTAAAATTTATACAAAATTAACTATTCTGACGACCCCACCAAACCTCTTCCGCTTTTTTCAATCTTACCCTCCTCTTTAAGGGCAATAAGTATCTTATCCAGCATTCCGTTCACAAACACCTTGCTGTTAGGAGTACTATAAAACTTAGAGAGCTCTACATATTCATTTATAGTAACCTTAAGCGGAATGTTGGGAAAAGCAGTTGCCTCTGAAATACCCATTACTATTAATGCTATGTCTGTAGATGCAAGTCTGTCTGTCTCCCAGTTTAGAACATATTTAGACATTAGCGCCATATACTCTGTGTATCTTATCATAGATACATTCAAAAGTCTTAAAGCAAAATCCTTGTCGTCATCTTTTAAAAATACCTCGGGATGAGTAAACTCTGTTTTCTCTTTATGCGAGTATAGCTTTTTGGTAATAATATTAATTACAAATGCAAGATCGTCTGTCCAGTACAAACTCCAATCCTCTAAGATTGACTCCAGATCTTCTGAATCTTCTAACTCCTCTTCGAAAATGGTACATATAAGCTTAACGTGATCTTGAAAAGTGGCTTCGCTTTTGCTCATGTACTCCTTAAAATACTCTTTTCCAGATATGTTGGCATACAGTTTTTTTACAAAAGAGATGTGCTCGCTCCAACTAAGCCCTCTTTTACTGCAGAAAGATCTTAACTCGATATCTTCTTCAAGGATATCTATCAGAGTGTTATTAATAAACCTTCGGTTTGGGTTTGTCTCTTCCGGGGTTGGATGAAATTTTTTTAATCCGGCCTCTATCTTCTGTTCAGCTACTTTTCTTAGCTCAATGGGTAGAGACAAGATAAAATAGTATAATTCAAGAGTTTTATCACAACTCTTAAGCAGCTCCTTCTCTGCTGCTAAAAAAGAGTCGCTGCCACTGCTTACACGACCGAAAAGAACCTTAAAGACCTTGATACGAATCAATCTCCTGCTAATCATAAAAAAGAAAATTATCAAATATTTTACAAAGATAGATTTTTGTGCATAAAAAATAATTTTATCTTTGTGATACTAATTTTAAAACTACGAAAATGTACTTCGAGGATTTTGACAATGCTGAAATGCAAGAACGAAATGGAGATGATGTTTATTCAAAACCGGTAAGAGCAGGTAAAAGGACCTATTTCTTTGATGTAAAGGCAACTAAAAACAATGATTTTTATCTTACAATCACAGAAAGCAAAAGAAGAGTAGACAAAGACGGTAGGTTTGTATACGACAAACACAAAATCTTTCTGTACAAAGAGGATTTCGAAAAATTTTCACAAGGGCTTGAAGAGATTATTCAATACATTAGGGAGAGAGTGCCGTCTTCTCAAGAGAGACCCGTTAAAGAGAGTGTTGCTACCTCTTTCTCAGATGTAAACTTCGAAGAGTTATAAACTTGATTATTGAAGAAGGATTTAACAGATAGGACCGGCACAGCCGGTCTTTTTTATTTTGCTCTTTTATATGGAATCGTAAAGTAGAATACACTGCCTTTATTTGGTTCTGAGTTAAGCCAGATCTTACCACCTAATAGATCGACAAATGCTTTCGAAATTGCTAGCCCCAAGCCGGTTCCTCCATAAAGACGATTAATAGATCTATCAGCTTGTCGGAATCTTTCAAAGATCTTCTCATGAAACTCCGGCTCTATTCCAATTCCGCTATCTTTTACAAAAAATTCGAGAGAATTACCTTTTAGCACACATCCAAATTCAACAAAGCCTTCGTTTGTGAATTTTATAGAATTTGATATTAAGTTAGAGAGTATTTGGGTTACTTTTGTTCTGTCGGTTAACACATTGGCTTGCTCCTCATTCAATACTCTCTTCGAATACAGTATCAGACCTTTTTGAGAGGCCTGTTGTTCAAAAACTGCATTAAGTTCTCCTATGATACTATTGATACAAACATTCGAATACCTCAACTCCTCTTGATTTGTCTCTAACGCAGAAATGGTTATAATGTCGGATATTATTGAAGTTAACCTGCTACTGCTATTTTGGATAATCTTTATATACTCAGATTGAGTTTGTGGAGATAGGTTAGGATCGCTAAGGAGATCGGTAAAACCCGAAATTGCATTTAGAGGAGTCCTTATTTCGTGAGATATATTCTGAAGAAATGCAGTTTTGAGTTTATCGCTCTCCTCGGCTTTCTCTAATGCTTTAATCAATTTATGTTCATAATCCTTTCTATCTGTAAAATCTCTAATAACAGAGACCATAACCTCTTTTTGGTTATAAATTGTTTTATTTATAGATACCTGTACATCTACCTCTTTACCTGTCTCTTTCTGCAGTGCTACCCATTCAAACGTCAGGTTCCCATGTTTAGAAACTCTCTGCCAAATATTGGAAAGTTTACTTTTATCGTTTTTATCGGAAGAGATATCAAAAATTGTGTAGTTACTTATCTCATAACGTTTTAAGTTGTAAAGATAGAGGGCCTGTTTATTCATGTTTATGATTTTTCCCTCAATATCATGTATTATAATAGCGTCTGATGTGCTATTAAAAATGGTCTCTAAATTAGATTTGGTTGCCTCTAACTCCTCAATTTTGGACTGTAAATCGGGATAATAACTCTTCTTAAACGAGTTTTCTCCCAACCCGATTATCTTATTGCGATATTCATCCCAGTTACTCTCCATAATCACATCGCAGATGAGTAGATCGCCTCAAGGTCTCTCTTAACGGGAGGGATTGGATTAGTGGCATTACAAGGATCTTTTATTGCTTTACTTGCTAAAAGAGGGATAATATCGGTTGTAACTCCCCTTTTTTTGAGCGTTGTAACAATACCAAGCTCTCTATTGAGTTCTAAAAGCTTATTGATAAGCTCTCTTTTTATCTCATCTTTTGTTAACGCCCCGGTTTTAATACCGAATATCTGTGAAATAGTAGAATATTTGTGAGATTCTGCACTATAGTTAAAATCAACAACATGGGGTAACAGAATTGCATTGCATTCACCATGAGCTAAATCCATAAAACCGCCTAAGCTATGTGCAAGAGAGTGAACGCATCCAAGACTAGCATTTGAGAACGCTAACCCAGCATATAAACTGGCAAGCATAACCTTACCTCTTGCCTGTATATCTTTTGGCGAGGTAATAGTTTCAACAATATTCTCTTTAATTAATCGTATTGCTTCCAATGAGTACATATCTGTAAATGGAGAGCTAGCATTAGATACATAGGCCTCAAAAGCATGAGAGAGAGCATCCATACCTGTACATGCTGTGAGATAGTTATCCATTGTTGTTAAAATAAGTGGGTCAATAAGAGCAACATCGGGAACTATGGCCTTGCTTATAATTGCCATTTTATATCGCTCCTCAATGTTGTTGATTATTGTAAATTGAGAAACATCTGCTGCTGTGCCACCGGTTGTTGGTATGCATATCAAAGGAGGTATCGGACGCTCTATTCTGTCTACTCCCTCAAAATTACTTATATGGCTGTTATTGGTTGAAACAATCCCTATTCCCTTTGCACAATCCATAACACTACCGCCACCTATTGCAAGAATCAGATTACATCTGTTTTTAAGATAGATATCTGCACCTTCCATCACTTGGAAGTCTCTGGGGTTTGGTAAAATATCGGAAAATACTATGTACTCTACTCCCCATTCCTTTAAAATTTCTTCAATCTCAGACACCCATCCGGTATTTAATAATCCTTTATCTGTAACCAGTAAGACTCTTTTTCCCCCCAGTTTTAAACAGTATTGCCCTACCATAAGACGCGAGTCTGAACCAAAAATAAATTCGGGAGCAACAAACTTTCTGATAGACAACTGGATATTAGAATTACTCATGCTTATCCATATAATTTACGTGTAATTTACTATAATTTTCATCATTTGAATAATTTATTTTAGGGTACGGCATAATTTGTTTGTATTTATATACGAAACCATCAAATAATCTGTATAAACAAAACAACTATGAACCCTAAACTAAAGACCATTCTAAACCTCCTTTTATTTTTTTTCACACTTTTTTGCATCCCACTCAATGCTCAATTAATAAATCAGCCCATTAAGTGGAGTAGTCGATTTGTAGATTTGGGGGCAGGTTTATATGAGATACAGATTACAGGAGTTATATCAGAAGATAAGAAGGATTGGCACATTTACGATCTTGGCCCTTATACAGACGGTCCTACTCCAACTTCGCTTGTAATAAATTTACCCCAAACAAAGGATTCCAATGCTCAAATAGAAGGGTTACCCTATCTTTTAACACCTGTAAAGCAAAAGTTCGATGAGATGTTTGGTATGGAGATAGGAATTTGTCAAGATAGGGTTATAGTAGCTCAAAAGATAAGGGTTAAAGGGGTTGATTCGGTAAAAGTGATAGCAGTTATAGAGTGGCAGGCGTGTGATAACTCATCTTGCCTTCCTCCCACAAAGAGGGAGTTTTCAATAACTTTGCCCGGATTAGCTGAAAAGAGCTCTAAAGAGAGCTCTGAAGAGTCTGCAGAAGAACCCGCAGATGATAACATCTCAGCTGTTTTTACCGCAAACAGCGTACATACAACCCCAACTCATTCCGATGGGAGATCGCTATGGGGAGTTATAATTGAGGCAATCATCTGGGGTTTTGTGGCCCTTCTCACCCCCTGTGTTTTCCCTATGGTACCAATGACCGTCTCCTTTTTTCTCAAGAGCAGCAGTAAGGTTATGGCCTCCTTCTTTGGCTTGTGCATAGTTGCCCTCTACACCCTTCCAATAGGTGCGATTATAGTAGCCACCTATTTTGCAGGAGGCGAGGCCGTGACAGCAGATATCTTCAATTGGCTTGCCACTCATTGGGTTCCCAATGTGCTCTTTTTTATAATCTTCATGCTCTTTGCCGCCTCCTTCTTTGGAGCATTTGAGATAGTGCTTCCAAGCTGGCTTGTAAACAAGAGTGACAGCAAATCTGATAAAGGCGGTTACATAGGAGTCTTCTTTATGGCACTCACCTTAGTTTTAGTCTCCTTCTCCTGCACCGGCCCTATAGTAGGTACCATCTTAATCAAATCTACCCAGGGAGATATCTGGGAGCCCATTATCACTATGCTTGCCTTCTCCGGCGCGTTTGCCCTCCCCTTTACCATCTTTGCCTTTGCACCCTCCCTTCTCAAGAACCTTCCCAAATCTGGCGGTTGGCTCAACAGCGTAAAGGTTGTTCTGGGTTTTATCGAGGTAGCCCTGGGCTTTAAATTCCTTAGCGTAGCCGATCAGGTCTACCACTGGGGATTGTTAGACAGGGAGATCCATTTGGCAATCTGGATAGTTGTCTTTACCCTGATGGGCCTATATCTGCTTGGCAAGATTCGTTTTGCCCACGACACTCCACAGGAGCACCTGAGCGTTAAACGACTCACCCTTGCCATTGTTACCTTCTCATTCGTGGTGTATATGATACCTGGAATGTGGGGAGCACCGCTAAAGGGGCTCTCGGGCTATCTTCCCCCAATGAGCAGCCAGGACTTTATCTCCAGCGGCCAAAGTACCGGCTTGAGCCAAGAGAGCGGCCACTCCTCCTCCGATAACAGAGGAGCCACCTACAGCAACTTCCTTCACCTGCCGCATGGCCTCAAAGGTTTTTTCCGCTACAGCGAGGGTCTGGAGTATGCCCGTAAAGTTGGCAAGCCCCTCTTTATAGATTTTACAGGCCATGGTTGTGTTAACTGCCGCGAGATGGAGGCCAGAGTTTGGTCTGATAGCCGGGTGCTGAAGCTGCTCAGAGATGAGTTTGTAATAGTAGCACTCTATGCCGACGACAAAACCACAGCCATAGAGAGCGACTGGATAACAACCGAGAGCGGCAGAGTGCTTAAGAGCATAGGAAAGATCAACTCGCACCTGGCCATGAACAAATACAAAGTAAACGCTCAACCCTATTATGCCATAATAGACCCCACTACAGAGGAACACCTTACTAAACCAAGAGGGTATAACTTAGACGTAGAGCAATTTATTGAGTTTCTAAAAAGTGTTATGTAAGTTAATGATTAGTTTGTGTGAAAAAAGCTGGCGTGAGTCAGCTTTTTTTACAGACACATCCGTTAAGATGGTCATTTACAAATCCTGTTGCTTGCAAATGAGCATAACATATCGTGCTCCCAAAGAACTTAAAACCCCTCCTTTTCATATCTCTGCTCATAGCATCAGATTGAGGAGAGGTTACCGGAATGTCTGATAATTTTTGGATATTATTGACAATCGGTTCTCTGTTTGGGAAGAATGACAAGGTGTATTCATAGAAACTTCCGTACTCCTTTTGAATCTCCAAAAAAAGCTTAGCATTTCCTATTGCCGACTCAATTTTGAGTCTATTCTTAACTATCCCGTTAAACTTAAGAAGTCTCTCTACATCTTGACTACTCATTACAGAAACCCTCTCTACGTTAAAGTCATGAAATGCCTCTCTATACCCCTCACGTTTTCTAAGAATTGTTATCCAGCTCAAACCCGCCTGAGAACCCTCCAAGACAAGAAACTCAAACAGCAGTTTATCATCTGTAATCAATTTACCCCACTCTGTATCGTGATATTTTACATAGAGCTCATCGGTGCCACACCAACCACAACGTCCATTTATAAGATCATTCATAATTTATTAGATAATTAAACTCAATTAATTTACGAAAAAAGCTGCCCTTAAGAGGCAGCTTTCAGAGGTACCCAGCAGAATCGAACTGCTGTTCACGGTTTTGCAGACCGTTGCCTAACCACTCGGCCAGGGTACCGTTTTGAGTTTGCAAAGATATGCAATTTTTTTAATAGACCAAAAGTAAGAGTCTTCTAATCTTTATTTCTATTTGAATTACCCAGAAAAAGTCCACCTATTATAAGAGCCAATCCTATAAGGGTAAGACTAGATATATTCTCACCAAGAACAAAATGTATTAGTATAAGAGAGAGTGCCGGTGACAGGTATGTAATTTGTGCAAGAGCAACTTTATTTGTAGCTAAATTAAGGGCCATACCCCACAAAATAAAGGTTATACCCATTTCAAAAACTCCTGTATAGAGTGCAGCTGTCAAAGATATCCACGATGGAATCTCAATTGGAACAAATGGAGCTAGAGACGTCAGATATATTGTAGAGAATAGAAAATTAAGAAAGAGTACTCTGGACGGCTCCTCTTTTGAGTTGATTCTGGAGAGCCAGTAAGAGGCCCATACCAGAGTACTCGCAAGAGCAAGGAAAATACCAAGACCAGATAGAGACCCCTCAACCGCTGCAGAGTCGTTTGTAGATAAAACTACTATTCCGGTGAAACTTATTACCACACCAACAATTTGACGGGCCCTGACTCTCTGTTTAAGGACAACAATCATAAGAAGAATGAGAACTATTTGCCAGGAGTGGTTTAGAGGTTGTGCAATCTGTGCAGGAAGAAGAGAGTATGCTTTAAACAGAATAAGGTAGTATAGAAACGGGTTCAAAAACCCTTGAAGTGCCGATTTTAAAAACACTCTCCTCTCTTTCAAGAGATTGAGTGTAACTATAATCTCTCTTTTTATTGACAAATTAAGGCCCGATACCACCAAAGCTGTCCACGAAGCAATTAAAAGCAGCATATAAAAGCTCATCCCCTTAAGAGCTAGCTTGAAAGCTGTTGCAACAGTAGACCAAGCCAGCACAACAAAGGTGCCCATCAGCATTGCCTTAGTTTGAGGTTTCATCTTAAGTGGTGTGACTGTTGTAATATCTTAGATATCAATTTCTCATCCATTTGACTGTTTCTCTCAAGGAATCTCTTTACAATATCTCCCGCCTCTAAGGATGTGTGTCCACTCAGTAAAGATCGTAACCAGTTAGTTGGGAAAAATATATCTCCGCTCTCTCTAATCTCCTCCAGAATCTCTAATGAGGGATCTATATAACCAATAGAGTAGCACTCTCGAAGGCGATGGTTTAGGTTAGATAAAGATTGTGTTGCCCAGGGTTCAATCTCTCTGTTCTCTTTCTTGAGTAAAGATTTGAACACTGAGTCTCTAACGCTCCTATCGGGAGAGACAGACGGAAAAACAAAATCAAATTCGGCCAATCTCTCTGCCGATTCTAACCTATCTCTCTGAATCTTTTTTATCTCATTGTAATATTTGGGAAATGCAATTGCTGAAAGATATGAAATTCTAATCAAGTCCAGCTGGGAGATAACTACGTAGGAGTACTCATTGGGCTCTCTCCAAATTTTTAAGAGCCGCTCTAAACTCTCTTGAGATTGGGCTATCTCAATAATTTTTCTAAAAGCTATCCCTCTCTTTTGCAAATTATCGCTACTCTCTACTACTCTCCATAAAATCTGCTCAATATCATTAGCAAAGGGGAGTAAAATATATGACGATGAATAGCTTACAGCTCTAGTAAAGATTAAAAGATCTTTTTCTCGCTCAATAATAGAGGAGATAGATTTGAAAAGAATTTTTGGTGGTATATATCCGGCGTCGGCATTTTCGTAAATATTGATAAGTGCAGAGAGTCGTGAAACTTCACTATTTAAGTCTGTAATAGTGTGTGCAATAATCTCTGCCTGTGTGCTATCCAGAACAAAAAGTCCATACTCCTCACCATTACTGTTTGGTATTGTGTCGAAGTCTGTTATAATATGAGGCATTCCACTTTCGTTCACCCACTTATCGCTCCAGCTCTTTAGCTCCTTCCCGGTTTTGTTCTCAAGTATAGATATAAGGTTATCCCAAGTTGCGTTTGAGTAGGCGTAACTCTTCAGGTACTCCCTTATTCCCTCCCTGAATATATCCTCGCCAACTTTTTTTACAAGCATCTCCAAGACAACAGGGGCCTTATTATAGATTATATTACCATATATTAGCCCCGCTCTGTTGAGGTTTTTCAACTCTCTGTTTATTGCATTAGCTCCCGCTGTTCTGTCCTCTGAGTAAGCTGCCGGGAAGTAGGAGTTGATAAAGTTTAGTTTGTGGTTAATCTGAGGATATAGAGGTGATACTATTTTAGCTGCAAACCAATTAGCAAAGATCTCTTTTGTCCAAACTTCGTTAAACCAGCACATTGTTACATAGTCTCCAAACCACATGTGAGCAGTTTCATGGGCAATAAGTTTCGCTCTTGCAAGCTCTTCGTTTATAGAGGCTCCCCTCTCTAAAAACATGGTTCTGTGTGCATACAGGGTTGCACCTATATGCTCCATACCGCCATACTGGAATCCGGGAATTATTGCAATATCATATTTAGAGAAAGGGTACTCTACTCCTGTATACTCCTCTAGCCAATCCAGCGAATAGAATATCTGATTTGCAATTCCCGGTAATTGAGCTAGTTTCAAACTATCCTCCTCTCTGTGAAAAATCTTAATCTCTCGGTTATTTTTTGAGAAGCTCTCTTCAAACATTCTTCCTGCAACAAAAGCAAACAGATATGTGGGTATTGGCTCTGTCTTGGCAAAATCCATTACAACCCTCCCCTCTTTTTCATGGGTAGATTTTAGTGCTCCGTTAGCAACGGCTCTCCAGGTTGCAGGAATCTCCAAGGTGAGACTATACCTTGCTTTTAGGTTTGGCTGATCTATACACGGAAAAAGCGTTCTGGCACGGTCGGGAACAAGGAGTGTGTAGAGTAGGTCATCCCTTCTGTTTAATGATTGTGCTCCGGCAATAAACTCTATACTTATTATATTTATTCCTTTGTTTATCAAACGTGAGGGAACTACAATGTGCTCATCTTTTAGAGAGGTGTTGAAAAGTTTACCATTTACTAAAAGAGAGAGGTTTAGGGCTCTATCTTTTGCATATAAGGGGATAAAATCCAAAATAAGAGGAGTACTTACGTCTGTATTGTACGATAGCTCCAGAGTTGCTTTTACTGCCGAGTCTTTGTTCTGGGGTATGTTAAAGAAAAGTTTGTACTCTATATTGTCTATTGTAGATTTTCTAAAAGCTGCAAGCTCCTCCGACACTCCCGCCATATAAAGTTGCCTGCTGTTTTGAGAAGAGCATCCCGGCAACAACATTGCAATAAGCACAATTGCTGTACAAACTGTAACCCTCCTAATGGTTCCAATCATATCTTCGAATTGGAGATTGCCTCACATATTTCATTCAGGAAACGGGCATCAACATTGTCAAATGTATCTTTATAAGCACTATCAATATCTAAAACAGCAAATACATCATCACCCTTAAAAAGAGGAAGGACTATCTCGGATTTAGATAGAGAGCTGCATGCAATGTGCCCCGGAAATTGATCTACATCGGGAACTATTACCACCCTCTTATCTCTCCATGCGGTACCGCATACACCCTTTCCAAATCCAATTCTTGTACAAGCTACCGGCCCCTGAAATGGACCAAGAACAAGAGATGCAGGTTGTCTGTCTATATCGTTTTTAACAATGTAAAATCCTATCCAATGATGTTTAAAGGCCTCGTAGAGAGCTGCAGATACGTTGGCCATGTTTGCGTAGAGGTCAATCTCTCCCTCTATAAGTGATTTTATTTGAGGTACAATAGATTTGTATATCTCCTCTTTTGATCCCGATGCAATTACTAGTTTTTCCATACGTAAATATAGATTAATTTACCATAAGCACCAATCCTTTAAGATACTCCCCTTCGGGGTGGTAAATATTAACCGGATGGTCGGCCGGTTGTGTGAGTCTGCCGATAATTGTTACATCTCTACCGGAATTTGCTGCAGCAGAGAATACTGCCTCAGAAAAAGAGGTCTTATCTACAATCTGTGAGCAGCTGTATGTGAGTATTATACCTCCGTCTTTAACCGCATCTATCGCATATTGGTTAAGCCTCTGATATGCACGCAAAGCATTTGGCAATGCCCCTCTATGTTTTGCAAATGCAGGTGGATCTACAACAATTATATCGTAAAAACCTCTTTCTGCTTTTTTTATGTACTCAATTGCATCTGTACAGAAAGAGGAGTGCTCAGAGCCACTATTGTAAAGATCTCTGTTAAGCTCTATATTTTTCTCTGTCATTTCAATAGCATTAACAGAGCTGTCTACAGAGTGCGTAAGCTCTGCTCCTCCTGCCATAGCATAAACAGAAAATCCTCCTGTATAACAGAAAAGATTTAATACCTTTTTCCCATTTGCAAACCTCCTGAGCAGATCTCTGTTCTCCCTCTGGTCAAGAAAAAATCCTGTCTTCTGACCCTCTTCCCAATCCACAAAAAACCTCAGTCCGTTCTCCTTAATAACTCCTATTTCTGAACTATCATTATCTCTATACAGGTATCCATCCTCTATCTTTGACTCTCCCTTTTGAGGTGCAGTAGATAAACTTTTGTTGTAAACAGCTTTGAGTTTATCTTGATAAACCAGCTTTAAAGCATCTGTCACCATACTTAATGATATGTACATTCCCACCGAGTGGGCTTGGATAACCGCCACTCCGTTGTAGTAGTCTACAATAAGGCCGGGAAGAAGATCTCCCTCGCCATGAATGAGTCTATAGGAGTTGGTATTACAACTCTCATCACTAATAATCCCCGCAAGCTTTCTGGCTCTGTATGCACGTTCCAGTCTCATTTGCCAGAATTGAGTTGTAAGTGCTAAATTATCGAAACTAAGCACTCTTACTGCTATTGTTCCGCTCTGGTAGTGGCCGCAGCCTAAAAACTCATCATGAAAAGAGTAAATTTCAACAATATCACCCTCTTTAACTCCTCCGGTATGTTTGAGGATTGCTCCGGAGAAGACCCAAGGGTGAAACCTTTTAAGAGACTCTTCTCTCCCCTTTTTAAGATAGACTCTCTTCATTTGTCCTCTTTATCTTGTTTTTTTTTAACGGAGTGCTTAAAAGCTTAAGATACATCCTTTGGCACACCCAAGCATCTACTGCGGCATAGTTAATTTGTGCCTGAGTGAGATCGGATGACTCCCAGTTTGATAGCTGTTGCGATTTAGAGACTCTTACTCCAAGAATAATCGCAGCCATCTTTCTTACACTTTTATCCTCAATCCCCCAATTTGAGGCAACAGATTGTAAATCTACAAAAGCTTTGGGTGTAAATTTTGCATGATACTGCAGAGCCCTTATATCGTCTGTAACCGCTGCTCCTACTTTAATTATTCTGGAAGATGTGAGAATAGAGACCAGCTCTTGAGGCAGCCCGGTCTGATGCAATCTGAAAATGAATGCCCTATCCATGCCGGATAGTTGCAATAGCGCAACCAGGTTACGTTTTGCATTGGAGGTAAAAGATGGCTTAGTCTCTGTGTCGAAGCCAATGATTTTCTGGCTTTTCAGATAGTCTATTGCACTTTTAAAATTTTCGTCAAGTGCCTCTACTACAGTAATCTCTCCTTGGAACTCTGCAGTAGGAAGTTTTTCCAACTCCTCTGCTGTTATGTTTTGTTTATAACTCATCTTTTCTATTCAAGAGTGCTTTTGAGAAGAGAGTATGTAAGGGGAAGTCTCTCTTTAATCCTCAGTCGATTATCCTCTTTTATGTTCTCTTTTGAAAATGATACAATGCTTACTGTCAAATCCTCGGTACCAGTTTCTCTGCCGTATTTAAAAGCAAAAGTTAAATTCCCCGCACCATCGGTGAGGGAGTCTGTAAGATCTTTATGCGGAACAGAGATATATGCGAAAAGCTTATTGGCTCCGTTCCTAAGTTTAAGATTACTTGAAGCGTGGAGATGTTTGAATGCTTTTTTTGCAGTATTGAGAGCTGGATCAATAAATTCGATATCTTTTTCCAGAACCTCTCTATAAAGGTATTCTCCATCTTTTCTGTGATCATAAAGCTCGTCGAGGACCTTTCTCAGGGTATCGCTAAGGTAGGGATAGTGGGTACATCCTAGAATTATACTTTTCATTTTAACTCCGGGATTAGTCAATCTATGCATCTCTATTAAAGAGACCATATGAAATCGTGCATAATTGCCGGTTGAGTTTAGTTGAATCTCATCTATCTCACCATTTTTATCTCTTGAAATCAGTAATGAGTTACCACTCTTGTCAAAATTGTATATATGCATTAAAGAGGGGTTAATTCCTGCGGAATCTCCCAACAACGGCCCACGGTAGTTTGCTCTTGCAGTTGAAGCTGCAGATGAGATGTAGTCGGGTTCGGAGTCTATCGACTCTGCAAATCCGGCGCCCCCTTGACTCACCACTCTAACATCTGAATTTGGGAAATTTGCAATAGCATATCTTTTTATGCTCTGCTCATATCCACCCGACATTACAGTTCCTACTGTTGCCAAAACACCAATTGCAAAAGAGGTGTCTCTCTGAGTTATTTTGGAAAATGCACCCTCGGTTCCAGAGTCGATTACTCCAATCACACCAACTCCTGTTTTGCTTTTATTCAGCAGTAAATCAACATCTTTAAAACCATATGCCGTAGCTGTGTTACAGGCAATCACTACAAGTTTGCTTCTGTTTGGCTCTGTTGTTAAAAATAGAGCATCTTTAACAACAAGCTCTCTCAAATACTCCCTTTTGCTCTGAGAAGGATATACACCATAAGGCATATTTGCCTGATCTGCAAGATATATAAAGTCTTCGCCGGCAAAATCGGGAATTCTGTCACCTCCCTCTTCTCCTGTCACATTATTAAAAAGATCCATAGCAAGAAACTGTTCCATAACCGTAAGGCCACCAGTTCCTGAATCAAACATCCCTATCGGTAAACTCCTCAGTTTTGAGGGGTAACTTCTATAGTTTGCATAGTACAGAGATCTCTTCTCAGATATAGCTTTTTTAATAATCTCCAGATCGCTGTCAACCTCTGCAGAGGGTCTGCTTTTGCAAGAAATAGCACCAGATAGCGTTATTGCTAAAAAAAACAAAATGCTAAGAGCGGCATTGATAGCTTTTCTTTGATTAATAGACAAATTCTCCATACTCTGTCTTTAGTATTAACTCGTTTTTTTCTGAATCCTCAACACGACCTATTATCTTGCCTTCTATCCCAAACTGCCCCGCAATCTCTATCATCTTAAGAGCGCTCTCACGGTTGGTATATATTTCAAGTCTGTGACCCATATTGAAAACCTTGAACATCTCTCTCCACTCTGTACCAGACTCCTTCTGTATCTCTTTGAAAAGTGGCGGAACATCAAATAGATCATCTTTTATAACTCGTTTGTTACATACAAAATTCATCACTTTAGTTTGAGCTCCCCCCGAACAGTGAACCATTCCGTGAATCTTGTCTCTATGCTCTTTAAAGATTGCTGCTGCCACCGGCAGATAGGTCCTGGTTGGTGAGAGTAGCAGTTTACCATATGTAACTCCTGTAAGAGGTTCAATTTGAGTTAGCTTTTTAGACCCCGTATATACTAGATCTGCCGGTAGATTAGGGTCGTAACTTTCGGGATATTTATCTGCCACCTCTCTGCAAAACAGATCGTGTCTTGCAGAGGTAAGGCCGTTACTCCCTGTACCTCCGTTATACTCATCTTCGTAAACCGATTTACCGTATGATGATAGACCCAAAATAACATCTCCCCCACTAATCCCCGAGTTATCTATAATATAATCTCTTCTAATCCTTGCACAAACAGTGCTGTCTACAATTATAGTCCTTACCAGATCACCTACATCGGCAGTTTCTCCGCCTGTAAGGTGGATGTTAATTCCATATCTCTTCATCTGGGCTACAAACTCCTCTGTACCTGCAATAATCTCAGATATGACCTCACCCGGCACCTGTAATTTGTTCCTGCCAATTGTAGAGGATAACATAATCTCATCTGTTACACCAACACAAATCAAGTCGTCGGTATTCATTACTATTGCATCTCGGGCAATCCCCCTCCACACACTTATATCTTTGGTCTCTTTCCAGTAGGCGTAGGCCAAAGATGATTTTGTGCCTGCTCCATCGGCGTGCATGACAATACAATAGTTTGGATCTCCTGTAAGGAAATCAGGAATTATCTTGCAGAATGCCATTGGATAGAGGCCCTTATCAATATTTTTTATAGCATTGTGTACATCATCTTTAGACGACGATACACCCCTCTTGGCATATCTGGCTGCATCGCTACTTAATTTTGTCATTCTATTTAAAGTTTATGCAAAAATAGAAAGATTATCTCCAAAAGAGCAACTCTCTATATTTAGGGAGCGGCCATAGCTCATCATCTACAACCATCTCCAACTTGTCTACAACGCCTCTTATTCTTGATATATAAGGAAGTACATTTTGAGAATAGCTCTCTGCCCTCTCTGGATAAGATGAAATTTGATTAGCAATTTTTCTCGCCTCTATCAAACCGTGAGAGTCTTCTCTAAGCTGCTGAATATACCCCGATATCTTTCGAATGCTCTTTAGTTGTCTCTCCGACATTGCTTTATATTCATCATCTCCAAATATCTCTTTGATTCCCAGCACATTTTGGATTAGGGAGTTCTGAAATTTAATAGCTGTAGGAATAATGTGGTTTATTGTTAAATCGCCTATCACCCTTGCCTCTATTTGGAGTTTCTTATTGAATATTTCGTTTAAAACCTCGTATCTTGCCTCCAACTCTCTCTCGCACAAAACCTCAGTCTCCCTCATTAGCTCTCTGGTCTTTTGGCTTAGAAATGATTTAAATGCTTCAGGAATATCTGAAATCCCGGGCAACCCACGTCTTGCCGCCTCTTTATGCCACTCCTCGCTGTAACCATTTCCTTCAAACCTAATATCTTTAGACTCAATAATAAACTGTCTTATTACCTTCAAAATAGCTTCATCTTTAGACACTCCATCCTCAATCTCTCTCTCTGTGAGTTTTTTAAACCTCATTAATTGCTGTGCTACTGCAGCGTTTAAAATGAACATAGATGAGGCAACATTCACCGATGAACCAACGGCTCTAAATTCAAATCTGTTTCCTGTAAATGCAAATGGAGATGTGCGGTTTCGATCTGTGTTATCCGGTAGAATTTCCGGTATTTTATTAACGATATCTAATTTTATAGCTCTATTCTCTGCACTATCTTCTGTCATCTCCATGCTCTCTATAGAATCTAACACCTGTGTGAGAGTTTTGCCAACAAATACCGACATAATTGCCGGAGGGGCCTCACTGCCTCCTAATCTGTATGAGTTGCCCAGAGATGCCGTGCTTGCCATAAGCAGGTGGTTGTGCTCGTAAACAGCCCTTATTACAGATACAAAGAAGCTTAGAAACTGTATGTTATTTCTTGGTGTTTTTCCGGGAGATAGTAGGTTCTGTCCGTTGTTGGTAACAATAGACCAGTTGCAGTGCTTTCCCGAACCGTTTATTCCGGCAAAGGGTTTTTCATGGAAAATGACCTTGAGTTTATGTTTTTTGGCAATTTTTCTCATTAGAATCATCATCATCAGATTATGATCTACAGATAGATTTGCCTCTGCAAAATAGGGTGCGAACTCAAATTGATTGGGAGCCACCTCGTTATGGCGCGTCTTTAATACAACCCCCAATTTAAATGCCTCTGTCTCAAAATCTTTCATAAAGGCCATAACTCTGGAAGGTATGGCTCCAAAATAGTGGTCTTCTAACTGTTGATCCTTTGCTGCAGTATGACCTATTAGTGTTCTGTTGCAGAGCATAAGATCTGGTCTTGCCCTGTACAACGCTTCGTCTACTATAAAATACTCCTGCTCTATACCCAACATCACATTAACCCTGGAGGTTTTGGTGTCGAATAATCTTGCCAAATCTGTAGCTGCCCTGTCTAACTGCTGTAGAGATTTTAAATGAGGAGTCTTCATATCCAGCGACTCTCCGGTGTAGGCCACAAAAACAGAAGGGATGCAGAGTGTATCATCTATTATAAAAGCAGGAGAAGTGGGATCCCAAGCTGTATAACCTCTAGCTTCGAATGTATTTCTTAAGCCACCATTAGGAAAGCTTGAAGCGTCGGGCTCCTGTTGAACAAGAGCATCCCCTTTAAAGTTTTCAAAAACGCCCCCGTTTTTAGATGGATCAACAAAGGCCTCATGCTTCTCTGCAGTTGCATCTGTGAGCGGATGAAACCAGTGAGTATAGTGGGTAGCACCTCTCTCTATAGCCCATGCTTTCATACCGGAAGCAATCTGGTTAGAGACCTTTCTGTCTATCTTTGCTCCATCGTTAATTGCAAGTTGAACTGCATCGAACGCCTCAGCAGAAAGATATCTGCGCATCTTCTCAATATCAAACACATTCTGACCAAAATATTGAGATACAGGTTGTCTCTCTTCATAAAACCGCTCAGCCTTGTGGCTTGAAAACTCGTCTAATGCTCTTTTTCTAAAACTGCTCATCTTCTATTTTTATTAACCGGGCAAATGTAGTAATATTTTATAAAGGATTATCCATTTTTTATACTTTTGTGTTTTAATGTAAAAATCAGCAAAATGAAACAGATTCTAAGTTTCCTAATTATTTTAACTGCCATCACAGGCACTTCCAAATTGTCAGCAGAGAGCAATAATATTCAGAGATATCTGAATAAATTGAAAAAGGACACTCTATTTACCGACGCTGTTGTTGGGGTTATGGTTATGGATTCAAAAGGCAGAACTATAGCCTCTTGGAACCCCGACATGCCTTTACTGACAGCTTCAACAATGAAAACTGTTACAACCGGCATTGCACTTAATACATTAGGTTCGGGATACAAATTTTCTACAAAACTTGCCTACTCAGGAAGTGTTAAGGGTGGAGTTCTATATGGAGATCTTTACATTATCGGCGGAGGTGACCCCACTCTCGGTTCGAGAGATACACTTGCAATACCCCTGGAGTCACTTTTTGGTAAATGGATTACATCTGTTAAAGCAGCAGGGATTAATCGTATTGAGGGAAACATTATTGCAGATAACACCTTTTTTGAGCAAGAGATTGTACCTGTAAGCTGGGCATGGAGTAATTTAGGACCAAGCTACGGTAGTGGTACTTCAGGACTATCTTTTTATGAAAATCTTCAAACAATAACTCTTCTACCGGGTATAAACGTGGGAGACACTCCTCTGATTGAGAAGAGTTTCCCATACGTTCCAAATATGAATTACGACAACAGACTAACAACCGGATCTGCAAATTCGGGAATACGCACCTCTTATTTCACCTCAGATCTTGCAAAGACAGCGCTTCTTAGAGGGTCTGTACCATCGGGGTTAGACTCTGCAAACATTACAGTCTCTAATAAGTTTCCTCACCTGGGATGTGCATATGAATTCAGGAATTACCTGTACAAAAACGGGATATATAGCTTTCCGGAGATTTTTGAGGTTAACCAGAAAACTGCTCTCAACTTAGAAAATCTAACTGTTATAGAGGAGACTCTTTCACCCCCACTTACCTCAATTATAAATGTGACAAACAGAATCAGCAACAACTTCTATGCAGAGACACTGCTTAAAATTGTAGGTAAACATATTACAGGAGTGGGTTCGTACGACTCGGCTTTTGTAGCAGTAAGAAGAGAGCTGGAGAGAATCGGAGTAGGCACTAAAGGTTTTTCTCAGGCAGACGGCAGTGGGCTATCCAGACAAAACTATGTCTCTGCTAGGTTCTTTTGTAACTTTTTTAGAGCAATGAAGGGCACCAATGAGTTTGATATCTTTTTCAATAGTCTTCCTCAACCAGGAGGTGGCGGAACTCTCAAATCTGTTTTACAAAGTGTTGGACAGGAAAAATATAAAATTCATGCCAAAAGCGGTTCACTGGCAAATGTAAGATGCTATGCAGGGTATGTAGAGAGAGGTGGAGATCTTCTGTACTTTGCTATTCTCACAAATAACTTCTCTGCACGTACTGCTCAAATGCAGGTTGGAATAGAGGGGTTTATGCATGAGTTAATAAAATTTTAAATTAGTTTTCTTTTATCCATTTTTTTAAACTAATTTAGAACTATCTTTGGATGTTAATTTATAACAAAAGAACAACAAATTATAACTTAGAAACAGCAATCACAATAAAATAATTACAAAGATGTTAACACTTTCACGTAAGGCACACAAAATGCCGGCCTCTCCAATAAGAAAGCTTGTTCCTTATGCAGAGGCAGCTAAGAAAAAAGGGGTAAAAGTCTATCACCTTAACATAGGTCAACCAGACATCGCCTCGCCAAAAGAGGCATTGGATGCAGTAAAAAATGCAAATCTTAGTTATATCCCATACCCCCACTCTGCCGGTATAGAGAGCTACAGAGAGGGATTGGCAAAATACTATCAAGGTATAAACATTAATGTAGACGCAAATGAGATTAACATCACAACAGGTGGTAGTGAGTCGCTCCAAATAGCACTCGCAGTAACCTGTAACCCAGAAGATGAGGTAATTGTAATGGAGCCGTTCTATACAAACTACAACTCATTTGCAGTTCAAAACGACATTATCCTTAAACCTATTGAGACTAAAATAGAGAACGGATTTGCTCTACCCGAGATTGAAGAGTTTGAAAAACTGATCACACCAAAAACCAAAGGCATAATCATCTGTAATCCGGGCAACCCTACAGGAACACTATATACAAAAGATGCACTGGTAAAACTGGGTCAGTTGGCAAAAAAACATGAGCTTTTCATATATTCCGACGAAGTATACAGGGAGTTCTGCTACACAGAGGAGCCGCACTTCTCATGCATGCACCTAGAGGGTCTTGAACAAAATGTAATTTTACTTGATTCCGTTTCTAAAAGATATAGTCTTTGCGGGGTTAGAATCGGATGCATTGTATCTAAAAACAAAGATGTGATGAATGCTGTTTTAAGGTATGCTCAGGCCAGATTGTGTTCGCCTGCATACGGTCAAATAGCTGCAGAGGGTGCACTAAACACACCGGTCGAATATTTTAAAGCTGTAAGAGAGGAGTATATAAACAGAAGAGATGTAATGATAGAAGCTCTCAACAAGATGGAGGGTGTTCTCTCCCCTATGCCTATGGGTGCTTTCTATACAATTGCCAAATTACCTGTAGATGACAGTGATAAATTTGCTCAGTGGCTTTTAGAGGAGTTCTCTTACGAAAATCAGACTGTAATGGTTGCCCCGGCAGCAGGTTTTTATGCTACTCCTGGCAAAGGAAAAGACGAGGTTAGAATTGCCTATGTGCTAAATATTGAAGATCTTAAAAACGCAATGAAGTGTTTGGAAGTTGCTCTTAAACAGTATCCTGGCAGAACAATCTAATATTAAGTTAAAGTTTAATCAGAGAGTGTAAATTACAAGAGTTTGCACTCTCTTTTTCATTTTTCACCAATTTATAAAATGAGATATTCTAGTTATTGCTATTAATATCAAAAATATAAAAAACTCAACCTTTCTATTTTTACTTAAATCTTCTATTGACAGATACTCATTAACAATCATTGATGCCGGTATAGCCAATAGAGGCATAAAATTCCCCTGAATATCTCTATACAGAACTAAAAGTGCAGAAAAAAGTATTAACATAGAGAGAGATCTTGTGAGACCTATAGATTTTACAATTTTGTATCTGTTTATTCTGGAGAAAATTTTAGATACTGCTCTGTAAATAATAAAAATTGCAAACACCAACAGTAGAATATCGGCAACACTCTCCAGCTTTAAAAAAGGAGATGCAAACGATACTATATCTCTCCAAAATAGATCAATAAAAATATCTAGGTCATTAAATATAAGATATCTTAATGACAGTGCAAAAATAAGAGGGATTGCCACCGATACCAAATAGAGCACAAGGCCTCTTATAGCAAAAGAGGTTGACACCAACGAGTAGTACATGATAAAAGGGAGTGCTGCTACAATATGAAAATCGAACAGAGAGGCCGCAGATATAAAAAATCCGGAGAGAAACAGTTCAGAATCTCCTTTAGCCGATAACATACTGTAATATAGCGACCACACAAAAAGCAAAGATGCTATTGTGCTTCCGCTAAAATATATTGAGTCTCTACTTGAAAAAACCAAAATAAGATATATAAAAACCAGTGAAAGAGAGCTTTTACCTGTAGAATAGATCCGAACGTTATGCAGATAGAGAGAAATAGATGTTAATAGTAAGAAAAGAAGTGATAACAAGATGGAGGTGCTAACCGAAAGGTGATCTGTCTCTAAAAAACTAAATAGAACCGGAACTCCTCTTATAACTTGTTCGTTATTCTCTGAATTTAAAGCCATTATTACAGCAGTAATGAGCAGTATGGCAGAGTATATGCCCGCAAATAGAGGCGAAAAGACAAAAGAGTATCTGTTATCTCTGCTCATTATTACCTACTTAGATAAAAGGTCGAGACCAATATCGCCCCTAAAGAATTTCTCTTGAAACTGAATTGCAGAGGAGACTTTATAGACCTCCTCTCTTGCTGTAAGTATTGAGTTATCTCCAAAACCTTCACAAAGAGCGGTTATTGCAAACACTCTCCCTCCATTCGTAACCAGCTCTTCACTATTCAGTTTGGTCCCGCAATGAAATATAAGGCAATCGGAGTCACTTTTGTTAATCTCTATTGGTAAACCCTTTTTGTACTCCCCCGGATAGCCACCCGAAACCATAACCAAAGTGAGTGAGCTCTTATTATATGTTTCAAACCTCTCTTCTGATAGTCTGCCCTTGGATAGAGCTATAAAATGAGATAAGAGGTCGCTCTTAATCCTGGGCATTACAGCCTCTGTTTCGGGATCGCCCATTCTAACATTGTACTCTATAACATAAGGGTCTCCCAAACAGTTCATAAGACCTATAAATATAAATCCTTTGTAATCTATGCCATCTCTTTTAAGCCCCTCAATAGTTGGAATCACAACTCTCTTCCTCACTCTGTCCATAAACTCGGCATCGGCAAACGGTACAGGAGAGACTGCTCCCATGCCGCCCGTGTTTGCCCCTTTGTCTCCGTCAAAAATTCTCTTATAGTCTTTTGCTTCTGGCAGAGTTATATACTCAATACCGTTTGTAAGAACAAAAAGCGACAGCTCAATGCCATGGAGAAACTCCTCTATTACAATTTTACTGCTGGCTTGGCCAAATTTACCCTGCAACATGTTTTGGATCTCTCTCTTTGCCTCATCACTGCTTTCACATATTACAACACCTTTACCGGCTGCAAGGCCATCGGCTTTTATTACATAAGGCGGTTTTAATGTGTCAATAAAATTGCAGGCCTCATTGATTGAACCACTGTTAAAGGTCTTATATGCGGCAGTTGGAATATTGTGACGCTCCATAAATGATTTTGCAAAATCTTTACTCCCTTCAAGCATTGCTCCGTTTTTGCACGGTCCAATAAAAGCGACCTCATTTAATAGCGGATCGTCTTTGAAAAAATCACCCAGCCCCTTTACAAGTGGCTCTTCGGGGCCCACAACAACCATCTCTACTTTGTTAGAAAGTACTATCTCTTTTATCAATGAGAAATTTGTAATATCTATATCTATGTTTGTTGCTAATTCAGATGTGCCGGGATTTCCCGGGGCACAAAAAAGCGCTGTTAGTAAAGGGCTTTTAGATATCTTCCAGGCAATGGCATTCTCTCTTCCGCCTGAACCAATTACAAGTACTCTCATTTTTTTTGGGCAAAAATAACAATAATAAATTAACTTTGTAAGCTACTTAAGGAATATATGAAGTATATCAGATTGTTGTATATAGCGCTTTTAGGTCTATTAATCTCTTGTAAGAGTGAAAAGATTCCTCAGAGAGAGATGCCTTTGCTTATTGCTGAAATATATAAAGTAGACAGGTTTATTAACTCAAATTATAACCTTGTGATAAAAGCAGATACAACACGTATATACGAATCTGTCCTTAATAGATACGGCTACAGCTCAAAACAGTTTGTCTATACAATTGAACATTACCTCTCAAGGCCTGCTAAGCTAAAAAGCTTCTACTCCAAGGCAAAGCAGTTGATTGAAGAGGAAGAGAGAGCTCTACAGGAGAGGATTGATAAAATAAAACGAGAGGACTCTCTAGCTACTCCTTACAAAAAAATTGTAGAAAATTCATCTAAGATAACGGCACTTACACTCAAAGAGAGATCTTTGCGATGGTTGATGCTGCCGAATGTTTATCCATCTTTACTGCCTGCTCCACAAGAGGACTCAGGATTAAGGTTTACAACTCCAAATATGGTTGATTGGTGGGCAAAAAATTTTAAAAAAGATAGTATCCAACCTATTTTTAAAGGCAAATATGAGAAGAATAGCAGCACAATACCTCCTTCCACTCAACTCTTGCAAGCCGATCCGCAAGGGGATGATAACCCTCAACCAAGAAGGGGTGATAACAGAGATCGGAGAGTTAACAGAGGAGAGAGAATCGACAGAGTTCTATAATGGAATTTTAGTTCCCGGATTTGTTAACTCCCATTGTCATTTAGAGCTCTCTCACTTGGCAGGTTGCTTCGAAAGAGGAACCGGAATGGCTGGTTTTATAAGGCAGATTAACAGACTGAGAAACAATACAGGAAAAGAGGAGAGGGTTAAGGCTATGGCTCTTCAGTTAGATTTGCTCTACAAAAGTGGAGTAAGCGCTATGGCCGACATAAGCAATTGCGACGAATCATTTGATGTTAAAGCTTCATCACCCCTATACACCAGAACATTTCTGGAGGTATTTGGTACTGAGCCGCAAGAGTGTGAAAACATTATGAACACTGTTAGAGAGCTCACAAAAAAAGCAGCTGCAATAGGTATTGACGCAGCACCAACTCCTCATTCATGTTATACAATGAGTAGACAACTCATAAAAGCATCGTCTGCCGATGCTATCTCTACAGGTTGGCTATCTTATCATAATCAGGAGAGTTGGGAAGAGGAGGAGCTTATAATGAGTGGAAGTGGCCCCCTTGCCCAAGAGTACAAAAGCAGAATGCTTAAAACTCCTCCCGTAACCGGCAAACCGGCTCTCTTCTACTTTTTGGATATACTCTATGATATCTCTCAGAGGATTGAAGCCAACATTTTATTAGTACACAATACATTCACAGCAAAAGAGAGTATAAAGGAGGCAATAGAGATAGTAAAAAGTCTCTACTGGGCAATTTGCCCTCTCTCCAATCTATTTATACACAACTCATTGCCCCCAATCGAACTTATGAGAAGAGAGGGGCTCAAAATAACTTTAGGCACCGACTCTCTTTCTAGCAATCACATACTCTCTATTGTAGAGGAGATAAAGTGCTTGCAAACACACTTCCCAAATGTGCCATTAGCAGAGATTCTGGAGTGGAGCTCCTTTAACGGTGCAGCATTTCTTAAAAAAGAGGATACGCTCGGATCCTTTGAAATTGGTAAAAAACCGGGAGTTGTCTTGATTGACAATATAGATTTTAACACTTTTAAACTTACAACCTCAAGTAAATCTATCAGATTGGTATGATTTATGATAAAATACATATGCTATGTCAACAATACTTTTCAATCAAATTGTATTTGGTCCCATTAAAAGCAGGAGACTTGGTGTATCACTGGGTGTAAACCTTCTCCCCAAAAACGGGAAGTGGTGTAACTTCGATTGCCTTTACTGTGAATGTGGGTACAATAAGGATGGCAAAGAGGATACTATTCTCCCCACCGCAGATGATGTAGTAAAAGCTATAGAGGAGAAGCTCTCCAATCATATTATTTCTATGGGAGATATAGATTCTATCACATTTTCAGGGAATGGCGAACCAACAATGCACCCTCACTTTTCGCTCATCATCGATAAAACTCTGGAATTAAGAGACATATATGCACCTTCTGCAAAAATATCTGTTCTGACTAACGGTTCGGGTATAGGGAAGAGCTCTGTAGCCACCGCCCTTTTAAAAGTTGACAATTCAATAATAAAGATTGATTCAGCAATAGAGAGTACTGTGCAACTTATCAATAGTCCAACATATAACTACTCTATTTCAAAACTACTAGAATATTTGGTCCCGTTTTCCGGCAAGTTTGTTTTGCAAACCATGTTTTTAAAAGGAGTATCGGAACAAGGGGTTATAATAGACAACACCACTCCGAGCGAGTTGGATGCTTGGTACGATGTTGTTGAGAAGAGCAATCCAAGAGAGATAATGATCTATACCATAGATAGAGAGACACCCCTTAAGTCTCTTCAAAAAGTGACCTATTCAGAGATGGAGAGAATTGCTGCTCCTCTTAAAGCCAAAGGTATTGAAATATCTATAAGCGCATAAATCTATGAGAGTACTAATTCAAAGAGTAAGCAGAGCATCGGTGGTATCGGATGGAGTTGTTACTGGAGAGATTGGTGAGGGTCTGGTGGTTTTTGTAGGATTTGAAGAGGCAGACAACCTAAAAGATATAGAGTATGCAGTAAAAAAGATTTTAAATCTTCGTATATTCGATGATTGCAACGGGGTGATGAATGTATCGCTGATAGACATATTGGGAGAGCTGCTTGTAATTAGTCAATTTACTCTGCACGCTCAAACAAGGAAGGGTAACAGACCCTCCTACGTTAAGGCCGCACCGCCAACTATTGCAATACCATTGTATGAAAAATTTAAGGAGGAGTTAGAAAAAGCATCTCCAAAAGGGATTCAGTGTGGTGTATTTGGAGCAGATATGAAAGTTTCATTAATCAATAACGGACCTGTAACTATTTGGATAGACACTAATGAGTATACACAAGACAAACAGTAAATAAGAGTAATTTAGAGTTAAAACAAGATACTAAAGAGATATATGGATATTAATAAAAATTCAGACTTAAGAGACGAACTAACTGTTTTTAGTGATTGCCTCGGATTTATAGACCTCACATCGCTAAACTCCACCGATACCGTTGGTAGCATAGCGTCTATGGTAGATAAGGTTAACCGCTTTCAACAGGCTTTCCCAGGGCATAAACAGGTGGCGGCTATGTGTGTTTACCCCAATTTTGCTAAAACAGTAAAGGAGAGATTAAGTGCAGAAGGTGTAAAAATTGCAGTTGTTGCCGGTGTCTTTCCAAGCTCTCAAAGCTTTATTGAAGTAAAAAGTTTGGAGTGTGAAATGGCAGTTGAGCAAGGAGCAGATGAAGTTGATATTGTTCTATCTCTAAACTATTTCCTTGAGGAGAGATACAACCAAGCTGCGCAAGAGATAGCTGAGTTAAAAAGAGCTTGTGGAGATGCTCATCTTAAAGTTATTCTGGAGAGCGGTACACTTAAAGAGCAATCAAAAATCTACAAGGCCTCTATGCTTGCAATGGAGTCGGGAGCCGACTTTATTAAAACATCCACAGGTAAAACAGAGCCGGCAGCCACCCCTGAAGCTGCCGAAATCATGTGTGAAGCCATACTCGATTTTTATAACAAGAGTGGGAAAAGAGTTGGTTTTAAGCCAGCCGGTGGAATAGTTACTCCCGAAGACGCATTAAAATATTATAATATAGTTAGAACAAAACTTGGCTGTGAATGGTTAAATAGTAGTCTGTTCCGTTTAGGAGCGAGCAGACTGGCAAACAATCTTTTGAGCAGGATTGAGGGAAAAGAGATAAACTTTTTTTAAAATTAAATATCTATGATTAAAAAAACTCTATTTATTCTGGCAGCATTGCTTATAACCAGCAGCGTCTATTCGCAAAACTACACACGTGCAATAGGCCTGAGACTAGGCTCCAGCGTTGGAGCAAGCTACAAACAGTTCTTAGAGCCCACCAGAGCTATCGAGGGAATTCTAGACTTGGATATTTTGCATAAAGATATGATGAAGATAAAAGTGTCCGGTATTTATCAGTTTCACTTTGATGTTAATGTAGATGGACTCTCATTATATGCCGGTCCGGGTGCATCTGCAGGTATTTATGTGGGGGATGCCAGCGGATTTCTTATGTCTGTAGATGGTATGGCGGGGGTTGAGTATAAATTTGCAAATGCACCTGTTGCGCTCTCTTTCGACTGGAATCCAAAGGTTCAGATAATTACAAATGCCGGCTTTAAAACAGATAATTTTGCTCTCACTGTAAGATTTACACTGTAGCTTTTTTATTTACTAATATAAATTTTTATTGATGATGTTAAAGAATTACATTCAAGAGAATCAGGATCGCTTTTTGAGCGAGCTTTTTGAGCTGCTAAAGATTCCTTCAATCAGCTCTATGGCTGCCCACAAACCCGATATGCAAAAAGCCGCAGAGAAGTTTGCACAACTTTTGCTGGCCGCAGGATGCGACAGAGCAGAGATCTACCCAACCAAAGGTCACCCTGTGGTATATGCAGAGAAGATTATTGACAAAAGCAAACCTACAATACTTGTATATGCACATTACGACGTTCAACCTGCCGACCCTTTAAATCTATGGACAACACCACCTTTTGAGCCACAGATTAGAGATGGTGCTGTTTATGCTCGTGGAGCAAATGACGATAAAGGCCAGGGTTTTATGCACGTTAAAGCATTTGAATATCTTGTAAAAAGTGGTGAGTTAAAGTGCAATGTAAAGTTCCTGATAGACGGTGAGGAGGAGATTGGATCACCTAGTTTACCTGAGTGGGCTATTGCTCATAAAGAGATGCTGGCTTGTGACGATATTCTTGTATCTGACACCACCATGATAGATGAGAAAATACCTTCTATAAATGTAGGAATGAGAGGGCTGGCCTACATGGAGGTTGAGGTTACCGGGCCTAACAAAGATCTTCACTCAGGCCATTACGGTGGAGCTATTGCAAACCCTATAAATGTTCTGGCCGGAATGATAGATAAGCTAATAGACAGTAAAGGCAGAATAACCATTAAAGGGTTTTATGACGATGTTGTTGAGCTTACCAAGGAGGAGAGAGAGATGCTGGGAAGGGCTCCATTTAATGAAGAGGAGTATAAAAAATTCCTAGATGTAGATGCAGTTACCGGAGAAGAGGGTTATACAACAATGGAGAGAACCGGTATAAGACCTTGCCTCGATGTTAACGGTATCTGGGGAGGTTATACAGGAGAGGGGGCTAAAACTGTGCTGCCATCTAAAGCATATGCCAAAATCTCTATGAGAATAGTACCTAATCAAGACAATAAGAAGATAGCCAAATTGTTCGAAGAGCACTTCATCTCTCTTGCACCAAAAGGTGTTAAAGTAAAGGTTACACCTCATCATGGAGGTCAGGGTTTCCTTTGTCCAATATCGTCTAAAGTGTATAAATCTGCTGCAAGAGCTATAGGTGAGGTATATGGCATAGATCCTGTTCCTAGCCGTGGAGGTGGAAGTATTCCTGTACTTGCCGATCTCCAGCAAATTCTGAATGCAAATCCGCTCCTTATGGGATTTGGTCTTGAGAGAGATGTGATTCACTCTCCAAACGAGAGTTACCTTTTAAGCCAATTCTTCAAAGGTATTGAGTCTATAGGACTCTTTTACAGATACTATACAGAATAGAGCCGATAATTTTTAATAAAGAGGGTGTCGGAAAATCATTTTTGACCCCTCTTTTTTTTTCGAATTAATGTCACAGAAACAGATAAATATACTTATACAAGGAGGTTACGGGGCTTTTCATGAGCAGGCGGCTAAAGATTTTTTTACCAACTATCATGTTAATGTAATTCCTTGCGAAACATTTTCCGACCTCTTTGAAGAGCTCAAATTGGAAAGGTATGATTGTGCTATTGTTGCCGTAGAGAACACAGTTGCAGGATCTCTTCTTGGAAACCACACGCTTATCCATGAGTGTTCAACACCTGTTGTGGGTGAGCACTATCTTAAAGTGGTACAAAATCTTATGTCTCTTCCGGGGGAGAGTGTAGATAGTATAGATGAGGTATTTTCACATCCTGTTGCAATACAGCAGTGCTCCCTTTATTTGAATAAACTTAGAAAAAAGGGGGTAAAGATAACAGATACCGTAGATACGGCACTAAGTGCTAAAATGATAAGGGAGTGTAATCTAAGACATAAAGCTGCGGTTGCCGGTATAATGGCTGCCGAAAGATACAACCTCTCAATTATTGCAAACTCAATAGAGAACAGTAAAAGTAATTTCACCCGCTTTCTGATACTCTCATCAAATAAACAGATCATCTCCCATATTAAGAGCAGGGCACCCATCAATAAGGTCTCATTGTGTTTTACTCTACCTCACACAATTGGGGGTTTATCCCGTGTGCTCTCTATTTTAGCCGCTCACAAAATGAACCTTACCAAAATTCTCTCTCTCCCTTTCACAGGAAAGGAGTGGGACTATCTTTTCTATTTAGATATGGTATTCCACGATATTTCTGAGTATAAAATTGCAATAAAATCTATAGTACCTTATACACAGGAGCTTAAAGTACTGGGGGAGTATAGTTCCGGTTCTCACTTCATCCAAGCAACAGATTGAACGGAGTCGTGAGCTTTTGAAATAATCTTGGAGTATAGTTCGGGTTTTCTGGCATTTGTATATCTGTTTCCTCCCGAGGATTCGAGCTTCTCGGGGGTTATAAGGGCAGTTGCAAAGTCATCTCCCAATTTTCTACACTCAGCTAATATATCTCCATGTGGATCAATTATCATTGAACATCCATTTTTAAGCTGGTCGTGGTCCATGCCTATTGGATTGGAAAATACAACGTATACTCCGTTATCGTGTGCCCTAGAGGGCAACCACCTCATAAGCCACTCTCTACCTTTAGGTCCGTCAAACTCCTGTCTCAATGAGACCGGGTCTCTCTCTCTGTTATACCACAATCTGGGATCTACAAAACCCGAACCGGGTCTTGGCGAAGGAGTACACATTGTTACATGAGGCATAAAAATTATATCTGCCCCCAAAAGCTTAGTAGCTCTTACATTCTCAACAATGTTATTGTCGTAGCATATTAGAATTCCGCACCTCCATCCGAACATCTCAAAAACAGTATAGCTGTTGCCAGCTTTTATATGTTTATTTATGAAAGGGTGCAATTTTCTATGCTTTGCAATAACTCCGTCGGGTGTTATACAAACATATGCCTTATAAATATCTCCTACTTTGTCTCTTTCAAAGAGTCCGGCAAGTATTGCAATGTTGTAATTTGCAGATATCTCCTTTAAATCCTTTATGCTCTCTCCGTCGGGGATTGGTTCCGAAATTTCTAAGAGCTCTTTTGCCGAGAGCTTTCCGGCAAATGTATATCCGGTTAGGGAACATTCGTGAAATGAGATCACATTAGATCCTTGGGCGGCAGCTTCGGCAGCCATCCTCTCCATTACTGCAAGGTTGTAACCTTTGTCTCCGGATCTTGACTCAAATTGAGCTGCAGAGACCTTTATGTTATCCATGGCTTTATATTTTAAGGTACACTCTCTACATGTGAGAGAGTGTACCTGTAAATTTGTCGACCATCTTTTTTGCGTAAGGCAGTTTAATTACAAGGCTCTTCTTGTTTTCTGAAGGTGTAGTAAACATTGCGTCTACCATAATTGCCTCGCAAATAGATCTCAACCCTCGCGCACCCAACTTGTACTCAATTGCAGTGTCTACAATGTAGTCCAACACATCATCCTCAATCTTCAACTTAACCCCATCCATCTCAAACAATCTTTGATACTGCTTTATCAGAGCATTCTTTGGTTTAACTAGAATGTTCCTGAGAGCATCTCTGTCAAGCGGCTCTAAATAGGTCAACACCGGAAGACGTCCTATTATTTCAGGAATAAGTCCGTATGCTCTAAGGTCTTGTGGTGCAACGTATTTTAAGAGATTACTCCTGTCAATTTGTGCTTTTTGCTGGTTTGTGCCATAACCCACAACCTGAGTATTCAATCTTTGAGATATTTTTCTGTCAATGCCTTCAAAAGCTCCTCCGCAAATGAAGAGAATGTTTCTGGTATCAACTGCAATCATCCTCTGCTCGGGATGCTTTCTTCCTCCCTGAGGGGGTACATTAACAACGCTTCCTTCCAATAGCTTTAGTAGAGCTTGTTGAACGCCCTCTCCTGAAACATCTCTGGTTATAGATGGGTTGTCACTCTTTCTTGCTATCTTGTCAATCTCATCTATAAAAACAATCCCTCTTTGCGCCCTCTCAACATCGTAATCCGACTCCTGCAGAAGTCTGGTTAGTATGCTCTCTACATCCTCTCCAACATATCCCGCCTCGGTAAGTACGGTAGCATCAACTATAGTAAATGGAACATCCAACATCTTTGCAATTGTTCTTGCAAGAAGTGTTTTACCCGTTCCCGTTTGACCCACAAGAAGAATGTTTGACTTTTCCAGATCCAGATCCTCTTTAGATGGATTATCTATCCTTTTATAGTGGTTGTACACGGCAACTGCCAGGTATCTTTTGGCTTCGTCCTGCCCTATCACATATTGGTCAAGAAAGTCTGTTATCTCTTTTGGTTTCAGCAACCTGCCCTTGCCACTTTGGGCACTCTCCTTTCTCTTTCCCAGAGCTTGCTTAGCGTAGTCGATGGCTTGCTGTGCACACTCATTGCAAATAGATGCTATCTCACCTTTAATGAGAACGTCTACCTCCTCCTTATCTCTACCGCAAAATGAGCAATAATCGTTGTATGTTACAGAGGCCATCTACTTTTTATTAGGGTTTGTAAGAATTTCGTCTATCATTCCATACTCCTTTGCCTCTGAGGCCCTCATCCAGTAGTCTCTATCGGCATCCTTTTCAATAACCTCTACTGCTCTTCCGGTGTGGTGAGAGATAATTTCGTACAGCTCTCTTTTTAGAGTAACTATCTGTCTTGCAGTAATCTCAATATCACTTGCCTGCCCCTCTGCGCCACCCATTGGTTGATGAATCATAACTCTGGAGTGAGGTAAAACCGATCTTTTCCCTTTTGCGCCTGCTGTTAGCAATATTGCAGACATAGAGGCGGCCATTCCTGTGCAGATAGTTGCAACGTCAGATGAGACTAGCTGCATAGTGTCGTAAATGCCCAGCCCGGCATATACACCTCCTCCGGGAGAGTTAATGTATAGTTGAATGTCTGACTTACTCTCTGTTGAGTCTAGGTAAAGCAACTGAGCTTGAATAATATTAGCAACATCGTCGTTAATGGGAACCCCAAGGAAAATAATCCTGTCCATCATTAGTCGGGAAAAAACATCCATTGCTGCAACATTAAGCTGTCTCTCCTCAATAATTGTTGGATTGATGTACGCTCCGTAAAGAGAGTTTACTCTATGGAGCGTTAGGCTGCTAATGCCCTTGTGCTTTATTGCATATTTTTCGAAATCAGTGGCCATAACTTGTTTAATTAGTTTGTGAGTTCGTGAAGCTTCTCAATAGATATGCTCTTCCTGTCTAAAGTAACTACAGATTTTACATATTCAACTACCAGATCCTCTTCAACTTTTTCATATATTCTTCTACCCTCTTTCTCATTTGATAACAACGACTCTGCGTAGTGGGCAATCTGCTCCTGCGGAGCGTTGTTAAGTCCGTACATTGCAAACTGATATGAGGCAATCTTTTTGGCATGCTCCAGCAGGTGCTCTCTGGTTACCTGAAGTTTTTGCTCTTTTGTTATGAATCCTCTAATCATCTGCCAACGAAAATCTTTTAGGAATAGTGCAAAATCCTTCTCAATCTCCTCCATTGTAAACTTCCCATCATTAGCAGTAAACAACCATCTCTTCAAAAAGTTCTCCGGCAGTACAATAGCCGCTTTTTCAATTAGTGCCTCACGTGTATCTAACATAAATCTGTAATCGCTCTCCTGAGTATACTCGGCAGCTATCTTTTCGGAGATTTTGGCGTTAAACTCCTCGGGGCTGTTAACAGTATCGGCACCAAAAATTTTATTGTAAAGCTCTTGGTTCTCCTCTGCTTCGGCAAATCTCTTAACCTCTTTAATAACAATATTATATACTGGATTTATTGAGTTAAGCTCCTCTTTTTTGATTTTTAGCAAAGCAGCTCTATCGGTCTCATTTTCGAACGCTTTGTTAACATCTACGGTAATCTCATCTCCTGCACTCTTGCCAATAAAGCTGTTTTTAATCTCTACAACTGCAATTGATCTCAGAGTTATGTAAGTTCCTTCAATTCTGGTCTCATCCTGGATAAGGTCGGCAATAATAAAATCATCCTCCTCTACCTTATCTGTGTTTGCGAGTGAGCCGTACTGTCTTAGTAGATTGCTCTTATGTTTTGCAATATCTTCGTCCTTAACCTCAACATCGTAGTATACAATCTTATCTTCTGCACTAAGTGCTATCTCTACCTTTGGTGCCAGAGCCAAGTCGAAAGAGACCTCAAACTCTGTGTCGTTCTCCCAGTCGATAGGTTTTTGATCGTTTTCATTTGGAAGTGGCTCACCTATTATGTTGAGTTTATTCTCAGTAATATAGTTATTCAGACCATCGGAAATCAGTCCGTTAACAGCATCCAGGAGTGCCTGTCTGCCGTGCATTTTTTCTATAAGAGATGCAGGGGCCATTCCTTTACGAAAACCTTTTATATCGGCTTTACGTTTAAAGTCATTCAGAATCTTCTTTCTTTTTTCTGTGTAATCTTCTTTTTGGATGTTCAGAGTGACTACAAGTGTCAAATCATCTGCATTTTTTTGTGTGATCTTCATACAATATATATTTTCAAAATATCCTTAATAACCAAAAAGCAGATTTCCCGAGAGGAATCTGCTTTTTCTGTGCGGGCAAAGGGACTCGAACCCCCACGCCTCTCGGCACCAGATCCTAAGTCTGGCGCGGCTACCAATTACGCCATGCCCGCTTTCTTTGAGGACTGCAAAGGTAAAACAAAATTTTATTCCTGCAATAACCTTTAGTCAAATATTTCATTTTTTTGAAAATTCTACCATAGCCCAATTGTCAAAAAATGATCTGTGTACCTCTATCAGGCCACACTCTCCTGCTCTTTCTTTAATAGTATCTATATCCTCCTTATAAAACCCGCTCAATAATAATAAACCCTTAGAAGACAAGCCATTTGAATACGTATCAATATCTGATAGAATTATATTTCTGTTGATATTTGCCAAAATCACATCGTACCTCTCTCTCTGAATAAGCGACGCATCTCCTGTTAATGCAGCTAGAGCGCCCCCTATTCTGTTCTTTATGCAATTCTCCTTTGCCGACTCTACAGCCACAGGGTCTATATCTATAGCGTGTACCGGCCTGGTTGCACCCATCTTGGCCGCAAGGATTGCCAGAATTCCGGTTCCACATCCCATATCAAGCACCCTTTTATCTCTGAACTTTAAGTTGAGCATTCTCTCTATCATAAGATGTGTGGTTTGGTGGTGCCCCGTACCAAAAGCCATCTTTGGATCTATAGTTACCGAATATTTTGTTTTTGGCAAACCTCTGTGAAATGTGGCTTTTACAGTACACTTGCCTCCTACGGTTATTGGGGGAAAATTGCTCTCCCACACTTCGTTCCAATTTTTCCCCTCAATAAGATTATTGCCAATTTTAATTTTAAATTGTGGATTATTATCCAACGAAGAGAGTATGGTTTTGAGATTTGCGGGTGAGTATTTATCTTGAGGTATATAACACTTTAGAAATGGATTCTCAGTTATAAAGCTCTCAAAAGGCAACTCCTCTATAAGTGCAATTATGAGCTCGGCGCTATCCTCAGTAAACGGATCAATCTCTAAGGAAACCTCTATATAATTAATCATACAGATTTTATAACAGATACAAAATCCTGTGCGTTTAACGATGCACCTCCAATCAAACCACCATCGACATCATCCCTTGAAAATAGCTCCTGTGCATTGGAAGGTTTGCAGCTGCCTCCATAAAGGATTGAGATATCATCTGCAGCTTGTCCAAATTTATCTGCTATAACTCTTCTGATAAATGCATGCATCTCCTCTGCCTCGTCTGCCGATGCTGTCTTTCCGGTTCCAATTGCCCAAACAGGTTCGTAAGCAACAATCACATTTGCCAACTCTACCCCTCTCAACTTGTAAAGAACATCCTTAATCTGCTCAGAAACAACCTCGAAATGTTTGTGAGACTCTCTTTCGTCAAGTTTCTCTCCAACACAATAAATTGGCTTTAAACCCACACTTAACGCCATGTTTATCTTTTTAAGAAGCAACTCATTACTCTCTGCAAAATACTCTCTTCTCTCTGAGTGGCCAAGTATTACATATTTGCAACCAATCTCCGCAAGTGCCTTTGCAGAGACCTCTCCGGTATATGCCCCCGACTCTATATGTGAGCAGTTCTGAGCAGCTAGAAAAACACCAATTTTCTCATCTTTTATAATCTGTGAAACCGTACTCAGGTGTGTGAATGGAGGAGCAATTATCACATCGCAATTTGCAGAGTTATCTCTTAGCAAAAAACCGATTTGTTTAACAAGCAACTCTCCCTCTGCAAGTGAAGTGTTCATCTTCCAATTGCCGGCTACTACTTTCTTTCTCATATTACTATTGATTTAACTGTTTCAAATGATTGACAAAATTACTAAAATAAAATCAAAGAGATTTATCTTTTTTTGCACTATCTTAGCCACCAGAAAGATAAAGGTTTTTTGAAGTATAAACACTCATATATAGGAGAATACATTACTATTATTGTATCTCTTCTCATTTTTCTGATTCTGAACTTAACTCTGGGTTCGGTAATCTTACCGCTGAAAGATATTGCAGCATCGTTAATAGGAGGTGAATCCTCGGATTTTGTAAACGATATCATCTTCTCATACAGAATTCCTAAAGCAATTACTGCTATTTTGGCCGGAGCAGCTCTATCTCTGTGCGGGTTACAGATGCAGACACTATTTAGAAACCCCTTGGCCGATCCCTACATACTTGGGATTAGTTCAGGTGCGGGCCTGGGGGTTGCCCTGCTTGTCATGGGGTTCTCTGCCTTTGGGATTAGCGCTTCCAACTCTATATACGCAACAGTGGGTATTGCCTCTTCGGCTTGGCTTGGAGCTTTGGGAGTAACTATTCTTATACTTTTAGTCTCTGCCAAACTTAGAGAGAGCACATCACTTTTAATATTCGGAATTATGCTGGGAAGCGTTGTTTCTGCCTTAATCTCGCTTATTCAATATTTCTCATCTTCATCTGATCTTAAAATTTTTGTACTATGGACAATGGGAAGCTTTGCAGGCCTCTCATCCGTTCAGTTAGTGATTATGTCCATTTTGATACTTGCCGGGGCGGCAATATCTGTTTATAATATTAAAGATCTTAACGCCTTACTTCTTGGAGAGTCGTACGCAAAAAGTCTCGGAGTTAATCTAGAAAAAACCAGAAGAAGAATTTTAATTGCAACAACTCTTCTTGCAGGAAGTGTTACTGCCTTTTGCGGCCCAATTGGATTTATTGGCATTGCTGTTCCTCATATTGCAAGAATGATGTTTAAAAATGCCGACCATAAAGTACTTATTCCTGCCTCAGCTCTGCTGGGCTCCTCCATAATGGTCTTTGCAGACACCGTTGCACAACTGCCGGGTTATGCAGGAGTAATACCAATTAACACAGTGAGTGCCCTCATTGGAGTACCTGTTATCTTTGTTATAATTCTAAAAAGCAGGCACGTTTAGTTCTATGAACACAATACCTTCATCCGAAATACTCAAGATCAACAATGTTTCATTGGGGTACAATAAGGTTATTTACAGTCAAATCACAGCATCGGCAAGCAGTGGTGAGATGATTGCAATAGCCGGTGCAAACGGAATGGGTAAGAGTACTCTGCTTAGGTCAATTTCGGGCATTTTGAGATACCATAATGGCGAGATTATTATTTCGGGTAAAAAAGTTGAAGAGTACACACCCAAGGAGTTGGCTTCCGAAATCTCCTTCGTACCCTCTCAAAGTCCCAGAGCCAAGAATTTCTCGTTACTCTCAATGGTATCTATGGGTTGCTATAACAGAAGTAACTGGCTGGGCCAAATTACTAACCAAGACAGGGAGTTGATTATGGAGACTCTGCACAAGGTTGGTTTGGGAGGTATGGAGAACAGAGACAGCTCGCAACTTAGTGACGGAGAGTTTCAACGAGCAGCAATTGCAAGAAGTCTGGTGCAACAGAGCAGAATTATTCTGCTCGACGAACCTACAGCTTTTTTAGATATCTCTAACAGAATAACCATAACCAAATTGCTAAAAGAGATAGCTATAAAAGAGAATAAGTGCATTATCTTCTCAACCCATGATCTGCTTCAGGCCTTTAAACTTTGTAATAAAATGTGGATAATGGGCTACGACAATTTTTTTGAAGGTGACCCCGATTCATTAGCAGAATCCGGAGCCTTTGACAAAATGTTCAAAAACTCCGGATTAAAGTTTGATAAGAATCTTTTTACCTATCTTTAGGTTTAAGTCTCTAAGATTTAGAATGTAGATGGGGATTCAGTTGGTTTATTGCTAAACATCTTCTCAATAGCTTTTGCAAGTCTCTTTACCCCCTCCTCTGTGCGTTCATCGTCCATGAATGAGAAGTTTATCCTCATTGTATTTTTTCCTGAGCCATCGCAATGAAAAGCTTCACCTATCACAAATGCAACATTCTCTTTTATCGCCTCGTTAAAGAGAACATTTGCATCGTAACCCTCCGGTAATGTAACAAACAAGAATAGCCCCCCTTCGGGCTTAGTCCAGCTCACCCCTTTAGGCATGTACTTGTCGAAACACTCTAGCATATGGTTTCTTTTATGTCTGTACAAATCAATAGTTTTGCCTAAGTTCTTTTCAAAAAGCCCCTTTTCGAAATACTTAGCAGCAACTGCCTGATCGAATACAGGTGTACATAGGTCAGATGACTGTTTAGCCACAACAAGACGATCTATTATACTTACAGGAGCTATAATCCAGCCAATTCTGAATCCCGGCAGTACAGTTTTGGATAGAGTTCCAAAGAGCATCACTCTCTCATTATCTAGTGAATACATTAGAGGTTGAGCCTCTCCTTCAAATCTTATCTCTCTGTATGGACTATCCTCTATAACCAAAAGATCGTATTTCTTGGCTACATTTAGGACCATCTTTCTCTGTTCAAGATTCATCGTAACTCCCGAAGGATTTTGAAAATCGGGAATTGTATATATAAATTTAGGTTTTTTACCACTGGAAATCAAAGTCCTTATAACAACTTCCAACTCTTCGTCTTTTGGAACCCCTATCGGCTTAGCCTGATATGACCAAAATGACTGCAGGGCACCAAGATATGATGGAAGACCGCACACTATAGTGTCTCCCGGGTTAATAAATATCCTGGAGGTAAGGTCTATAGCTTGTTGTGAAGAGGTTGTGATAAGAATGTTCTCTTTTGTAATATCCAAACCCTGCTCTCTGTATCTCTGAGCAAGAATCTCTCTAAGTTTGCCGTTTCCCTCAGTAGGTCCGTACTGAAGAGCTGAAGTACTCTCAACTTCGAGCACCTCTTGCATTATAACTTTAAGATCTTCCACCGGAAATGTTGATGGATTTGGGAAACCTCCGGCAAAAGAGATTACCTCAGGTCTGTTTGCAACGCTAAGCAGGTCTCTTATGGCAGACCTCCTCATACTCTTTGCGTTGTCCGATAAAATGTTCTGAATGTTTATAGCCATGTCCAAGAATTTATTTTCACAAAAATACTGAATTGTAATTTAAAATCAAATTTTTGTGCGTTTTATTAATACTTTTAATTACGAATTCTAAACATATTGCAATATACATTTGTTAAAAATTATGATTAGTAATTTATAACATCTGTTGAACAATTAAAAAAATGGTACTTTTGCAGAAAAAGATGTCGATAGTCAGAGTAACAAAGGAGTTCAGATTTGAGGGCGCTCATGCTCTGAATGGATATGATGGAAAGTGTAGACATATACATGGTCACTCTTACCGTCTGTTTGTAACTATAAAAGGAGAGCCGATAGATAATCCCATCTCCCCAAAGGACGGTATGGTAATGGATTTCTCAGACCTTAAGTCTATTGTAAACAGAATAATAATAGAACCTTTCGATCATGCGCTCATTTTAAGAGAGGGGGCCTCTCTTGCCGAAGAGCTGTCAAATGAGTATTGTAACGTTAAAATCACCAATTTTCAGCCCACTTGTGAAAATTTAGCTGCCCACTTTGCTGAGTTACTCAAAGGGGCGCTTCCGGCAAATATCTCCCTCGAATGCGTAAAGCTTTACGAAACAGCTACTTCTTACGTGGAGTGGAGATCAGATGAGAACAATTAAAAAAGGTTAAAGAGGAAATCAGATGAAGAAACTATTGCTTATAGATGGTCATGCCCTAATATTCCGAACCTACTACGCATTCCTGCGAAGGCCGATGATAAACTCAAAAGGGGTAGATACATCTATAACCTATGGATTTACCAAAACCCTTCTTGAGCTACTGATAAAAGAGAGACCAAGCCACTTTGCGGTTGCTTTCGACCCTCCTGCAAAAACATTCCGGCACGAGCTATACAGCGAATACAAGGCAAACAGATCTGAGACGCCGGAACAGATAAAAAACGCCCTTGAACCTCTATGTGAAATACTTGAAGCCATCTCTGTACCTGCGCTCATGAAACCCGGTTTTGAAGCAGATGATGTAATAGGAACATTTGCTAAAAGAGCTGCAAAAAAAGGGTTTACAGTTTATATGGTCACACCCGATAAAGACTATGCGCAACTGCTTTCGGAGGGTATATACCAATACAAACCAGGCAAAAGCGGGGCAGAGAGTGAAATATTGGGCACGGAGGAGATTTGTAGACACTACGGCATAGAGGATCCTATGCAGGTTATTGATATTCTCACAATATGGGGAGATGCTTCAGACAATATTCCCGGCGTAAGGGGAGTTGGTGAGGTTGGATCTAAAAAACTTATTGAGAGGTTTAAGTCGGTAGAGAATATCTACAAAAACATCGAGTTGTTGCCTGAAAAACAGAGAGTTGCATTTAAAGAGGCGGAGTCATACATTGAACTGAGCAAAAAGCTTGTAACTATAGATACAAATGTAGAACTGGAGTGGAACGAGGAGTCTTTGAGACTACATACTCCTAATTTTGAAAAGATAAAGAGACTCTTCTCTGTATATGAGTTCTCCTCTCTTTCAAGATTACTTCCAATGTTAGAGGGGATGTTCAATATATCTTCAGATTTGGATAATGGTGTTTTTGAGGTTAAAAAAGATAGAGAAGAGCTCTCATATCAAAAAGCAGATTTCAGTACCGTAAAAAGCAGCGCTCAGTTGACGGGGTTCCTCTCTTTCAAAATTTTGGATAAGATTATCTACTTTGGTGCCGGAGAGAACTATTGTTATTTTACAATTGATGATAAAATTCCGACTCCTATTATAGAGCTTTTAAGTGATAGCAGTATAACTTTGTGTGGATACGACATTAAAGCTCTTCTCAGTTATTTTAAAACAAAACAGATAGATATTAAGTGTAAACTATGGGATACCGAGCTGATGCACTATCTGATTATGCCGGAGAGATCTCATAAGATAGAGCTCCTCTCAAAAAGCTATTTAGATGTTGATCTCTCCAATAACCACGCTCAAGAAGTACCGAGAGACCTATTCTCTTCTGTGGGCGATGAATCAAGAGAAGACGAGGAGTCGGCGGCAAAGGAGTTGGTAGTATTACCAAAGATAAATGAGCTGCTGCAAAAGCAGATGGAGGAAGAGGGTGTATGGGATTTGTACAACTCAATTGAGATGCCGCTTATAGATATTCTCTCGAACATGGAGAGTATAGGGGTTAAAATAGACACAGGAATGCTTGCAAAATACAGTACTCAGCTATCGGGTGAACTAAAGGGTATAGAGACTAAAATAAGAGAGATAGCCAATGATCCGGCTCTTAACATATCCTCACCTAAACAGTTAGGAGTTCTCCTTTACGAAAAGCTTAAACTGGTAAAAAACGCCAAGAAGACATCTAAAAAAAACTACTCGACAGATGAGGAGACATTAAATGAATTTGCACAAAGCCATCCAATTATTGGAGATATCTTAGAGTACAGAAACATTAAAAAACTGCTCTCAACCTACATTGATCCTCTGCCTAATATGATCTCTCCAATCACGGGAAAGATACATACAACCTATAACCAATCTCTAACTGCAACCGGACGTCTTAGCTCGGTTAAACCAAATTTGCAAAATATCCCCATACGAACAGAGAGAGGCAGAGAGATAAGAAAAGCTTTTATTCCATCATTTGAGAATGGGTTAATTATGTCTGCCGACTACTCACAGATTGAGCTTAGAATAATGGCACATATGAGTAAAGATGAGCATTTTATTAAAGCATTTAAAGAGGGAAAGGATATTCACTCGGCAACCGCATCAAAAATTTTTGGAGTACCTGAAGATGAGCTTACAAGAGAGCAGAGAAACAGAGCAAAAGTTGCAAATTTTGGTATTATATACGGCATCTCTGCATTCGGACTCTCTCAAAGATTAAACATACCCAGAGCAGAGTCAAAACAATTGATCGAGGACTATTTTCATAACTACCCCGGTGTTGAAAGATATATGAAGGATATGATAGAGAGTGCTCGAGACAGAGGATATGTGTATACTCTCTATGGAAGAAAAAGATATCTTCCCGATATAACTTCAAAAAACCCTGTTGTAAGAGGTCTGGCGGAGAGAAACGCAATCAATGCACCAATCCAGGGAAGTGCAGCAGATATAATTAAAGTTGCTATGATAAGGGTTTATGAGAGGATGAAACAGGAGGGTTTTAAAAGCTCCATGGTTCTTCAAGTACACGATGAGCTGGTATTTGATATTATACCAGAAGAGCGCGAAGCCCTTTCTACTCTTGTAAAAAGAGAGATGGAGGGGGTAATTGAGTTAGAAGTTCCCTTGGTTGTTGAGTGTGAGTTTGGAAGTAACTGGCTTGAAGCACATTAATAACTCTATTATGGAAGAGAGGGTAGATAGGGAGTCGTTCGACTCTATAGTAGTTAGGTATAGAGGAGCTGTTATCTCATACATCTCTAATATTATACCCAATAATGAAGACGCAGAGGACCTCTGCCAGGAGACTTTTCAGAAGTGCTATAAAAACCTCTCCTCTTATAACAACAAATATGCATTCTCTACGTGGCTTTTTACTATAGCTCAAAACACTGCACTAGACTTCCTGCGGAAAAAAAGGGTAACATCATCTATCTATCCCACTACAGGTGATGCTCAGACAGAAAACGACATAAGCAGCTCTGTGCCAAGCCCGGAGGAGAAGATGATAAATGAACAAGCGATAGAAAAATTACTGAAGTCTATCCAAAATCTTCCGGGAATATACAGAAGAGTTGCAGAGCTAAGGTTTATCTATGATTACCCTATAGAGGAGATCTCGAAGGAGTTAAATATACCTTTAAACACAGTTAAAACAAGAATAAGCAGAGCCAAAAAACTACTTAACGAAATATGGAGGAGTTGATATTTAAGTATTTCCCAAATTTAGATAGTACCGCAACAGAAAGACTCTCTATGCTTGGAGGTATATATCGAGAGTGGAATCAAAAGATTAATGTTATATCCAGAAAAGATATAGATAACATATATCTGCACCATATTCTTCACTCTCTTTCTATATCAAAATTCACATCATTCCCTTTGGGTTCATCTGTTTTAGACGTAGGTACGGGAGGGGGATTCCCCGGTATTCCTTTAGCCATAATTTATCCTCAAACACATTTTTTTCTTTGCGACTCTATTGGAAAAAAGATTAAAGTTGTGGAAGAGGTTAGTAAAGCGCTGAATTTAAATAATGTCCAAACTTTTCATGGTAGAGCGGAACAGATAGACCACCAATTCGATTTTGTAATTTCCAGAGCAGTTACAGAGCTCTCACAGTTTATCCCTTGGGTATGGAATAAAATTGAGAGGGGCAATATAGGAGGAGCTACCAGAGGAATAATAGCATTAAAGGGAGGAGATGTTCTTGCAGAGATAGATGACGCCTCAAAAAAGTGTAAAATCAAGAGAGAAAAATTTACCGTAAAAGAGATATCAGAGTGGTTCAACGAGGAGTGGTTTAAAGAGAAGAGAGTTGTTTTTATTGAAAGATAACGATTAGCTGCTAATATTATAACAAATATTTGCGATTAAAAACATTTTATATATCTTTGCACTCCCTTTTGAGATAATAATAAATTCAGCATACATATTATGAAACGCACTTTCCAACCATCACAACGCAAGCGTCGTAACAAACACGGCTTCCGTGAGCGTATGTCTACACCTAACGGACGCAGGGTATTGGCAGCACGCCGTCGCCGCGGACGCAAGAAACTAACAGTATCATCTGAAGATCGTTTCTAAACAAGAGATATCAAGATTCAGCACATAAAGACGCCAAAAGCGTCTTTTTTGTTTATTTAGACTAATTTTGTCTCCAAATAGTTTATAGTAATGGGTAAAAGATACAGCAGAGAAGAGATTATTGAGCTCTACCATTCTACAGATTTAAACAGACTCTCGGGGCTTGCCACATCTATCAGAGAGGAGAAAAATAATAAAACTGTTTGGTATAACAGAAACTTTCATCTCGAACCAAGCAATGTGTGCACTCACAGGTGTAAGTTCTGCTCTTACAGACGAGAGAGCGATCTTGATGAGGGCTCTTGGACAATGGATAAGGAGGAGATCTATCAATATTGCAAAGAGAAGTTCAAAGAGGGAATGACCGAGGTTCATTTGGTGGGAAGCGTTCATCCCCAAAAAGAGTTAGGTTGGTATCTTGAGATTATAGAGACCGTAAGAAGATCTCTACCCGAGAGTGTGACAATCAAAGCTTTCTCTGCAGTAGAGATAGACGATATGGCAAGAAGGTCTTTAAAAAGCGCAGAGGAGGTACTAATAATGCTAAAAGAGAGGGGTGTATCTGCCCTCCCAGGAGGCGGTGCAGAGATTTTCGACCCCGCTGTTAGGATGCAGATCTGCCCTGATAAGGCCGACGGAGAGAGGTGGTTAGATATTCACAGAACAGCTCATAAACTTAAATTAAGAACAAATGCCACTATGTTGTTTGGACATATAGAGAGCAGAGAACAACGTGTAGATCACCTTCTTAAGCTAAGAGAGCTTCAAGATGAGACCAATGGGTTTGATGCCTTTATTCCGCTTCTATTCAAATCTTCCAATAATTCTATGTCTTATTTGGGGGAGGCCACTCTACCAGAAATTCTCAAAACTTTTGCAATCTCGCGGATTGCGCTGGACAATATAGACCATATCAAATCTTACTGGCCGATGCTTGGCAAAGATATCTGCCGCCTTACCCTTTTATACGGAGCAGACGATATTGACGGTACAATCAACGACTCTACTAAAATATACAGTATGGCCGGGTCTGATGAGCAGAATCCCGGAATGTCTGCAGAAGAGCTGGAGGCACTTGCAGCTGAATGCGGTTATAGAGCAGAAGAGAGGGACAGCTTTTACAATCGGGTAAGAAAAAATTAGTAATTTTGTGCGTAAATATCAAAATAACAAGATGAAAAGAGATAACTGGCTCATTAAAACCTTAATCAAAGGATTTGCCGTAGTGGCATTGCTTGTGATAGCTTCGATTATTTTTCTCAAAATAATTACAAGGCACAATCAAGAGCTCGAGGTTCCCGATTTTTCTGGAATCAGTCTCTTTGAGGCAGAGAAGATAGCAAAAGAGCGGCATTTACGTCTTGAGGTAACCGACTCTGTTTTTCTTCCGAGGGTTGGAAGAGGCGAGATATTCCGGCAAAACCCTCAAGCAGGCAGCATGGTTAAGAAAAACCGTAGAATCTTGCTCACCATCAACTCCATACAACCTAAAAAAGTTATTGTACCATCTGTTGTAGGATTGTCGCTGCGCCAGGCAAAAGCGGAACTCACCACAAGACAGTTGAACGTTGGAAGATTGATCTATGTTAACGACATGGCTACAAATAATGTTCTTTCACAGAGGTATAAGGGACAATACATTGCAGCCGGAACTTACATAGAGAGCGAAAGTGAAATAGATCTGGAGCTTGGGGTTAGTTACGATAACAACTTAACATCAATCCCTATAGTAACGGGATTCTCTCTTATTACAGCAAAAGATATATTGATAGATAACTCACTAAACGTAGGCAGACTTATTTTTGACGAATCTGTAAAGAGTTACGCCGACTCAATCTCAAGTTTTGTAATAAAACAGATCCCGGAGCCAACCACATCTTTGAGCCACACACTTGGAGCTAGGGTAGATATGGTTTTAAGTACAGATAAAAGCAAAATTGAGGCGATTAAGAAGAATTAGCGATAATGGATAGAGATATAGAGGAGGATATTGGCTACGATGAAGATGGAGGTTCATTTGAACATTACAGATTTTTATCGGATAAGGGGCAGAGTCCGTTAAGGGTAGATAAATTCATCACATCTCGCATGGAGAAGACCTCAAGGCACAGAGTACAGCTTGCTATTGGGGCGGGGTATGTTTTGGTAAACGGCAAACAGGTTAAAGCCAACTATGTTGTAAAACCTCTGGATATTGTAACAATAGTCCTCCCATATGAGAGAAGGGGATTTGAGGTTAAACCGGAGAATATTCCACTCGATGTTGTATATGAAGATGACCACCTGCTTGTAGTCAATAAACCTGCAGGGCTGGTGGTACATCCCGGACACGGACACTTTTCGGGTACTCTTATCAATGCCTTGGCTTTTCACCTTGGAATAACACAATCTGCAGACGAGGGGGATGAGAGGATGGGTATTTTGGTGCACAGAATAGACAAAAATACGTCAGGTCTTCTTATTGTTGCCAAAAACGATCAATCACAACTACTGCTTGCCAAGCAGTTCTTCCACCACACAATAGAGAGAAAGTATGTAGCTCTGGTTTGGGGAAACGTTAAAGAGGAGAGTGGAACAATAGAGGGTCATATAGGAAGAGATCCAAACGACAGATTGAGGTTTAAGGTTTTTCCCGATGGTTCTATAGGCAAACGAGCTGTAACACACTATAGGGTTCTTGAACGCTTCGGATACACAACATTGGTTGAATGCGAGTTAGAAACAGGCCGTACACATCAGATCAGAGTTCATATGGACTGGTTGGGGCACCCGTTATTTAACGACGACAGATACGGAGGAGATAAGATATTAAAAGGTACAGTTTATAATAAATATAAGAGATTTGTTGAAAACTGTTTCGAACTAATGCCCCGACATGCACTGCATGCAAAAACACTAGGGTTTGAACATCCTGTAAATCAAAAGCATATGCTATTTGAAAACGAGATTCCGAACGACTTTAAGAGCGTAATTGATAAATGGCGATCTTTTAGCTCTGTATCTTGTCGGTAAGCTTCTGCACCAATCTGAAATGTGAAAAGAACTCCCTTGCAAATACCCTTATAATTGTGTATGAAGGTATTGCCACAAGCATACCCAATACTCCGCCAACTGCAGCTGCTATAAGTGTTACCAGAAATATCTCAAGAGGATGTGCTTTAACGCTGCTTGAGAATATAAAAGGTTGAAAGATGAAGTTATCTACCAACTGTGTAAACAGTATTACTCCCGAGATAGACAGTACAAAAGAGCCAACATTACTGTCGGGCATTTGAGCAGTAAGAGTGATAAGGATTCCAAGCACACCGCCTATCCATGGTCCAATATATGGGATAACATTTAATACGCCGGTCATAAAGGCCAAAACAATTGCATAGGATAGCTCCAATCCAACTATAAAATGAAATCCGAGTGTATTTAGTGTTGTAATTCCAATAATCTGAATACTTATTCCAATAAAATATCTTACTAATAGCGTATTTATAGATTTTAAAGCTCTTTTTGCATTCTCTTCATATCTTTCTGGGAAAAGAGCCAACACCATGTCATCGAACATATTATTCTCTTTTAGAAAGAAGAATGTTATAAACATCACAATCAACAGCCCTAGAACCGTATTCATCATAAGAGAGGTAACCGAAGCAAATATTGATGCAACAGAAGAGGTAGTAAAAACCTTTTTTATCTCCTCAAAGAGTAAGTTTTCTGCTTTAAAATCGGCACCAACAGATGGAAAAGACTTAATAACAAACCTATTGAACTCTTCAAAAGGTTCAGATAATTTCAGCCCTAAACTCTGTATATCTATAGATGCTATGTTAGAAAAGAAGGTTCCCAAAAGTGGTGCAATCACTAAGAATATAGATATCAATACTGCAAAAAGAGTTACCAGAGCTATAGCAGCCGAGATGCCTCTCGGAACACCATAATTTTTAAAGCGGATTGTATTGAGCTTTTCAACAATAGGTTTACCCATCAGAGAGAGTACGGCAGATATAATAATATAAACCACTATGGAGCTGAAGTACCAAGCAATAAAAGCCACCATCAATGCAGCTGCAACACCTATTATATATTTAGCAAGTTGATTCACCTCTCGATATGATTCATATTCAAAAGTAATAATTTTTTGTAAGTTTGTAATCGTATTAACACTATTATCGAATTTTATGAAGAAATTATTACTTTCATTCCTGCTTCTGCTTCTAAGCTTTGGACCTCTATTCGCCGATGAGGGGATGTGGCTGCCTGTGCTGATTAAGGAGAGAATCCCCGATATGCAAAAAAAGGGATTCCGTCTTACCGCAGAAGATCTTTACAGTATTAATCAAGCAAGTCTAAAAGACGCCATTGTGCACTTTGGAGGGGGATGCACAGGAGAATTAATCTCCGGCAATGGTCTGCTTATCACAAATCACCACTGTGGTTTTGGGCAGATACAATCTCACAGCTCTGTAGAAAATGATTATCTCAAAGATGGATTTTGGGCTATGTCATTGAGAGAGGAGCTGCCAAACAGGGGTCTTACTGTTAGATTTCTAATCAGAATGGATGATGTTACCGATAGGGTTCTGTATGGATACAACAGCAGCATGAGTGAAGAGGAGAGAGTTAAAATTATATCTGAAAACTCAGAGAAGCTAATCAAAGATGCGGTAGAGAACACTCACTATCAAGCAAGGGTTGAGTCTCTTTACTACGGTAATCAATACTTTATCTTTGTTTATGAAACATTTTCAGATGTAAGATTGGTTGGAGCACCGCCATCTTCAATTGGTAAATTTGGAGGCGACACAGATAACTGGATGTGGCCAAGACATACCGGAGATTTTGCCCTTTTTAGGATTTATGCGGGAAAAGACAACAAACCTGCTGCCTATTCAAAAGATAATGTACCCTACAAGCCAAAAAAATTCTTCGATATCTCTGTAAAAGGGGTAAATGAGGGCGACTTTACATTGGTTTACGGTTACCCGGGAAGAACTCAAAAATATCTACACTCACAAGCTGTAAAGTATCTTGCTCAGGTTTCAAATCCGCACAAGATAGCACTAAGAACCATGAGACTCGATGTTCAAAGAGAAGAGATGGCTATGAGTCAAGAGGTAAGAATTAAATACGCCTCAAAAAATGCTTCGGTATCCAATGCCTGGAAAAAATGGCAGGGCGAATCTAAGGGAATTGCCCGTTTAAACACAATAGAGAATAAGATTGCGTTCGAGAGGGAGTTTGAAGAGTGGGCTAAAGACAAAGCTGAATATAGGGGATTGACTCATAAATTAGATGAGTTATACAAAAACCTTGAACCATACTCATTTGCTGCCGACTACCATAACGAGGCCATACTGGCCAACGAGATTATAAGAGTAGCAGGATCTATAGGTTCGGCAATTATCAGGAATTCAAAGATGACCCCTGTTGTGAGTGCGAACAATATAAAGTCTATATTGGAGGCGTTCTACAAAGATTATCATCTCCCTGTAGATAAAAGATCATTTACAGCTATTGTTGAGCAGTACAGAAAAAATGTCTCATCTCATTTTCAACCTCAGCTCTTTAAAGATATGTTACAAGAGCATGGCAGTGTTCAAGCTATTGCAGACTACCTCTTTAGCGAGTCTGTACTGGCTGATTCGTCCAAGATATTTGCACTTATCAAAGATGGAGTAGATGGTAATACATTCTCTAACGACCCTGCGTTTATATTTTTCAACGCCTTCACAGATAATTATAACCAAGTTGTTAAACCGGTTATTGACGACATCAACTTGAAAATCAATCTACTCTACAGAGATTATATGAGGGGACAGATGGCATTCGATAAGATGCGAGACTTCTATCCAGATGCAAACTCCACTTTGAGAATCACATACGGAGCTGTATCTGGATATAAACCATCAGATGCAGTCTACTATAAGCATCTCTCCACACTTGAGGGGATAATGCAAAAAGATAACCCCAACATATACGATTACGATATTCCTCAAAAACTCAGAGACGTTTACAACACCAAAGATTTTGGCAAGTGGGAGGTTAACGGAACCGTACCTGTGTGCTTTATTGCTACCAATCACACCTCAGGAGGAAACTCGGGAAGTCCGGTAATTAATGCTAACGGAGAGCTAATTGGTATTAACTTCGACAGAGTGTGGGAGGGTACAATGAGCGATATTGATTTCGATCCGCAAATGTGCAGAAATATAACTCTGGATATTAGATATGTGCTATTTGTTATAGACAAAGTTGCCGGAGCCGGCCATCTTATAGATGAAATGAAGATTATAAAATAGCGCAATTAATCTGAATTTCAAGGTAAATAAAAAAGAGTGTCCATTTTAGACACTCTTTTTTTTATCGCAAATTTTTGTTACTCCTGCTTCTGAGTCATTGCATTGTACTTTTGATAGCTGGCCATATATTCATCATTTTTCTCTCTAAAACGGAAGTATATGTTTTTAAGATATTCAGCTACAACAGACTTAATCTCCTGATCTCCCGATGCTGCAAAACATTTTTCAAACGGCTCGATTGCTGCCTCAAGATTAAGTTCTAGCTCTTTCACTAGTGCCTCATATTTTGAGTCGTCCATTTCATCTGCAGCTTTTGCTTGAAGTTCTACTGCTTTATCGTAGAATGCCGCACCTATTGCGAAATATCCAAAGTAGTAGTTTGGATCGGTCTCTACAGATTTCTTGTAGCTTGCAATAGCTTTTTCCATTTCGTTCAGGTTCTTCCACACATTACCCTCTGCATAGTAAAGGGTAGCGTTATTCGGCTCATTTGCCTGAGCTTGGTGAATGAGCTCCAGAATCTTTGCAGGGTCGTCGTTAGACTCTATATAAGTATTGATAAGCGACACTAGTATGCTTTGAGCACTTGGATATTTTCTAAATCCTGCATTAAGGATCTCCTTAGCCATCTCAACATCGGATTTTGCTTTATAAGACTCGGCTATATATGAGTAGGCATCACCTTTTGCATCGTATCCGTAATCAATAGACATTCTGAAAAATCTGATAGCTCTATCGTAGTCCTGAGCCATGTAGGCAGTAAGACCCGCATAGTACATGAATACCGTATCTACTTGATTTACCAATTTATTCAAACCAATAGCAACAGCTTTTTCAAAGTCGATAGAAGACTCTTTAACATCTCCCAAAGTATAGGCAGACATAGCTTCATTAAAGTATCTCGACTTTAATGCTATCAACTGATCTGTAATCTCTTTGGTTCTTGCACCTTTAGTGTCTAGCTCTACTGCTCTGTTAAGCGCCTTGTAAGACTCACCAAGAAGATCTTCGTTTACATATTTGTTGGTTATGACCCAGGCAGCAAGCTCTCCATTCGCAGAGTAGTAGAGTTTTTTGTCGGAATAAACATCTACTGTAAATGTAGTACCACCTATCTCTACCTCTTCACTCTTTTCTATTCTTTGATCTTTAAGAAGAAGTTTAACCTCTGTTCTTGCGGCTCCTAACCAGATAGATTTAATAGGTGCGTCATAAACCTGAGCATAGGCCGATGCAAGTTTTGTCCATGTCTGAGGATTCTCTGCCCTTTTAGCATTCTGTGCATCTCCTTTAGCCCGTTCAAATGCCTTGAGTGCATCTGCAACATCTTTTGTTTGTGCTCCCAACTGTACAGTAAACAGAAGGGTTAAAGCAATTAATAATTTTTTCATTTTGAATATTCGCATTTAAAGATTAACCATTGTTTAAATATCTTCTGAGCCATCTTCCTGAGGCTTCTCTTCACTTTTATTTACGCTGCAGACCGCTGCTATTCTGTCTCCCTCTTTTATGTTAATGAGTCTGACCCCTTGTGTGGCCCTTCCCGCAACTCTAATATCAGAAACAGCAACTCTTATTGTTATGCCCGATTTGTTAATAATCATCAAATCGTTTTCGTCTGTTACATACTTAATAGCAATTAACGAGCCAGTTTTTTCTGTTATGTTAATAGTCTTAACACCTTTGGCTCCTCTGCTTGTTATTCTATAGTCGTCTAAGAGAGATCTTTTTCCGTAACCGTTTTCACTTACAACAAGTACATGCTTGTTATTACTCTCATTATCCGATTTGCTAGCGCATATCATTCCAATCACCTCATCATCTTCCTCAATGTTTATCCCCCTTACACCTGCACCTGTTCTTCCAATTGGTCTGGCTTCACTTTCGTTAAAGCGTACACATTTTCCGGCTCTGGCAGCGAGAAGTATTTCACTATTGCCATCTGTCAATACCGCCTCAAGAAGCTCATCGTTATCTCTTATTGTAATTGCATTAACCCCATTGGCTCTTGGACGAGAATAGGCCTCCAACGAGGTCTTCTTTACTGTGCCCTTCTTGGTTGCCAAGACTATGAAGTTATTGTTGATATACTCTTCGTCGTTCAACTTAGGGACATTTATGTATGCACACACTTTGTCGTCTTGAACAATGTTAAGCACATTCTGTATTGCCCTCCCTTTAGAGGCCTTAGACCCTTCAGGTACATCATAAACTTTTAACCAGAAGCACCTCCCCTTTTGGGTAAAGAAGAGCATTGTACTGTGCATATTGGCAACATAAATATGTTCAATAAAATCTTCGTCTCTGGTGTTACTGCCTTTTACCCCAACTCCTCCTCTGTTTTGAGTTCTATACTCTATAAGCGGAGTCCTTTTAATGTAACCAAGGTGTGATATTGTTATCACAACATCTTCATCGGGATAGAAATCTTCCGGATTAAAATCTTCTGCAGATGGTTCAATTATTGTCCTTCTGGAGTCTCCAAAGCCGGCTTTCAACTCTGCCAATTCATCTTTAATAATCCCCATCTGAAGAGCAAAATCGCCCAGTACTCTGTTTAGGTGCTCAATAAGTTTCATAAGCTCGTCATACTCACCTTGAAGTTTTTCTCTCTCCAATCCGGTAAGTTGACGCAATCTCATCTCAACAATTGCTGTTGCCTGAGCTTCAGAGAAGTCAAATCTCTCAATCAATCTGTTCTTGGCCTCGTCTACAGTCTTGGATGATCTGATTATTGAGATTACCTCATCTATAAAATCGAGTGCTTTTAATAGCGCCTCAAGTATATGGGCTCTCTTTTGGGCTTGATCCAGCTCAAATCTGGCTCTTCTTAGAATAACATCGTGTCTGTGACGTACAAAGTATTTGATAATCTGCTTTAGATTCAATACCCTAGGCCTGCCATCTACTAACGCAATATTGTTAACAGAAAAGCTCGACTGCAGTGGAGTCATCTTGAAGAGGGTATTCAAAACCACATTTGCAACCGCACCAATTTTGAGTCTTATAACAATTCTCATTCCGGTTCGGTCACTCTCGTCGTTAATATAAGCTATTCCATCTATTCTCTTATCTTCAACCAGTTCGGCAATCTTCTCAATCAGCTCTCTTTTGTTTACCATGTATGGTATCTCTGTTACCACAATGGTCTCCCTCCCACTCTCGTTAACCTCAATGTCTGTCTTAGCCCTTACTACTACTCTACCCTTACCGGTATCAAAAGCGTCTCTGATGCCCTGGAGGCCAAGAATGGTTCCTCCGGTTGGAAAATCGGGACCCTTAATGTAATTCATCAGCTCCTCTGTAGTGATTTCGTTGTTGTCTATGTAGGCACTAACTGCATCAACTACCTCCGAAAGATTGTGAGGAGGCATATTGGTTGCCATCCCAACTGCAATACCCGAGGCGCCATTCAAAAGTAACAGAGGTGCTTTTGCCGGTAATACAACCGGCTCTTGAAGAGACTCGTCGAAATTTGGCTTAAAGTCTACTGTATTCTTATCTAAATCGGCCAACACCTCCTCGGCGAGTTTTCTGAATCTTGCCTCTGTGTAACGCATTGCAGCCGCTGAGTCACCGTCTATAGATCCGTAATTACCCTGCCCATCTACAAGCATATATCTAAGACTCCACTCCTGAGCCATCCTCACCATAGCTTCGTAAACACTGGAATCTCCGTGAGGGTGATATTTTCCAAGCACCTCTCCCACAATACGGGCCGATTTCTTGAACGTTGCGCCCGATGTGAGACCCAAGTCATACATACCATATAATACTCTCCTGTGAACCGGCTTTAAACCGTCACGAACATCCGGAAGAGCTCTGGAAACAATAACCGACATAGAGTAGTCTATGTAGGCGCTCTTCATCTCATCCTCAATGTTGATCTTTATAATTCTTGAGTTGCTCTCAGATTCCTGAATCATCTTATCTTTGTAGTTTCAATTTTAAAAAAGAGGTGCTAAAGTACAAAGAAAAAATCTCTTGAACAAATTGAAAGCATAATTGTCTTTAATGTGTATAGTTACAATATTTACAATATATAATATGAACCTTCAATTATCTGACGAATTAAACGAAATAATCTCTTATAGTAAAGAGGAGGCAATGAGGATGGGGAGCTTTACCATAGGGGCAGATCATCTTATTCTGGGAATACTCCGGCATCAAGATAACTCTGCCTTTGAGACTATTATGAAATTTGGTGTAGACTACAAAGAGCTTAAGGGAAGACTGGAGGGGAGACTCAGGATTGGAGAGGTGGTCCCTTTCGAACAATCAGAGAAGATTAATCTCTCAAAAGGGGCAGAGAGCGCACTAAGAGTAATGTATCTTGAGGCAAGGTCGCTGGAGCAGGGAAAAGCATCTCCAATACATCTTCTTCTTGCAATTTTAAGGGGAGATGAGAGTGTTTCAGTAGAGATCTTAAAAGAGTATCAAATTACATACGACAGCATAAGGGCAACTCTTAAAGGGAAACAGATATCCCGCCCCACATCATCATCGGCCTACGACGACGAAATGGAGAGGCCTAGAGGTGGTAGTCAGGATGCTCCTGCCAAAAACAAAGCAACCAGACCCTCTTCTGATACTCCTGTAATTGACAGCTTTGGGTTTGATCTCACAAAAGCAGCAACAGAGGGGAAGCTAGACCCTGTTGTGGGTAGAGACAAAGAGATTGAGCGGCTTGCACAGATTCTGGGAAGAAGAAAGAAGAATAACCCGGTAATCATTGGGGAACCGGGTGTTGGGAAATCTGCAATTGCCGAGGGACTTGCCCTTAGGATTGCTCAAAAAAAGGTGTCCCGAGCACTTTTAAACAGAAGAATAGTGTCCCTCGATATCGGCTCTATTGTTGCCGGAACTAAATACAGGGGACAGTTTGAAGAGAGAATGAAAGCTATTCTTAATGAACTCTCCAAAAACCCGGAGATTATACTATTTATAGATGAACTCCACACCCTTGTGGGTGCCGGTGGGGCGTCGGGTTCGCTGGATGCAGCTAACATGTTAAAGCCGGCTCTTGCCAGAGGTGAGATACAGTGTATTGGGGCAACCACTTTAGATGAATACAGGGAGTTTATTGAGAAAGACGGAGCACTTGAGAGGAGATTCCAAAAGATTATGGTAGATCCAACCTCTTACGATGAGACCTACAATATACTCATCAATATTAAAGAGAGATACGAGAAGCACCACAATGTTAAGTACACCAACGATGCAATTGTTGCATGTATACGTCTCTCTCAAAGATATATTACAGACAGGTGCCTGCCCGATAAAGCAATCGATGCTCTAGATGAAGCGGGATCGAGAGTGCACCTTAAACACCTCAAGGTACCCGAGTTTATTACAGAGTTGGAGGAGCAGTTAGAGCCCTTAAGAACAGAAAAAAGAGCAGCTGCAAGCAGGAGTGAATTTGAGAGAGCTGCCGAACTGAGAGATCTTGAAGAGAAGAAGTTAAAAGAGTTGGAGGAGGCACAACAAATTTGGAAAAAAGAGCAAGATCTCAACCCTCACCAGGTTGATGCATCGGATGTTGCCGAGGTTCTCTCAATGATAACCAGCGTTCCTGTGCACAGACTTGCAGAGAAAGAGGGCGACAGACTATCAAGAATGGGTGAAAGTCTCAGAAAGAAAATTGTTGGTCAGGACGAAGCTGTTGACAAGGTTGTTAGATCAATTCAGAGAAATCGTGCCGGCCTCAAAGATCCGAATAAACCAATAGGAACTTTTCTATTTCTGGGGCCTACCGGTGTGGGAAAAACGCAACTTGCCAAAGTACTTACAGAATATCTATTCGACTCAGTAGATAATCTTATTAGGATAGATATGAGCGAATATATGGAGAAGTTTGCACTGTCAAGATTGATTGGAGCACCTCCGGGTTATGTAGGATACGAAGAGGGAGGTCAATTGAGCGAAAAAGTGAGAAGAAGACCTTACTCTGTGGTTCTCTTAGATGAGATTGAGAAAGCGCACCCCGATATATTCAACATATTGCTTCAGGTACTGGACGAAGGACGTCTTACCGACAGTAACGGAAGGCACATAGATTTCAGGAATACTCTTCTTATAATGACATCTAATGCCGGCAGCAGAGAACTTAAAGACTTTGGAGCAGGAATGGGTTTTTCAAATGTAACTAAGAGAAATATAACAGAAAATAATCGTTTTATAATAGAAAAGGCACTTAAAAAGACATTCTCTCCCGAGTTTTTAAATAGACTTGACGAACAGATTCTATTTAATCCACTAACCAAAGAGGATATTTGCGAAATCATAGATATAGAACTTAACGATCTGTACAAGAGGATTGACATAGCAGGTTATACCCTGGAGATTTCTGAAGAGGCAAAAATGTTTGTTGCAGAGATGGGTTACGACCCTCTATTTGGAGCCAGACCACTAAAAAGGGCCATACAGCGATACATAGAGGACCCTCTTGCCGAAGCAATTGTTGGAGGCAAGGTTCAACTTGGACAAAAAATAAAAATAGAGAAGCCCGATGCCCGGCTAGACGGGGGTGACAATTCTGACAAACTTATAGTTACCGGAATTAGTAACTAACACACTTCTGCTATCTTCTACCCCCCGTTGTTGATTCAATGCTTCATCGGGGGCTGTTTTTATCTTAACTCTACTGTAATCACCTCTGTCTACAATAAACCTGATTGGTTTTGTAATACTCAAAAGATTAAATTCAAGTCTCTTATATGAATCTCCTTGAGACCAATCAATATCGGCATAACTCATAATCTCCCCCGGACATACCTCTTTAATAAAAGCAGAGAGAAGTTTCCCCATTCCTCCAACCACCCTGGAAGAGCCATCGGATGCATATCTTATCCACTCGTAAGATTTCAATAACTGTCCACCTCTATCAATAGTTCTAAAGTTAGAAAAAGAGGCAACAGCCACCAATCTGCCCGAATATACAAGAGCATATCTATATTTGCTTTTCGTATATCCAAGCATATGGTTTTGGTCTAGAAACTCCCGCTCAACGCTTCTCTCTATTGATATAACCTTGCATTGACGGGCATAAATTATCTCCCCTTTCAGAGAGATTGATCTAATTCTTGACTTAATAATTTGCCCTTTTGTGCGCCACAAATCTTCATACACTCGTAACTCATTACCGTTATTTCTATCGGGCATTTCATCTGAGAGCATAATGGGGCGCAAATATTTCTTAGAAAAAATCAAAAAAAACAGACCTCTCTCTATACGATACTCAATATTGTTCTCATCAAGAAACTCTTTGATTTCTAATGCTAATTGAGATAGGTTTTTCATTAAGAAGATATATTACGATTTTTATCTTTTATGCAAAAGTAGAGTTTTAGATCATTTTATAAAAAGAAAAATTTGGAAATAAAATTATGTTGCCATATCTTTGCACTCCCAAAACGGAAGATTCAGTAGCTCAGCAGGTAGAGCACAACACTTTTAATGTTGGGGTCCTGGGTTCGAGCCCCAGCTGGATCACAAAACACCAAGCTAATGCTTGGTGTTTTTGTTTTTGTGTGGGCAAGATAAAAAGAGACTAGGATCCGACTCAGCAGCCAATCGGCCGCTGGATAGTGTTCCCAAAAGTGTGTATATGCCAAATTCACTTGATTGCTTCACTGCAAAATTAGGGTTTTAAATAATATTAAATAGTTTTGATTCTAAAAAATTATAGATTGGATACTTATGCACATCTCTATTTTGAGCCACATTTCCCATAAGTAGTATCACTGATTGAGAGTTTGGCATTGCTCCTCTCATATTGAGTACTCTTTTATAGTCTCTGTTTAGTCGCTCAATCCAGTTTGTTGTATATATCATACCTCTAATAGCTTTTTCGTATTTAAAATAAGTAAAATACAATCTATATCTATCATTTTTATATCTCTTTAGTTGGGGATAAGATCTCTGCCATTTATCAATGAATAAAGCAAATTTATCATAAGCAGAATCACAGGTTATATTATACTGTTCCGGAGAAAATATCTTTTGTAGCTCATTGGATATCTCACGCTTATCTCTAGGCTTAACTTTATTTACAATATTTCTTTTTAGATGAACGGTGCATAGCTGTATGTCAGCCATCGGAAAAGATGCCGTTATTGCGTTTTCTATTCCGGAAAGACCGTCACATACTATCAGATCGATTCTCGAAAGTCCTCGCTCTTTTAAACCATCAAACACATCTTTCCAGCTTGTTGAACTCTCAGTAGGAAAGTTGACAATGTCCAATACTTCTCTGGTCCGATCTTCTTTTACTCCAAGAACAGTATAGTATGCCTCATTGGATACAGAAGAGTCTCGTCTTGTCAGTACATAGGTTGCATCAATATAAATAATCGGATACCTGAACTCCAACCCTCTTTTCAGCCAAAGACCAACATCTTCTCTTGCTCCATTCAACAATCTGCTGACTTGACTCTTACTATAATGTTTCCCATAAAATTCCTCGGATATTTTACCTACCTGAGTTGTCGTTAAACCCTGTGCGTATAAGCTACATACAAGCCGTTGAACCTCTGCTTCCTGATCTTTAAGAACGCCTAACAGCATCGGATAAAAGTTATTCTCCCGACTCCTGGGCACCCGTATTTCAAACATCTTTCCATTATGACAAACCCTCCTGTCCCTAAATCCGTTACTGACATCATTTGTCTGCTCATTATGAATATCCCGCTCTGACTTCATCAGAGACTCCATTCCCATTCTTACTAATCCCTGGAGCCCTTCTTCTCCATTTGTGATTGATGAAATAATTTCTGACATTTGTTCGTGTGTAAATTCCATTTTTTAAAGGTTTTAAATTTGCCTTTACAAATCTAAAAATTTTGGAGTTTACACACTTTTTTGAACAGTATCGGCCGCTGAGTCACGACAGCCGAATCACAAAAAATCAATCAAATCATATTTTTAAAAAATCTATATTTTCTCTATGGATTTGGCTTATAATTTGCATACGCCAGGGTAACCACAATAATTACTTTATTTTTTTAACATTTCTCTTTTAAATTAACATAATATATTAAGAATATATTCACTTTTATAATTTCGAACGTATAATTATAGACAAGTTTTAACAATACTTTAAAAAAATGAACAACAAGACAATTGTAACCGGAGTGATTGGAGCAGATGTACACGCTGTAGGAAATAAGATTCTGGCGTTTGCGCTTGAACAGGCAGGCTTCAAGGTTGTGAACCTGGGGGTGATGGTTTCTCAGGAAGAGTTTATAGAGGCGGCCTTAGAGACCAAAGCCGATGCTATTTTAGTATCTTCACTCTACGGACACGGCGAAATAGACTGCAACGGACTTAGAGAGAAGTGCGATGAGGCCGGTCTAAAAGGCATCCCCATTCTTGCGGGAGGTAATCTGGTTGTAGGAAAACAGGATTTTGAAGATGTTAGAAGAAGATTTTCTGAGATGGGATTTACTAAAGTTTACCCTCCGGGAACACAGCTAGAGACAACAATTTCTGATTTGAATAAGATATTGGGGATAGATTAACAATGAAATTTCTAACCGCAGACATAGGAAGTACCTATACTAAGCTTGCCGCAATAGATACGGTAAAGAGAGAGATACTTGCAACATCTGCGTCCTTTACCACCATCTCTTCAGATGTAACTATTGGATTTAGAGATGCTTTAGATAAGCTTGAGAGTCAAATAGGAAAGTTTGATTACCAAAAATTGCTTTGCTGCAGCAGTGCAGCAGGCGGGCTTAAGATGGTTGCGCTGGGTTTGGTTCCCTCTCTTACGGCAAAAGCTGCCAGACTAGCCGCCTCTAGTGCCGGAGCAAAGGTTATAAAAACCTTCTCATTTGAGATTACACAAGACGAAGCAGATGAGATTCAAAGAATTTCTCCCGATCTTATCTTGCTTTGCGGAGGAACCGACGGGGGAAATAAGGAGATAATCATTGCAAATGCCCGTAAAGTATCATCTATTGATGGAGATTTTTCTGTAATTGTAGCAGGAAATAAATGCGCATCCGATGAGGTAGCTCAAATACTTAAAAATGCCAAAAAAAGTTTTGTCATCTCCGCAAATGTGATGCCCGAGTTCAATAAATTGAATATCGAACCTGCTAGGGAGTGTATAAGGAGACTATTTATTGAGAAGATAGTAGAGGCAAAGGGGTTAAACGCTCTGGCTCAAATGAGCAATCACGAAATCATTCCAACACCTCTTGCAGTAATGTATGGGTGCGAACTTCTGAGTAAGGGGCATGGGAATCTCTCCGGTGTAGGAGAGCTTTTGGCTGTAGATCTTGGAGGGGCCACCACCGACGTTTACTCAATAGCAAGCGGAGAGCCATCGGCAGAAAACATCATGTTTAGAGGCCTTCCCGAACCCTACTCAAAAAGGACTGTAGAGGGCGATCTAGGTATGAGATACAGTATCCGCTTTCTTGCAGAGGAGTGTGGTACAGATTGGCTTGCAAAAGAGAGCAGGTGCTCAGCTGAGCAGGTTAAAGATTGGATAGAGACATGCTCAACCACTCCACAAGTTATTGCAAGTCCATACAGTATCCAAGAGAGAGTAGAGATGGCCTTGGCAAAAGGGGCTGTTAAATTAGCCATTGAGAGACATTGCGGATTTATAGAGCCGGTATATACTCCAATGGGGCTTATGTTTACAATCAATGGAAAAGACCTTTCCAACATACCCCTGCTTATTGGAATTGGTGGTGCAATTATTAACTCATCCGATTATGAGTACATCCTAAGCGGAGCTTTAAAGAGAGATGGAGATTTCAGCTATGCCAAGCCACTCTCACCTGTACTAAAATTAGACTCCAGCTATATTCTTGCCTCTATGGGGCTTTTATCTGGGCACAACCCCGAGTGTGCCCTTGAGATTCTTAAAAAAGAGATAAACAGTAATATTTAATATTTCTAAAAATGGAAATTAAAAACAAGAGACTAACAGACGACCGTTTTTTTGCAGAGCGTAAAGAGATTCTGGAACACTGGCCTACAGGTAAAGGTGTAGATTTTGCAGAAGCGGTGGAGTATCAGAAGTCGATACCTACAGAGAAAAGATTTGGAAACAAACTAACCAAGGCAAAAGAGGAGAGAGAGACCCTAATACAGCCAAGAGCGGGTGTTGCTCTATATGAAGAGCATATAAAACTCCTTCAGTATCTGGAGACAGAGGGCGAAGCAGATCTTTTGCCAACAACGGTAGACAGCTACACCAGACTTAACAGATATAACGAGGCCCAAACAGGGATAGACAAGAGCAAGGAGACCGGAAGATCTATGCTTAACGGGTTCCCGATAGTTAATTATGGGGTAGATATCTGCCGTACTGTAACCTCGTCATTAAAGAGCCCTGTTCAGGTTAGACACGGCACACCCGATGCCAGACTCCTAACCGAGATATCCATTGCCGGAGGGTTTACCTCATACGAGGGTGGAGGAATTTCTTACAACATACCATACTCAAAAAACCATTCATTGGAGAAGACTATATCACATTGGCAATATGCCGACAGGTTAATAGGTATGTACGAAGAGGCGGGAGTATCAATAAATAGAGAACCGTTCGGCCCTCTGACAGGCACATTGGTTCCGCCTTGTATATCTAACTCGGTTGCGGTTCTTGAGTCTATTCTTGCAGCCACTCAAGGTGTAAAGGATATTACGGTTGGTTACGGTCAGTGCGGAAATCTGATCCAAGATGTTGCTGCAATAAGATCGTTGAATATAGTAACAAGGGAGTACCTGGATAGATTTGGGTTTCAAGATGTGAGAGTGACTACAGTATTCCATCAGTGGATGGGAGGATTTCCTCAGGATGAATCAAAATCATTCGGTGTTATATCGTGGGGAGCAGCAGCAGCAGTTCTGGCAAAAGCCACAAAGGTTATTGTAAAGACACCGCACGAAGCTATGGGAGTACCTACAAAAGAGGCAAATGCTTCGGGATTGAGGGCTACAAAACAACTTACCTCAATGTTAAAAGATCAAAGCTTTACCGACATCCCCGCTGTTGTAGCAGAGAGTAACATAATCATAGAGGAGATGAGGTGCATTTTAAGCAAGGTAGAAGAGCTTGGTAAAGGAGATTTTGCTTTAGGAACTGTTGCGGCCTTCGAAGCCGGTGTTATTGATGTCCCTTTTGCTCCCAGCAGATACAATGCGGGTAAGGTTATGCCGGCAAGAGACAACAGCGGAGCTGTAAGATTCCTTGAGATAGGAAACCTCCCTTTCAACGATAGCCTTATTAAGTTTCACAGAGACAAGCTGGAGGAGAGAGGCAGATATGAGAATCGCCCTGTAAGCTTCCAGATGGTGATAGACGATGTTTATGCCATTGGAAAAGGTTTTCTTGTAGGTAGGCCATCTAAAGTTAATTAACTAAATAGAGACATAAGTTATGAAAATAGTAAAAGTTATCTGCTCAGCAGGCAAGACCGGATTCTTCTTTGACGATCAAAAGGCCATAAAAGCCGGAGCAGTGAACGACGGAGCGTTCTACAAAGGGGAGCCACTTACCGAAGGGTTTAAGTCGGTAAGACAGGCAGGAGAATCGATCTCTATAATGTTTATATTAGAAAACGGATCTGTTGCACATGGTGATTGTGCTGCTGTCCAATACTCAGGTGCAGGAGGAAGAGATCCTCTTTTTCTGGCAGAAGATTTTATCCCGGTAATTGAGAAGCATATAGCACCTCTCTATACCGGCAGAGAGATTACAACTTTCCGCGAACTTGCCGATATAGTAGACAAAGGAATAAATCCATCTACAGGCAAAATATACCATACAGCTATAAGGTATGGAGTTACTCAAGCATGTTTGGATGCCGTTGCAAAAAGCAAGTCCAAACTTATGGCCTCTGTAATATCTGAGGAGTATGGTGTAGAGGTATCGAGCAGTATGATACCTATTTTCTCTCAATCGGGAGACGACAGATACACAAACTCCGACAAGATGATAATGAAAGGCGTAGAGGTTCTGCCTCATGCACTCTTTAACCATGTAGAGGGAAAGGTTGGATTAAAAGGCGAGAAGATTGAGGCCTACATTGAGTGGCTTAGAGATAGAATTTTAAACCTGAAGCCATACAACTCATACAACCCTGTTATCCACATAGATGTATACGGAACGCTAGGTTTGGTATTCGATAACGATTTTAAAAAAATTGCAGACTATATATCAAATCTTGGGAAAATTGCCTCTCCTTTCCTTCTTAGGGTTGAGGGACCTGTAGATATGGGTGAAAAAAATGCTCAGATAGAGGCCCTTAAAACCATCAGAGAGATGGTAGAGAAAAATGGTTCAGATGTTCAAATAGTTGCAGATGAGTGGTGCAATACTCTTGAAGATATCAAAGAGTTTACACAGCACAAGGCCGGCCATATGGCGCAGATTAAAACTCCCGATCTTGGAGGAATCAATAACTCCATAGAGGCAGTGATATATTGTAAAGAGAACGGCATGGGGGCATATTTGGGAGGGACATGCAATGAGACTAATCGCTCTGCCGAAGTTTGTGCCCACATTGCAATGGCAACCAAACCTGTTCAGTATCTGGCAAAGCCGGGAATGGGGGTAGATGAGGGCTATATGATTGTTTACAACGAGATGAACAGAATCCTTGCTCTAAAAGATATTTTATAAATTAGCGTAATATTAACCTCGAATATAATGGAAGAGATTAGAATACTTTCCCCAACAGCAATCCTTGGATATGGATTTCCAATGGACTCTTTTACAGAAGGAATGAAAAGGAAGCCCCATGTGATTGCAGTTGACGCCGGATCTACAGATCCCGGCCCTTACTATCTTGGTGCAGGCAAATCTTTTACAGACAGAAATTCTGTAAAAAGAGACCTGGAGATAATGATTCCTGCAGCATTAGAGGCGGGCATACCGGTTATAATCGGTACTGCAGGCGGATGTGGAGGAAGGCCGCATGTTGAGTTTTGCAATAACATAATTAAAGAGATAGCAAAAGAGAAAGAGCTCTCTTTCAAAATGGCTGTTATTGAGTCGGAGTTCAACAAGGAGTTTGTAAAGGAGAAGTTGAGAGCCGGAGATATCACTCCCCTCTTCCCGGCAAAAGAGATAAGTGAAAGTGATGTAGACGAATCTGTAAGGATTGTTGCACAAATGGGAGAAGAGCCATTTATTAAAGCTCTCGAAGATGGTGCTCAGGTTATTCTAGCAGGACGCTCATACGACCCTTCGGTATTTGCTGCACTTGCTATCAAAGAGGGATTCAACAAAGGGTTGGCAATACACCTGGGTAAAATATTGGAGTGCGCAGCAATCGCTGCCTCCCCGGGAAGCGGAAGTGATTGTATGTTTGGCTATCTTCGCCAAGACAGTTTTGTGCTTGAGCCGCTGTCGCCGCTAAGAAAGTGTACAACACTATCGGTAGCTGCACACACCCTATACGAGAAGACCAATCCCTATATCCTCCCAGGGCCGGGAGGCGCCATAAATCTCCACCAAAGCAGCTTTACTCAAATCAGCGATAATATGGTTGAGGTTTCGGGAAGCCGTTTTGTACCTACCGATGACTATTTTGTTAAACTCGAAGGGGTAAAGAGAGTTGGCTACAGAACAATCTCCTGTGCCGGGGTAAAAGACCCTGTCATGATCTCAAAAATTGAGAGCATAGCCGCAAGTGTCAAGGAGAGAGTTGTAAACAATTTTGAACACTATGGAATTAAAGATTTTTTCCTAGACTTTAAAATATACGGCAAAAACGGCGTTATGTCTATGTTTGAAGGTGTTGAGGATAGATCTGCACATGAATTACTCATTATAATCGAAGCTGTTGCAGAGACACAAGAGCAGGCCGATACAATTTGCGGTTTTGCAAGAAGTACAATGCTCCACTACGGTTATGAGGGAAGAATCTCTACAGCCGGTAATCTAGCATTTCCATTCTCTCCATCGGACTGCAAAGTTGGAGAGGTTTATGAATTCAGTATTTACCATCTCATGAGAGTAGATAACCCAACATCTCTATTTCCTGTGAGCTACATTAATTTTAACAGAGGAGCAGCTAAGGAGGCATAAATATGAAATACAAACTTACAGATTTGGCTTCTGTAATCAGGAGCAAGAATTCGGGACCTTATGAACTCACCTTCGATATCATTTTCAAAAATTATGAGACATACAACAAAGTAAAAGATTTACACGCAGTTAATGAAGAGAACTTTGCACCACTCTACAATATAGATCTTTCGCATATCATAAGTCTTGTATATTTCGACCCCGCAAAAGCTGTTAAAATTACAATAGTTCGCCCGATACCTTCGGGCTCTCTTGGTGAGACAGATGTTTACGGGGCTCAGCAACATGCTCCGCTTATGAATATGGTTATTGAGCTTTAAAATAAAACTACCATGAGGAATCTAATACAGGAGTACTCGGTATCTTCTCAGTACTTTGCCCCAAGAGGCAGGGAGAGACTGATGTTTCTTGGAGAACAGATAACTCAGCGCCATCTCCATTTTAACGATAGGTTGATTGGTATAGTAGGAGATTCAGGTTCGGGAAAATCCTCATTAATTAAGGGGATGTTCCCGGGTCTCGAACTCTCGAATGACGATGATGTTCTCAACTCCAGAAAGATAATGCAAGTTAGAGAGCCTCTGCATGAACTCAGAGACTCGGCCTCATACCATATAGATATGAGGTTTCAGACTGCATTTACCCAGATGTTCGAAATTGTGGACTTTGTAAACCATCTTTTATCTAAAAACAGGCGAGTTATTGTAGAGCATTTCGACCTCCTCTACCCCGCTCTTGGCAAAAATGCCGATATAATAGTGGGTATTGGCGAGGAGATAATAGTAACCCGCCCAAGTGTTTTTGGCCCTCTTCCCAAAAGCATCTTCGAAATTGTAAATAAATCTCTAAAATACAGGAAGATGTCTCATACTGTAGAGGATATTACCATGCAGATTTTAGATGAGGATTTTGGAGTAGATAAAGAGTGTTACTTTAGCTCCGATATACGAAAGGGGTTTGTCCTAAAATTTTTTCAAGAGAAAAATATCGATTTCAATCTTCTTTCAACCAAAATCGATGAGATGCTAGCCAAGAATTTACCGGTCTCTTATTACGACGAAGATCACATTATGATTGGAGAGAAGGTTGTTGAGTGCGACGGCCCTAGACTTCATGTGAGCAACACCTCGCAAGTTTTAAATTTTTCACTAGTTAAAAGGTTTGTAAAAGATCCAAAAACCGCAACATATTGCCTTGTTGGATTAATAGATAACAACTCCGATGAGTTAGAGAATAGAAATACTTTACATTTTTTAAAGCGCAAAGATTAGCAGATGAAGATAATTGATTGCTCCCAAATCACCTCTCTTACAGAGAGATTGTGTATAGAGGCCAACTGCATAATAGGCAGTGATATATTAGAGAGCTTCTCAAAGTGTGCCGGCTGTGAAAAATCTCCATTAGGAAAAGAGATACTCAATACACTTACAGAAAATGCAATTATTGCAAAAGAGGAGATGAACCCAATATGTCAAGACACTGGGATGACTGTGGTGTTTATTACACTTGGTCAAGAGGTGAGAATAGAGGGCGGATTTCTGGAAGACGCAATTAATGAAGGTGTTAGAAGGGGTTACGAAAAAGGATATCTGCGAAAATCTGTTGTAAAAGATCCCCTGGACAGGGTAAACACCAAAGACAACACACCTGCTGTAATACACTGCCAAATAGTACCGGGTGACGAATTCCACATAATCGTAGCGCCTAAAGGGTTCGGAAGTGAGAATATGAGTCGCCTAAAGATGCTTAAACCGAGTCAAGGGGTAGAGGGGGTTAAAGATTTTGTTGTAGAGACAGTATCTGAGGCGGGAGCAAATCCTTGCCCACCCATTATTGTTGGTGTTGGCATAGGTGGCACTATGGAGAAGAGTGCTCTATTAAGCAAACAGGCACTTCTTAGAGCCGTAGGAACTGTAAATGACAATCCGGCACTAGCAGATTTGGAGAGAGAGCTACTTGAACGGATTAACTCTTTAGGCATCGGTCCTGCAGGTTTTGGAGGAACCACCACGGCACTGGCCGTAAATATACTTACCTATCCCACTCATATTGCAGGCCTTCCTGTATCAGTGAATATAGGTTGCCACGCAACCAGACATGCCGAGGGCTCACTGTAACAATTCCAACATAATTAAAATTTGCTATGAGAGAAAAAATAAATATAACTGCTCCATTTGAGCAGCACCAAATTGAGAGTCTTAAAGCGGGCGATATGGTTTATATATCGGGTACAGTATATACAGCAAGAGATGCAGCTCATAAGAGATTATGTGAATTAATAGAGAAGGGAGAGGAGATGCCTTTCCAATTCAATGGAGCAGCAGTTTATTATGCCGGCCCTTGCCCGGCAAAACCCGGCAAACCTATTGGGTCGGTAGGGCCAACTACCAGCGGCAGGATGGATCTCTACTCTCCCTCACTCATAGAAAAGGGTCTCAAAATAATGATAGGAAAAGGGTTAAGAAGTAAAGGGGTTATAGAGAGCATAGTTAGACACAAAGGGGTCTACTTTGCAGCAATTGGCGGCGCTGCGGCTCTTATGGCCAAATGCGTTGAGAGTGCAGAGGTTATAGCATTCGAAGAGTTGGGAACAGAGGCGATAAGAAAACTGGAAGTTAAAGATCTTCCGGTTATTGTAGCTATAGACAGCAGAGGTAACAATATGTACGAGATGGCTCTCGAAAAATATAAAACAGAGTATCCTGCAATATAAAATTTACCTTAGTACCCGGAACAGGGCTCGAACCTGCACATCTTTACAGACACTGGTCCCTGAAACCAGCGCGTCTACCAATTCCGCCATCCGGGCTTACAAGAGCGCAAATTTAAAACTTTTTTTTACAATCTGTAATTTTAAAAGAGCAATATAAGCAATTGAGCCGTTAGTACTCTTAGGAACATGGTCAACGGGTACACAGTGGCGTAACTTACCGAAGGAAGGTCGTTCCCAGCTACTGAGTTTGAATAGGCAAGAGCAGGAGGATCGGTGGTACTTCCCGCCATTAATCCCATAAGTGTAAAGTAGTTTAACTTGAATCTCCACATAGCAAACACACCAACCGTAACAAGAGGAATCATTGTAATTGCAACGCCGTACAAAATCCAAACATATCCGCCTCTGTTTATTATGGTATCTACAAAACCCTCTCCTGCACCCAGCCCTACGCAAGCCAGAAACAGCGAAATCCCAACCTCTCTTAACATTAGGTTTGCACTCATAGTTGTGTAGGTTACCAACTTCAGTTTTGGCCCAAATCTGCTCATTAATATTGCAATAATCAGCGGACCTCCGGCCAATCCAAGCTTAACCGGTTGAGGTATGCCCGGCACAAAAAACGGAATAGATCCCGCAACTATACCTAAAACAATACCTATGAAAATAGCTGCCAGATTGGGCTCATTGAGTCGGTGTAAGGAGTTGCCCAATAGCGCTGCCGCTGCATCTATGCTCTCTTTTGTTCCCACAATGGTCAATCTGTCTCCAATCTGTAATTTTAGATTTGGCTTTGCAAGAAGATCGGTTCCTGCACGATTGACTCTTGTAACGGTAATTCCAAAAGCCCTTCCAAGTTTAAGGTCGCTCAAGCTTTTTCCGTTTATCTGGTCTTTTGTAACCAACACCCTTCTTGGCATAACTTTAAGGTCATCTATATTCCACATCTCATCTCTCCTCTCTATTATCTCCCCTAAAAATGCGGTTACAGAGTTGATGTCGCTTTTTTGCATTATTGCAAGCACATCACAGCCCTCAGTTATAGTGGTAGTTGCCCCTGCAATTTTTATTTCGCCTGAAGGGTAAGCTACCCGTGATATAACAAAACTTTTATCTATTAATCTCTTGATCTCAACCAACTGCTTACCATAAATTGATGGGTTCATCACCTTTATAGTAACCTTCACCGTCTCATTAGGGTTATCTGCCTCTCTCTCTTTTATCTTCTTCTCCTCCTTAGATAAATCAATCCTGAAAATCAACTTTACAAGTGCTATAGAAAAGATTATTCCAAGCACACCCAGCGGATATGCAACTGCGTACCCCATTGCAATAGTAGGGTCGGTTGTGCCGTGAATATCTGTATATGTCTGCTGTGCCGCTCCAAGCCCGGGGGTGTTTGTTATTGCTCCCGACAAAATTCCCACCATGGTTGAGATGGGTAACGACCATGTAAAGTGAATAATTAACGTTACCCCCACCCCTGCCAGGACTATAGAAGCAGCAATGAGGTTGAGAGTAACTCCACCCTTTTTAAATGAAGAGAAGAACCCCGGGCCAACCTGCAACCCTATAGAGTAAACAAAAAGGATAAGCCCAAACTCCTTTACGAAGTGCATCATATCATGGTTGATTCTGAGTCCCAAATGGCTGAATATTATTCCCGAAAACAGAATCCAGGTTATTCCGAAAGAGATACCCCCAATTTTAATTTTCGATAATAAAATACCAGCAGAAATCACTGCACAGAGTATTATAACAGACTGAGCAACGCTCTGAGACATAAAGAGTGTTTCAAACCAATTCATAACCAAAAAATTTGCACAAACATAGCCAATATTTTACTAAATTTGAGATAAACTCTAACCAAAACAAATAATTATGAAGTTTCTAGATGAATTCAAACAGTTTGCAATGAGAGGAAACGTTGTAGACATGGCTGTTGGTATCATTATAGGTGGTGCATTCGGTAAAATAGTCTCCTCATTTGTTTCAGATGTTGTCATGCCCCCTTTGGGAATATTGATTGGCGGTGTAAACTTCACAGACCTTAAAATTACAATTAAGAGCGCAGTTGCAGATGGTGCAGGAGCAATAATAAACCCCGCTGTTACAATTAATTACGGCAATTTTGTACAGGTAGTTTTTGATTTTATTATAATAGCTTTTGCCATTTTCTCTATGGTTAAAATAATGAATAACCTAAACAAGAAAAAGGCAGAGGAGCCAAAGCCGGCCGCCCCCCCTACCCCTCCTGCCGATATAGTGCTGCTTACAGAGATAAGGGACCTTTTAAAAGAAAAGAGGCAGTAATAGCATATAGAAAAGATTTTGTCTTAAATTTGTTGTGGTTTGGTAACTACAATATTTTAAAAAGAGAGCAAATGAACAATTTTATATTTCATAACCCCGGGAAACTAATTTTCGGGAAGGGTACGATTGCCTCGCTGGCAGAAGAGATCCCTACAGATAAAAAAATTCTCGTCACATACGGCGGAGGTAGTGTTAAAGTCAATGGAGTTTACGATCAGGTTAAAGCCGCACTTAGTAGCCACACAAGCTTTGAATTCTGGGGCATAGAGCCCAATCCTTCGGTAGAGACACTCGGTGAGGCAATAAAACTAGGTAAGGAGAAAGGGTGCGATTTTGTCCTCGCTGTTGGAGGTGGTTCGGTTATAGACGGCTCCAAACTTATTGCAGCAGGCATTGTGTACAATGGCAATCCATGGGATATTGTTCTAAAAAGAGATTATACTAAAGAGGAGGTACTACCACTGGCAGCAGTTTTAACTCTACCCGCAACAGGGTCGGAGATGAACAGAGGAGCAGTAATTTCTAATAGAGCAACCAAAGAGAAGTTTGCCTTTTACTCGCAGGTTCCGGTATTCTCTATATTGGATCCTCAAACTACTTTCACTCTTCCTAAATACCAGATAGCTTGCGGAATAGCAGACACATACGTACACGTAATTGAACAGTACTTAACTAAAACGGGTGAGTCTCCCCTAATGGACAGGTGGGCAGAAGGCATCCTGCAAACTATGTTGGAAGTTGCACCAAAAGCATTAGAGTCACAAGAGGATTACAACAACATGGCCACTTTTATGCTCTCTGCTACAATGGCGCTTAATGGCTTCATCTCTATGGGTGTAAGTCAGGATTGGGCTACTCACATGATAGGCCATGAATTAACTGCTTTACACGGTCTCACCCACGCTCATACTCTCACTATTGTTTTACCCGGGACTATGAGAGCACTCAAAGATGAAAAGGGAGATAAAATTGTCCAGTACGGACACAGAGTGTTTGGAGTTGATCCAAAAGACAAAGAGAGAGCAATTGATTTGACCATAAAACGTACTGAAGAGTTTTTTATATCTCTTGGATTTAAAATAAAGCTGTCTCAAAATGGTATAGGCGTAGAGACTATAGATGAAATTGAGAGGAGGTTCAAAGAGAGAGGTTTCAAACTGGGAGAGAACCGAAGTGTAGACTCTGTTATGGCAGCCAAGATTTTAAGAAGCGTCCTCTAGTAACAATTCAATTAAAGAAAAAGAGGAGAACCATATAATGGCCGTAGAGATAAGGGATGTATTGGTGTTCACTTGCGGGTCGGTTAGATTTGCAATACCAATAAGACTAACACAAAAAGTTATTCAGGCACAAGAAATTACACCTGTGAGCTCCTCTTTGAAGCAGGTTGTAGGTGTAATCGATTATCATGGAGAGATTATCCCCGTTATATCTTTACGTGAATACTTTCAACAACCCGCAAAAGAGTTGGAACCCTCAGACAGGTTTATTATCATAGACAACCTTAGAATAAAAATTGCCTTGGTAGCAGACGATACAGAAGATATTGTCTCGTTTTCCAAAGATCAGATCAAAGAGGTAAAGACTGTGTTTCAAGGGCTCTCTCTCTTTAAGTTAGTTAACAATAACAAAGGGATTGTTTACATATACGATCCCGAAAGTGTTTTCTCCAGAACAGAACTTGCCGATCTTGAAAAACTCACAAAAAAGGGGGCATAGAAATAGATGTACAGAGAAGAGAGACTTGAACGTGCCGGTAAGATTATTGAAAGGGAGTTTGGACTTCACTACGAAGGAAAAAGACTGAACGATCTTGAGAGAGCGCTCTCTAACTGCGCAAAAAGCATCACCGGTGAGGAAGATCCCGAGGTTATTATAAAAGAGATTCTCTCCACCGGGAAGATAACAGATAGATTACGCACGCCTCTATCTACATTTCTTACAATCAATGAGACATATTTCTTTAGGGAGTCGCCTGCAATATCTCTTTTTAGAGATGTTATAATTCCCGGTATATACAATAAAGGAGAGGAGTGCATAATCTGGAGTGCAGGTTGCAGCTCGGGTGAGGAGCCCTATACGTTGGCGATACTTATTAAAGAGCATCCGCTGGATGTTTCAAAACTCGTGAAAATTATTGCTACAGATATCAGCGAAAGCGCAATTAAGAAGGCAAGAGAGGGTATCTATTCTGAATGGTCTTTCAGAGAGACTCCGGTGATTATCAAAAATAAGTACTTTACAGCTAATGAAAGACACTGGTCTATCTCCCAAGAGATTAAAAAGATGGTCCATTTTAAGAATATGAATCTGCTGGAGGATCCCTTCCCTCTTTTCACCGGAAAATCTGGGGTTGTAGATGTAATTTTTTGCAGGAATGTTCTAATGTATTTTAATGGAAAAACCATTAAGCAGCTCTCAAATAAATTTATGGAGCTTCTTCTCCCCGGAGGTTGGCTCATTACCGGACAAGTTGAGTTAAACGACGAATATTTTGTTGGTTTTGGAAAGGTTAACCATTCCGGTGGGATATTTTACAAAAAAGTTTCAAATTTAAATTTAGAAAATACCCAAACCGAGGTTATTAATAAAAGAGGTGAGCAGAGAAAAAGGTTACCTAGAGTAGCATCAATCTCAACCTCTTTAAGAAGGCCAAAACCTAAATTAAAAATAACTGAAGTTCACACCAAAAAAGAGATCGACACATTAACTCCAGCCAACCTTTATATTAGTGGCAACTACTCACAATGCATCGAGGAGTGTCGCAGAATACTTACAAAAAAAGAAGATAGTCATATTGAGCTGATCCTTGCAAAATCGCTTGCAAATATAGGTGGTTACGAAGAGGCGGCCGGAATTGTGGAGAAACTTATATATTCAGGTTATAAAGAGGATGATATTTATTATCTTTATGGTTCGTTGTTAAAGGAGAGCGGAGACAACGATAATGCTGCCGAGGCCTTTAGAAAGCAGCTTTACCTTCATCCGGAACACATGATGGCAAACATAATGCTTGGGAGTATTATGTTGCTTAAAGGTAAAGGAGATTTTTCTGTAAGGTACCTAAGAAAAGCGGCACAAATACTTAACAATATGAAACCCGGCCAGCAAATAGAGGGCTCGGGAGGTTTAACAAGAGAGAGAGTAGCCGAGATGGTTGATGCTCTCATCAAAAGGGAGATGCTCAAAGAGTAGTAATTATTTATGCAGGAGATTATAAATGATACAAAAAAGGGGAATCGAGAGATTCTAAAAGAGAGGGCTCTCAAGAACTCTTTAATTGAGAAGGAGATGCCCTTGGTTAAACACCCCTTAAGTGTTGTTGAATTTGGTATAAACAACCAACGGTTTGCAGTTGAGGAGAGGTTTGCATCTGAGGTGCACATGCTCAAAGAGATAACACCTATTCCGGGAGCGCCACCCTATGTCTCCGGCGTGGTTAGTTACAGAGGGCGCATTGTCTCTCTTATCAACTTTAGAATCCTGCTGAATATTAGAGAGAGAGGCCTTACAGAGCAGAACAAAGTACTGATTATATCGGCAAACAACAGCTACTTTGGTATAGTAACAGATTACATATCTGAGATTAAAGAGTTAGATAAAACTCAGCTCTCTCAACTCCCGCCAACTATCAGTCAAGAGACTTCAAAATACTCTCTTGGGGTATTCCCCGATGGTTTGGTTCTGTTAGATGGAGATAAACTTATAACCGAAACAATAGTAACACATTAATAGCATGGAAAATATACTGGACATCAAAACAAAATCCAAAATTATTATCAGCTTTCTGGTAATTTTTGCGGCCACAATTTTTACCATAGGGTTTTCAACAATAAATATCAAAACAATAGATAAAATCAACGCAGAGATAGATGAGTTGGAGCTTATAGGTAATTTTTTGGTTGCATTTCGCTCCGATGTCAACAGGGCGATGGTTGTGGAGCAAAATCTACTTCTTCCCAATAAAAAGAATATAGAGAATGTTCTTAATGAGATGCAGGATTTTAACATCCAATCACTAAAAACATTCGATCAGGTTGGCGGCTACATACACAAATACCCAAAGATAAAGTCAGAAATTGATTATCTAAAAGCACAGATAATTGAGTATGTAACATTCAGGAAAAGTTTGATGACAACCATGAGTGAAGGACGGGTTGGTGAGGCTCTCTCCTTTTCCGATCAAATGATAGATAAGTACGATAAAATTCGTGACGATATCATGAAGTTGGAAGACAGTATAAGACTCGACTCAAAAAACCTGAGAGGGCACGTGATGTATCTCAAAGGGAGATTGGAGAAGATGGGTGTTCTTTTTGCAATTCTGCTTACCTCAATAATTGTTACAATTGCCATATACATTGTGAGAATCTTCTCTCAAATCTCATCTGAACTCAGACGTGGTATAGAGGTTCTCTCTACCTCCTCTGCCGAGATACTCTCTACTATAGCAGAGATCTCTGCAGGAGCGGCAGAGACGGCAACTGCTGTAGCAGAGACATCTGCTACCATAGAGGAGGTGAGGCAAACCGCCTCGGTTGCAAATCAAAAAGCTAAAATATTAATTGACAGCTCACAACGTGTTGCTGAATCTGTAGAGAAGGGAAGGAACTCCCTAAATGAGATTGTTCATGGAATGGAGCATATCGATCTACATATGAAAAAGATCTCCGATACAGTACTGAAGCTCTCTGAGCAAAACAGGAGAATAGGCGACATTACATCTACTGTATCTGATATTGCAGACCAATCTAATCTTTTGGCTGTTAATGCAGCAATAGAGGCCGCAAAAGCCGGAGAGCACGGAAGAGGATTCACAATTATTGCTCAGGAGATAAGAAATTTGGCCGATCAATCAAAAAGGGCAACTCAACAAGTAAAGGAGATTTTAAATGAGGTAAACAAATCTGTAAGCAACGCCGTAGGAGTTACTGTTGAGGCAGCAAAAACCGTAGAGACCGGTAAAGAGTTGGTGGTTCAGAGTGAAGACATAATAGACCTTCTTGCGCACAATATAGAGGATGCAGGTGAAGTCTCTCTTCAAATCTCATCCTCTAATCATCAGCAGATGGCTGGTATGGATCAGATAGTTCCGGCTATGGAGAACATAAAGACAGCTACCGAACAGAATGTAAAAGGGTTGCACCTTACTCAGAATGCAACACAGAGCATACATAGCATTGGTCTCTCAATCAAAGAGATTCTGAATAAATATAAATTGTAGGCACTATGTTTGACAACTCCGAAGAGGCCTTCTATAAAGAGCTGCTTAACGACTTCAGGAACGAAGCATCTGAACACTATGAGACCATAGTGAAGGGGCTACTCGACCTTGAGTCGAAAGAGGAAGACTATGTCAGACAACAGGTAATAGAGACCATTTACAGAAGTACTCATAGTTTGAAAGGGGCTGCAAGGGCGGTTAATCTCCCTGATATAGAGCGTCTCTGTTTCTCTCTTGAGACCATGTTCGGCCACCTTAAAAGGGGCGAGATATCATTGACCCCTCAACTGCTGGACACACTTCACAAATCTGCAAATATGCTGGATTCTCTCATTAAAAGGTTGATTGAAGGTAGAGAGTCCAATGAGAATAACAATCTTAACCAGACTATCAAAAATCTTGAATACATCATCAAGATATCCCTCGAGGCATCCAAAAAGAGGTGGGCTAAGGCAAAGGAGAGCATACCGGAAGAGTTGAATACAAAGTCTGGAGAGATATCGGAGATTGAGGATAGAGAGAAGAATTCCGATAAAATATCTCCTCAATCTGTAAAACCCGATGAGGAGCTTACTTCTACAAGAAAAATTCAAGAGGAGAGGGCAGACCAGAGCTCGGTTAGAATCTCAACAGAGCATTTAAACAGAATATTATCTGAGTCGGAAGATTTTATCACAATAAAAACTACTCTCGACTTCTACAGAAAAGGGCTGGAGGAGTTGTACATGAAGTATCGCGACGACTCCATATACAACATGCTTAAAGATCTTATCTCATTCCAGACGGTCTCTTCCAGAATGATAGACGCTCTTGTCTCCAATATCAAATACTCGTTGTTGTCTAATTTTGGAACACTGTTCAAACTTTTGCCAAAGATGGTGAGAGACATCTCCAAAGAGCGAGAAAAGGATATTTCAATTCTATTTTCGGGGGAGGAGACAGAGATAGACAGAAGGATTCTGGATGAGTTTAAAGATCCTCTGCTTCATATAATAAGGAACTGTATAGATCACGGTATTGAGAAACCTGAGATAAGGCAACAACTAGGCAAAAAACCAAAAGGTAACATTTTGGTAAAAGTAGAGAAGCTTATTGAGAGAAAGGTTAGAATCTCTATTACCGATGACGGTTCGGGTATAGATGAATCCAAAATATTAGAGAGTGCAATTAAGAATGGCGCAATTACCCCCGATGCCGGCTCTTCATTAACCAAAGGGGAGATACTCAGTTTGATTCTTAAATCGGGTATATCATCCAGGAAGTTTGTAACCGATATTTCGGGGAGGGGCCTGGGAATGACAATTGTTGCAGAAAAGGTCTCCAGATTAGGGGGCGAAATTACCATTGAGTCAACCGAGGGCAAAGGAACAACATTTACGGTTACTCTTCCGCAAACTATCTCTACATTTAGAGGTGTATTGGTTGAGTGTGAGGGCATGCACCTCATTATACCTTCGGGGTTTGTAGATAAGGCAATTCAAGTTCCAATCTCTTCAATACAATCTATTGGAGATAAAAATGTAATCAAGCTTTTAGATGGTGAGAGCGTAGGAGTAGTGAAGCTTTCTCAGGTCCTTGGAATTCCTGCAAAAGAGAGCTCCTCTTCTAAAGGAGACTCTATAAAACTTATGATTCTAAGTCATAATCCAACAAAACTCGCATTTGTTGTAAATGCAGTTTATGGAGAGCATGAGGGTATTGTAAAAGATCTTGGCCCTCAGCTTAAGTATGTTAGAAACATTGCCGGTGTTACTCTCATAGAGAACAGCAAATTGGTACCTGTTATAAATGTCACAGAGCTTATTCAAAGTGCTGTTGAAAGATCTGCATCTAAATCATCTAAAGGTGTAAATGAGACATCTAAAAAGGGTAAAGCAGACGGAGCCAAGCGGGTACTTGTTGTAGAAGACTCCATTACCATCAGATCTATGTTAAGAAGTTTTCTGGAGGGGGCGGGATTTATTGCAACAACCGCCATTGATGGTATAGACGGGCTCAATAAACTGGAGAACGATAAGTTTGACGTTGTAGTCTCAGATATAGAGATGCCGCGCATGAATGGTTTTGAACTTACCAAAAAGATAAGATCTAACTCCGCCTTATCAGACACCCCTGTTATTTTGGTTACAGCACTTGAGAGTGGAGATGATATGAAAAAAGGCATGGAGGCGGGTGCAGATGCGTATATAGTAAAAAGCAGCTTTGAGCAGAGCAATCTGCTTGAAACAATAAAAAGGTTTATTTAATCTCAATTGATGCAACAAACAGGAAATACAAACAGGCCGATAAGGGTTTTGCTGGTAGAGGACTCTCAGGTATATCTCAATCTTTTAAAGAGAATACTCTCAGAAGATCCTCTGTTTGATGTTGTTGCCGAAGCAAAAAATGGGGCAGAAGCTGTAAACTACACTATAAAATATAAGCCCGATATTATCAGCATGGATTTAATCATGCCCATTATGGACGGCTTAGAAGCTACTCGAGAGATAATGCAGAGATCGCCCGTACCTATAGTAATTGTTAGCAGTATTTATAACTCAAAAGATATTGAGATGGCTATCAGTGAACTTGATGCGGGAGCTGTTGCTGTATTGCCAAAACCATCGGGGCCTGCCGATCCGGGGTTTAAAGCCGATTCTGAAAAGTATAAAAAGACACTTAGAATAATGTCTCAGATTAAAGTTGTAAGAAGAACAAGGGCTCTTTCAAAAGGAGAGTTCAGTAATCTTTTAAACAAAGAGCGAGACAAAACATTAAATGACAACACTGAGAAGGGTCTTAAAAAGATTGGGATAGTTGCCATTGGGGCCTCTGCAGGGGGGCCTGAGGGTATAAGGTTAATATTGAGTAGACTTAAACCGGCTTTTCCTGTTCCTGTTGTGATTGTTCAACATATAGACCATCACTTTGTAGATGGTTTTGCCAACTGGCTGAATTCTTACTCTAAAAATCCCGTAGTTGTATTAGAAAACGGGATGAGAATGAGAGAGGGAACAGTGTATGTTGCGCCATCGGGAAGGCAGTTAAGGGTAACCAGAAATGGTGTGGCCTCACTGTCGGCAGAGGTAAAAAATAACGGACATGCCCCCTCTGTAGATGTATTGTTCAAAAGTATAGAACAGTTATACGGGGGCGGATGTATTGCAATCCTTCTATCGGGCATGGGCAAAGACGGAGCAGAGGGTATTAAGGCAATCAGTGATTCGGGCGGGATAGTTTTCCTGCAAGATGAGGAGAGCTGCCTGGTATATGGTATGCCGGGTGAAGCAGTAAAGCTTGGTGTTAATGCAAAAAAACTTAACCCCGAAGAGATAGCAGATGAGATTAATTTACTATTAAATATTTAATTCCGTATGATACAGGGAGTTGAAAATAACTACATACTTGCCGTTGAGGATTCTCTAGTTCAGGCAAAGAGACTTGAGTATTTTTTTAAGAAATACAATATAGACTATAAGATTTTCTCGTCTGGAGAAGATGCTCTCGCTTATATTAAAAATAAGAAGCCGGTTCTAATAATCAGCGACATAATAATGCCGGGAATAGATGGATATCTCTTTTGTCGTAAAATAAAGGAGAACCCCGACACCAAAACCATTCCGGTTATTCTATTGACCTCTCTTCAAGATCCAAACGATATTATTAGAGGGCTGCAGGCAGGTGCAGATAACTTTATAACCAAACCATACGACGAAAAGTACCTGTTGTCCAGAATAGATCACCTTCTCAACAACCGTAATGTCACTAAAGAGGAGATGGTAACATATGAAAATAGCCCTATAGATCTTAAATACCGTGGAGAGAGCTTTAAGATAACTTCGGGGAGAAGACAGATTTTAGATCTTTTAATATCTGTTTACGACACTGCTATTCAAAGAAATGAGGAGTTGATTGCAATCAAAACACAGTTAGAGGAGGCAAATAAAAATCTTATCCAGGCAAATGAAGACCTCGATGCCTTCTCCAGAACCGTTTCGCACGACCTAAAATCTCCTCTGGCGGTAATCATCGGCTTTACAAGCGCAATCCTTGACAACCCAGACACCACAGTATCTGAAGAGGAGAAGAGCTATGTTAAATTCATTCACGAATCTGCAGAAGAGATGACTCAGCTTATAAAGGATCTGCTTGCCTTCTCACAATCGGGGAGACTTGAAATAGAGGAGGAGGAGCTGGATTTAAGCGACATTGCAAATGATATATTAAGCGGTATACTTCTCAGATATCCCGGAACTTCGCCTATAGTCAATATTCAACAAGGTTTGAATACTAAGGCCGACAATAAGTTAATAAGGGTTGTACTAGATAATCTGTTGGGAAATGCGGTAAAATACAGCTCAAAAAAGGAGAATCCCCGAATTGAGCTTGGTAAAAAAGATTATTTTGGGAAGGACCTTTTTTATGTAAAAGATAACGGAGCCGGATTTGAGATGTCTAAGGCAGATAAGCTCTTTCAACCTTTTGTAAGGTTGCACTCCGGTCTTGAGTACAGTGGCACAGGCGTGGGCCTTTCAACTGTAAAGAGGATTATAGAGAAGCATGGTGGTGAGATTTGGGCAGAGTCGGAGCCGGGAAAGGGCTCTACATTCTACTTTACACTAAACTAACAATGCATCGATGGCTGCAAAATACAATATTGGGCTTGCACTATCGGGAGGTGGCGTAAAGGGTTTTGCCCATGCAGGTGCTCTGATGGCTCTTGAGGAGGAGGGGATAAAACCCGATATAATTTCGGGAACAAGCTCAGGTGCGGTTGTTGGAGCACTCTACTCAGCCGGGCACTCCCCGGTAGATATTTGTAATCTATTTAAAAATAAGGAGTTTAACGACTTTGTTGAATTTACCATTCCCAAGAGCGGCATCTTCTCTACTGCAGGTTTTTTAAAGTTTTTAAAAGATAACATCAAATATAAAAATCTGGAAGATCTGCCTATACCTCTCTTTGTTGTTGCTACCAATCTTGACATAGGAGAGAGTATGATTTTCAGGGAGGGTGAGCTTCATAAACGTGTTATGGCCTCGGCCTGTGTTCCGGTACTATTTAACCCTATAGATATTAATGGTGTGAAATATGTAGATGGTGGTATATTTAAGAACTTTCCCGTATCACCAATCAGAGAGATTTGCAATACCGTTATTGGAATAAACGCCAGCCCTCTGGTATCGGAAAAATACTCTAAAAACATCGTGGGAATTGCCGAGAGGAGCTATCACTTTATGTTCAGGGCAAATACAATAGAAGACAAAAGGATGTGCGATGTTTTGGTTGAGGTAGAGAGTGTAATGCAATACCGAACCTTTGATTTGAATAAAGTTGATGTTATATTTTGGCAGGGATACCAAAAGATGAAAGAAGAACTTAAAAAACATAGCTCCTTAACAACAATTCCCTGATTGGTTTGTTACTAATGTGTATAAAGATTAACAAATACCTAATAAATATGAACGGAGATACTATTATTTGCAATTGCAATGAAGTTTACAAAAATGAAATTCTCAAAGCTATTGAAGAGAAAGGGTGCAAAACAGTTGAGGATGTAGGAGAGGCAACCGGTGCAGGTACAATTTGCGGTGGGTGTATAGACGACATCCAAGAGATTTTAGATCAGGTTGCTAACTCTAAAACATAGTTATTGAGAGAAAAAATGAGGGTCTCAATTTTTGTTGAGACCCTTTTTTTTTATTTTTTACCTTTCAGGTGCTTTTCCAGGAATCTATCCTGCTCCCAAAGCAGATGAAGAATATTCTCTTTTGCCACGTAGCTGTGGCTCTCTTTTGGCAGTATAACCATTCTGGCAGGAGCACCAAGCCCTTTAAGTGCCTGATAATATCTCTCTGTTTGAAGAGTAAATGTGCCCGGGTTATTATCTGCCTCGCCATGAATCAATAAAATTGGGGTTTTCATCTTATGAGCATTCATAAAAGGTGACATACGGGTATACACCTCAGGTCCCTCCCAATAATTTCTCTGCTCATTCTGAAACCCGAATGGAGTGAGTGTTCTATTGTAAGCCCCACTCCTTGCAACTCCACATGCAAAAAGATTTGAGTGCGATAATAGGTTTGCCGTCATGAACGCTCCGTATGAGTGTCCCCCAACAGCTACTCTCTCTCTATCTATGTAACCCAATCTATCTACTGCATCTATTGCCGCCTCTGCATTGGCTATCAACTGTTCAATAAAGGTATCATTCGGCTCTGCCTTGCCCTCTCCCACTATAGGGAATGCCGCATCGTGCAGTACAACATAACCACGAGTAACCCAATAGATGAAAGAGCCATAAGAGGGTGCCGTAAACAGGTTAGGGTTGTGAGTTGACTGACTTGCCGATGATGCATCTTTAAACTCTCTAGGATAAGCCCACACCAATAGCGGTAACTTCTCCTTTTTGTTCGTATCGTAACCAACAGGAAGATAGAGCGTACCAGATAGTTCTATACCATCTTTTCTCATATATTTAATAACCTCTTTGTGAACATTTGCTATGCTCTCAAATGGGTTTTTAAAGAAAGTAATTTGAGTAAGGTGCTCCCCCTTTTTACGAATATCTCTAAAGAAGTAGTTAGGAAACTCATTTTTAGATTGTATCATCACCAATACTATCCCCTTCTTAATATCTTCAATAGATAAGATATCTTCCTTTTTATCTGTATATAGAGATGTGTAGACTCTCCTCTTTTTGCCTGTCTTTAGATTTAATTCATCTATGAAAGGGAATTGACCATCTTTTGTAAATCCTTCGCCAATCAGAAAGACACTCTCCTTATCCAATGTTACTACAGATCTTCCGTATTGATTTCTTGTCATATGAAGCGCTCCGGGATCGGAGTATACATCCTGCATATTCCTGTCACTTAACACTATAGGTTTTACATTTGGGTTAGAAGGGTTAAAGAGATAACTCTTGGAGTTTCTTGTCTCCTGCCATCCGTCTGCAAAAAAAGCATAAGTGTCGTTGCACCAGAACACCCTTGCAAACCTCTGAGGAACTTTGCCCATAGAGATAGGTGATGAGTCAAAAGGGGCAACCCACTGAAACATCTCATCTCTAAAATCTACCTTAACAGATGGGTCTCCACCGTCAAGCGCCTCTACAAAAAACAGTGTAGCAGGCTTATCGGCTCTCCACTGCATGGCCCTTTTTCCGGGACGCGATGCAGAGTACCCTCTTGGCATAATCTCCATCAGCGGAACAGAGTTCACCTCTTTAACCATCTCTCCTTGTAAATTGTAAACTACGCTTCTTTGCGGAAACCTGTTCATTGGAACAATGTATGAGTATGGTCTCTCTACTGTAGATATCATTACATAGTTTCCATCTGGCGAGATGCTCTCCTCTGTGTACATTCCCGCCTTCATGAACTCTTTAGTAGCTCCGTCGAAATCTACAATCTTTAGTTCCGATTTAATAAGAATCTCAAAATTATCTTCGTCTCTTTTATTCTTAAGAAGATCTTGAAAAGTTCTGTTCTGCGACTCTCTCCCTTCACTCTCAGAGATTATGGGACCTTTAGGCAGCTCTCTCCTTTCATCTAACAGAGCTTTTCTGTTTGCAGGCAGCGTTTTAATAAGAAACGACCTACTATCCTTAAGCCAACTGTATGGCGATCCAAGGTTGGCATTCAAAACTGCACCAAATACTCTTTTGGCTTGAGCGGTTGCAACCTCTACTATCCAAAGCTCAACTCCCGTATCGGTGGTGTTGGTAAATGCCAAAAACCTCTCGTCGGGAGAGAATGAGATGTTTGCAATTTTTGGATTAGATGGAAGACCCATTACCTGTACCTCCTCTCTCTCACTCACTTTTCTAACCTTTAAATTGTTCGAGTAAGCGGTTCCTGTTGCAATATTTGTAATTGGGTTAATTCTTAAGCCCGCTAGTCTCATCTCTTCTTGGTTTAGCTCCTCCAAAGAGCTGTATGTGTCGCGATACGTAAGATACATATACTCCTTGCGAGAGTCCATCCTTACAGTAGGTGCCCTTTCGTACTCTACCAAATCGAGAATCTCTTTTGGTGGTTTTTGAAAGCCGATATTCTCTTGCGAGATTAGCGTAGATGAGAATAGAGTGGTCAGAGCAAAGATTGCTATGACAAATTTTTGGATTTTTTTCATATAAGCATAAGTTTTAGTTTGTATTTATAATGGGATATAGATATAAAATGTGCTCCCTTTTCCGGCTTGAGATACAAAATCGATCTCGCCTCCCAGGAGTTTTACGTATGATTTGCAAATAAAAAGACCCAGCCCGGCACCTCTGGTATCGGAATTGATTTGATTGTCAATTCTGTAAAAGCTCTCCATAATCTTACTCCGATACTCATCTTCTATTCCTATGCCGTTATCTTTTATGTAAATGCACAACCTCTGACCAATACATGTACCAACCTCTACAGATCCCGATACAGTATATTTTACTGCATTAGACATAAGTCTTAGTATAATATCCTTCAGAAGATTGATATCGGTATTGATATAAAGGTTGTGTGAAAGGTTAAACAAACTGATTGAGAGAGTTACTTTGCCATTTTTTGGAAACAAATCCTTGATCTCTTCGGCAACTAATGTAAACATATTGTTTGCATTCACTCTGGAGAACCTGGGCTCAATCTGGTTGGTCTCTATCATTGAAGATATCACAATATCGTCTATTGTACGCATCAGATCGCTTCCGCTTCTTCTTATGATATCCAGATAGTAACCTTTAATATCCGGCAAAAGATCGTCTTCATTTACAATCTCTGTGAAGCCCAAAATAGCGTTTAATGGTGTTCTTATCTCATGTGACAGGTTCGAAAGAAAAGCCGATTTTAATCTGTACGCCTCCTCCTTCTTTCTCCTCTCATCTTCTAGCTCTCTGTTTTTAATAGTTAAATCATCAAAAGATTTAACCCGCTCCGTAATGTCGGCAATGTAACCGTCTAAATAAAGAAGCTCTCCGTTAACTTTGTCAAATACACCCCTGCCCTGTTCCAGCACCCAGCCGATAGATCCGTCTTTTTTAATGATTTTATACTCCTCTCTCAAGACGCTTTTGTTACCCAGAATCTCAATCCATTTTTGGTGAAGATACTCTCTGTGATCGGGGTGAATTATCGAATCAAAAGATATCGAGCTGTTTTTTATAACCTCTTCTGCCGAGTACCCTGTTACATCAATAATCTGCCTGCTGACATAAATCATTGTCCACTCCAAGTCGTTTAGGCATCTGTAAACAAAACCCGGAAGATTGTCTATCATCCTCTCCAGTGTCTCTGTTATCTCTTCCCTTCCAAATCCCTCTTCCATTAACTTCTCTTCCATTTAGAGTTGCTCTGTTGAATTATTATACCTCTTTCACAAAGTTAGAAATAGATTTTATTTCTAAGGTATGTTAAACTCTATTTATCCCAGAAAATAGAGGCATTTAATGAGTTTTTTAGAATATACAAAAATGGGAATCTATCTACACTTTCATTATTAAGCGACATCTGGATAAGAGGGAGCTTACCCTCTCCATTAAGGTAAAACATCAATCTCTCTGCCGCTAGTATTGTCTTTCCCGTAGCAGTAACTCTCTTTTGATTTGTAATGGGGTTTACCGACTCTTGATAATGATCTTTACCTTTGAGAAGGTGGTGTTGAGATGGGAAGATTGATGCAGTGTGACCATCTTCTCCAACTCCAAGAATCATAAGGTCAAAAGAGGGAGCTCCCCCCTTTTGCTCCAGAAGAGACTCTACCTCTCTCGAATATCTGTAGCTTTCGCTAGATGGATTCTCCTCTCCTCTGATTCTGAAAATATTTGAGGGTGGAATTGCTAGTGGTTTCAATAGGAGGTTTGAGGCATTTCCATAATTACTCTCACTATCATCGGGCGGTACACACCTCTCATCAACCCAAAAAAGGCGAACTCTTCTCCAAATAGAAGGGTTGAAATATCTCTCCCTTAAAATCTCAAAGAGGTAAAGAGGGCTATTACCTCCAGATATGGCTAGGTTAAAATAGCCCTCTTTTCGTTCAATCATCTCCATCATCTCATTTACGAGCTCCGTTTTGCCCTTAATCATAACTCACAATAATTTTTAGTATTAGTAAGATTTTTGCACGGATTGGTCCATTTATGCCCTCCCTCTATAATCTCTTCGCTCTCCAAAGGGCCCCAACTACCTGCCGGATAGCCATAAAGTGGTGTGGAGGGGTTCTCCCTCCAGTACTCCAACACCGGATTGAAGTAGTTCCAACTAGACTCTACAGCGTCGCTTCTTGTAAATAGAGTAGCATCGCCCCACATTGCCTCTTCTATGAGTCTAACGTATGCGTCGTCTTGAACACTCTCTCCTATAGTACTATATGTCATCTCCATAGGAACCTGAACAACATCAAATCCACCTCCGGGTATTTTCATATCTACCTTAAGCACCATCCCTTCATTTGGTTGTATCCTTATAATCAACTGATTCTGTTCTGGGCACTCCTCTCTGCAGCTGAATAGTCTATGAGGAGTGTGTTTAAAATGTATTACTATCTCGGTAACCTTTGTAGGCATCTGCTTGCCTGTTCTTATATAAAATGGCACGCCCTCCCATCTCCAGTTAGAGATATTTACCTTCATTGCTATAAAGGTCTCTGTTGATGAATTATGCGCTACTCCATCCTCTAACCTGTATGGTTTGGCAATAACTCCACCTCTCTCTCCCTCTATGTACTGGCCTCTTATAACACTTTTTGGAACATCGGCTTTTTGAAGCGGTTTCAAAGAGTTGTAAACTTTAACCACTTCATCTCTGAACTCCTTCTGTGAAAAGTGGACAGGGGGCTCCATAGCTACAAGTGCCAGCAGTTGTATAAGGTGGTTTTGTACCATATCTCTAAGAGCTCCAACCCCATCATAAAAACCTCCACGCTTCTCAATTCCCATATTCTCTACTGCTGTAATCTCCACTCTATCTATGTAGTGTCTATTCCAAATAGGTTCAAAGATTGTGTTTGCAAACCTGAGAGCCAGTATGTTTTGAACTGTCTCTTTTCCCAAGTAGTGATCTATTCTGTATATCTGATCCTCTACAAAAACTTGGTTAAGTAGGTTATTCATCTCTCTACCACTGTTAAGATCATACCCAAAGGGTTTCTCTACAATGATTCTACTCTTTTTGTCTACTAGATTGGTTTTATGCAGATTTGCCGTTATTATAGGATATAGTGAAGGTGGTGTAGCAAGATAGAAGAGTACCTTAGTAATCCCTCTCTCTTTAAACTCCTTTGCCAGCTTTTCATACTCCTGCGGGATATAAGGGTCTAGCTGTAAATAGTCTACTCTAGAGTAGAAGCCGCTCTGTTTATACTCCCCCTTCCGGTCTATCTTCTCCAGATAGTCTGCTTTGCTAAATAGGGTTCGGCCTGTAGATATAACCTCAAAATTTAGTGAACCACCCCTTTTCTTAAATAGATTATTGAGAGAGGGCATCAATTTTCTGGAGGCAAGATCTCCTGAACCCCCGAATATTACTATCGCGTGTTTTTCCATGAAATTTTACTCTATACATTATAGGTTCCCGAACTTGTCTCTCCGCCCTCACCTGTCCAGTTTTCGTGAAAAAACTCACCTTTTGGCTTGTCGGTTCGCTCAAACATATGTGCTCCAAAATAGTCTCTCTGTGCCTGTAAAAGATTATGAGGCAAGCTTTTGGTGGTGATTGAGTAAAAATAGTTGAGAGCAGAGCTGAATGCCGGTAAAGGATATCCCCCAACAGCCGCCTTGGCTGTTAGTGAGCTCCAGGCAGGTAAAGCCCTATATATCTCATCTTTAAAATAGTTGTCAAGTAAAAGATTGCTTAAATCTTTACTCTTTTGATAGGCATCAGAGATTCTGTTTAAAAAAACCGATCTTATAATACAGCCATTGCGCCATATTCGAGCAATTGATGAGAGATTTAAATTCCAACTATATGCATCCGATGCATCTTTTAGAAGACTAAACCCTTGAGCATATGATACCAATTTTGAAGCGTAGAGAGAATCGTGTATCTCTTGTGGCTCAGGTGTTGCAAACTTGCCGTGAGATCTCTTATATATCTCAGATGCCTCTTCCCTTAAGTTCTTTTTATGGCTGATAGACCTTTCAAATACTGCAGCAGAGATTAGATTAAGAGGCACTCCGTGCTCCATGGCATTCACAACCGTTAGTTTTCCCGTACCTTTTTGACCTGCTGTATCGGCAATTTTATCTATGAGGTAACTGCCGTCGGGCTCTTTGTAGTTAAGTATTTTTGATGTAATCTCTATTAGATAGCTACTTAGCTTTCCACTATTCCAAGTTTTGAAAATATCACTCATAGATCCATTGTCCATCCCCGACATCTCCTTCATTACCATATAGGCCTCTGATATTAATTGCATATCTCCGTACTCTATACCGTTATGAACCATCTTTACAAAGTGCCCCGAACCTCCGGGGCCTATCCACTCGCAGCAGGGAGATCCATCATCTGCCTTAGCTGAAATAGATTCAAAAATTGATTTTACATGTGGCCATGCAGCTGCCGACCCCCCGGGCATAATAGAGGGCCCTTTGAGTGCCCCCTCTTCACCCCCCGAAACTCCTGCTCCAATATAGTGAATTCCTATGCTCTCCAACCTCTCACATCTTTCGGTTGTGTGGTTATGATCGGAGTTACCGCCATCAATTATTATATCTCCGCTCGAGAGAAGAGGAGTGAGTTGCTCTATCATATCGTCTACTGCTCTTCCGGCCCTTACCATTAACATAATTTTTCTTGGCAATTGAAGAGAGTTAACCAGATCTTGCAGGTTTTCGAATCCTATTATTTTTTTTCCACTTGCTCTTCCCTCTGTAAATTTGGTTGTTACAGAGGGAGTCCTGTTATAAACAGAGACCCTAAAACCCTTGCTCTCCATATTAAGCACCAGATTTTCTCCCATCACGGCAAGTCCTACCACGGCAATATGAGATAATTCGTTTTTATTCATATAGTAATCTATCTTATTGTTATCTTAGGTAATTCAATTAAGAATCTTTGAAATGTTAAGTTAATAAACAATTCAAACTCAAACAAGTTTTATAATTTTGTACAATACCATCTTAATAGGTTTACTGTAGGTATGATTAAAAATGTTCTCTATATATTTTTTACCCTTAACTTGGCTCTTCTCTCTCTCAGTTCGTGCAGAGAGAGAGTGGTAGAGAGCGGCAAAACTGAACATGTGGTTAAGCTGTCTACCCCTCTTGTACCTTCTGTGCTCTCCGATGAAAAATCCCGAATGGAGTATCTGGTTAAACACTATTGGGACTCTATAAGCTTCCAAGACTCCTCCTACCTCGAGAGAGAAGAAGACCTTGAGAGATTTTTTGTTCAGTATCTGTCCCTATTAAATAGAGTAAGTACAGATATTTCCCACTCCTCTTTTTTAGAGTTTTGCAGAGACGCTATGGGTGCCCACAGCCAATTTAGAGACAAGGTACTTGAGTTAACCGATAAGATGTTGTACCACCCAAACTCACCGTTAAGAGATGAGGAGTTATATATAATACTGCTAGAAACTGCTATTCAATCGAACAGCATTCCCGAGTATGTTAAAGAAAAATTTTTTGCACAACTCTCCCTTGCTCAAAAAAACCGACCTGGTGAAAGGGCAGAGAACTTTAGTTATATCACTACCAAAGGTGATAGCGGCACACTTTTCACTATTGACGCTCCCTATACCGTTTTAATGTTTTACGAACCGGAGTGTCACTCCTGCGAAGCAGCTGTTGAGTATCTTAACAGAGAGCTTGGTAAATTTGATCTAGAAAATAGAGTCCACTTTATTTCGGTATATACGGGCGACGATGTGAATTTGTGGTATAAAAGCTCCAAAAAATTTCCACACTACTGGAGTGTTGCAAAAGATATAGATATGCAAATTGCCTACGGTAAGCTTTACGATAGAAGAGCATCTCCATCTATCTATCTGCTGGACAAAAGAAAAACCGTAATTCTTAAAGATGCAATGCCCGACGTTACTGTACAGAGATTAGTTCATCTTCTTCGGGGTACCACACATAACCTTTAACATAAGCAACTCCGCTTCTTTTAATAAGTGAAATGTACTCTCTTACCTGATAGATGTGTGAGCTCTCTCTCTTTTTACCAAATTTAAAGTCTATAACAGTGGCCTCTGCCCCCATAAGAACTCTGTCGGGGCGACGCATCTCTCCACCCGGCTCTACTATCTCTAACTCTCTATATACTCTGTATATCCCGCTAAACCAACCCAGATCTCTCACTTTTGAAAACATTGTAAGGATGGTCTTCTCGGCCTCATCTCTCATATCGGGTTTTAAAAGCCCCTCCGATGCAACAATATCCAATGCTCTGTTCAGATCGCTCTCAACCTCTATAAACTCCATTATTCTATGCATGGTTAAACCTCTCCTTCTACTGCCGTATTCGCTATAGTAATCCTCTCCCCTGAGAGAGAGTTTTAGTCTTTCGGGAGAGATGTATGGAGAGTATATCGGAACACCCAAAACATCTTCGGCACTCTCTTCGTCTCTTACTTGGCCTAACAATCTCTCCTCTCCTGTCTGGTGTATGTTATCTTGCAAATCGGGAAGAAGCACCTCGTAAAGCACTTTTGATACAGATAGGGAGGTGGAACTTTTTGGAGGAAGTGGAGCATATATTGCCATTTGGCTCTCTGCTCTAGTCATAGATACATATGCAAGATTCATATTATCTATAAATGCTTTAATCCTCTCCTCTCTGTAATCTTTTTCGAATATTGTTCCAACAAGTGATTGAGAATACTTAACAGGAATAGAGCCGATAGAGTTATAGGGTTTGTCATGGGCTTTACACCAAAGAATGGGAACTGAATGGTTGGAGTGGTCTAGAGTTAGATCGAAGAATGGTAAAATAACAACAGGAATTCCAAGCCCCTTTGCCTTATGGATTGTCATAACATTAAGTGCATCCTGACCCGTGGGAGCAGGGACGCTCTTTTTATAACCGCTCTCATCCCACCACTTTAAAAAAGCTGCAGTGTGGGCACTCTCTCCTTTTGCCCACTCTATTACCAGATCTAAAAAGGAGTTTATAAAAAGAGATTCCGACTCGCTGAACACTCTGTTCATCCCTTTTAATATAAGCTCACACAATTCAAAAAGTGATGATGCGTCAAGAGAATCGGCATAAGATGTGTCGCTGTTCAAGAATGTAGCTATTGTATTATTTATGCCGTCGTTTGGATTAATTATAAACCTAAGAGAGGATATTACTCTTTTTATCACAGGAGAAGATGAGATTAACAGAGCTTCGTCTGATATCACCTTGTATCCTCTATTCAATAAATACTCAACCAACACTCTTCCCTCTAAATTTGTACGAACCAGAAGTGAGATATCTCTCTGAGAGTATCCATTTTCAAGGCGGCTCTCTATAAAACTGCAAGCTCTATCCATTGCCACCTCCTTCCAATTTTCGCCTCCTCTTTCGTTCTCTATAAACTCTACCCTTGTAAAACCTGTTTGAGGGCTTTTACTCTCGGGAAGAGTCTGTTCAACAGAGTCATAAACATTAAGATCTCCGGAGTTTAAGAACTCTCTGCATCTATTATCCAAAATAGGAAAGAACCGATTGTTGAACTCTACAATAGCAGACGAGGATCTCCAGTTAAAGGTCAGTTCACTCTCCTCTACCTGCTCTTTAGGTATTTGGGAGTAGATTCCGTTGTTGAGAAGTGACCAGTCCGATCCTCTCCATCTGTAAATACTCTGTTTTACATCACCTACAATAAGATTTCTCTCACCTCGCGCGATTGACTCCAGTATTAGCGGTTTAAAGTTTTGCCACTGAAGTGTAGAGGTATCTTGAAACTCATCCAGCATAAAGTTGTCTATACGTGTTCCGCACTTCTCATATATAAAGGGAGCATCGCTGCCATCTATTATTTTATTCAACAGATCTGTGGTTTCAGGGATAAGAACAACATTGTTTTTTTGCGTATACTCCCAAACAAACTTCTCAATATCTGTTAGAAGAGCTGCAATATGAATGTTTTCAGAGATCACCACTGCACTTTTATACCAAATTAACTCATTTTGGTATAGAGAAAATACTTCATGGATTAACTCCTCCAAGCCATCATTAAAACAGTTAATAAGTGAGTTGAACTGTGCTGGATTTTTCTTTTTCGTACTCTCTGCAGCCAGATTTTCATAACCTTCCAGAAATGGCAAAAATGAGTTGGGAAGTTTATCGGGAACAGATAGTGCTGCACTTCTAAAAAATCGCATTCCCGACTTTGAGCCCCCTGTAAAATCCTCGGGAGCCAAATTGTGTCTATCCATGCACTCAAGTGCATCTTTTGAGATCCGTTTCAGTCTCTCTTCAAACTCTTTTTTAACCCTCTGTGTATGAGAAATAATCTCTTTTAACCTCTCTTTGGTTAATGTGCTATCAACCCCCTCTTCTCTGTTTCTTTTATAAGACTCTTTAAAGATCTGACTTCCCATACTCAGGAGCTTGGATTTAAAGTTCCAGGCACCTCCCTCTTCAATAGTATCACTGCTATATGATATCAGCCAATTTAGAAGATCTTGGTTCTCTTTTCTATCTAATTGAGAGACCAGAGTGTCTATTGCTTCAGAGATAACCAGATCTTCGTCTAGTTCAACTTTATAAGCACTGTTTTTTCCAATCTCTCTGGCGAAGGCCCTCATTGTTTGTTGAAAAAACCTATCTATTGTGCTTATAGAGAAAGAGGAGTAGTCGTGTAGTATCTCGTTTAGTCTCTTTAAAGCTTCAGGATTGGTTTTACTCATTTGAAAAAGAGTCTCAACCACTCTGCGTTTCATCTCCTCTGTGGCTTTATTGGTAAAAGTAACTGCCAGAATATGCCTGTGAGCCCTCTCCTTTTTAAAGAGCAGATCCATGTACTCCTTTGTAAGAGTGTGTGTCTTTCCAGACCCTGCAGATGCTTTTATTATTTTTAATCCAAACATAATGAGGAGATTAATAACAAATGGCGTTATAATGGCACCATTTACATTTCTCTATATTTTTAGCCGGCGTAAAGGAGACAGAGGGGTTGAAGATCTCTTCAAGCAGCTCGTTTAATCTTATCCTAAATTGCTCTGTCTGCTCTTCTGATATTGTCAAAGTTTGTGAGCTTCCCTTTGCCAGCTCTCTAATAAAGTAGGGTTCAATCTCTACAGACTCTCCGAATTTACATAGAGCTGCATATAGAAACATCTGAAAGGCAACGCTGTTTCTCCTTCTATTTGAGGGGTCGAACAACGAATCTATGTCGCTGAATTTTAGATCTCCTTTACCGGTTTTGTAGTCGATAATTCTATATATATTCCTTGTATCCACTCTGTCTACTATCCCCTTTATAGTTACAACCAAACCTTCCGAGATTCTCACATCCTCTTTCACTCTCTTTTCGGCCTCTATAAAGGTGAATGGGGCTACTTTTTGATCGTGCCTTAATGTAATCTCTACATACTTGGCAATCATTATCTTTACCAGCAAGGAGTAACCTGTAGGATGTGAGATGTTTTTATACTTTTTAAAACCACTGTCGATCAATGAGTCAATTTTCTCGTTGTCTCTAATAATCGTATTAATTATCTCAGATGTTATAGTCTCTCCCATATAGGGCTTATATAGACCCTCCATTACCAAGTGGAAAATCGATCCAAACTCATCTGCCTCAACACCCTCCGATACATCCTCTTGTACCTCTACACCTTTAACTGCTTTTAAATAAAATTGAAGTGGGCAATCTATGTAGGTGTTTAAAAGGGAAGCAGAAAGAGTTTTTTGCCCACCCTTTCCAAACATATTAATCAGCGATTCATAAATCTCTTGTGACTTTTCTACAACTATCTCTTTTCTTACTTCGGGTTCAACTTTAAAATTTACTATTCGCTCTTTTAAAGGCAGGTTGTATATATATCTCAGCTGCTTTATAAATCTACTCTCTTCTCCACTTTTCAGACCCTCTGTTCTGGTGTCATACAGAAGATAGACCCTCTCTGCTCCAAGAATCAATCTATAAAAATTGTAAGAGGAGACGGCATCTTCACTCTCCTTAACAGGTAGACCAAAACCTACTCTAAGGTTGTAAGGTATAAAGCTGGTTTGAATCTCTTTTGCAGGTAGCGAGCCCTCATTAACAGAGCAGATAATGACATTCTTAAAGTCTAAAGCTGTTGTCTCAAGCATACCCATTATCTGTAACCCCGAGAGTGGCTCTCCCTTGAACGGAATAGTCAACCCCTCGGTTATAATAGAAAGGAGTCTTCCAAAAGTATTCAGAGACATAGGAATAAGTACCTCTCTAATTTGATTAACAGCTTTTTGAACATGGTATATAAACTCCTTCTCAATCTTTCCTATATTAATAGATTGCGACAAAATCTCAAGGACTCGTTCTAATTTATCGCACAATTTTTCTGGTGCCCCTGCCCCATCCTCTATCTTCTCAAATAGAATTTTTAGAAAACTGTCTCCACTAAACATCTCTACCGGGGCATAAATAATGTTTTCATTAATTATTTTTTGGCGCAATGTTTCAGAATCGAAAGGTGCTATTTTTCTTACATACGTGTGGTTAAGAATAGGAATCACCCTTTTGTGATAAATCCCTCTTTTATCCCACTCCATCTCAGTTAAAAGCTTGATTAAAGATAGTAAAGGGGTTCCTGCAAGTGGATAACCCATGGTAATATTTACTCTCTCTATGCCCTGGGGTACAGAGCTTAATAGCGGCAGAAGAAGTTCCTCCCGGGGAAGAACAACAGCCGTTTCTATATCTCCCTCAATATCTTTAAGTATCTCCCCCACAACTCTTGCCTGCATTACAGATGAGGCAACGCCAATCACCTCTGTTTGAGGTAAACTCTCTCTTGTTAAGTTTAAATCAATTTTTGATGGAAATTGTTTTAAGTTCCTATCTATAAAGAGTGAAGCTCTGTTATTGGAGTCATTTAAAATTTCTCCCCGGTAGTCCCAATAGAAATCGGCTAATCCATCCTTTTTGATTCTGCTCATAATCTCTCTTTCACATTCATTTAGAGCATTAAACCCAACAAAGATCATCGATTTATACTGAGAGAGGAGATTATAGCTCACTTCGGTTTCGGCCACTTGCCTGTAGAGCATACCCTCGTATCCTGCCTCTTTTTTATTAAGTCTATCTTTAAATTTAGTATAAAGGGGCCAGAGGGTCTCCCATGCCAATCTGAACTTTCTCTTGCTTTCACTCTCTCCCTCGGGTAAAAAACCATCCCAAAAACTTTTAACAGCACTTAGCTGAACGGGCGATAAAAAGCTATAGTCGCTCTCTATCTCCTTAATCTCTTTAATATTGGCAAAGAGTTTAGATGCGTTAACCCTATACTTGTCTGTAGTATCGAAATCCGAAAGTATGATCTCTCCCCAATATAAGAAGTCGTCAAAAGACTCTCTACTGCCAGACACTTCACAGTAGGCTTGATAGATGTCAAAGAGTAGCTCAATTTTATCGGCCTCTCTCTTACCCGACATAGTAATTATAAGATCCTTAAATGTTGTGATTGAGGGGAGAAATAATACTTTATCGGCAATTTGGGAGAGATATTTTTTAAAAAAAAGGCCCGATCTTCTGTTAGGAAAAACAAAGCAGAGCTCCTTTATAGATACACCTTCGCGTCTATAAAACTCTTCTGCAACCTTACGGAGGAGTTCCATTATCTCATTCTCTCTCTTAATTTAGATGCCAGATCTTCGTATCCGGGCTTACCTAAAAGGGCAAACATATTTGTTTTGTATGCCTCAACTCCCGGTTGGTCGAAAGGATTTATCTCTAACATGTATGCACTTACACCACATGAGAATTCAAAGAAATAGAAGAGTGCGCCCACCGTATATGCATCTATCTGTGGTATGTTTATGGTTATGTTAGGCACCCCTCCATCTATATGAGCCAGCATAGTACCTGCTGCTGCCATCTTGTTACACTCCTCAATGTGTCTTCCGGAGAGGAATCCCAATCCGTCCAAATCATCTTCATCTTTAGTTATAGTTACAGATTTTAAAGAATTTTCTACAATCAGAGATGTTTCAAAAATGGTTCTCTCCCCCTCCTGTATATACTGACCCATTGAGTGTAAGTCTGTTGTAAAATTAACAGATGCCGGATATATGCCCTTCCCCTCTTTTCCTTCACTCTCGCCAAACAGCTGTTTCCACCACTCCGATAAATACTGAAATTTTGGATTATAGTTAACCAGTATCTCTGTTTTTTTGCCTTTTGAGTATAAGAGGTTTCTTGCAGCAGCATACATCACAGCAGGATTCTCTCTCTCTTTTCTCAATAACAGACTCCTCATATCCATAGCCCCCTCCAAGATAGAACGTACATCTATCCCGGCAAGCGCCATTGGAAGCAGCCCCACCGGTGTGAGCACGGAGTAGCGTCCACCTACATCGTCTGGAATAGTGAATGTATGGTATCCCTCCTTTAAAGATACTCTTTTTAAAGCACCTTTTGAAGCATCTGTCACAGATACAATCCTCTCCCCTGCTCCCTCTTTACCATATTTTCTCTCCATAAAACCCTTTAAAATTCTGAATGCTACAGCCGGCTCTGTGGTTGTTCCCGATTTTGAGATTACCACTATAGCCACCCTCTTCATTTCCAGCATCTCTAGTAGCTCACCCATATACTCTTCTGACAGATTATGGCCTGCAAATACTATGGAGGGAGATGTTTTTACTTCAGAAAAGAGAGAAAAAGGGTTTACCAACGCCTCAATTGCTGCCTTTGCACCAAGGTAAGACCCACCTATTCCAACCACCACAACAACATCTGTGTTCTCTCTCCACCTTTCAGCAATCTCAACTACCCTCTCTATGTCTGTAACCTCTTTATTAACAGGCAAGTCAATCCATCCCAAAAAATCATTTCCTCTGCCCTCTTTGCCTGTAAGTGTATCAAATGCGCATAGTGCTCTATGTACGAATGATTCTCTCTCCTCTGCTGTAACAAAAGGTTCAATACCATTTAATCTTATAGTTATATTTTCTGCTCTGCTCATACTATTGTAGGTTTTCTGTTAACTGTTTTATAACATATGCAGGATATTTCTGCTCATAAAGAATTTTGTACATTGCCTCTGCAATTGGCATATGTACACCGTATTTTTTGTTAATCTCATAAATGCATTTGGTTCCATAGTACCCTTCGGCCACCATATTCATCTCAACTTGTGCCGATTGTACCGAGTATCCTTTACCTATCATGCTGCCGAATGTTCTGTTTCGGCTGAATTGTGAATAGCATGTAACCAAGAGGTCTCCAAGGTATGCCGAAGTTGAAGTCTTTCTTTTTATATCGGGATGGGTTGCATGCAGGAAGTCTCTCATCTCATGAAATGCATTGGTTATAAGCACGGCCATAAAGTTGTCTCCATAAGAGAGAGCATGACAAACTCCTGCTGCAACTGCATATATATTCTTTAATACCGCAGCAAACTCAACACCGTATATGTCTGTACCGGGGACAGTCTTTATGTAATTGCAGGCAAAAACATCGCACATAGATCTGGCTACCTCTATATGCTTACTCGAAAGAGTGAGGTATGACAGTCTCTCCATAGCCACCTCCTCTGCGTGACAGGGGCCGCTCACTACACCAATTCTACTGAAGGGTATATCGTACTTCTGGTTGAAGTACTCTGCCACCGTGATGTTGTCTACAGGAATTATCCCTTTGATTGCACTTATGATAAACTTCTTTTTCATACTGGTAGAGATTCTCTCTGCCTCTGCCAGAAAGTATGCCGAAGGGACACAAAAAACCAAAACATCAGCCGAATCAATCACCTCGTTAATGTTTGAGCTAAAGTGAATCCTCTCCGGATTAAATTTTACTGCAGGAAGATAATAGGGATTGTGCTCAGATTTTTTCATCTGATCTATCATCTCTTCATCTCTTACATACCATGAGATCTTCTCCTGATTATTTAACAGGAGTTTGGAGAGTGCCGTTGCCCAGCTGCCGCTGCCAATCATTGCATATCGCAGATTCTCTCCTTCAAAATAGTTATCCATAGTAAACAGGATTATGGTTTAGATTTACTCCGCAAATATACCCTTTTTGTAACATTATATAAATAAAACCCTTACTTTTGCCTCTATCTTCAAAAAGTGGATTGGAATGTATTTAGAGCACATTGCAGATAAAGCGTTGAGTGGTAAAGATCTTGAGTTGGGTGAGATAGTTGAGCTCTATACCTATTACCCTCCCAATAAACTTCTATCTTTAGCAAACGACATCAGGATTTCTATCATCCCCAAAAAAGAGGTTAGTTGGCAGATAGATAGAAATGTAAACTACACCAATGTATGTATTTCGGGATGTACTTTTTGTAACTTTCACTGCAGACTCTCTCAAAAAGATAGAGCGTTCACTACAACTCCCCGGGAGTACAAGGCAAAGATAGAGGAGATGGTAAGTATGGGTGGCGATCAGCTGTTGCTTCAAGGGGGTCTCCATCCTCACTACGATATCACTTTTTTTGAATCTTTGTTTGGCTTAATCAAGGGTATTATGCCAGAAATTAAACTTAATGCTCTGGGTCCACCGGAGATACATCATATTGCCAAAATAAGCAAAATCTCTGTAGAGGAGACTTTGAGCAGGTTGATAAAAGCAGGATTGACAACTTTACCCGGAGCCGGGGCAGAGATACTCAGTGATAGGGTTCGCAAAATAATCTCTCCGGGAAAACCGGGAACTAATGAGTGGCTAAGTGTTATGGAGTGTGCACACTCTCTTGGAATTGGTACTACTGCAACAATGGTATACGGGCATATAGAAACCGTTGAAGAGAGGGTTATACACCTGCTGTTATTAAGAGAGTTGCAAAAGAGAAAAGGCGATACAAATCCCGGTTTTAGGGCCTTTATATGCTGGCCTATGCAAACAAAAGGAACAAAACTTGCCCAACAATTCAATCTGAAAAATCCATCATCACTTGAACATCTCAAGATGATTGCTATTAGCAGAATAGCTCTTAACAACATACCTCATATTCAAGTCTCCTGGCTCACAATCGGTACTGAATTGGCTAAAATTGCCCTGCACTGCGGAGCCGATGATATGGGCTCGGTTATGATAGAGGAGAATGTGGTATCCTCTGCAGGGGCTTCATTCAGACTGACCCCCCAAGAGATGGAGAGAGTTATAAAAGATGCAGGGTTTGATCCGTGGTTGAGGAGTCAAGAGTACACTCGTCGCTCTCTGCAATAAAACCTTCGTCTATATCAAGAGTTGGAAGAGACGACGCCTCAACTGCCAGCTTATCACACCTTTCGTTCTCAGGATGCCCGCTATGACCCTTAATCCAGATGAATTTTACGTTGTGTCTTCTGTACACCTCCAAAAATCTTCTCCATAGGTCGGAGTTCTTTCTTTTTAAGAAACCTTTTTTCTCCCAATCAAAGAGCCATCCTTTTATAACTGAGTCGCAAACATATTTCGAATCAGACCAAACCGTTATATTGGAGTTGGGCTTTTTAACCGCCTCAAGCCCTTTAATCACGGCCAGAAGCTCCATTCTATTATTAGTTGTACAAACGAAACCTCCCGAAATCTCCTTATAGTGAACTCCCGATTTAAGAATCGCTCCATAACCTCCAGGGCCGGGATTTCCTCTTGCCGAGCCATCTGTGAACAGATCAATCATTTTCTCCTGTAGAGGTTGGCATCGTTACCTTAAGGGGGTTTGCCCTTAAAAGATCGTAGCTCTTTCTGTTTCTAAAAATATCACATGCATAGTATATTGAACTAAGCATCGAGTTGTGATCTGCTACAAATTTGCCGGCAATATCAAAAGCAGTTCCATGATCTGGAGAGCATCTAACAATAGGGAGAGAAGCCGTGAAGTTCACTCCACTTTCAAACGATAAAGCTTTGAATGGAATAAGTCCCTGGTCGTGATACATAGCCAAAACTGAGTCAAATCTCTTTCTGTAGTCCGAAGCAAAAAAGCCATCTGGAGAGAAAGGCCCAAAAACCAGCTCTCCTGCCTCAAACAACTCTTTTATTGCAGGTTTTATTATCTCCTCCTCCTCTTTGCCAAGAAGCCCATGGTCTCCACAATGAGGATTGAGTGAAAGTACCGCTATTTTAGGTCTGTCTACGGCAAAATCTCTTTTTAGAGATTCCGACATCATCTTAATCTTTGACTGAACCAGCTCTTTTGTAATTTTCCCGGAAACCTGTGATAGTGGAAGATGGTTTGTTACTAAGCCGATTTTTAAGAACTCCGAGACCATAAACATAAGTGACTCCTCCAATCCAAAGATATTTGTGAGATACTCTGTATGTCCGGGAAATGCAAATCCCTCCCGAGAAACACCCGACTTATCGAAGGGAGATGTTACGAGAACATCTATACTCCCCTCTTTTAGATCTTTTGCAGCGTTTTCAAGTGAAATAAGAGCTGCTTTTGCACCATCTTCACTCTCCCTTCCTGGCTCTGCCACGAACGACTCAGGGACACAATTTATAATATTAACTCTCTTTGGATGGGCCTCTTGGGCTCTGCTGATTGCGTTAACAGAGAGTGATTCTGCCTCCGGTATCCCTCTTTTGTAATATGCTAATAGTTTAGACGAACCGTAAATAACGGGTGTACAAATGTCAAGGATTGAAGGGTTGGCAAGGGCTTTAATAATGATCTCATAACCAATACCGTTAGTGTCTCCCTGAGTTATTCCTACTATAACTTTATTACTCATATACTATATTCTCGCTAAATTTTTGCAAGATACAAAATTTCGCCAAGATTCGTATATTTGCATTATGGCCTCAATCCTTGATAGTGAGATTAAATTTCTCCCGGGAGTTGGTCCCAAAAGAGCCGAGATACTTGATAAAGAGCTCAATATAAAAACATTCAGGGACCTTCTTCTCTTCTTTCCGTTCAGATATGTAGACAGATCAAAAATCTACTCAATATCTGAGCTGGAGCCATCAATGAGTTACATCCAGATAAGGGGTAGGGTTAAGCAGATGAGTGAAGTGGCAGCAAAAGGCCGCTCCAGACGTCTGGTAGTCACTTTTGCCGACACTACCGGCAACATAGAGCTAATCTTCTTTCAAGGTATAAAGCAGATAAAAGAGTGGCTTAAATTTGGCAAAGATTATATAGTTTTTGGGAAGCCAACTCTCTTTAACCACTCTTTGAATCTTGTGCATCCAGAAATTGAGTCGGCATCAGAGGAGGGTCCTGCATACATAGGGAGTATGATTGGTATATACCCCTCTACAGAGAGACTTAGAAATAATGGCTTGGGAAATAAGCAGATAGCCAAATTAATCTCTGCAGCACTTAAGCAGTGTTCTCCTTATTTAGGCGAACCCCTACCTCTATATATTATTGAAGATAAGCGATTAATCTCTTTTTCCGAAGCTGTCAAAAATATTCACTTTCCCAAAGACCTTAAAATTCTTGCTCTTGCCCAATACCGGTTTAAATTCGAGGAGCTGCTTTATCTTCAACTCTCACTTTTAAAGCAAAAATCTATTCGGGAGAGAGCCGTTAAAGGTATAATAATGAGTAAAGTGGGAAACTCATTTAACGATTGCTTCTCCTCCCTTCCCTTTGAGTTAACCAATGCACAGAAGAGAGTTATAAAGGAGATTAGGGCAGATATTATAAGTGGAAGGCAGATGAATAGATTGCTTCAGGGAGATGTAGGGAGTGGAAAAACAATGGTTGCAATATTCTCTGCCCTTATTGCAAATGACAACGGTTATCAGTCTTGTATAATGGCTCCTACAGAGGTATTGGCTATCCAACACTTTACAGGTGCCACAAAGTTATTAAAGGGCACCGGAGTAAAAATAGCACTTCTTACCGGCAGCTCAAAGATTAAAGAGAGAAGAGAGATACATGCCGGTCTGGAAGATGGAGAGATTAGCATAATATTCGGAACTCACGCGCTTATAGAGGAGAATGTAAGGTTTAAGAATCTGGGATTGGTGGTAATAGATGAACAGCACCGATTTGGTGTTGAGCAGAGAGCAAAATTAAGAAATAAGGGAGCATCTGCTCCCCATGTGTTGGTGATGACGGCAACCCCTATCCCTAGAACTTTGGCAATGACACTTTATGGCGACCTCGACATCTCTGTGATAGACGAACTACCTCCTGGACGTAAACCCATAAAAACAATCCATGCTACTGAATATCAAAGAGAAAGAATATACTCATTTATCAAAGAACAGATCAAAAGCGGGCGGCAGGTATTTATTGTTTACCCTCTTATAAAAGAGAGTGAGAAGCTCGATTATAAAAATCTCCAAGAGGGGTACCTTCACATAACAGAGGTATTTAAGGCTCCTGAGTATATTACGGCAGTAGTGCATGGTAAACAGAAGAGCGAAGACAAGAATTACGATATGAATCTGTTTACCTCCGGGAAAGCGAACATTCTGGTATCTACATCCGTTATAGAGGTTGGAGTTGATGTTCCTAATGCATCTGTAATGATGATTGAGAGCGCCGAAAGGTTTGGGCTTTCACAGCTTCACCAGTTAAGAGGAAGAGTGGGAAGGGGTGCCGATGAATCATGGTGTATACTTATGACAGGATTTAAATTGAGCAAGGAGTCGAGGCAACGAATTGAGCTTATGTGCTCTACTAATGATGGCTTTGAACTTGCAGAGGCAGACTTAAGGATGAGGGGGCCGGGTGATATGGAGGGTACACAACAGAGTGGATTACCGGTAGATTTGAGAATTTCCGATCTCTCCAAAGATTCACAGATACTTGAGGAGAGCAGAAGATATGCCTCTACTGTACTTGAGCAAGATCCTCTGCTGGAGTCATCAAAAAATAGAGAGCTAAAGGTTTCACTGTCACATCTAAAAAGAGAGCAGCAAGACTACTCTATGATTAGTTAGAATATTTTTATATTATTATGAAATACATTGGAGCACACGTTAGTGCATCGGGGGGAGTAGAAAATTCGCCAATTAATGCACACAATATTGGGGCAAATGCTTTTGCTCTATTTACAAAAAATCAAAGACAGTGGGTTGCCCCTGCTTTAACATCCAAGAGCATAACAGCATTTAGGAAAAACTGCGAACAATACGGCTTCACACCGGCACAAATTCTGCCTCACGACAGCTATTTAATCAACCTTGGACACCCCGAACCAGAGGGTTTGAACAAATCAAGAGAGGCATTTTTAGATGAGATGCAGAGATGTGAGCAGCTGGGTCTCGACCGACTCAATTTTCATCCTGGTAGCCATCTTAACAAAATAGATATGGAGAGTTGTCTTAAAACCATTGCAGAGTCTATAAACATAGCTCTGGACAAAACTAAAGGGGTCACAGCCGTTATTGAAAACACTGCGGGCCAGGGCAGCAACTTGGGGCACACCTTTGAGCAGATAGCTTATATTATAGATTACATAGAAGATAAGAGTCGAGTTGGCGTATGTATAGATACATGTCACTCCTTTGCAGCAGGTTACGATCTCTCCAACAAAGAGGGATTTGAAAAAGCATTCGAGCACTTCAATAGCGTGATTGGTTTTAAATATTTGAAAGGGATGCACCTAAATGATGCCAAAAAGGGACTCAATTCCAGAGTAGACAGACACGACTCTATTGGAAACGGAGAGCTTGGTATAGAAACATTCAAGCTTCTTATGAAAGATCCCAGATTTGATAACATACCCCTTATCCTTGAGACACCAAATGAGCAGATCTGGAGAGAGGAGATAGAGATGCTACGTGCATGGGAGAGGGGCTAAAACACTATACATTATGTTAATAAGAATACACTCTTTGATAATTTTTTTAATGATTTCCAACATGGCAATGTCGCAAAACAGAAGGGAGCTCTCTGCAGAGGAGAGAAGGGTAATTTTAGAAAAAGGGACTGAGGCACCATTCACCGGGAAGTACTACAAACATTCCGAGGCGGGTACCTATCACTGTAGAAACTGTAACGCTCCTCTTTACAGATCGTCGGATAAGTTTGACTCCCATTGCGGATGGCCTAGTTTCGACGATGAGATTAAGGGTGCAGTGACCAGAGTGCGTGACAGAGATGGAGTAAGAGTTGAGATAATCTGCTCAAAATGTGACGGACACCTCGGCCATGTGTTTACTGGGGAGATGTTTACAAAGAAGAATATAAGACACTGCGTAAACTCGGTGTCGTTAGACTTTGTACCTGAAAAGAGGGAGAGAGCAATATTTGCAGGCGGATGCTTTTGGGGTGTGGAACATCTACTTAAGCAGAAATTTGGAGTAATCTCTGCAATCAGCGGTTACACGGGTGGTAAAAAGAGTAACCCCACCTATAAAGATGTCACAACAGGAGATACAGGACACGCCGAAGCCGTAGAGGTAATCTTCGACTCCAACCAAATCTCATATACCGATCTTACCAAGTTTTTTATGGAGATTCACGACCCCACACAAGTAGATCGCCAGGGGCCAGATATTGGTAATCAATATAGATCAGAAATCTTCTACACAACAGATGAACAGAAAAAAGCGGCAGAAGAGGTAATAAAAATCTTAAGAGAGAGAGGGTACAATGTTGCTACAAAAATTACGGCCGCAAAAACTTTCTATAAGGCAGAGGAGTACCATCAGAGCTACTACTTAAAAAAGGGTGGACAACCATATTGTCACTCTTATGTAAAGAGATTTTAAATGAACGATCTAACTCAGGGTAAAGAGGGAAGACAGATACTCCTCTTTGCGGTTCCTATGCTAATAGGGAATGTGTTTCAACAGTTGTACAATATTGTAGATAGTGTAGTAGTTGGTAAATATGTGGGCTCTGTTGCTCTTGCGGCTGTAGGTGCAAGCTTTCCAATCTTATTTACTCTCTCTGCACTCATAGGAGGGATTACCATTGGGGGATCGGTACTTATCTCACAGTATTTTGGAGCCAAAAACTTCCAAAAAGTTAAAGTCACCTCCGACACTCTTCAAATATTTCTACTAATAAGTTCAATTGCACTCTCCTTACTTTTCTTTATCTTGAGTGAACACCTTTTTAGACTTCTGGGAATACCCCCCGAAGTTATCCCCGATGCTGTGAGATACTTCGACATTGTAATACTTACCACCACAGTTCCCACATTCTCTCTCTTTGGTATGTCGGCAATTTTAAGAGGCGTAGGGAACTCCAAGACTCCTATCTATTTTGTAGTTCTTTCAATTATAATTAATATTATTCTAGACCTCATATTTGTACTTGTATTTCGGTGGGGAGTTGAGGGGGTAGCATGGGCTACTGCAATTGCAACTTTAGTGTCATGGATAGGGCTTTGGTACCATCTTAACAGATGTGAAGATTGTATTATAAGGTTCAATCTCAACTATAAAAAGTGGGAGTTCGACAAAGAGAGTTTCAGACTCTCCCTCAAGATAGGCCTGCCATCGGGCATACAACAAACTTTGGTTGGATTGGGAGCCATGGCCCTACTTAGTATTGTCTCACCTTTTGGCGTTGCCGTTCTTGCAGCATACACCGCAGCAGGTAGGGTAGATATGTTTGTCTCAATGCCTGCAATGAACCTGGCAGCTGCTTTATCCTCTTTTGTTGGTCAAAATCTTGGTGCAGAGAGATTAGACCGGGTAAAAAACGGATTGAGATCTACCCTAATTTATTCCTGGATAATTTGCATTGCCCTCACCCTTGTGGTTGTACTATTTGGAGGAGAGATTATGAGACTATTCACCGAACAGAGCTCTCCGCACTTCGATGAAATTGTTAGAATAGGCAAGGAGTATCTGGTTATCGTAACCTCCTTCTACATTGTATTCTCAACTATGTTTGTAGTTAACGGAGTTACCCGAGGAGCAGGAGCAACAGTGATTCCAATGCTCACCACAACTCTGTCGCTCTGGGTAATAAGAGTTCCTCTGGCATATTTTCTTTCACTCCATTTTGGCCCTTCCGGAATATGGTGGTCAATCCCAATAGGTTGGAGCGCCGGTTGTATTGGAGCTGTTCTCTATTACAAATCGGGTCTTTGGATAAAACACCGAATCTCTACCAGGTAGATTTCAGCCCCACAGTCCTGTTGAATATCGGATTGTCCTCCTTGTACTTGGAGTCTTTAACAAAATAACCTATACGTTCATACTGAACTGCTATGTTTGAGTTATCCAGAAGTAATGCGCTCTCTGCATACCCTTTTACTGTTGTAAGAGAGTTGGGATTTAGGTAGTCTATATACTCCTTACCCTCTTCCAAATTATCCATCTCAGGATTGGTAAACAATCTGTCGAACAATCTAACCTCTACCTCTTTTGCATCGGAAGCAGATACCCAATGTATAGTTCCTTTAACAGACCTCCACTCTCCCGCTCCCGGTTTGCTTGAAGGATCGTAACTGCATCTTATCTCAGTAACCTTACCGTGGGAATCCTTAATAATCTCCTCACATTTTATTATGTAAGCATACTTAAGTCTTACCTCTCCACCCGGTTTCAATCTGAAGTATTTCTTAGGCGGATCTTCCATAAAATCCTCTCTCTCTATGAGCAGCTCTTTTGAAAAAACAACCTCTCTTCTTTCGCTGTTTGGATCTTCTGGGTTAAGCACCGGAGTGAAGATTTCTGTAACATTTTCGGGATAGTTTGTAATTACAAGCTTAATTGGGTCTAAAACCACCATATACCTGTTAGACCTTTTGTTTAGATCCTCTCTTACGCACCACTCTAATAGAGAAAGATCTATAATGTTATCTCTCTTTGCCACACCCACCTTGTCTGCAAATAGTCTTATACTCTCGGGAGTATAACCTCTTCTCCTTAAACCGCATATTGTAGGCATTCTGGGATCGTCCCATCCCGAGACAAATCCTCTTTTCACAAGTTCGAGTAATTTTCTTTTACTCATAACTGTATATGTTAGATTCAATCTGGCAAATTCATACTGTTTTGACGGGAATATCTCCAGTTTTTCTATAAACCAATCGTAAAGAGGTCTATGAACATCAAATTCCAATGTACAAATGGAGTGTGTTATCTTCTCAATTGAATCACACTGACCATGGGCATAGTCGTACATAGGATATATACACCAAGAATCTCCTGTTCTGTGGTGATGTGCATGTATTATTCTGTATAGAATCGGGTCACGCATTAACATATTGTTATGCGCCATATCTATTTTTGCCCTTAAAACCTTCTCTCCATCTTTAAATACCCCCTCTCTCATCTGTGCAAAAATCTTAAGGTTCTCCTCTACGCTTCTATCTCTGTATGGACTGTTTTTACCCGGTGTTGTAACTGTTCCTCTGTTTTGTCTAATCTCTTCTTGAGTTTGGTCGTCTACATAAGCCAAACCTTTTGTAATCAATAAACAAGCCCACTCATACAGCTGTTCAAAATAGTCCGAAGCGTAAAGCTCGTTAGCCCATTTGAATCCCAACCACTCAACATCCTCTTTTATTGAATCTACATACTCAACATCCTCTTTTGTTGGATTTGTATCATCGAATCTAAGATTTGTAGATCCACCGTACTTCGATGCCAAACCAAAGTTCAGACATATACTTTTAGCGTGACCTATATGAAGATAACCATTAGGTTCCGGCGGAAACCTGGTTAATACTGTTTTATGTAACCCCGAAGCCAAATCGGCCTCAATTATCTCCTCTAGAAAATTTTTATTAATCTCATCCATACCAAGAAATTATTTAGCGTGCAAATATACTAATTACTTATGCCATTTTTGTAACTTTGCCAAACAATAACTTACAATTAAACATATATCCCCCTGCAAATGATACAGTCAATGACGGGTTACGGTAAAGGAGAAGCCCTTTACAGAGATAACAAAATAGTAGCAGAGATTAGATCGGTTAATGGAAAAGGTGCCGATATCTCTATAAAATCTCAGATAGTACCAAGAGAGAAAGAGATAGAGCTTCGTAAACAGATAGCATCACGTCTCTTTAGAGGGAATATAGATCTTTTTGTCAGTATCGAGGCGGGAGAGGTTGTTGATGCTGCGCCTGCAAAGAGAATAAACCGCAATATATTTAATCACTACTACTCTCAAATTAGTGAAATAGCTTCTGAGAATGGAATAGAGTGCAACGATTCAAATTTAATCTCTACAATTTTAAAGCTTCCCGATGTTATAGAGAGTTTAAAGGAGAGTACACAACCCGAGGAGACAAGCGCCATATACGAAGCTATATCCACTGCGCTGTCGTCTGCTCTTAATGCAATAGAGGAGTTTAGAGCGGCAGAGGGGAAAAAGCTTAGAGAAGATATAACAGAGCGAGTTACAATGATTCTAAAGTATTTATCCTCTTCGGAAGAGTACGAAAGTCAAAGGAGTGAATTGGTTAAGGAGAAGCTTAAATCTAAAATAGAGGAGTTTGGCGAGGTGGCAGACAGGAACAGACTTGAACAGGAGATAATATACTACCTTGAAAGACTAGATATTACAGAGGAGAAGGTTAGGTTAAGACAGCATTGCAGCTACTTTTTAGAGACAATTGAGATAGAGGAGCACCCCGGCAAAAAGCTTGGATTTATTGCGCAAGAGATGGGAAGAGAGATAAACACGTTGGGTTCGAAAGCCAATGAGGCAAATATCCAGCGTTATGTGGTTCAAATGAAAGACGAGTTAGAGAAAATCAAAGAGCAACTGCTAAATATCCTCTAACTTTTATAGCCGCTAATACTCATGGAAGCTAACCAAATATTTTTGGTTAGCTTTTTTATTATATTAATTACTAGCTTTTTAGCAAATTCAATAACATAATATAACAAAATTTTAATAAATAGTTGCAACTTTTTCAAATATCACCTCGTCTATATTGCAGAAAAAAACCAAAAATCATTTCTCAATCATGAAAACAAAAATTTTTACCCTCGCCCTTGTCCTTTTTGCATTCACTATCAATACAGAAGCTAAAAATATAGCTAATGCACAATTGGAAAATCCAAAAATTACTGCTGCCACTCTGGTTCAGAGGTCACTAAAAAGTGTTCACAAAAACTACTCTAAAGAAGACAATCAAATGAACGCTTTTTATAAAGAGAGAGTCATCAAGAATAATGAAGCCCTTTCAATCAACGAAGCCATACTCGATATTAATAAGGCCTCATATCTGAGCCCTAAAAAAGATATGGTTGCTGTAAGAGATATAAGAGGAAATGCAAACAATGCCGAGTTTGACTCATTGATGATTAAACTACAGGGAGGCCCGGTAACGGCTCTTCAGCTAGATGTAATTAAATATCCGTTTCTTGGCAGTGAAATTCATAACCTAAGCGATTATTACGATTTTGACTACTCTACTCCACAGGAGCTAAATGGAAAAATGTTCTACGTTGTGAATTTTAACCAAAAATACTCAAATGGTGAGATGCTCTTTAGAGGTAAAATATTCATCGAGCCGGTATCTCTGGCTATTGCAAAAGTTGAATACTCTATGAATGTCGAGAGAAGAGGATATGCTTACGAGAAATTTATGAAGCGCAAACCTAAAGATTGCGATGTACACATGATATCTGCCAGCTACGTGGTAAATTACAAACAATACAACAATAAATGGTATTTCGATTACTCAACATCTGACATCTCTTTCTACCTGAGCAAAGACAGCAAATCGGTTCCTAACGTATACACAGTAAGCTCTCAGATGGCAGTAACAAATCTATTGGCAGACGGAATTCACATAGATAAAAAAGAGATGCTCAAATCTACAGACATACTATCTGATATGGTAAAAGATTTTAAAGTAGCGTCGGATTGGGACATATACAATCTTATTATGTTGCTTGCAATAAACTATTGATCTGATCCAACATCAAATAATTATAAGTAAAATTTTGGTTAGTTTTAGTATTTAAGTATCTAAGTTGGTAAGATCTAAGGGGGGTCAAAAGAGATTTTGACCCCCCTTTTTATTATTTATTCAAGAGTGTTTTTCTCCAGAACCTCACCTCGGCATCGGCTGAGTGAACTCCCTGGTATCCTCTGTATCCGTGGAGTGCTCCGGGATAGAGCATCAGCTCAAATTGTTTACCCGACCTCTGTAACGCGTCAATCAATTGTATAGTATTCTGCAAATGTACGTTATCATCTGCCATTCCATGTGTAAGATAGAGTAAGGAGCCGGTGTTGGGGCTATATTTATCTGTTTTGTAAATTACAGCACTCTCTTTATAACCCTCCTGGTTGTCATCTGGGTGGTCCATATATCTCTCGGTATAGTGGCTGTCGTAAAGGTGCCAGTGGTAAACACCCGCCCCTGCAATACCATATTTAAAGTGTTCTGCACCCTCTGTAAGTGCTAATGCAGTCATGGTTCCTCCGTAACTGAATCCTGTTATTCCTATCTTTTCAGGATTTACAAATGGCAGTGATTTCAGATATTTTGCCCACTGAATATAGTCTATCAATTCGTAGTGTCCAAGGTTTCTATGTATATAATTAATTCCCTCTTTGCCACAATGCCCCGATGCTCTGTTGTCTAGAGACACTTGAATTACACCCTCTTTTGCCCATAGTTGGTTATTCTGACTCGGGCTCCTCCAGCTATTCATCACGTTGGTCGAGTTTGGACCTCCGTAAATATTTATAAGAACAGGGTATATTTTGTTCTTATCAAAATTTTCGGGATATATGATTGTGCCGGGAAGTCTGAAACCTTCAGGTGTAGTTATGTATATAAGCTGTGGTAACGGGAGCTTCAATTTATCAAAATCGTCCGATCTGCTATCGGCCAAAACCCTCTCCGATCCCTGCTTTACCTCTCCTTTTCTGTCTATTGGATATAAAACAACCGACGGAGGTTCGCTTAAATTCGATCTCATAGAAACAACGTTTTTTCCATCGGGAGAGACCATGGCCATAGTGTGGTTAAAATCGCCCGAAGAGATTTTTGTCACCCTCTTTCCACTCTCCCACCAATTTACCCTGTAGATATCATTTTTCACAGAGGCATCTCTTCGTGCGGTAAAGTGGATATAAGACGACTCCTCATTCAAGTCTAGGATTCTAACACCCCAATTCATCCCGTCTGTAAGTCTCTCCAGTCTTTGTCCATTGTATGTCTGATAATATATATGCTCCCACAGTTCAAAGTCGCGCACAAAATAGAAGCCCTCTTTTCCGAATCTGATATCTCCAATCCAGTTTACCCATGTCTTTTGATACTCTCTGTAGACCTCGCTTTTAGATCCATCGTATGTGTTAACCGCATATAGAACAAAGTTGCTCTGATCTCTGTCCATCCATTGAACCAGGATTGAGGCGTTGCTTTTTGTCCAAAATGGTGTTCCAAAATACTGGTCATCTTTAGGGTTAAAATCTGCCCAAACAATGTCTCCACCTTCGGCAGCTACAAATCCCAGTTTTACCTCGGGATTTGGATCTCCGGCCTTGGGATACCTTGTTCTAACTATACTTCCATGTTTTCCGGTTGCATCATAGATAGGAAACATAGGAACACTTGAGTCGTCAAATCTATAGAAAGCAACTCTTTTGCTGTCGGGCGACCACCAAAATGCTCTGTACATTCCTCCCCTTCCAAAAATCTCTTCGTAGTATACCCAAGAAGCCCATCCGTTAAGGATAAGTTCCGACCCATCAAAAGTGTATCTAACCTCTTTTCCTGTCTCAATTTCGATTGAGTACAAATCGTTGTCTCTTGTAAATGCAACTCTTTTAAAGTCGGGAGAAAGAGTTGGGTTTTTCTCCTCTTCCGGGGTTGTAGTAAGTTTTATTTCTTCTCCTAAAGAGTTTGTGTAGTATATATCTCCGCTCTTTATACTCACCTTGGGAGCTGCTTTTGGGGCAGCAGGAGTATCAATTTTTGACATCTCTCCTTTTCTAACATTGTAAGAGTAGTACTCTCTCTTCACTCCCATTGTGTGCACTAAAGTTAGGTTATCTTTATCTTTCCAAGAGTGAGGCAATGGTATAGACTTAACAGGAGAGACCTGTGCTATAGATATTTGAGAGCATAGAATCTGTGATATAACTACTAAAAAAAGGGTAGTAACCCTTTTGGCGCAGCTCTTAATCTTTAAGACCGGTTTTAAATGCATAAGTTTAGAATATTTACTATTTAACAAAGAATCTTTGGTCAAAATTAACAAAATATACTTTATCTACAGCACGTGTAACTGCAGTATAGAGCCATTTTAGATCTTCTGCCACAATCTGATCTTTCCAAAATGGGTTATCGATAAAAACTACTCTCCACTGACCACCCTGGGACTTATGACAAGTTATTGCATTAGCATACTTAATTTGCAAAGCATTAAAATAGAGATCCTCTTTTACTGCCGATAATCTTTTTCGTTTCTGCTTTATATGGGAATAGTCCTCCAATACTCCGCTGAACAACAATTTGCTCTGCTCTGAGGAGAGGCTGGCAGATTCACTCTCCAATGTATTGAGAATAACTTTTGCATTTATCTCTAAATCGTTATAGTCTGTGAACTTTAAAGTTGCTTTTGCAAAGTCAAGTCCGTACCTCTGCTCGTAAGAGCCAATTTTAACAAGCTCGGCAACATCTCCATTTGCGATAAAACCTATCTCGGGAGAGTCTTCAATAAACTGATAGCAGTTTTTTACAACCATTATTTTATCTCCCCTGCCGATTCGCTCGTCTCTGTATAGGATTTTTGACCTTATACCTGCATTGTATCTGTTAGCCCTCTTGTTGGATCGGCAAAGCACAACACATTCGTCTACTCCGTATTTATCGTAACAACTCAAAATCTCCTCTATCAGGTCGCCACCTCCTATTTTAACTACATCATCAAAGCCGTCTGTAATAAATTGAGGATAATGGTCTTTCCCCTCCTCTATCAATCTCCTGACTGAGGTTGCATTAACAAGAATTCCTGACTCTTTTGCCTGTCTGACCACTGTTTTTAATTGCGCCTCCATAACCTCTCCAAATGAAGATAGATACTGCCTATCCATTGCTCTGGATATACTCTCTCCTACAGGGGGTAACTGAGCCGGATCTCCTATGATAATCAGCTTATTTCTAAGATTAGACCTTATATAGAGAATAAGATCTTCCAGAAGACGTCCCGAGCCAAATATACCGGCTTCGTTTGAATATACAGATATGAGAGATGCTTCATCTACAACAAAAACAGTGTCGTGGTTTTTATTCATATCCAGCACAAATGTGCTCATCCCATCTTTTATACTCTTCTGTCTGTATATCTGTTTATGTATTGTGTAGGCCCTTTTTCCCGTATAGTTGCTAAGCACTTTTGCAGCGCGTCCGGTTGGTGCAAGAAGAACCGAACTCATCTCAATTTCATCTAATAGTTTTACAATAGAGCAGACAGATGATGTCTTGCCGGTTCCTGCGTACCCGCTTATAACCAAGATATCACACTCGTTACTCTGTTTGTTAATAAAATCGGATAGAGTAGAAAACAGATCTCTCTGGCAATCTGTGGGCTCAAATCCAAGGTAGTGGATTAATCTGGAAGTTATATAGTTATTTAACGACATTATTTCAGAAATGCTTCTACCTCCACCGGTAAAGGACAAATATGAGTAGCAGCGAATAGATTTCAAGACGTCCCAAAAGCATCTCTGCAGATAATAAAATTAATGCAATGGGGGGAAAAGAGGAGTAATTAGATAAAGAGCCTACCGATCCGAACCCCGGACCTACATTACCCATAGATGCAACAGACGCGGTAAAGGAGTCAGTAATATTTATCCCGGCAAGAGTTAGCAACAGCGTAACCAAAAATGTAATCGCTATATAAAGTGCTATATATAGATTTACAGAGTATACGAGATCTTTATCAAGTATATGATTATTAATCTTAATCGGGACTACCGCATTTGGGTGTATTTGCTTTCTCAACTGTGCTCTTATAGATGCAAAGAAAATAAATACCCTGTCTGATTTCAGACCTCCGGTTGTTGACCCCGAGCAGGCACACTGGAATGAGAAGTATATCAAAATAAGCATAGAAAAGGGCGGCCACACAGAGCTGTCTGCTGTAGCAAAACCGGTTGTTGTTGCCATAGAAATTACTTGAAAAAAACCTATTCTGAATGCTTCCATACCATTCGACTCTGTTCCGGCTAGCCATATATTAAGCGACACGAAGATCCCCCCAATAACAATAGATATCAGATAAAACCTAACCACAGAGGAGTTGAAAATAGATGTAGATCGTTTTGCAAAAGTTGAGTAAAGTAACCCGAAATGCATCCCCGACAGCACCATGAATATCATGATTATCAACTCAATTTTAAAAGAGTCGAACGATTGAATAGATAAATTTTTTGTACTAAATCCACCTGTAGATACGGTACTGAACGAATGGTTTATTGCATCGTAAAGATTCATGCCGGCCAACATTAACAAAAGAGTTTGAATAATTGTAAGCCCTAAATAGACAGTAGATATGACTCTTATAGTTTGATGGGTCTTAAATCTAAAATTCTCTTTTGACAGTGTAGATATCTCCATTTTAGAGAGACGCATTCTGAATGTGCTTACCGATGGCAGAACAAGTAACATAAAAAGGACAACTCCCAAACCTCCAAGCCAGTGAGTGGATGATCGCCAAAAGAGAAGACCTTTTGGGACACTCTCTACATCTTTTAAAACTGTAGCTCCTGTGGTTGTATAGCCGGAGACACTTTCAAACCATGAGCCCACGATGGTAAATTCTCCCCCGTACAGAACATACGGGAGCATACCGAACAGACAAGAGAGAAGCCATGAAAAAACAACTATTGTAAACCCCTCTTTTATACTAATCTCATAAAATTTCTTTACAAAAATAAGTGGAAATAAACCGGCAACAGATGTAATAAAAGCACTTAACAGCAAAGGGGAGAATGAAGCATCAAAATTATATATGGCAGATACAATTGCCGAGATATACATAAAAAGTGCATTCAGCAAAAGTGCTATTCCTATATTTCTTGAAACTACTTTAAGATTCATTATACACTCTTAAGCTTTTTATTCTCCTCAATTATACTTTTTACATCGCTGTTAATCTCCTGTATCTCGTCGTCGTTGTCGAACTGTACGTTGTAGCTTTTTCTAAACTCTCTATAGTTTTTTATCCCTTTAGATATTAACAGAAGTGGAGAGATAAAATATAGGTTTATAAAGTAATTAAATAGCAATACCAGAATTATACCGGCACTCACAGCAATAATACCCGGCATTATACTTCTGTAGTATCCCTCTTGAAGCTCATTTGTATTATCTGCAAGAGCTTGTTGTGTAAGAGCACCGAGCTCTTTTTTGTACTTTCTGAGATTGTTATATACCGGCTTCAGCTTTGTATCATACCACTCTTTTCTTGCTTCGGCCGTCATATTCATAACCTCACGGGTCTCTCCTATTACAGCTAAATAGTGCTCATATGTAGCTGTAAGAGAGTCTGCCACAGAGATCTCAATATCGGATGTAAAGTTGTTTTTAATGCTGGAAATATAGTTATCAAACCTATTATCGTAAATTATCTCGTCTGCAATTAGTGCCGAGTCGGTAATAACTCTGCTCAGAAGTATAAAATTATACTCATCGGTAAGCTCCATAAGCTTTCTGGAGGTATTTATACTGTTAATATTGGCCTTCATTAAATCTGTCACTGAATTTCTCATTCTATTGAACTCGAAGACTGCAATGATACTTGACAGAAAAAGGATAGACCCAATAACTACAAAGCCGAGGGAGATTTTTTTTCTTATGCCCATAATATGACTTTAGAAGACAAATATAAATAAAATTCAAAAGGGGTGCCCCTGAGTTTTCCGGACACCCCCTTTTATTCTTAGTTGCTCTGTTATTTTACAGTATCCATATGGGCAATCATATCCAAAACCTTATTGGAGTAGCCCCACTCATTATCGTACCATGAGACAACTTTCACAAAGTTAGGATTTAACATAATTCCCGCCTCTGCATCAAAGATAGATGTACGAGGATCGGTTATGAAATCACTAGATACAACTGCATCTTCTGTGTAACCGAGTACACCTTTGAGCTCCCCTTGCGACGCACTCTTCATTGCAAGTTTAATCTCTTCATATGTTGCAGCTTTCTCCAATCTGCAGGTGAGGTCTACAACCGAAACATTTACGGTAGGAACTCTAAATGACATACCTGTAAGTTTCCCGTTCATCTCAGGAAGAACTTTTCCTACTGCCTTTGCAGCTCCCGTAGATGAAGGGATAATATTTGCAGCAGCAGCACGGCCACCTCTCCAATCTTTTGCAGATGGAGCATCTACGGTCTTTTGAGTATTGGTTGTAGCGTGAACTGTGGTCATAAGACCCTCTACTATGCCAAAGTTCTCATTTAAAACTTTTACTATAGGAGCCAAACAGTTTGTTGTACAAGATGCATTTGAGATAAATGCCTCCCCTGCATATTTTTTATGGTTAACCCCGTAAACAAACATTGGTGTATCGTCTTTAGACGGAGCAGACATTATCACCCTCTTTGCTCCCGCGTCTATATGAGACTGGCACTTTTCCTTTGTAAGGAACAGCCCTGTTGATTCAACTACATAATCGGCTCCAACCTCTCCCCACTTAAGATCGACCGGGTTCTTTTCGGCTGTAACCCTGATAGGGAATCCGTTTACAATCAGCTTTCCATCCTTAACATCTACCGAACCATTAAATCTACCATGTACTGTATCATATTTTAACATGTATGCCATATAATCAACGTCTATAAGATCGTTGATAGCTACTACCTGAATGTCATCTCTCTCTTGAGCGGCTCTAAAAACGAGGCGGCCAATACGGCCGAAACCATTGATACCAATTTTAATTTTACTCATACTGAATATATTTTAATTTGAATGCCTTAATGAACAATTGCACTTCTAAAAGACGGCGCAAAGTTAATAATTATTTTCATAAATTACGGCCAATTTTTGCTACCTTCGCAAATCATATTTATTCCATTTTTATTATGTCTAGAAGAAAAATCCTGATAACAAACGATGATGGTGTAAAATCAAGGGGTATTGGAGCATTAACAGAGATGATGCGTCAGTACGGCGAGATTGTGGTTGTGGCCCCTTTTGAAGCACAAAGCGGTATGTCGGCTGCTCTTACCATAGGCAAACCTCTCCGTTTAACAGAGCTTAAAACAGAAAAAGGACTTAAAGTTTATGCCTGTTCCGGTACACCTGCAGATTGCGTAAAGATGGCTATGAATCAGATATTTCATGAACAAGCACCAGATCTTTTAGTCTCCGGAATCAACCACGGATCCAACGCCTCGATTGCCTCTCTTTACTCCGGTACTTTGGGAGCAGCTGCAGAGGGAACCGTTTACGGAATTCCCTCCATCGGTTTCTCTCTCACATCTCATGACCCCGATGCCGACTTCTCTGCCGCCATCCACTACGGAAAAATTATTGTAGATAAATTTCTGGAGAATCCTGTTCTTCCCGATATATTTTTAAATGTAAACTTCCCTGCCGTAAAGATTGAAGATATCTCCGGCATAAAATTTTCGCATCAAGGTAAAGGCCAATGGATAAAGGAGTTTGAACAGAGAAAAGATCCATATGGTTTTAACTACTATTGGATGACAGGTGAATTCTACAATCAAGAGCCGGAAGACACATTTGCCGACCACAACCTATTGTCGAAAAACTATATAAGCATTGTACCTCATAAGATAGACACTACCGATTATAACGAAATTGAGCGACTGGAGAGACTTTGGAAGCTCTAAAAGGTCATTGTTATGAAATACTACATAATTGCCGGTGAAGCATCCGGAGACCTTCATGGATCTAACCTGATGAAGGGATTAAAAGAGGCCGACAAAAATGCCTCTTTCAGAGTATGGGGAGGCGACCTCATGGCTGCACAGGGCGGCGAGTTGGTACGTCACTACAAAGAGACAGCAGTAATGGGCTTTGTAGAGGTGATCTCATCGTTGGGTAAGATTAGAGATAACCTGCATCTCTGTAAAAAAGATATCTTAGAATACAATCCTCATATTGTGATACTTATTGACTATCCGGGATTTAATTTCAGGATAGCTCGCTTTGCAAAAAAAAATAATTTCAGAGTTTTCTACTACATCTCCCCAAAGGTTTGGGCATGGAACGAAGGGAGAGTAAAAAATCTTAAAAGAGATATCGACGCTCTCTTTATAATATTTCCTTTTGAAATCGATTACTTCAAAAACCACAATATAAGAGCAATATACAATGGAAACCCATTGTTGGACTCGGTAGCGCAACACAAATATGCTTCAGAAGATAGAGAGGAGTTTTGCACAAGGACGGGTGTGGGTAGTGAACCCTACATTGCGCTTCTTGCAGGAAGCAGAATGAGTGAGATAAATTATCTGATGCCCAGAATGGTAAAACTCTCAAAATTACTACCTAAAGAGAGGTTCATTCTAGCTGGAGCCCCCTCAATAGAGAGGTCTATATATGATAAGTGGATTGATGGAACCTCTATCAAACTTTTAACCGGAGAGACCTACTCCCTTTTAAAACATTGTAAATCTACGGTTTTAGCATCGGGAACCGCTAGTCTGGAGGCAGCTTTGTTAAATGCTCCTCAAGTTGTTTGCTACGGAGGAAATGAGATATCATATCAAATTGCTAAAAGATTGGTAAAGGTTAAGTATATTAGTCTTGTAAATCTTATTCTAGACCAACCTCTGGTAAAGGAGCTGATTCAGCACTCCTGTACTCCCGAAAATATGGCAAAAGAGCTGCTTGCTCTGCAAAACGAAAAACATAGAGCCAGGGTGTTACAAAAATATGATAAAATTAGGGAGATGCTAGGTGGAGAGGGTGCTTCCGTAAAGGTTGCAAAAGCAATGGTTGAAGAGTATACCTCATTAAGAGATGCCCAAAGATATTATAAAACTATAGATACCCCTCTTGGTGTTCTCAAACTGGTTTCTAATAATGATTTTTTGCTGGAGATAAGGTCTTTAAAAGAGAATGAAAGTAGTGATGATTCTAATGAGATCCCCCAAATTATTATAGATGCAGAGAGAGAGTTGAAAGAGTATTTTGAGAATAGAAGAGAGGAGTTTAGTATTCCTATTAAACCCATAGGTACCGATTTCCAGATTAAAATTTGGGATGAATTAAGAAGAATACCTTTTGGAAAGATCAAGAGTTATGGAGAGATTGCCAAAATAGTTGGAGATAAAGATGCCAGCAGAGCTGTTGGTAATGCATGCAAAATGAACCCGTTGCTAATAGTGATTCCTTGTCACAGAGTTTTAGGAGCTCAGAATAAACTAACCGGATTTAATATAGGAGTAGAGAAAAAAAGCTTCTTACTGGAGCATGAAAAGGCCTACCTTAAAGATGAGGCCAATCTTTTCTCCCAAAATAAAACAGAGGAAAATGAAAATTAAGGTGTATAAATATCAGGGTGCCGGTAATGATTTTGTAATAATAGACAATCGTAAGGGAGATATTGAACTCTCTTCTGATCAGATCAAGCTTTTGTGTGACAGAAGATTTGGCATTGGATCTGATGGCTTGATGTATTTGGGAGGCAGCAAAACCCACGATTTCTCTATGAAGTATTTCAACTCAGATGGAAAAGAGGGCTCTATGTGCGGAAACGGGGGAAGATGCCTGATTGCCTTTGCAGCACATATGGGCATTAAAAAATTTAGATTTAATGCATCCGATGGTGAACATATAGGGAAGGTAAAGAGATTGACCCCATTTGAATCGGAGGTTGAGATTGGGTTGATAGATGTTTCAGGGATAAAAGAGCACTCTCCAAAGAGCTTTTTTTTAAACACCGGATCTCCTCATTTGGTAATATTTGTAGACAACCTCAAAGATTACGACGTTAAAGGGCAGGGAAAACTTTGGAGACACCATCCGGTTTTTCACGGGGGTACAAACGTGAACTTTGTTCAAGGTAACTGGGGAAAGGAGTCTGCAGGCTGGAGTCACTCCCTGGATCCCGGAAGCGACCAAGAGATCTCTGTAAGAACTTATGAAAGGGGTGTTGAGGATGAGACCTTTGCTTGCGGAACAGGTGTAACAGCATCTGCAATAGCATACCACAGACTTCTCAATAAAAGCTATATTACCAGATTTGGAAGAGAAGATAACTACCCGGTAGATGTAAAAACAAAAGTAAAAGCTATTGGAGGTAATCTTGAAGTTGCATTCAGGTACATTGGAAATGAGAGATATACAAATATATCCCTATCCGGCCCGGCAACGTTTGTATTCTCGTGTGAAATAGAAATTTGAAACTTAACAGATGAAAAAAGCAGTATTTCCCGGATCGTTTGACCCATTTACCTTGGGTCATTTAGATGTTTTAAGATCGTCACTCAGGTTGTTCGATACAATAGTAATTGCTGTTGGATATAACATGCAAAAAAGCGGATTTTTCTCTGTTGAAGAGAGAATTGAAATAATTAAAATGTCTGTAAAAGGTATAATCGGTGTTGAAGTTTTAAGTTATTCAGGACTAACTGTAGATTTTTGTAAAACAGTAGGTGCAGAATTTATTGTAAGGGGGCTTAGAACAACTACCGACTTTGAACTGGAAAGAGTTATTGCACAGGCAAACAGTAAGATGTTTCCTGCAATAACAACTGTTTTTATACCATCGGGTGGTGAATACTCATTTATAACATCTACCGTTGTGAGGGATGTTCTGGTTAATGGAGGAGATATCACGCCATTTATGGCAGAAGGTGTAAATTTGAAAGATGTTAAAAAGGTTTAGATACTACTTTCTACTCTCTATTCTGGTTCTGTGGCAGAGCACTGCTCTATCGCAGAATAGAAACTCTAACACTTTATCTAATAGCAACCTAGGCAAACTACAGGAGTATATGGAGGAGTTTTTTAAAAACTCTTCACAACATTATGACTCTCTGATAGTTGCCTGCGATCACTTTATTGCCTTTGGCAATGATACATTGGTACAATCTAATATTGCCGGCTATCTGTTTAACCGCTTCAGTACGTCAAAAATAATGGGTCATGAAAATGTAGCGGTACATATTGCAAAGAACTACTTTCTAAACCAACGTCTTAAATGGCCGGGAGGAGAGTGTCTTACCCTTTTAAGATTTTATACCGAGTTTAATGAAAACTCATTAATTGGCATGAGGGCTCCCAATTTAATACTTTCAACCCTCTCAGGTACAGACGAAGATCTATACAATTCAAAAACCAGATATACTATTTTATGGTTTTTTAGCGACAACTGCAATGCGTGTGAAGAGTCGCTTAAAGAGTTGAAGATAATATCGGAGAGATACAGCTATCTCAATCTGTCAATCTTTGCTGTCTATACCGGCAGCTCACCTAAGGCTCTCCAACAGTATATCCAATCTAATTTTGGAGATTTTCCGGATAGGGAATCAAGCCATCTATACGGTGTTGAATGGAAGTTTGTTTACGACCCCAATGGTACCTCACACTATCATAGATTATATAATGTAATAGCAACTCCTAGATTATATCTTTTAGATTATAACAAAACTATTATAGGTAGAAATTTAAACTCAGAATCTTTGGATGAGTTATTAAAGTCCGGTAGAGAGGAGCTGTCTAGATTGAACTCAACGGCAGAAGAGTTTGTTCGTGGATATGTCTCACTCTTCGATCTTAGTGACACTACTCAATTTTCTGATGCCTTCGCACCACTTTTTAAAAGACTCTCCTCTCAAAACAGAGAGATGTACAATATAGTATTCTACCATCTCTTGGAGTATATTAAAAGAGGATATGAACCATATCATAAAAGGGCTGCTCTATATATTGCGCAAAACTTTATTCTTCCCTATAAGGAGCTATGGTTCGATTCGTCATATATTACAAACGTAGAGAGATTTGTTCTTAAAACACTATCTAATTCAGAGGGGGCTAATTTTCCCTTAACGGAGTTTTATGACTCCCGAAGTAGAAAGAGAGATCTCAATTTTTCTAAAAACCGGTATACTTTTCTATATTTCTACTCACCTGGCTGCTCTGTTTGCAAACCATTCACTGAGGAGATAAGACGAATACACCGCCTCTTAAAAAGGAGGGGTGTAAAAGTTGTTTCAGTATATACCGGAGAGGACCCCGATGAGTTCAAAAATTATGAAAAGCAGGAGAGATTCCCTTGGGTAAATCTTTACGCGGGATTGGGCAGGCAGTATGAGTTATTTGATACTTACGAGCTCGATTATGTACCTCAAACCTATCTTATAGACAGAGAGGGAAGAGTGGTGAAAAAAGGAATAAATACAATAAAACTTACAGAGTTTCTAAAATGATAACAGGTAAATATCTCGAATTCTACAATCAGATTATAAAGGTGATCCCAAAAGAGAGGTTGCTTCACGACTCATTAACTACACTGGCCTTTGGGACCGATGCCTCTTTTTACAGACTAATCCCTAAACTTGTAGTAAAGGTTTACACAGAAGAGGAGCTTATCCGAGTTGTGTCTATGGCGTATCAAATGTCAATTCCACTCACATTCAGAGCAGCCGGAACCTCTCTCTCCGGGCAGGCAATTACCGACTCTGTTCTTGTTATTGCCACTCATGGTTGGATAGGACACAAGGTACTAGAAAACGGTGAAAAAATAAGGTTACAACCCGGAATAAGAGGGGCTGCCGCCAACAAGCTGTTAGAGAGATACGGAAAGAAGATAGGGCCCGATCCCGCCTCTATAGATAGCGCTATGATAGGAGGCATTGCAGCCAATAATGCCAGCGGAATGTGTTGCGGCACAAGTGAGAACTCATACAAGACCATAGCAGATATAAGAGTGGTATTATCAGACGGTACAGTATTGGATACCTCATCTAAAGCAAGCACAGATCAATTCAGAAGAGAGAGAGCAGAGGTATTAAAATCTCTTGAGGATCTATCTGCTCAAGTAAGAGGCAATCGTGAGCTCTACGAAAGAATAAAAAAGAAATTCAAGATAAAAAACACTACCGGTTACAGTCTTAATGCGCTAACCGATTTTGAAGATGGAATTGAGATCCTAAAACACCTTATGATAGGATCGGAAGGCACGCTTGGCTTTATATCTGAGATTACCTATAATACTGTTACCGAACACCCGCATAAAGCTCTATCTCTAATAATTTATCCAAATATTGCAGCAGCATGTGAAGCTGTTATTGTATTAAAGGGACAACCGGTAACTGCTGTAGAGATAATGGACAGAGCAGCGCTAAAATCTGTAGAGAGTGCAAAGGGGGTACCACCATATATAAAAGAGTTGGACAATCAATCCTGCGCAATCCTTGTTGAGACAAAAGGTGAAAGTGACCAAGCTCTTAATAGGTTTATCAAGGTAATATCTGATAGTATTTCTCATATTCCAACGAGCTTTCCACTAATTTTTACTAAAGATCCTAAACAACAGTCCTCTTTGTGGAAAGTGAGAAAAGAGATCTTCACTACAATAGCGGGGATGAGAAAGAGCGGAACTACTCCAATAATTGAGGATATATGCTTCCCGGTAGAAAAGCTTGCTGAGGGTACAAATGAGCTGATATCACTTTTTCAAAAACACAACTATAATGAGGCAGTAATATTTGGACACGCTCTTGAAGGTAATCTTCACTTTGTGTTTAATCAGGATTTTCAGTGCGAAAGTGAAGTTACAAGGTACAGTGCCTTTATGGAGGATGTAGTAAACATGGTGGTTGATAATTATGACGGATCGTTGAAGGCAGAGCACGGTACAGGCAGAAACATGGCACCTTTTGTAGAAAAAGAGTGGGGTTCCGAGGCTTTTGAGTTAATGAAGCAGATAAAAGCTATTTTCGACCCCAAAGAGATTCTAAATCCGGGAGTAATCATTAATTCCGATAATAAGATACACCTTAAAAATCTCAAACCAATACCATCTACAAGAGAGAGCGTAGATAGGTGCATGGAGTGTGGGTTCTGCGAAGGCACTTGTGTTTCTGAAGGATTTACGCTCTCTCCCAGACAGAGAATCGTGGCATTTAAAGAGATGGAGCGACTTACTCTATCAGGTGAGGAGCCACACAGGGCTGCCGAGATTAATCGGCTTTACAGATTCTGGAGTCTAGACACCTGTGCTACCGATGGTCTTTGTTATATTAAATGCCCGTTGGATATCGATACCGGAAAGCTGGTAAAAGAGTTGAGGCATGAGAGCCACTCAAGAAGATCGGAGAAGATTGCGCTTAAAGTTTCAAACCACATGTCTGCTATAACGGCCGGAATGAGAGGTGGCCTAAACACCTTCTACTACTTAAGATTATTAACCGGAAAAAGACTCTTTGGGGCAGTTGCTACCGGAGTCCACAAGCTAACCGGTGGTTTAGTTCCTCTTTGGAATGAGTTTTTCCCAAAAGGAGCCAAAAGGATTAAGATCAGTGATAAAACATGTTTAGCAGGTAAAGGAGACGAGAACTTGGTTGTATACTTCCCATCTTGCATAACACGAACTATGGGACAATCAAAAGGCAACGCCCATAAACCTAACCTCACAGATGTTACTAAGACTTTGCTGGAGAGGGCAGGTTTTACCGTTATCTATCCTCAAGATATCCACTCTTTATGTTGTGGTATGGCTTTCTCCAGCAAAGGATTTGTAGAGGCAGGACAGGCATCTTCTCACAAATTGGAAGCAGCTCTTTTCAAGGCATCTAACGGAGGCTCTATCCCAATTCTATGCGATATGAGTCCCTGTCTCTATACAATGAAGAGCAATTTTGGAGAGAGGCTAAAGCTGCATGAGCCGGCAGAATTTGTGCACAAATATTTAGTAAGTCGACTAAATATCAAAAAGCTAAAAAGAAAAGTATCTGTTTTTGCTGTATGCAGTGCAAAAAAGATGGAGGTAGATACAATATTATACGATTTGGCTAAAATGTGTGCAGATGAAGTAGTGGTGATAGATAGTAATTGTTGTGGATTTGCCGGAGATAGAGGATTTCTACTTCCAGAGCTTAACAAACATGGGTTAAGAGACTTAGCAAGGCAAAGCAAAGGTTGTTCTGAGGGTTATGCTACTAGTAGAACTTGTGAAATTGGGCTATCTAACCACAGTGGCATAGATTTCTCATCGGTTATTTACCTTGTAGAAGAGGCCAGCAGATAGAATTTAAATACCTTCAACCATACCGAATGTATAAAAACCTAAGAGAGTTTATAAATAAACTAGAAGAGAGTGGTGAGCTCATAAGAGTTAAGGAGTACGTCAATCCCAATCTCGAGATATCTGAGATAACCGACAGAGTGAGTAAGATGCCCGGAGGAGGCAAAGCGCTTCTTTTTGAAAATACAGGAACTAATTTTCCGGTAATTACAAATATGATGGGCTCCGAAAAAAGAATCCTCCTTGCGCTGGGGCTTAACTCGTTCGACGAGATAACCAGCCATTTCAACCGGCTTTTGGGTGAAATATTAAAAGAGAGAAACACCCTGTTGAATAAGCTGAAACTACTGCCCCAACTAAAAGAGGCATCAAACTGGATGCCACGTAAATACAAAGGTGTTCCGCCGTGTCAGGAGTCGGTTCTTTTTAAGCCCGACCTCAATAGATTTCCCATTTTAAAGTGTTGGCCCCAAGATGGAGGAAGATTTATCACCCTTCCCCTTGTACACACAGCCGACCCTTTTACAGGAGCAAGAAATGTGGGTATGTACAGAATGCAGGTATTTACAGAGGATAGTACCGGTATGCATTGGCATAGACACAAAACCGGTGCAAGACACTTCGACTCCCTTGTAAGCGGCAGATTGCCTGTAGCTGTGGCTCTTGGTGGAGATCCTGTCTACACCTACTCCGCAACTGCTCCTCTCCCCGATGGTATAGATGAGTATATCCTTGCCGGCTTTCTTCGTAACTCACCTGTTCTATTAACCGATTGCCTTACACAACCTATTCAGGTTCCCGCAGATTGCGATATTATCATAGAGGGTTATGTAGATAAGAGTGAAGAGCCGGTTATTGAGGGTCCGTTTGGAGATCATACCGGATTCTACTCTCCATGCGATCTCTATCCAAAGTTTCATATAACTTGTATAACTCATAGAAAAGATGCTATTTACCCTGCAACTCTTGTAGGAGTTCCCCCTCAGGAGGATAAATACATAGCACTGGCTACCGAAAAGATATTTCTAACCCCCATAAAATTTACTATGGTCCCAGAGATTGAAGATCTTCATCTGCCCGAAGAGGGGGTTGGGCACAATATCGCCTTTGTAAAGATTAAAAAAAGCTATCCCGGACAGGCAATAAAAGTAGCACACGCCCTATGGGGAGCAGGTCAGATGATGTTTAACAAAATCATGGTAGTTACAGACATAGATACAGACATTCGCAGCAGGGAGAGTCTGTTATCTGCCATTAAAAAGAACTATCTTCCAAGGGAGGATACCCACTTTAGCAGAGGTCCCCTAGATGTATTAGATCATGCATCTCCCGTTTGCGGATATGGAGGAAAAGTGATGATAGACGCAACATCGAAACTTAAAGAGGAGAGAGGAAGGGCCCACAATCTTAATAATCAAGAGAGAGACTCCTTGGTGTTCATTCACCCGGGAGATAAGGCAAGTGGTCTTATAAACATTGTAGTTGACAAAAAAATAGATCTTTCCGATGAGTACACCTCACTCTGGCTATGGGGTAGTAACTACGACCCTATCAGAGACAGTCGGTTTGAATCAGATATGCTGGTTATGGACAGTACTGCCAAATCGGAAAGTTCAGATGTAAGAGAGTGGCCTCCCATTGCTCTCTCATCAAAAGAGACAATAGATCTTGTAGATAATAAATGGGATAGCTACGAGATAGGAGAATTCATACCATCACCATCACTTAAGTTCTACCCTTTTTAACTATTTTTGCGCTCCAAATTTTTTAAGTTATGAGATTATCCGTTCTGCTTCTGTCAATTATAACAATCTTACCATTATACTCACAGGAATTTGACTATCCGATTGCCCAAGAGAGCGACACCTTAAAGTATAACATTGTACAAGGTGCCGTAATAACAACTCCAAAGGAGACCTATGTACTAAAACAGGTCCCCTCATCGGTATCTATTTTGGAAAAATTCTATATAACCGGATCGGGGATACGCTCTCTTAAAGATGTCTCTTACGAAATCCCTAATCTTTACATACCTCAGTATGGCTCCAAACTAACCTCAGCAGTATACATAAGGGGTATAGGATCTAGATTCAGCCCCTCTCCCTCTATTGGGTTATACTCCGATAATGTTCCTTATTTAGATAAAAGTAGTTTCGATTTTGAGTTTCTGGACATAGAGAGAGTAGAAGTTCTCAGAGGACCTCAGGGAACTCTTTACGGAAGGAATGCACTTGGTGGCATTATTCATATCAGAAGCCGCTCACCATTTGCTGCCCGGAAAAGTACTTTAGATCTCTCGGGAGGGACTTACGGACAGTTTAAAGGGGCATTTGCAACCAACCACCATCTGGGGAGCATAGCTGCAATATCCTTCTCGGGATTCTTCTCTCATCAAGATGGTTTCTTTAAAAATATGCATAACGGACATTTCTCCGATAACGGAAATTGGGGTGGAGGCAAGATACGTTTAGGGGTTAAGCTCTCACCACTTTGGACAATGGAGCTTGCCAACCATACAGAGAAGTCCAATCAAAACGCTTACCCTTACGGCACACATAATAGGGCAATTAAAAGCACATCGCTGCCAAACTATAACGATACCTGCTCATACAAAAGACTACTCTCTACCAACTCTATGCATCTGACTTATAACGCACCTAAATGGAAGCTTTCACTTATATCTTCATATCAACACATGAATGATGTTTTGAGATTAGATCAAGATTTTACACCCGAGAGTGTCTATACTATGTATCAAAAACAAAATCAAAATAATTATACTCAAGAGGCAGTTTTTAAATCGGAGAATGATAAAAACTACCAGTTTGTCTCGGGGGTTTCGGGTTTTTATCAAGATAATGCTACGGCTGCACCTGTTGAGTTTGGTTCAGATGGTATGAAGAGATTCTTTCAAAACACATTTGATATGCTGTTTCAAACCGGCCAGATGCCTTTTCATATGAAAGTTAAAGATAACTCACTTAAGGTAGAGGGTATATTTGATCAGCAATCATACGGATTTGCGCTTTTTCACCAAACCACTCTTAGAAGAGTGTTTACAGAGGGGCTATCTCTTACTATAGGTTTAAGGTATGAGTATGAAAGACAAAAGCTTTTATATACCAACTCAACTTTACTCAACTTAACATTCACCCGCCCTCCGGCTCCTCAACCTATTCCTGTTGCCCTGCCGGCCAATATACAAGGGGAGGATAGCCAATTTTTTGGACAACTACTTCCTAAAATTGCTCTTCAGTACGAGTTTAGTGAAAACAATAAGCTATTCCTTACAAGTGCACGGGGTTATAAATCGGGAGGTTATAATATTCAAATGTTCTCCGATCTTATCCAGACAAAGCTAATGAGCAGCATGCCTGCCAGTGGAGGTGAAGGAGAAAGTCAAAATAGTGTTAGCGATAAAATCTCTTATAAACCCGAATATAATTGGAACACCGAAATTGGCTTCTCCGGTTTGTTGCTTAACAATTTACAAATCAACAGCTCAGTTTTTTACATCAAGAGTAAAGATCAGCAAATTGTTCAGTTTGCAGGAACAACTGGCTTTGGCAGAGTAGCCCGGAACGCTGCTAGCTCATATAGCGCCGGAGCAGAACTCTCTTTTAATTACAAAATTTCTGAAGCATTCAAAACATCTCTAAACTGGGGATATACACACTCAAAATTTATTGAATACTCCGACGGAAGAGAGGAGTACAAAGGTAGATATGTACCATTTGCACCTAAAAACACTCTTAGTGCAGATATTACATATAATAGAGAGATAAATAGAAATTATGTGAAAAGTTACCGCACCACTTTACAATATTCCGGTGCCGGAAAAATATACTGGACAGAGAAAAATGATGTATGTCAAAGCTATTATTCAACACTTAATGCCTATTTATCAATCAATTTTTATAATTTTGAAATCTATACCTACTTAAGAAATATAACAGGATCAAGATACAACATATTCTACTTTGAGACACTCGGCAGAGGTGTTGCTCAATTGAATAATCCTACGAATCTTATGGTTGGGGTAAAATTTGATTTTTAAAATGGTAATTGAGAGTCTAATAAAAGGTTTTATAGTGGGTATTGGAGCGTCTATACCTTTGGGGCCTCTAGGGGTAATGTGTGTCCAAAAAACACTAAGCAAGGGAAAGTTTTCCGGCTTTATAACGGGGCTGGGTGCCTCTCTTACCGACACAGTTTTTGCTGCATTTGCAATTCTCAGTCTTGCTCTTATCCAAGAGTTTGTTACCAACAACGAAGTTTCTGTACTCTTTTACGGTGGACTTGCCGTTATTGCTATCGGACTAAAAATATTTCTAACTAACCCTGTAAAACAGATAAGGCAGAGCAAAGGGGGTAAACGCCTTTTAGAAGATTTTATCTCATCTGTAATTATGACAGTTACAAACCCAGGAGCCGTATTTCTCATTTTAGGTCTTTTTGCATTCGTAGGTTTGGATGTAGATGGCAACTCCTCTGTTAACGTTATTCTTGCAGCTCTAGCAGGAGTGTTCCTGGGGGCAAATACATGGTGGGTTGTCTTAACAGTTTCAATTAATATCTTTAGGGATAAGTTTAAGCTCCGGCAACTGGTTCTAATCAATAAAGTGGCAGGTGTAATTATTATGGCCCTCGGTCTTATATCTGTGGTGGATGGAAGCTGGAGATTTTTATACTACTATTTCAATTAAGAATCTTTTCGTACCTTTGCACAAAATTACCCGGGGATGTTTTGGTTTTGACAGCATTCACAATCGGAGGGTAAGCATGCCGAGAGTTGTATCGCCGGCTCGTTAATCCCGGAATACAAGCCATAACTGGCAACAACAACTATGCACTCGCTGCGTAATTTAAGCTTAGCTTAAACGCTTAATCGCCGCCGGCCAGGTCCGGCCGCGACGAGTATCCCGCCGGGCTTTACGCCCTCTATGTTCCGGCAAATGGGGTATCATTAAAGAGAGGATGCGCAGAGTGACACCTCTAAGCTCTGCTAAGAGACAGAGGATAAGCCTCCGGTAGCCAGCCTGACGGCAGCCGGATGTCGAAAACCAAAGCCAGGATAAGCATGTAGAAAGCCTTTGGATGGTTTGTTTGGACGGCGGTTCGAGTCCGCCCATCTCCACTTCTAAGTAGTTGTCTGTTAAGCAGACAACTTTTTTTTAAAAAAATATTGTATGATATATCAAATATTTTGCAACATTTCTTCAACTTTCATCGTCTAATGTGTAAGTAATTTTTTTTTCTAAATTTTAATGATTTAACCATGAAAAAACTCTTAGCAGTTGTCTTCCTGCTTGTTGCGGGGATGCAACTTTGTTTTGCTCAATCGAGCATTACGGTAACCGGTGTGGTTACAGATGCTACCGACGGAACTCCTATGATAGGAGTTACAGTTATGATTCAAGGAACAACCACAGGCGTATCAACAGATGCCGATGGGAAGTTCGAATTGAAGAGTGTGCGACCCGGGTCTATTCTTCAGTTCTCATTTATTGGTTATACTACAAAATTAATTGAGGTTGGAAATCAATCAATTATTGTAGTACAATTAGATAGAGAGGAGACATTTCTAGACGAGGTTGTTGTTACCGGTTACGGATCTACAACAAAAAAGGCGTTTACTGGAGCTGCCTCGTCAATTACGAGTGAGAATATCTCAAATAAATTCGACCCTAATCCAATTAAATCACTACAAGGAACAGTTCCCGGAATTCAAATGAATGTTGGATCAGGACAGCCGGGAGCTCCTGCAAACATTTTTATTAGAGGCCGTAACTCAATTAACTCGGGTACTCAGCCTCTTTATGTCATTGATGGTATACCAATTGAAACAACCGTAAAGGGTATAAGAGAGACTGAGGGCCAAGAGATCTCTCCATTGTCTACTTTAAATGCAGAAGATATAGAGAGCATGACTGTTTTAAAAGATGCTACAGCAACCTCTATCTATGGAGCCCGAGCCGCAAACGGCGTTATATTAATAACAACCAAAAGGGGTAAAAAGGGGCTTTCGGTTAATTTTACCGCAAAGGCAGGATACGAGATGATGCCCTATATTCCAAAGACATACAGAGTTCTCAATAGTGCTAAATACTATGAGCTATCAGAAGAGGCGCTCCTCAACGGACATAAATACGCCGGGTCTTTGGGCAAATTATCGTATTTCGATTATTACAACGAAGCTTATGAGTTAGGATTTGAATACAACAATTCAGGAGCCAGAGAGTTTCTAGGTTGGTGGACTGGCCTAGATGTTAGCAGTTCAAATACATCAGACACAAATTGGGTGGATGCAGTAACCAGAAACGGACTCATACAGAACTACTCACTTGAAGTGTTGGGTGGAGGAGACAGTGAGAAGTCGGCAAAGTACTTTCTATCACTCGACTATCTAAGCAACGATGCCATAATTAAAGGTAAAGATATGAAGCGTTACTCGGTAAGATTTAACTTCGATCAGCAACCCTCCAACCGTGTCAAGTTTGGTTTTAACTCAAACCTATCTTATTCCGAGACAAATATGGGTGCCGGAGGAGGTTATTTCTCCGATCCGATAACACAAGCTCTCATGCAAGCCCCAATCTCTCCGGTATATAATGAGGATGGATCGTGGAACTTTGCAACTAACAATGGATACAACCCAGTTGCTCAGAGAAGTAAATATGGAGATAAAAGCACTGCAAAACAATATAGAGCAATCTTCTCTCCCTACCTTCAATTGAATTTCACTAAAGATCTTTATCTTCTCTCCAGAGCCGGTGCAGATATATATCTCTTGGATGAGTTTGGTTACTGGTCTTTCTTACAACCACAAGGAAAAGATATGAGAGGAATGGGTGAAAACGCATATAGCGCCAACTCACTCCTTACAATAACCAATACTCTTAACTATCAGAAGCAGATAAATCGTCACAATATTAACCTGCTTCTTGGTCAGGAGGGTCAGAGAACAGATCTAAAAGAGACCTACCTATCGGGCTCAAACTATGCAGTAGACTATATGAACGAAGTTATAAACACTTCGGTACCCGGTTCTGCTCAGACCTCTCAGTCAGAACTCGTTCTATCCTCTTTCTTCAGCAGGGCAGAGTATAACTATTCAAATAAATATTACCTATCCGGTAGCTTCAGATACGATGGATCGTCTCGTTTTGGAGCAGAGAATAGGTGGGCACCATTCTGGTCTGTTGGTGCAAAGTACAGAATTGCTTCAGAGGAGTTTATGAGCAATATCAGTGATTGGATGAATGAATTGACAATAAGAAGCAGCTACGGTACTTCGGGTAATCAGCAAGTTGGAACAGGGTGGTACGCATCAAGAGACCTGTATGAATTTGATAACAATTACAACAATATGCCCGGAAGCGGACGTAAACAATTTGGCAATCCACATCTCAAATGGGAGCAGACAGCTAAATTCAACCTTGGTCTCGATCTTGTACTATTTAATAGAATCAATATAACTGCCGATTACTACAACCATATGACAAAAGATATGGTATTTGCAGTTCCGGTTTCAAGAACTACAGGACTTGAGTCTTACTATAAAAACATTGGAGAGCTGTCTAACAGAGGATTTGAGATCTCAATTGGTGCAGATATTATAAAAACAGCTGCTACCACATGGAATTTGACCTTTGTAGGATCTAAGAATACAAATGAGGTTAAGAGATTAAGTACCGATTTCCCTATTGAGGGCAATACAACAATTATTGAGAAAGGTAGAGACATCTACACCTTTAAAATGAGAGAGTGGGCGGGTGTAGACCCTCAGACCGGCTTAGGAAAGTGGTATAAAAATGCTACCGGCGACGAGACAACAACCAGCTATAACTCGGCTGCTAAAAGATATGTCGGAAAAGCCTCTCCTGATTTCCAAGGAGGTATTCTAAGCTCACTTTCATGGAAAAACCTAGATGTCTCTATGCAACTCAACTACTCTATTGGCGGTAAGATATATGGAAACAATCTAAGATATGACGAACACGCAGGTGGCTCTCTTGGAGATAATTTTACAAGCTACGTTTACGACAACAGATGGAAGCAGCCCGGAGATATTGCAAAGGTACCTATGGTGGCCTTGATGACCGGAAGAAGCGACAACCTTCACTCTTCTCGTTTTCTGATGGATGCAACCTATTTAAAGATAAGGTCTTTTAGTATCGGTTATACAATTCCTCAGAACTTAGTTAAACAGGTAGGGCTCTCCTCTTTAAGGATGTTTGTTAATGCCGACAACATATATACGTTTGCCAATAAAGATTACAGAGGTTTCGACCCTTCCGGAATCGGTGCTAATGGAGTACAGTGGTGGAACTATCCACTGCCTAGAAACATTGTTGTTGGATTTAATTTTGGTTTTTAAAAATTGTTAATAATGAAAAAGTTATATAAAATTTTCGTTTTCTCAGTAGTTGCTATGGCACTAACTGCCTGCTCACTTGAGACAGAGGTGTACGATGGAATCCCAACAGAAGATGCATTTAAAGGGGTTCAGGATGTACAAAACGCAATGAATGGTGCCTATCAGGCATTTGCCGATTACGATTTCTACGGCACCTATGTTGTTGCATTTGGAGATCTCTCTTCAGATGTATCTACTGCCGATCCAAGTTCCGGCCATTTTGTGGCAATCAACGGATGGAATATCAGTGAAGATACCCCAGAACTATCGGAGTTGTGGAGCGCCGGATACCGTGTTCTCGACAGGTGTGTAAGGGGGATAAACGGAGGTATTGCACTTTTGGCAAACCCCGAAGCACATGCGCTGAATACAACAGACATAAACAATCTGAACTCATACATCTCACAGATGTACTCTCTAAGAGCCCTTACATCATTTGTCCTTGTCAATTTCTTTGGGCTTCCATACAATCCCTCAACCTCAAATAATCAGCCGGGTATTGTATTGGTAGACACTGAGCCAATAAAAGAGTTTGAGCAGGTAAGCAGAGCCACTGTAGCACAAACCTACACCCAGATAGAGAAAGATATTGCCTCTGCAAAAAGCTATATGTCAAAACTCAACGCCTCTTCTAAAGCAAAAATTAACCAATATTATTTTAATGAAGCTGCAATCTATGCTTTAGAGGCCAGAGTAAAGCTCTATATGAACAATTGGAACGCAGCAGCAACTGCCGCTCAAAAAGCAATAGATTTGAGAGCATCTTCTGAGGAGAGTTTCGAAAGCTATATTCTGATGTGGAGATCCACTGCAATCACTAAAGAGGATATCTTTACTCTCATTAAATCTGATAACGACAACCTCTCTGCCGACGCATTGAACACCCTTTACGGATCGTATGGAGCTTCTCTCTCATCCTTTACCTTAAATCAATTCTCTAATAGTGATATAAGAAAAAATCTGATCGGACAACACCCGGACTACGATTTTGCTCACCCGGGCAAATTCGATGGGACTGCTACTGCTCAAGCTGTAAGTAATATTCCTGTATTCAGAAAATCTGAGATGTACTTAATATTAGCGGAGTGTAAAGCACAGTTGAACATGATAGATGAATCTGCTTCGGCGCTATTCTTTACTGCAAAAAGAGACCGAAACATTAATAGTGTGAGCGACCTTCCATCAACAAAACAGACCCTTCTCAACTTTATTTCAAGAGAGAGAGTAAGAGAGTTTTTTCAAGAGGGTCATAGATACTTCGATTTAAGAAGAACAGGTGAAGTGGCAAATATTGCCGGTAACAGCACATTCAAGATGTCTAATTTTGTTTTCCCTATACCATCAAATGAGATCAACTCCGGCTCCGGTGTGGCACAAAACGAAAATTGGTCTGCCAACCTTCCATAACACAAAACAATAAGAGACTAATTATCTGTATTAAGGGTGTCATTTAAGTATATATATGGCACCCTTTTTTCATCTTTAATCAACTCTTTTGCCCTTCCCCTTAAGATAACCTCCCAAGATGCGTTGTTTGCCTCATCATCTGTCATAACCCCCTTTACAACCAACCTTTTTATCAGAAGATTGAAATACTCTTTAAATCCCTCTTTAATTACTCCTTGCGAATCAAAATTTCTAAGTGCTCTTTTTGGCGATGGTATAATGTACGCAAGAAAGATAGATTCGGCAACATTCAACTCCAATGGAGATTTATTAAAGTAGAATTCCGATGCTTCGCCAATTCCATACACTCCCGGCCCCCATTCAATAATATTGAGATAAATATCAAACATCCTCTCCTTTGATATCAATCTTCCACTCTCAATAATCCACACTATTATTGCCTCCTCGGCTTTTCTGAGGAGGGTTTTGTCTCTGTTAAGAAACAGATTCTTTACAAGTTGCATGCTGATTGTACTTCCTCCCCTTCTGAACCGCCCCTCCTTTAAGTTAACAATCAGCGCCTCTCTTACACTCTCGGGATTAAACCCTCTATGATAAAAAAAGCCACCATCTTCCGACTGCAAAACAGAGGTAATGAGAAAAGGCGATACTCTATTGGCCCTTATAAAACTTTTTGAAGATTCAGATATATCTATATCTCTGATATAGACACCATCTTCCCATACCGAGTGTTTAAAATGGTCGTTAACTCTTCTGAAATCATTTTTCGCGAAAGCCAGTACCTTAAAACCATCAGACTCTACATTCACATCAAGCTTTAAAGAGTCTGGTACTGCCATATCTATATCTGCAAAAAAAGAGAGAGCTGCCGTACCCGAACTTTTTATACCGTTGAGGTTTTCAAAAATACCCTCCGGTATCGACTCAAAAAAACTTTGCGAATCAAATTTACCACTCTTTATTGAGGTTATCACACGCCATCTCTCATTTTTTAGAGCCTTCATGTAGGGGTGAAGAGTAAAGCCGTTTACCAATGCTTTTGTTGATGAGTCTATCTCTATGTAATTATCCCCAATCACCGTTTTATAAGAGAACTTACAGCTGTCTAATTTGACTGTGCCCGGAGATAATCTTGTATTATTGATAAATATTCCCATAAACCGTGAGTTACCATTCAACTCAACTCTCCCCAATTTTCTGGCAGTGAAATTGAAATCGAAGGAGAGTGTTTTGAAACCCGCTAAAGTGCTCCATTTGTGTTTAAGATACGGTATCGTGAACCCCTCAGGCGCGTCTGACTTTAATGTGGATGTAATCTTCTTATCCTCTTTAACGAATACCCCGCTACAGAACAGCTTTTGCAGATTACCATTCTCCTCAACCAAAATAGATGTACTGTATTCACTATTGTAGAGAGAAAAGTGGTCAAATGACACTCTGAACATATAGCTGCTGTCTCTATACGAAAGGTTAAAATAATCTATATTAGCAATCCCTGGAAGAGCTCTTAAAGATAACGATATGTACATATCGGCTAATTTGGAGAGGGAGACTCCTGTGTATCTCTCCATTTTCAAAGTATCGGCTTGGAGCCTTCTCTCGTTGCCCTCTCTTTGAAATAAAAACTTATAGTTTGAATAACTCCCCTCTTTGTTAAAATTTATCCCTACCGAGTGGATATTCATCTCTTTTAAATCAGGTTTAAATAGCAAAAGAGATGTTGGTCTTACAGACAGCTCAACTCGGGAGATCTTAATGAAAGGGTCACTAACCTCTTCATAGAGAGTAAGACTATCCATTGTAACCCCGAATAGTCCTTTGCTGCTTATATTGTAAGCATCTATATTAATCGAATATTGCTTAGATATATCTTCAAATACTCTATTTATAACAAATCTCACAACAGCTCCTCTTAGAACATAGAGCACAATAAGAGAGAGTGCTAATGAGATAAAAAATATTCTAAATCTCTTATTCATTATCTCTTTTGAGATTTATTAACGCCCAATTTCTCGGGATATACTATCCTTGAGTGATAAACTTGAGAAATCCTTCTCTTAAAAAGCTCTTTAACCTTATTGATTTCGCTCAAAGAGATGTCTGATTCTGAGAGTTGCTTCTCACTGATTCTCTCATCTACTATCTTCTCTACAAGGGCGGAGATACTCTCCTTTGAGTACATTTTCAGACTCCTCGATGCTGCCTCCACTGCATCTGCAAGCATTACAATCACCTGCTCTTTGTACTTTGGCAACACTCCTTTATAGGTGAAAAGCGACACATTTGAGGGGTCGCCCCCACTATTAAGAAACCTATTATAGAAGTAGCTGGTTTGTGATGTCCCATGGTGAGATCTTATGAAATCTACAATTATCTGCGGAATCCTCTCCTTTTTAGCTATTGCAACACCCTCCTCTAGGTGCTGAATTATCACTCTTGCACTCTCTTCGGGCGAGAGACCAATGTGTGCACTATTCTCTCCTGCCGGTTGATTCTCTATAAAAAAAGAGGGGTTATTCATCTTCCCTATATCGTGATAGAGACCACCTACCCTGGCAAGAAGAGCGTAAGCTCCAATCTCTCTTGCAGCTCCCTCGGCTAAATTTGCAACTTGTAATGAGTGGTGGAATGTACCGGGGGCCTTCTCTGCAAGCAAGGCAAGAACAGGTGATGTTGCGTCGGAGAGATCTTTCAGTTTTGAATTAGACACTAAGCCAAAAAGCTTTTCAAAAAGAAAGAGCAGAGGATATGCAGCAATAACCAGAATCGAGTTCCATGCAAAGAAAACAAAGCTGTTAGGATCGGCAGAAGATAATGTTCCATCGTCAATCACTTTAAGTGCAGTATAGATTACAGCTAAAGCAATAAAAACTACCAATGAGTTAATAAACTGGAGCCACCCTCTATCCCAAAAGTGAAATGTATAGAATACTGCACCGCCTGCTGCCAGGTTCATTAGATAGAGCTCGGCGCCTCCCGAGGTAATAAGGAATAGAGGCAACAAGATAACAGAGTATAGCGGAAGTACTATTTTTGAAGTAAAAAAAGATGTAATATACAAAGCTATAACGCTATATGGTATTACATAAAGATAGTTTGCTCCATAATTATTAACTATAGATGTTACAAATGCAGACAACAATAATAAAAGCATAAAAAAGTTTAATTTGCCCCTGTCTGTAATAATCTCTTTTTTGAGATAGTGAAGCAATAGAACCAAAAATATCACAATCAGAGCAGAAATTACAAAGTGCCCCAGTTTGAGCAGATACTTACTTCCTGAATAGCCCATTGTAAGCTCATATTCATGCTTATAAGAGTCTAGCAGCTGTTCTGTTTCGGCGGTTACCATCTCCCCTTTACTCACAATCAGCTGCCCCGAATAGATCATGCCTTTGGTTGGTGAAATATCGGATACTGCATCTTTCACCGCTTTTTGAGTTAAAAGTTCATCAAACAAGAGATTGGCTTTTATACTCTCTTTTTCGGTTGCTTTTAAAATCTCCTCCCATCTATCGGGAAATCTCTCTTTGAGGCTTGCAGTGAGCTTATCGTATGCACTCTCAATCGTATACACGTTAGCCGTTGGTACAAATGTGAGCTTATCATCACGAACCACTCCCAGCACTCCTCCACCGTTCTCATAATCTGGTAGATAATCGGCAATTCCGGCAAGTGTAATCTTTCCAATTATTGATTTTATCTCTCTGTTATCGGAGGAGTCCAAAGTGCCGATATAATCGAGTGAATTCTCCTTAAACCTATATCTTGGAATAATAGACTTGGCAGCACTCTCCCTCTCTCTTCTCATCTCTGAACCTGTTTTGAGCACGGGAAAATCTACAGGAGCAACAAGGGTTTCATATATCCATGGTCTGCCCCTCATGTAATCATATCTGAATTTACCCGTATCTGGAATTATAAAGGTTAATAGAGTTATAATCAGTAGTATATTTAAAATCCTCAAGTATGTTGGCTTTAATCTATTACTCATTTTTGTGTTGGTTTATTGAAGCTCTATAATAAATAACAAAAATAAGTTATTTTTGATGTAACAATAAATAAAGATTTTACCATGACTCTTATTGTCCAAAATAGATCTATTCAAACTATTGCAACCATAATTATATTATTAACATGCAGATTATCAGACGCTCAGGAGAAGATAATCTTTGAATCTAAACACCTCAAATGCAACGATACTGTTTTGGTATTTACTCCATCGGGCTCGAATAGGGCCAATCTAAGCAGATACCCTGCTCTATTTCTGCTGCACGGTTGGAGTGGAAATTATAAAGATTGGAGTACTAAAACAAAAATACAAGAGGTAAGCGATAAATGGGGTTTTGTAATTATCACACCTGATGGCTTCTACAATAGTTGGTACCTCAATAACGTTAATAATGAAAAGATGCAGTGGAGAGATTTTTTCAATAACGAGCTCTATCCCGGCATCATGAGTCGCTTTGGGCTGGATTCCGATAAAACATTTATTACCGGGCTCAGTATGGGCGGTCACGGTGCTATTAATATATTCATTGATGATACTACGCGTTTTAGGGCGGCAGGGAGTATGTCTGGCGTGCTTAATCTTCATGATACCAGACTAAAAGAGACTCAACTCCCCGAGGTCTTAGGCCCCTATGTGCCTGAAAATACACTGTATAGTAAAAGCTCGGCAATCGGCAGAATATCTTCTTTGAAGGGAATGAAAAAGATGCTTGTTATAAGCTGTGGAGCTCAAGATCTACTCGTTAAAAGCAGTCGCGATTTTGTTGAGGAGTGTGAAAAATACAACATTGCAAATACACTTATTATTAGACCCGGAGCACACTCTTGGCCATATTGGATAGAGGAGCTGGATTTACATCTTTATCTTTTCACTAGAATTCTCAAATAGCTCTCTTTATTACACTTTAGCATATATTCTCATTTTATATCTATCAAACTCTCTGTACTAGAGGTGTTTTTGTATTTTATATTTTACACCCATTTGGATATATTAAAATTATTTCATTATATTCGCTCCTCATTTTTAATATTGGCGTATGCTTCTACATCAACAATTTATTAAAATGGCCAAGGAGAAGGGAGAAAAACCGGCCATAATAGACAGAACTACAGAAAAGAGAGTAACCTATTCGAGGGCTTTGATTGGAGCACTTATCCTTAGTAAAAAATACAAAAGCTACCAAAAGGGGTACATTGGCATTATGATTCCAACTTCTGCCGGTGCTGCTTTGGCTACTGTTGCTGCTCTTATGAGTGGAAGAGTGCCTGTTATGATTAACTACTCTACAGGTGCCGAAAACAATGTCAAGTATGCTCAAAAAAAATGTGGGTTTAAAACAGTAATTACTTCACGAGCACTCCTTGAAAAGATTAAATGTCCTGTTATAGATGGGATGATAATGATAGAAGATATTATGTCGGGGGTATCGGCTCTAGATAAAATATCTGCCGCATTAAAGAGCAAACTTCCACTATCGTTGCTTTTAAAGCTTGTTCACAGTGGTTCTGAGAACGACACTGCTGCAATTCTCTTTACAAGCGGAAGCGAAAAAGATCCAAAGGCAGTTCAATTAACTCACAAAAACATTATATCAAACATAGAGAGCTTTGGTGGATACGTAAAGATCTCCGGCGAAGATAAACTCCTTGCTAACCTTGTATTTTTCCATGTATTTGGATTAACAGTAAATCTTTGGGTCTCATTCTATCATGGAATGACTATGGTGACGTATGCAAATCCATTGGATTTTATGACTGTATGCAAGATAGCAAGAGAGGAGAGACCAACTATAATGGTAGGTACTCCAAGTTTCTTTTGGGGGTATCTTCATAAGTCCGAAGAGGGAGACTTTAGCTCTATGCGCATAATGGTTTCGGGGGCAGATAAATGTCCCGATGCCCTTAGAGATGGTTACAAAAACAAACACGGGGTTACTCTTCTGGAAGGATACGGAGCCACAGAGACATCTCCCGTTATATCTGTTAACTCTCATGAGTTTAACAAACCCGGTAGCACAGGTAGGGTTATACCCGGTGTACAGGTGAGGATAGAGAATTTCGAGACCGGGCTGGAGTGTAAAACCGGCGAAGTTGGTAAGGTTATGGTAAAGGGGGACTCAGTAATGAAAGGATATCTCAACGACCCCGAGCTCACTTTAGAAGCTATAAAAGATGGATGGTATAACACCGGAGATATGGGTTATTTAGATAGTGACAACTACTTGTGGCACTCAGGCCGTTTTAAAAGATTTGTTAAAATTGGTGGTGAGATGGTTTCGCTTGTAAAGGTAGAGAACACCTTGGAAAAATATCTTCCTACCGGAGTCTCATGTTGTGTTGTTGACGTATCCGACGAAGTAAGGGGTTCATCAATAATTGCAACAGTAACTATTGAGGTAAATAAAACAGAGATATTGAAAAAAATGGGAGAAGAGCTTCCTAATATAGCTCTACCTAAACACTTTATGGTTATCAAAGAGCTCCCAATGATGAGCAGCGGTAAAATTGATTTCAGAACAGTAACCAAAATCGTACAGGAGGTTCTTAATGAGAGGCAGGTATTTGAACCGGAGAGTGAGGAGATTAAGATAATCTGATAGAGGTTGATTGTTTATTTAGCAGAGAGATGTAAATTTGTTCAATAACAATTTACATCTCTTTACTATGAAAAAGATCTTAATATCTCTACTCTTTTTTACTCTGTGGGGTTATGCTCTCTACGCTCAAAATGAGCAAGAGAAGATAAAACAGGTGGTTATGGAGGCCTATGTATCGGGCATTCACAACTCAGGACCATTAGAAAACATAACTGCAGGTTTTCATCCAGGGTTCGAGCTCCTTGGTGTTGGTTCTGACGGTAATACTATTACTAAACTGCCAATCTATACATGGATAGAGAATATCAAACAATCTCGGGCGGCCGGTAGAGTTCCGGCGGTTGAGACTAAATACAGGTTTTTAAGCATAGATATTACCGGAAATGCAGCTGTTGTAAAGTTAGAGCTCCTTAGAGAGGAGAAGCTTATTTTTACCGACTACCTCTTCCTGTACAACTTTAAAGAGGGTTGGAAAATAGTAAATAAAATCTACCACAGACACTAACAATCAGAGCTATGAGTTTAAAAAAAACTTTTCTGCTGCCTTTTTTCTGCGCAGTTATAATCTTATTGTCTTGCGATAATAATAGAACCTCATCTACAGCCATCTCTCCGGGCAGAATAAACAGGGTTCAATTTTTTCTCTATCCCGATGGATCACCGGGGTTTAAAGTTAAGCACAACGGAGTGACTGTAGTGGATAGCTCCTCTATCTCATTTGATCTGCAGGGGGAGTCTCCGTTAAAGAGTGGGTTCTTTATAAAATCGGTTACAAAAACGGAGAACGATGAAACCTGGGAGATGCCATGGGGAGAGCAGAGGTTTGTTAGAAACAACTACAATGAGATGACAGTTCACCTGAGTGAAGAGGGTGGTGATAAACGTGATTTTAAAATAATATTCAGAGCATACGACGACGGTGTTGCATTTAGATATGAATTCCCCCGGAATAGAGCCGACTCTCTGATAATCATTGAAGAGGCAACCTCTTGGAAGATGACCGGAGACAACACCTGTTGGTGGATACCCGGTGACTACGACAGTGAGGAGCACCTTTACAGCAAAACACCACTATCAAAAATAGATGCAATTGAACAGGGCAAAAAGGCAGTGAGCTTGGCATATACGGTAATACCAAAAAATGCCGTCCACACTCCACTTACCATGAAGACAAAAGAGGGTCTTTTCCTATCGCTGCACGAGGCATCTCTCATTGACTATCCTGCAACTACCCTAAAACCGGATTCTGCTAATTTTACGCTTACCAGCGAGCTGGTGGGCTCCGACAGGTATGGATACAAAGCAAAAGTTGCTTTGCCTTTTAAAACCCCTTGGAGAACGCTCATAATTGCAGACAAGGCAAAAGAGCTAATCTCTTCTCGTTTAACCGAGAATCTCTGCGAACCCTCTGTAATTGAGGATATCAGTTGGTTCAGACCAATGAAGTATACCGGAATATGGTGGGAGATGCATATAGATAAAAGTACTTGGGCCTACGAGGGTGGCAAACATGGCGCCACTACAGAAAACGCAAAAAAATATATAGACTTTGCCGCCCAAAACGGGCTTGGAGGAGTACTAATTGAGGGTTGGAACAGAGGATGGGAACGCTGGTTTGGATTTGAAGATAGAGAGGGGGTATTCGATTTTGTGACCCCATATCCAGACTATAATCTTGACGAAGTATCGGCTTACGCAAAGTTGAAAGGGGTATCGCTAATTATGCATCATGAGACCTCGGCTGCAGTCACAACTTATGAAAAGCAGCTTGATACTGCCTTCTCTCTAATGAAGAAACACGGGATAGATATGGTTAAGACGGGGTATGTGGGTAGAATTATTCCAAAGGGAGAGCACCACCATGGTCAGTGGATGGTAAACCACTATATGAGAGTTGTAAAAGAGGCAGCAGCTCGTGGCATTGCCGTAAATGTTCATGAACCTGTAAAAGCAACCGGTCTGAGAAGAACCTATCCCAACCTTATCTCTCAAGAGGGGGTTAGGGGTCAGGAGTTCAACGCTTGGTCTTTAGATGGGGGAAATCCCCCCGAACACATTCCTATAATTGCTTTCACAAGGATGTTGGCTGGACCTGTAGATTTTACACCGGGGGTTTTTGACATTGATATCTCATATAAACCAAACAACAGAGTAAACACAACACTGGCTCAACAGCTTGCCCATTATGTAATATTATACAGTCCCATACAGATGGCTTGCGATCTTCCGGAGCACTACAAGGGAAATCCCGCTTTTAATTTTATAAAAGAGGTTGGTGTGAATTGGGAGAGAACAGTTGTAATAGACGGCGAGATTGGTGAATATATAGTTATAGCAAGACAGGAGAGAGAGACTGAAGATTGGTTTATTGGCGCTGCAACCAACCAAACTAGCCGATCGTTTACTTTGGATACCGATTTTTTGGATAAGGGTGTCACTTATAAAGCAACAATTTATAAAGATGGAGAGAGTGCCCACTATAGAGATAACCCTAAAGAGATATCAATAGTTGAAATGGAGGTTAAAAGAGGAGATAAAATTACATTCAGCGCAGCCGAAGGTGGCGGAGCTGCCATATCGCTGCATAAAAAAAAGATGGAGAGTGAGATTAGGCGGACTGCCAACTCTGCAATGGTTCCAAATTTGGATATAGCTGTGAGAAACGGAACAAAGAAAGAGGTTATTACCAGCTCATTTCTGAGTTCAAAAACATCTGAACCGGCTGTATTTCAAGCAGCGTCATTAAGTAAACCTCTCTTTGCCTACATTATTATGAAGATGTATCAGAGGGGTGAGATAGATCTTGATAAACCACTTACTCACTATATAACTGCCTCTAGGTTGGTTAATAGAGAGTGGGCAGAAAAGATAACTGCTCGCATGGTACTGAGCCATACTACAGGGCTCCCTAACTGGGCAGTATCACCTTCGTCGCAGGAGTGGCCTCACTCAAAATTGGATTTCAAATTCAAGCCGGGAGTAACATTCAGTTATAGTGGCGAGGGTTTCTACCTGTTGCAACAGGCAGTAGAGAATATACTTTCAAATAGTCTTGAACAGATTGCAATCCGGGAGGTCTTTCAAACTATAGGGATGCACAACAGCAGCTATATATGGAAAAGTGCTTATGATACCTTTGCCGTTAACGGCTTTGATAAACAGGGTAAGAGCAGAGGTAAAGGCAATTTTCCAATAGCCAACTCTGCATACACATTAAGAACAACAGCATCTGACTACTCACTGTTTTTAAATGAGCTATTCTATGGAGAGAGTATCAATGAAGAGACCAGAAAAGAGTTTCTCAAACCTCATATTAATGCAATAAGATTTAGTGATAAACCAAGAGATTGCGACAGCAAAATTTTCTGGGCTTTGGGTGTTGGAGTTGAGAAGAACCCCGAGTTGGGAGATATCTTTTTTCATTGGGGTGATAACGGCAACTTTAAAGCTCTATTTGCTGTAGTTCCATCTCAACAAAGAGATTTTGTATATTTTACCAACAGCGCAAGGGGTCATGATATTATCAATGCTATAGCAAAAACAGCTCTGGGTAATAAAGAGGATCTGGCTCTCTCAGATTGGATAAACATTATCCCTTAAAAATAAAAAAGACGGATAAAAATCCGTCTTTTTATTTTTTGTGGGAGCAACAGGAGTCGAACCTGTGACCCTCTGCTTGTAAGGCAGATGCTCTAAACCAACTGAGCTATGCTCCCTTTAAGGCCCCGTTCTTTTGGTTTGGGAGTGCAAAGATATCTGCATTTTTTTAAATTGCAAAAAAATTATCGTTTTTTTCAAAAAAATCTATCGCCTCTCCTACAATAAATGTACTTCCTCCAATAAAAAGCAGGTCTCCCTCTTTATAGATCTGCTTGTATCTCCTTAAAGCGCTCTCTACACTCTCACATAGCTCTCCCTCCAAACCTGCCGACTTACATCTTTTTTCCAGCTCATTTGCAGCAAGCGCCCTAGGCAAAGATGCCTGAGTAAAAAGATAGTAAGCAGAGTGTGGCAAAAGGCCAAGTATCTTCTCAATGTCTTTATCTGCAACAAACCCGATAAGACAGAATAGTCTTTTACAACTCTCCCTTCTTAACTGAGAAAAAACGGTTGTCAGTCCATGTACATTATGTCCGGTATCGCACACCACTGGGGGATTATCTGAGAGATACTCCCACCTTCCTCTCAATCCGGTTGCTTTGGCGCTTCTCTTTAGACCATCCCTTATATTCTCATCACTCCACCCCTCTCCTGCCATCTTTAAAAAAGAGCTGCTATTAGAGAGCACCGAAAGAGCTGTCAAAACACAACGAAGGTTGTTCGTTTGGCAGTCTCCTTTTAAATCTAACTCATAATCGGATGATTTAATATCCTTAAAAACCGAATCCTGTGCAAAAATTATAGGAGCTCCCCTCTCCTCTGCCACCCTCTCAAAAATCTCTTTTGTGGTTGGTGTGTATTCACTGATTACCACCGGAACACTATGCTTGATAATACCGGCCTTCTCCATTGCAATGGCGCTTATTGTGAAACCTAGCTGGTCGCAATGGTCTAAAGCAATATTAGTTATCATGCATATAATTGGATCTGTGATGTTTGTTGAGTCTAAACGCCCACCCAAACCTGTCTCTATAACTGCAATATCTACTCTCTGTTTTTTAAAATAGTCAAAAGCAAGCGCTGTTGTTATTTCAAAAAACGAGGGAGAGTTGTCACTCATGAACATCTTAATCTTCTTATCTGAGAGAAAATCATATACTGCCTCTTTGGATATCATCTCTCCATTTATTTTGATTCTCTCTCTAAAATCTATAAGATGGGGAGAGGTATATAGACCCACCTTGAGCCCACAGCTCATCAACGCAGAGGCCGTCATATGGCTCACCGACCCTTTTCCGTTAGTCCCTGCAACATGAATAATCGGATAGTATTTATGAGGGTGTTCCAGAAGTTTGTCGAACTCTTTCATTGTCTCTAAGCCCTCTTTATACGCAATTTTTCCTACGCTCTGATAAGAGGGAAACTGTTTGAAGATATGTTCAATCAGCTCATTGTACCTTTCCTGATCCATCTCTTTGTTTATTGTTTATCGGTACAAATTTCAAAAATAAAAGTCACAAAAAAATTAACCGGTCAAATATTTTTCGGGAATTGGTCAAAATGGAGTAATTTTAGCGCTCAATTTATTATATGTTCTGTATATTATGATTCTATTCTTTCGATCGGAGAAAGGTCCTGTGTTGGCCGTTAAGACAAATACGCAACTCTCAGATGATAACATCAATGCGCTTAAATGGTTATTTGGAGAAGCGGAGTTATTAAAAGAGAGCTCCCTCCCGGGACTCTTTATCGGCCCCAGAAGAGAGATGATTACACCTTGGAGCACCACAGCTGTTGAAATTACCTCAAATATGAACATACCCGGCATAGAGAGGATTGAAGAGTTTTATGAGTCTTCTCTGAGTTCGCCTCAATATGATAAAATGCTTCAGCGTTTATACCATATTCTTGACCAAGAAATCTTTACAATAGATAGAGAGCCAAAAGGTGTAGAGGAGATAGAGGATATTGCCGCTTACAATGAGAGCGAAGGACTGGCGTTGAGTACAGAAGAGATTGATTACTTGAACTCTCTTAGCAAGAGGTTGGGTAGGAAACTTACCGATGGCGAAGTTTTTGGATTCTCACAGGTAAATTCAGAGCACTGCAGGCATAAAATTTTCAACGGTAAATTTATTATAGACGGCAAAGAGATGGAGTCATCTCTTTTTAAACTCATTAAAAGAACATCTGCTGTTAATCCAAACTTAATTGTTTCTGCCTATAAAGACAACTGCGCATTTATCGAGGGGCCGGCAACCAGGCTTTTCTTTCCCAAAGAGGGAGACAAGCCATCCTCCTTCACAGTTTGTGAAAGTGAGACTGTTATCTCTCTAAAGGCAGAGACGCACAATTTCCCAACCACCGTGGAGCCGTTTAACGGAGCTGCAACCGGCTCGGGAGGTGAAATCAGAGACAGAATAGCTGGTGGCAAGGGCTCTTTCCCAGTTGCAGGAACGGCTGTATATATGACCTCTTATCCTCGTTTTCAAAATGAGGGCAGAGATTGGGAAGAGGTGACCGAAGCCAGGGAGTGGTTATACCAAAGTCCGGGAGATATTCTCACGAAGGCATCCAACGGAGCAAGTGATTTTGGGAATAAATTCGGACAGCCCCTCATTTGTGGCTCTCTTTTAACATTTGAACATTCAGAAAGTTATAGAAAGTTTGGTTACGATAAGGTAATTATGCTTGCCGGAGGAGTAGGTTATGCCCGTAAGCAATATGCATTTAAAGATAAGCCACAAACCGGTCAAAAGGTGGTTCTGCTTGGTGGAGATAACTACAGAATAGGTATGGGGGGAGGTGCAGTCTCTTCTGTAGCTACAGGGGAGTTTAACAACTCTATTGAACTGAATGCCATACAGAGATCAAATCCCGAAATGCAAAAAAGGGTATACAATGCCATCCGGTCGCTGGCCGAACGTGATGGAAATACAATAATCTCAATACATGACCATGGAGCCGGCGGGCATCTCAACTGTTTATCTGAACTGGTAGAAGAGACAGGAGGTAATATAGATATAGGCAAACTCCCTGTGGGCGATCCAACACTCTCCGCTAAGGAGATTATTGGTAATGAGTCACAAGAGAGAATGGGGCTTGTGATGAGAGAGGAGGATACCAATGAGCTGATAAAGATAGCAGAGAGAGAGAGAGCACCGGTCTACGTAATAGGAGAAACCACAGGAGAGGGGAACTTCACATTAAAGAACAGCAAAAACGGAGATACCCCTATAGATCTCTCTCTTAATGATATGTTTGGATCGGCACCTCTAACAGTTATGGAAGACATCTCTGTTCAGGAGAGATGGTATCCAATAGAATACGACGCCGACGATATTGAGCACTATCTAGATCAGGTTTTACAAATTGAGTCGGTTGCATGCAAAGATTGGCTTACAAATAAGGTAGATCGCTCTGTTACAGGTCTGATATACAAACAACAAAGCGTTGGAGAGATTCAACTCCCATTGTCTAACCTTGGAGTTGCCGGAATAGGTTACGGAAGTTGTAAAGCAATGGCCACCTCAATAGGACACGCCCCTGCAGTTGCAATGATTGACCCTGCATCGGGTAGCAGGATGGCAATTTCCGAAGCTCTTACAAATTTGGTTTGGGCCCCGATTGAAGGGGGAATGCAGGGTGTATCTCTCTCTGCAAACTGGATGTGGCCATGCCGCAACATAGGAGAAGATGCAAGACTATACAAAGCGGTTGAGGCCGCCGGTGAGTTTGCTATAGAGCTTGGCATCAATATCCCTACAGGAAAAGATTCAATGTCTATGACACAGAAGTACCCCGATGGAGAGAAGGTGCTCTCTCCGGGCACATTGATTATATCTACTGTATGCGGGTGCAGCGATGCAAAATTGATTGTAGACCCGGTTATTGCCAAAGATGAGAACTCATCTATCTATTACATTCCGTTTAACTTAAACTACTTAGAGTGCCTTTCACTGGGTGGTAGTGCTTTTGCACAGATAACATCCCAGCTTGGAGATGAGTCTCCCGATGTTAAAAGCGCATCTTACTTTAGACAATGTTTCGAAGCGGTGCAGAGGATGGTATGCGATAAAATCTTGCTTGCAGGTCATGATATATCGTCGGGTGGAATGATAACGGCCCTTCTGGAGATGAACTTTGCAAACAGAGAGGGGGGGTTAGAGATAGATCTGGAGAAGCTGGGAGAGAGAGATAACATTAAAGTTCTCTTCTCAGAGGCACCGGGGGTGATAGTCCAGGTATCCAACAGTAATGAGGCGGCTCTCCAAACTATCTCCTCTGAGTTTGGAATTTATCTTTACAAGATTGGAACATACATCCCAAAAAGAGTTCTTAACCTTAAGTTGTACAAAAAAGAGCTTTCGCTTAATATAGACCACTACAGAGATATCTGGTTTAAAACCTCATACCTGTTCGACATTAAACAGGTTGGACAGGAACTTGCCTTCAAGAGATATTCAAACTACAAGACACAGCCGTTGAACTATAAATTTCCTGCCGGCTACTCGGGTGACCACTCTGCATCTGTTACCAACCAAATGAGCAAGTCAAAAACTAAGGCAGCAATTATTAGAGAGAAGGGATCTAATGGAGACAGAGAGATGGCTTGGGCTCTCTATCTTGCCGGATTTGACGTAATAGACGTTCACATGACAGATCTAATAACGGGGAGAGAGAGTTTGGATGATATGGGCATGATTGTTTTTGTGGGAGGATTTTCTAATGCAGATACTTTAGGATCGGCCAAAGGTTGGGCTGGTGCATTTTTGTACAATGAAAAAGCATCTGCATCTCTTGAAAGGTTTTATGCCAGAAAAAACACTCTAAGTCTTGGAGTGTGCAACGGCTGTCAGCTCATGGCAGAGTTAGGATTAATAACCCCGGAAAAGAGAGAGAGCTCTCCAAAGATGAAGCATAACGACTCTAACAAGTACGAAAGCGCTTTTGTTGGTGTTACAATTGAGAGGTCTCCCTCTATTATGCTTAAAGGGTTGGAGGATTCGTCGCTTGGAATATGGGTGGCACATGGCGAAGGGAAATTCTCATTTCCTCAACAGATAGATAATTACAATATTGCATTAAGATACAACTATGAAGATTACCCGGCAAATCCAAATGGATCGCCTCTATCTGTAGCCGGTGTATGTAGCTCAGACGGCAGACATTTAGCAATGATGCCTCATCCGGAGAGGTGTATCTACCCACATAACTGGGCATGGTACCCTCGAGAACGCAGAGATGACATTGTAACCCCTTGGTTGACCATGTTTATTAATGCCCGCAAATGGATAGAAGATCAAATAATATAGAAGCACATCATGAAGAAGAAAAAATTACCAAAAATCTTTGTGCTTGACACTAACGTTATACTTCACGACTTTCGTGCCATCCACAATTTCCAGGAGAACGATATTGTTATCCCCATAACAGTAATAGAAGAGCTGGACAAATTCAAAAAAGGGAACGACTCAATCAACTTTAACGCTAGGGAATTTGTTAGGGAGATGGACAAAATAACAGACAACCAACTGTTTGGCGAAGGAGTTCCAATCGGAAAGGGAAAGGGTTTGATAAAAATTGAGATGGGACACCCCTTTAGCGACGATTTGGCCGAATCTCTCTTGGAAGATACTCCCGACCACAGAATTTTGGCTACAACGCAGTGGTTGAGCGACAAGAACCCACACAGATCGGTAGTGCTTGTAACAAAAGATATAAACCTTAGGATGAAAGCCAAAGCTCTTCACCTTATGGCTCAGGATTACCTTACCGACAAAATTACCGAAGAGAGGTTAGACAGCATCATGAAGGAGGTAATCTATCTGAACGATGTTCCTGATGATATTGTTCAGAAGCTCTTTTTTCAGAGCGAAGGTGTCTCGGTATCGGAGTTAAAACTAAAGAACATCCCAGGAAATCAACTATATGTTATAAGAGGAGAGAAAAAAGAGAGCCGTATTTTGGCAAGATACCATAGCAACTCCCACTCATTAGTGGCTGTAAAAAAGCAGAGAGCATACGGTATAGAGCCTAGAAATGAGGAGCAGATCTTTGCACTTGATGCACTTCTTAATCCAGAAATAAAACTTATATCGCTTACAGGTACTGCGGGAACGGGTAAAACACTGCTCGCATTGGCCGCAGCACTTGCCCAAGAGCAGATGTACGAACAGATTCTGCTCTCAAGGCCCGTGATCCCTCTAAAAAATCAAGAGATGGGTTTTCTTCCTGGAGATATCAAGGAGAAGCTGGGTCCTTACATGCTTCCGCTTTACGATAATCTTGCAGTTATCAAGAGAGTTTTCAAATCAACCAGCAGGGAGGCAGTTAGAATTGAGGAGATGTTAAAAAACGAGAAACTTCTTATCTCCCCTCTGGCATATATCAGAGGCAGGAGTCTCTCCAACACCTTTTTCATAATTGACGAAGCACAAAATTTAACCCCTCACGAGGTTAAAACTATAATTACACGAGCCGGAGAGGACTCTAAACTTGTCTTCACGGGAGACATTCATCAAATAGACTCTCCGTATCTGGATATTCACTCAAACGGGCTCACTCACCTTAGTGAAAAACTTTATGGTCAGGATCTTTTCTGCCATATAAATCTCACTAAAGGGGAGAGGAGTGAACTCTCGGAATTGGCGGGCAAACTATTGTAAATTTTTACTATATTTGCACCCCTATGATTAAGTAGAAATATAAACCGTAAATTAATATTTTTTATGTCAGAAATTAAAAGAGTTTATTTCTTTGGAGGCAAGAGTGCCGACGGAGACGGCTCAATGAAAAATTTGCTGGGTGGCAAGGGTGCCAACCTTGCAGAGATGTGCGCTTTGGGAATACCTGTTCCTGCAGGATTTACAATCACAACCGAGACTTGTGTTGAGTTTTACAAAAACAGTATGCAATATCCCGAAGGGCTCAAAAAAGAGGTTGAAGAGTCTCTAAAAAGAGTTGAATCTGTGATGGATATGAAGTTTGGAGACAAAGAGAACCCACTTCTATTATCTTGCCGTTCAGGAGCTAGAAGCTCTATGCCGGGCATGATGGAGACGGTTCTTAACATTGGCCTTTGCTCCGACACTATTCCGGGTCTGATAAAGAAGACCGGCAACCCTCGTTTTGTTTACGACGCTTACCGCCGCTTGATAATGATGTACTCCGATGTTGTGATGGAGAAGGCAGAGGGTATAGATCCAGAAGAGGGTAAAGGTATTCGTGTTCAACTAGACAGAATGCTTCACGATGTAAAGAACAAAAAAGGATATAAGAGCGATACCGATTTAACTTCGGACGATCTGATTGAACTTTGCGATGCATTTAAGGCAAGAATCCTCGATGTATTGGGCAAACCATTCCCGGACAATGCTTATGAGCAACTTTGGGGAGGTGTAGGTGCTGTTTTCAAATCGTGGAACGGTAAGAGAGCTGTTTCTTACAGAAGAATCGAGAATATTCCGGATGAGTGGGGAACTGCCGTTAACGTTCAGGCGATGGTGTTCGGAAACATGGGTGATAACTCAGCAACCGGTGTTGCATTCTCCAGAAACCCTGCAACCGGCGAGGCCAAATTCTACGGAGAGTGGCTCGTAAATGCTCAGGGCGAAGATGTGGTTGCCGGTATCAGAACTCCAAATCCACTCAATGAGTCTACCAAAAATGATCAAAACAAGCATCTCTCATCTTTGGAGACCTCAATGCCTGTTGTTTATAAAGAGCTTGACGGAATACAAAAGAGTCTAGAGAAGCACTTCCGTGACATGCAAGATATTGAGTTTACTATCCAAGATGGTAAGCTGTGGATGCTACAGTGCAGAGTTGGAAAGAGAACCGGATTGGCAGCCCTCAACATGGCGATGGATATGTTGAGTGAAGGTCTTATAGACGAGAAAACAGCTGTTATGAGAGTTGCTCCTGTTCAATTAGACGAGCTACTGCATCCAATTCTGGATCCAAAATCAGAGAAGGCGGCAAATGTTATAGCAAAAGGTCTTCCTGCAGGTCCGGGAGGCTCTGTTGGTCAGATAGTATTTACTGCCGAAGATGCAGTAGAGTGGGCAGCATCAGGTAAAAAAGTTATTCTTGTTCGTGAAGAGACGAACCCCGAAGACGTAGAAGGGATGCGCGCTGCCGACGGACTTCTTACTGCCAGAGGAGGTATGACCTCACACGCAGCATTGGTTGCCAGAGGTTGGGGTAAGTGCTGTATTGTGGGCTGCGACGCTCTACATATAGATCTGCACTCTAAGAGTGTAACTATTAACGGCAAGAAGTACAGCCAAGGAGACACTTTCAGCTTAAACGGAAGCAAAGGTTTTGTTTACGATTCTGCCATAGATACTATGGATGCCTCAGAAAATCCAAGATTTGTAGAGTACATGTCTATAGTAGATAAATATAGAGTTCTGGGAGTAAGAACAAATGCAGATACCCCTCAAGACGCTCAAAATGCTATAAACTTTGGAGCAGAGGGTATTGGTCTATTCAGAATTGAGCATATGTTCTACGGTGTAAACTCTGAGCAACCTCTTGCAAAACTTCGCAAAATGATTCTTTCTAAGAGTGAAGGGGAGAGAGTTAATGCACTTCTTGAACTTGAACCATTTGTGAAAGAGGCCGTTAAAGGAACCATGAAGGTTATGAACGGCAAACCTGTTACCTTCAGACTTCTAGATCCACCTCTACACGAGTTTGTTCCTCAAACAGCAGAGAAGCAGGCAGAACTTGCAAAAGAGCTTGGAATATCTGTAGAGGATGTTAAGAGAAGAGGAGACTCTCTCCACGAAGTAAACCCAATGATGGGTCACAGAGGTGTTAGACTTGGTATAACATACCCAGAAATAACAGAGACTCAGTTCAAGGCAATCTTCGAAGCAACCGCAGAGCTCATTAAGGAGGGTTTTGAGCCTCAGCCGGAGATTATGATTCCTGTTACGGTAGCTGTTAAAGAACTTGACGATCAAAAAGTTATATGCGACAGAGTACATGCCGAAACTGAAAAGAAATTCGGTGTAAAAATATCATACCTCTATGGTACAATGATTGAGATTCCAAGAGCAGCTCTCCTCGCCGATGAGATGGCCAAAACTGCTCAGTTCTTCTCATTCGGAACAAACGACCTTACCCAAATGACATTCGGCTTCTCAAGAGACGATATAGGAGGGTTTATGAAAGATTATCTTGGAAAGAAGATAATACCTGCCGATCCGTTCCAAACTTTAGATCAAGCTACTGTAGGGAAACTGGTTGAGACCGGAATCAAGGGTGGAAGGAACACAAATGCAAAACTTAAGATTGGCATCTGCGGCGAACATGGCGGCGATCCCGAATCGGTAGAGTTCTGCCACAAGATTGGCATGAACTATGTATCATGTTCTCCTTTCAGAGTACCTATCGCTCGCCTTGCAGCAGCTCAGGCAGCTATTAAAGAGTACAAATAGTCTCTAAAAAGTCTATTATATATAAAAGAGCTGCCTCCCGGAGGCAGCTCTTTTTTAAAATAAAATGCATAATATGAAAAGAACACTACTTTTATTTGTTATATTAGCTGTTGGAATAACTGCTCAATCTCAACCAAACGGAAAAGGAAAAGAGGTACCTGTATTAAAAGAGATATCAGGCCTGGAGGTGATAAAAAGCATATACCCGCAAGCGGCATCTGTAGAGAAGGTAAATACTGTTTGGTTCAAAATTGTAGATCAATCAAAAAAGGTACTTGGATATACACTTAGCAGCAAGCCATTTACAGAAGACATTAAAGGATACCATAATACAACACCTGTAATTGTGGTTTTAGATACAGATAGAGTAATAAGAAAAGTTGCCATTCTCAGCCACTGGGAGACTGCCTCTTACGTAAGACGGCTGGAGACGCTTAAATATTTTGATAACTGGAACGGTCTAACTATAGAGAGTGCTCTTAAGAAAAGTGCAAAGGCAGACAGCTACTCCGGGGCTACAATTACAGCCTCTTCACTTTCCAGAAATCTTGAGATTATTCTTAAGAAAGCCGTAGAAAACAAATTTTAGATGAAACTCACAACAAAAACCCTGATTGGCCTATTAATTATAACGGTGTCGTTTATAGTTACCTACAGGGCAATCAACCTCAGCCCATCTGCCAACATAGATGAAGAGAAGAAATTTATGGCAATAGTGGAGAATTCGGGGTGTCTGTTGTGTCATAATAAAAATGCAAAGCTCCCCTCCTACTCAATAATACCTTTGGTAGGATCAAAAATCAGAAGAGACTCAGAGAGAGCGTCAAAACTTCTTGATATAGCAGAGATATTAAAGTATAGAGATAACGGTATTACAATTTCCGGCCACTATCTCAATTTGATAGACTCTGTAATAATAGATAACTCTATGCCCCCCTTCTCTTTCACTATTTTCAGACCCGGCTCTGCAATCAACTCCGGAGAAGAGGAGGTAATATTAGAGTGGACAAGAAAAGAGAGAATTAAAGGAGGGGATTAATCCCCTTCTCTTTTTTAAATGCCTTTGAGTCTCCCCACTCTCCCCACCCAATCTCTATTCCCATCTTAGCAAGATTATCCTCCAATTTCGATTTTGATATCTGAGCATCATCTTCAATACCGGGCTTGTTTTCGTAAATCTGATAATTCTTTCTCACCTCAGTAATGGTCATATTAGGCATAATTATATTTGCACCGGCCATCACCGCCCTCTCTCTCCCCAAAGGGTCTATAACCTGCATTGCTGTTGTTGCTGCTATATTGATATCGGGCATTAAATGTCTAAGAAGCGCTACCATTTTTAAAGAGAGTGAGAGATCTTGGTTTTTCTCCACAACTCTACCCAAAGGAGTTTGAGAGTGTCTCAAGTATGGCCCCATTCCCACCATGTGAACACCCAGATTCTTTATAAAGAGAAGATCGTTTGCCAAATCTTCTGCCGTCTGATATGGTAGCCCTATCATAACCCCTGTTCCTGTTTGAAATCCAACTGCTTTAAGATCGTAAATAGATTGAAGTCTCTTTTCCCAGGAGTGTTTGCTGTTATTTGGATGAATACGTGAGTATAGATCAGGATTGGAGCTCTCTATCCTTAAAAGATATCTGTGCGCCCCTGCATTGAACCACTCTCTGTAGGTATCTATGGTTTGCTCTCCCAGAGAGAGTGTGATTCCCAACTTCCCATCGGTAAGCGTTTTGATTTTTTTTACCAATCTCGTCACTTTTGAGGTGAAAGCCTTTCCACTCCTCTCACCGGCCTGAATTACCAGAGATCCGTAACCCGATCTCCACGCAAACATTGCTGCATCTATTACCTGCTCATCTGACAGTTCATATCTCTCTACTTCTCTGTTTGATTGCCTTATACCGCAATAGTAGCAGTTTTTTGAGCACTTGTTAGACAGTTCAATGAGTCCTCTTAAATAGACTTTACTTCCTATATTGTCTACCTTGATTTGATATGCACTCCTTAAAAGGTTTTCAACCACATCTGTATTTCTCTCCTCCAACAGGGAGATAATTCTCTCTTTAGTAAAACTATTATTAATCTCCATTATGCTTCAACTTATTTACGCTACTCTTCTGACTGTTTAAAGAGGGCTGTAGCCCTATCATAGATCCCCATACACCATGCAAGTGTCATTCCGTAATTTGTAACAGGCACCCCCATTTTTAAAGCGCTCTTTAATCTGGAAGCCAATTGTCTGTTAGTTATCATGCAACCACCGCATTGAATCACCAATTTGTAATCTGTTATATTTGAAGGCAATGGATCTAAACCGGCTACAATATCCCATAAGATATTTTTTCCTGTTCTTCTATTCAATAGGGCCGGAATCTTAACTCTCCCAATATCATCGCAAGAGCTGTGATGAGAACACGATTCAAGTATAAGCACTCTATCTCCGTCTTTAAGACAATCTATAGCAGGGGTGCCATTGAGATAGTGGTCGAAATTCCCTTTACTTCTTGCCAACAGTACACTAAATCCGGTCAATGGAATATGATTGGGCAGAACATCGCAAACAGCATCGAAGGCCTGACTATCTGTAACAACTAATTTTATATTACTGTTGCTTTTTATATAACTATCCAGATTTTGCGGCTGAAGAACAACCGCTGTTGCCTCTTTGTCCAACAACTCTCTGATTGCATTCATTTGTGGTAGAATTAACCTCCCTTCGGGAGCTTCGCTATCTATAGGACAAACCAAAACAACTACATCGTCTTTTTGAACCAGATTTTCGAAAAGAGCTTTGTGGTTGTATGGAGAGCTGCTAATGGCTTTAATGATAAGAGATGTAAGAACCGACACTAGCTCTTGCTGCTCATTCTCGTCTAGGAGTGAGCAGGAGAACTCCAATACATCGCATTTATATGCAAAGTTAAGCTCTGCAGATATCTCACTCTTCAACGGTATGATATCTGATTGGTTGTGCACTATTATAATGGGAATACTCTCCTCTGCAAATTGGTGTGCAAGCTCTCTTTCAAATTTTCCAAATTCATTATTTGTAAAAAGTAAGAGAGCAACATCTATTTGAGAAATTACCTCTACAGTCTTTGCAACCCTTTGCGAACCTAGCTCTCCTTCATCATCTATACCTGCAGTATCTACAAGTACAACAGGGCCTACTCCAAATATCTCCATTCTCTTTTTTACAGGGTCGGTAGTAGTGCCGGGAGTATCTGAAACTATGGCAACTTTCTGCCCCGAGATTGTATTTATTAAAGAACTCTTCCCCGAATTCCTTCTCCCAAAAACCCCGATATATTTTGCTTTGCTCATTTTAACACCTCAATTAACAGTTAATAATCCATGAATTATCTAAAGAGAAATAATTGTGAATCAATTGTAAAAATCTTTTAAACAAAAATAAATAAATTCTCACAACTCTTCTCATATTGAGAAATAGAGCTTAATTTTGATAGTATAATAAATTAATATTCAATAAATTATTGGTATGAAAAAGAGAAGAATTAACTACACTTTGTTATTTGCAGTGCTTGTTTTGCTTATTATTATTGGAATCATCCTTAAAAACTGGGATGGATTTATAGATGGATTTAATTCCGTTTAGATAGTCTCGGGGAACAATCTTCAGCTCTTTTATAACCCTTGAGGTCCACCTCCAGTGTTGATAGGCAATTTGCACAAGCATAGGTATAAGAATGAGCATCAGCACACCCTCATCGCTCACATTTAGTGCAAATAAAAGCAATAGAAGCGATGCAATTGCTGTAATTGACTGGGCTTTATAGTGAGGAACTTGGTTTCTACTCATCAGGTAAGAGGTTGACAACTGTGTGATTGCCTCTAGCAATGACGCTACAAACAGTAGCAGCAACAATCCTCTGCTAAGCAGAGGTACGTTACTTCCTATGAAGGTTAGCAAAGAATCACCCAGTGTTATTACAAATAGTGCAGAAGATATAAAAATAGAGAGAGCTATCAATTGAGCTTTAATAAATATCCTCTTAACCTCCCCCACTCTCTCTCTTATCTGCTCTCCGGTTAGTTTAGGGTAGTAGGTAGAGAACCAAACCAGAGAGAGGGTAATTGTAATGTCTGTTATCTGCTTAGAAATCCCATATGGCGCTATAAATGAGAGTGGAATATATAAAGCTCCTAGTATGGCAAGCACTCTGTTTGTGAATATCCAACTTAAGCTTGCAAGTCCGTTTTGTGAAGCTGTATGAAAAAGTGTTTTCAAAATAACTCTCCAATCATGTGATTCAGCATTTTTTAGCCTCTCTCTGGTTTTGGCATCATAAAATGCTCTGGAGGCCAAAAATCTATTTAGCAAGGTGGCCAATGACTGCCCGATAACCAAAGAGATTATGCCCATACCGGCTATCAATAAAATTGAGGATACAACTATATGGATAGTCTGCGACAGCACAATTATCTGCCTCGACCTTTTAATCATCCCCCTTCCGGTGAGTGCCGCATCGTAATAGTAGGTGAAAAATTGATAGCAGAGAAGTACTCCATACCAGAACCAAGCAATTAAAGCTCTCTCTCTATCGCCCGAATAACCCTCCAGCAGTCTATCTATATAAAAAACTCCTCCTGTGAATAGAAGCAGAAGCAGAATAGACGATGCTGCAGAATAATATCTTTTCATTGAGAGTAATACTCCCTTTAGAAGAGAGTAAGACAACTCCACCTCCCCCTCTATGGGGGAGAATCCCTCCCTCTTTAGCTCCTTAGCCCCTGAATATACATAAGTAACTGCTCTTGAGAAAGTTTGAAAAAATCCAAAATCCAAAAGGTAGATCATTGAGTTGAGCCCTATCATCACCGTCCATAAGCCCACCTCCTCTTTGGGGAGCATTTTAAGAATCAATGGCAGAACCACCAAAGCAGAAGCAACTCTCATAAAGGTTGCACCATAGTTCCAAAAAACATCTGCTCTGGATATTTTCATAATTCTATTTTTAGAAAATTACTCTTGCCATCAACTCAATCCGGTTATTGGCTACAGTTGGATGGCTCTCTATCGGTCTAAGTTTGGAGTCGAGGGTTTTTGCCCACTTTGCCCATATTCTGCTATACTCTGCAGCTAAGATAAACTTTCCGTTAATGTTGTACTCAACCCTTGGAGAGATCTTAGAGTGCCATGTTAACTTCTCATCTTTTAATGCCATACCGGTAGATTGAGTTAATGCTTTTGAAGTCCCTCTATTATTTTGATAACCTGCAAACAATCCGCTCTTTAGCTTATTTGTAATTTTATAATCGGCGTCAATCCAGCCGGAGAAACTCTTAATACCATCGTAGTTGATTTGAGATGTTTGGTTATCTACATACTCAACTCCGTATCCCCCCATGTGGCCCAACATGGTCATGTTCTCTCCGTATATAGCCCAACTTCTCAATAGAAGCTTGCTCGATAGATTTGCCCTTATAAATGCTCCGGCATTGAAGGTTGTATATAAAGCTCCTCTCTCCTCTGCAGAGGGGCCGAAGAGCGCCGGTCTTAAAAATTTAGCTCCAAGCGTAAAACCTCCAAAGATGGTTGATGGATTACCCAGTTTAATTTGAGCTTGAATATCGGGTATCCCCGCCTGCATCTGAGATTTTGCAGGCCCAACACTGTTGTGAGATGTGTATATATGAGCAGCCAACAACATCTCGGCTCTATCAAATATTTTTTGAGAGTACCTCAACTGTATACTCCTGTTGAGCGGATTGTATGGAAATCCGGCTCCGAATGCTATAGTTCCGGCTATAACCTCATTAACAAGAGTAAGGTGATCAGTTTGGCCTATAAGAAGAGAGCTCCTCTTCCATTTCATGTTTATATATGCATGACGCAGATTGAGAAGATACATCGTGGCATCGGACTCTCCGTTAAAATCTGTCTCAATGTACGTATTAACAGTTGCATTCAGATAGTTTAGACCGGTAACAGAGAAGTTGAGTCGACTTGCAAAAACACTGGCATTAAGCGATGAGTATCTATTAAGATCTTTTCCTAAATTGTTTATGTTTGGGGCTAAAGGATAAAGGTTTATGAGGTCTGACCTTGTTGTTTTTGACCTATAATCGTCTCTGTATGTCTTTATCTCCAATATGCCTCCAAATTTGTAAACAGGTGAACTCTCCTGTTGTGAGTAGGAATTATTTGATGTTAATAGTATGAATAAAATTGTAAATAGCAGATAAGCAGATTGTCCTCTTCTCATTTTTTTATTTGTTGTTAAAGCGCAAAAATAGTTTAATTAATTCCAATAAAAAAGACCGGCACACTTGCCGGTCTGGGTAGTCCCACCAGGACTCGAACCTGGATCTGAAGTTTAGGAAACTTCCGTTCTATCCCTTGAACTATAGGACCATTTATATCTTTACTGTTCAGGATTGTAAGCCCATTTATAATACATTGAACCCCATGTGAATCCTGCGCCGAATGCAGAGAATATGAGTATGTCTCCCTTTTTGAAACTCTTCTCGTACTCCCATAAAACTAACGGAATAGAGGTTCCTGCAGTATTGCCGAATTTTTCAATATTAATCAAAATTTTCTCTTTCTGCAAACCCATTCTTTTACCGGTAGCTTCAATAATTCTCATATTTGCCTGGTGAGGAATAAGATAGGCTATGTCTTTTGATTCAATATTATTTTTTTCCATCAACTCTACCGAAACATCTGCCATTCTGCTTACAGCATATTTAAATACCGTTTGGCCATCTTGGTATACGTAGTGTTCACGGTTTTTAATCGTTTCAGGAGTTGGAGGGTAAACAGAACCTCCGGCTTTCTGATACAAATAGTGCCTTCCTATACCATCTACATGCAGGATAGAGTCGAGCAGCCCCTCTCCCTCTGTCTCTGTTGGCTCTATAAGCATTGCAACAGCAGCATCGCCAAATAGCGGGCATGTTGTTCTGTCGGTATAATCTGTGATTCCAGACATTCTCTCTCCTGTTACCAGAATCATCTTTTTTGATCTTCCTGTCTCAATAAATGATGCTGCCGTTTCAAAAGAGAAAATAAAGCCCGAACAACCGGCATTAATATCGTAACCCCAGGCGTTCATAATACCTGTTTTATCGCAGATTATATTTGCTGTTGCGGGGAAGAGCATGTCGGGAGTAACCGTTGCACAGAGGAGCATATCTATCTCTTCTGGTTTAACTCCTGTTTTGTTAAGCAGTCTCTTAACTGCCTCTGCGCCCATAAATGAGGTTCCCAATCCATCATCCTTAAGGATTCTTCTCTCACGCACTCCTATTCTGGTCATTATCCACTCATCTGTAGTATCTACCATCTCAGACAACATGTGGTTGTCTAATATGTACTCCGGAAGATATGCCTCTATTCCGGTTATTATGGCTCTTTTTTTACCGCTCATAAGAGATTGCCTCTTTAAATTTATCTACCAATTTATTATTGAGTGCATTCATTGCCTGCAGTATCATATTTGAAATTGCCGATGGGCTTGAAGCACCGTGTCCGATTATTACGGGATATGGAACTCCCAAAACAGGTGTTCCTCCGTAATTCTCGTAATTAAACCTTTCAAAGAAATCGTTTTTAATCTCCAATCTTTGAGTAAGATTGTACATCCCCTCTGCTTGCTTGAGTAGTATGTTTCCGGCAAAGCCATCAGTTACAACCACATCTGCCGTATCGCCGGTAAAGAGATGATTGGCTTCTATGTTTCCGCAGAAATTGAAGTGAATTGAATCACTCATCAATCTATAGGCCTCTTTGGTAACCATGTCACCTTTATCCTCCTCCTCTCCAATATTCAGCAAAGCCACTACAGGTCTCTCTACTCCCATCATCTCCTTTGCATAAATAGAACCAAGCATACCAAACTGATATAAAATATCGGGTTTGCAGTCGGTATTGAATCCAACGTCAAGGATCAGTACTTTTCTCCCGTTAAGCATTGGCATCTCTGCCGAGATGCAAGGTCTCATAACCCCCGGAAGTGGTTTTATGGTGTGGACACAACCTGTGAGCATTGCCCCGGTATTTCCGGCGCTTGCAAAAGCATTCAGTTCGCCTCTATTGAGAAGGTTAAACCCAACAACTAAACTGGAATCCTGCTTTTTTTGGTATGACTTTACAGGATGGTCGTCCATCTCTATGACCTGCGAGGTGTGGAATATCTCAAAATTTGAAGGTTCAAATCCTCTTTCTGTGCAGATCTCTGTAATTTTTGGTTTATCACCTATCAGTACTATACGAAAATCGGAATATATTTTAGAAAAGGCGTCAATCGCTCCCAGAACAGTGTTCAGAGGAGCATAGTCGCCTCCCATTACATCTATCCCGATTTTCATCGGCATTACGCGCTCGCCTTTTCTACAATAAGACGACCTCTGTAATAACCGCACTCAGGACAAACCCTGTGATACAAAACCGCTGCGCCGCAATTTGAGCAAGTTCCTAAAGTTGGAGCCTCTGCTTTATAGTGTGTTCTGCGCTTATTCCTGCGAGTCTTGGAAATTCTGTGTTTCGGATGTGCCATTTCTTATAATGTTTACAATATTAATTCAATAAATCTTTTAACTTTTCAAACGGTGAGTTGCTACTCTCATCATTACTCTCCGCATTGCTGTATTTTCCCAGTTTTTTAAGCATCTCTTTATCACACTCACCCTCTTTGTGGACTCTCTGTATTGGCAGTGCCAAACATATGTAGTCATAAAGAAACTGAGTAAGATCCAGCTCACTCTCTGTCATATCCAGTGTTAATACCTCGCTATCCTCGGGCTCGTCTGTGCTTTTTACAAATTTAACTATCATCACAGGCTCGGCCTCTATCTCCAAATCTACCATCTCAAGGCATCTGTCGCACTCTACTTTTACAATCCCCTTAATTTTACCGGAGATATTTATAAGAGTGGTACTTTTTTCAAGAGTAAGCTCTACACTTAGAGATGCTCCCAAAATTTCACTGCTTTCAAACTCTTCAAAAAACTTATCGCCTATGGCAAGGTCAAACTTGTGCCTCCCCTGCGACATCCCTTTAATAGGGATTACATACTCTCTGTTATCAATTTTTGACATAAAGGAAATGAGCCCGCAAAGTTAATCTATTTTTTTAAATTAACAACCTTGCCTACCCCTTTCTTCTCTTTCTTTCGTTCTCGTCCAGGTATATCTTTCTGAGTCTAATAGATTTTGGAGTAACCTCCACCAACTCATCCTCCTGAATGTACTCCAAGGCCTCCTCAAGTGTGAACTCTATGGGTGGAGCCAGCATCACTTTATCGTCTGACCCCGATGCTCTCACGTTTGTCAATTTTTTAGTCTTGCAAAGGTTTATTCCAAGATCGTCGCCTCTTGAATTCTCTCCAACCACCTGGCCTGCATAAATCTCAGACCCCGGGTGAATAAAGAATTTTCCTCTATCTTGCAGCTTATCCATTGCATAAGCTATTGCTGTACCTGTCTCAATCGATATAAGCGAACCGTTTGTCCTCTTCTCAATCTCTCCTTTAAATGGCTCATACGCCTTAAATCGGTGTGCCACAACGGCCTCACCCTGAGTGGCAGTGAGCATATTGCTTCTTAGACCTATAAGGCCTCTGGAGGGGATATCAAAATCTAAATGTACTCTTTCACCTCTGTGCTCCATATGCAAAAGCACCCCTTTTCTTCTAGTTACCATCTCAATGGCCCTTCCTACCATATCTTCGGGGAGATCTATTGTCAAGTGCTCGATTGGTTCACACCTCACACCATTAATATTCTTATCTAAGACCTTAGGTTGGCCCACCTGAAGCTCAAATCCCTCTCTTCTCATTGTCTCTATCAACACAGAGAGGTGAAGTACCCCTCTTCCATAAACAATAAAAGAGTCTGCAGTAAGACCATCTTTTATCTTTAATGCAAGATTCTTCTCCAGCTCCTTATCTAATCTATCCTTAATATGCCTGGAAGTTACAAACTTCCCCTCTCTTCCAAAAAAAGGAGAGTCGTTTATTGTAAAAAGCATACTCATGGTTGGCTCATCTACAGCTATCGGAGGAAGCTGCTCAGGATTTTCGAAATCTGCAATAGTATCTCCTATCTCAAAACCCTCAATGCCAACAACGGCACAAATATCACCACTCTTTACCTCTAAAGATTTTGTCTTTTCAAGCCCCTCAAAAACCATCAACTCCTTTATTTTGCTCCTCTCTACAGATAGATCTCTTTTGCAGAGAGATACCTGCATTCCGGCCTTTAACGCTCCTCTGGTTACCCTTCCTACAGCAATTCTTCCAACGTAAGGGGAGTACTCAAGAGAAGATATCAGCATCTGAGGTGTCCCCTCCAGTGCCAGAGGTTCGGGGATCTCCTCTATGATTATATCCAGCAGAGGGGTTATGTCTGTATTGGGCTTTCTCCAATCAAGCGACATCCAACCCTGCTTTGCACTACCGAATACTGTTTTAAAATCAAGCTGCTCCTCAGAGGCGTTCAATGAGAACATGAGGTCGAATACCTGTTCATTAACTTCGTCGGGTCTACAATTTGGTTTGTCAACTTTATTGATTACTACAATCGGTTTTTTACCCATCCCTATTGCTTTCTGTAATACAAATCTTGTCTGGGGCATAGTTCCTTCAAAAGCATCAACCAATAGAAGCACACCATCTGCCATATTGAGAACCCTCTCCACTTCACCACCAAAATCGGCGTGGCCCGGAGTATCTATTATGTTAATTTTATAGTCCTTATAAGGTACCGACACATTTTTTGCCAGTATTGTTATACCCCTCTCTCTTTCGAGGTCGTTATTGTCTAGTATTAGTTCTCCCATTTTTCCGGCATCCCTGAATAGTTTTGCCTGAAGAATCATTCTGTCCACCAGAGTGGTTTTGCCATGGTCTACGTGTGCGATGATGGCAATGTTCCGTATTTTCTGCATAATTAAGCCGCAAAAGTAGAAAAAACTATTATTTTTGCGGTTTAATTTTAAGAAATTTTCCCTGAATGACAGAAAGAATCCTAATCCTGGACTTCGGCTCTCAATTTACTCAATTGATTGGCAGAAGATTAAGAGAGCTTAACGTTTATTGTGAGATTGTTCCCTTCAACAAAATACCCCATCTAGGAGATGATGTTAAGGGTGTGATACTGTCTGGCAGCCCATTCTCTGTAAGAGATCAAAACGCCCCTACCCCAAATCTTTCCGATATTAAAGGAAGACTTCCGCTCTTAGCGATATGCTATGGAGCACAATTTCTGGCTCACAACTTTGGAGGGGAGGTTCAACCGTCTCTTGCAAGAGAGTATGGAAGAGCTATTCTTAAGGTGAACAATCCGGAGTGTCCTCTTTTTAAGGGGGTGCCCACCGGTTCTCAGGTTTGGATGTCGCACGGCGATACCATTGCGCACCTTCCTCAAGGGGCTGTTCCTGTGGCTTCTACAGAGGATATTGTAAATGCTGCTTACAGAATCCCCAATGAGCAGACATTTGCACTTCAGTTTCATCCGGAGGTGTATCACACAGAGCATGGAAGCAAGATTCTTGAGAATTTTGTCATGGGGATATGTAATTGTAAAGGTGATTGGACTCCAGACTCTTTCATAGAGAGTACAATAACAGAGTTAAAAGAGAGAGTAGGAGATGAGAGGGTAATACTTGGTCTGTCGGGGGGTGTAGACTCAACGGTTGCTGCGGTTCTATTGCATAGAGCAATCGGTTCTCAACTCCACTGCATTTTTGTAGATAACGGTCTATTAAGAAAGAGTGAGTTCTCCGATGTTCTCCACTCATATAAAGACATGGGACTAAATGTAACAGGAGTAGACGCATCATCTGACTTTCTTAAAGCTCTTAATGGAGTGACAGATCCCGAGGAGAAGCGCAAAGCGATAGGAAGAGTCTTTATTGAGGTATTCGACAGTGAGTCACACAAAGTAGAGAACGCAAAGTGGTTGGCACAAGGGACCATCTACCCCGATGTAATAGAGTCGGTGTCTGTAAACGGCCCCTCTGCTACAATAAAATCTCACCATAACGTTGGAGGTCTTCCAGACTACATGAAACTGAAAGTTGTTGAGCCCCTGCGCTCACTGTTCAAAGATGAGGTAAGGAGAGTTGGAAGAGCTCTCGGTATTGATGAATCTTTAATAGCTCGTCACCCATTCCCCGGCCCCGGGCTTGGGATAAGAGTACTTGGAGAGGTTACTGAAGAGAAACTCTCAATACTTAAAGAGGCAGACGCTATTTTTATCGGGATGTTAAAGGAGCACCAACTATATAATAAAGTGTGGCAAGCAGCAGCAATTCTCTTACCTATAAAAAGCGTAGGGGTTATGGGAGATGAGAGAACTTACGAGTCTACAGTTGTTTTAAGGGCTGTAACCTCTACTGATGGAATGACAGCCGACTGGGTTCATCTTCCTTACGAATTTCTTGCTAAGGTGTCAAACGAGATAATCAACAGAGTTAAAGGGGTTAACAGGGTAGTGTATGACATCTCCTCTAAGCCGCCTGCAACAATTGAATGGGAATAAAAAAACAGAAGGGGATCTAACATTAAGATCCCCTTCTATTTAAATTCAGTGTCAGATTACTGAGTAACAGTCTCTGCAGCTTTTGTGCTGTCTGGGCAGCAAGCTGTGCTATCTGAAGCGGCAGCGGCAGTGCTGTCAGTTTGCTCAACTACTACTGGTTCCTCTTGTTTTTCTGCATTGCTTCCGCATGAAGTAAGTGCCAATCCGGCAACTGCGAATAAAACGAAAAGTTTTTTCATCTTAAAAAAAGTGTGTTATGGGGTTAATTGATTTCAGCCGCGAATATACATCATTTATTAATATTTTACTAAAATTTTATATCAAAACCTGCTAAAATCACCACACCCGGCATTGGAAAGCCCTCATTAATGGTATATGCGGTTCCTGTTATATTATCACCATGAATAAATGGCCTAAGCTCTAAACCTAAAAGTTTTGCTTTATACGAAACTCTTAAGTTTGCCACAGTGTAGCTCTCCTCCTGTTTGGTAGCGGTGTTAATATACATCTGTCCAATATACTGTGTGCTCAAGTTAATTAAAAAATCTCCCGGGGTACATGTTGCAGAGAGATATAGTTTATGTTTTGGCGATGCCAGTAATGGTTTGCTGGTTGCCAGATAGCTGTAGTTAAAATCTGTTCTCAAATCTCGTCTAATCTTATACCCCGCTTGAAATTCAAACCCTCTATTTTCAAAAAAACCTGTGTTCAGATTCTTAGGAACACCATTTATTCTTACAGTCTCAATCATATTCCATCCATCTATGTAAAACACCGATAGCTCTGCTGTAAGCCTGGAGTCAAACATAGAATGACCCGCAGAGAGTTCAAAGTTGATCATATTTTCAGGCATGAGGTCTTTATTCTGAGGAGGGAACATATACATCTCTCTGATTGTAGGGCTTCTATAACCTTTAGATATAGAAGCTTTAATTACACTATTCTCTAAAACTCTCAACGCAGCCCCAACCTGTGGTACCCACTCCCCTTCAAAAGCAGAGTTATATTCGAATCTCATACCTCCGTTAATAGTAAATCTATCAAAGAAATCATGTTGAACTATAACATAAGCGGCTGTTTCATGTATCTCCCTGTCTACCAAGTAGGTTCTACTCCCATTTGTAATTGAAGTATTCCAAGCCTCTCCACCCCATTTTTTATAGTCAAATCCAACCGTAAGAGTGTTTCCTTCAAGAAGTTTAAAGTTCTCATACAGCATTACTCCCGTGTTGTAATCCTTAGAGTAAAACAGATAATCTCTTGGGAATTGTCCCGGTTTGTAGCCGTCGTTTACCTCATGCTCGCCACCATTATAATACACTTTAAGTGCTCCCGATCCATATTTATGTTTGTTCTCTAAAGAAATAGAGGCAGATCCTCTTAATATATCCATCTCATTGTCCAATAAAAGATCGTCAATTTTTCCCGGGTTTTGATTAAATATCTTTGCAACTGAAAGGTCTGCAATAATGTTGAAGTTTTTACCCAATCTCTTATCTGTTTTAATAAAGCCGTTGGTTATTTTAAAGTCGGAGTTTGCTCTGTGGCCGTTGCTTCGATCATGATTAAAAGATATAAATGTAGAGAAGTTCTCACCTCCATACCCACCATTTACCATGTATTTTTGAGTATCGTAAGAGCCCATGGTAAACCGTGCATCTCCACCAAAGCCCTCTTTTGCTCTCCTCTTAGTTATTACATTTATCACCCCACCCATGGCATTTGAACCATAGAGCAACGATCCTGGGCCCCTAATAATCTCAACTCTTTCTATATCTGAAGAAACATATAAATCCGGAACCGAATGGCCAAAAACACCGGTCCACTGAGGCTGTCCGTCCAGAAGCATTAATACCTTATTACCCTGACCAACCCCTCTTATATTGATAGCTCCTGCAGAGCCTGCAGAAACTCCAAATCCGGTAACTCCTTTCTGCGTTATAAAAAGCCCCGGTACCAGATTAGATAAAATAGGCAAAACTGCAGAACTCCCCGACATCTCAATCTCATCTTTATCTATAACAGATACAGTAAGCGGAATGGCATTTCTGTTTATGTTGGTTTTATTTGCGGTAATCACAACCTTATTAAGATTTGTGGTTTTCACGGTATCCTCTACGGCAAAAGAGAGTGTCGAAATTAGCATCGCCGTTATAAATGGAATATTAAAGTAGTATCTCATCAAAACTTATTTTACAATAGAGTTGCAAATATAACATCTCACAAATCAAATCATAATTTATTTCGCTTTGTAGGGTGAAATTTTAGCACACTCTCTCTCCATTTTTGGCTATTCACATGAGTATAGATCTCGGTGGTCAGAATGCTTTCGTGACCGAGCATCTGTTGCACTACTCTCAGATCGGCCCCATTCTCTACCATATGGGTTGCAAAAGAGTGTCTAAAGGTATGCGGTGAGACATCCTTCTCAATACCCGCATTAACAGCGGTTTTTTTTACAATAAGAAATACCATCTCTCTGGATAGTTTTCCCCCTCTTCTGTTCAGAAACAGGGTGTCGTCGTGCTTGGGCTTTATAACACCACACCTTCTCCCGGTCAGATAGTGTTTCAAAGCATCAATTGCCGGCTCTCCAATAGGAACGAGCCTCTCCTTCTCTCCTTTCCCGCTTACCCTTATAAAGCCCTCCTTTAAGAAAAGATCCGATATCTTAATGTTAACAAGTTCGCTTACTCTAAGGCCGCACGAGTATAGCATCTCCAACATAGCTCTGTTTCTATGCCCTTCGGGTAAAGAGAGATCTACAGATGTTAAGATTTTGTTAACCTCGCTTTGTGAAAGTACTGCAGGTAAATATCTCCCAATTTTAGGAGTCTCCAGCGCCTCCGACGGGTTAGACGATATCTTTCCCTCCAGCTCAAGAAATGTAAAAAAAGACTTTATGGAGCTTATAACTCTTGCCTGAGATCTTTTGGAGAGATTTTTGCTATTGAGAGCTGCAATAAAAGATAATAAAGTTATATCGGTAATTTTATCGAATGAGAACAACCCGGAGCTCCACTTATCTTCTGAGCTGTAATTTAATAGGTTCATCACATCTGAACAGTATGCCTTTATGGTATTTTCAGACAACGACCTCTCAAGCTTCAGATATACCGAGAAGTCATCTAGTATGGTTGATGTTGCTCTCTTTTTCAAATAAAATGAATTACTTTTGCACACAAATTTAGAAGAAATATGGAGGAAAAGAAAACCAAGATCATCTGTACAGTATCGGACAGAAATTGCAGCGTTGAATTTATTGAAAGTCTTTATAATGAGGGAATGAATGTGGTAAGAATCAATTCAGCACACACCACCCTTGAGTCGTCTATGCCAATAGTTGAAAATACAAGGAAGGTTTCTGAAAAGATAGCAATCTTAGTAGATACAAAAGGGCCGGAAATTAGAATAACAGGTATGGGAGAAGGGGGAGGATTCAATGTTAAAAACGGAGATGAGGTTATTTTCGAAGATAATCCGGCCGGTATTTCAGGAAACGGACTTCTCTATACAAACTATACAAATCTTGTTGCAGAGGTTCCTGTTGGCTCCAACATACTCATAGACGATGGTGAGATATCTCTCACTGTTGTTAGAAAAAGAGACAAACGTCTCTATTGTAAAGCCAATAACAGTGGTGTTATTAAGGGGAGAAAAAGCATAAATATCCCAAATGTTCCTGTGAGACTACCTTCTGTATCTGAAAGAGATAAAGAGTTCATATTGTGGGCTATCAAAAACGATTTAGATTTTATTGCACACTCATTTGTAAGAAACAAAGAGGATTTGATTGAGATACAGAAGATACTAGATCTGCATGGTAGCCATCTAAAGATTATCGCAAAGATTGAGAATCAAGAGGGTGTAGATAATATAGATGAGATTTTATCTCACTGTTACGGGGTTATGGTTGCCAGAGGCGACTTGGGAGTGGAGATAGATTATCAAAAGATTCCAATAATTCAGAGGCAGATTATTAAAAAATGCCAAGAGAGAAAAAAGCCGGTAATCATAGCAACTCAAATGCTTCACTCCATGATTGAAAATCCTAGACCAACCAGGGCAGAGGTTACAGATGTGGCAAATGCAATTTATCAGGGAACAGACGCAATAATGCTCAGCGGAGAGACTGCAAACGGTAAATATGCAAAAGAGGCAGTGAGAACAATGACAAATATCGCAAGAGAGACAGAGAAAGAGCTAAGGCCCTACTACGGATTGGAACTGAAAGACATAACACACCCTGTTGCCGCTGTGTTAAGTTGTCAACTTGTAAGTGCCACAAAAAAACTCCCTATCAAAGCAATGGTATTTGATAGTAGAACCGGGAGGACAGGCAGGTATCTATCTGCATTCAGGCCTAAAACTCCAATCTATGCCATGTGCTACGCTCCGCATGTTATGAGAGAGCTTGCCCTCTCTTTTGGAGTTTATGCATACTCCATGGACCCATATCAGAGTAAAGATGAATTTATTAAAAGCTCAATCAATACTCTTTTAAATGATAAGTGTTTTTCAAAAGAGGATGTAATAGGTGTTGTGGGTGGCAGCTTTGGCCCCTCAGCAGGTGCTACCTTTATGGAGATCTGCCCTGCCGGTCTTATGGTAATAGAGACAGAAGGGAGATAGGCCGCAGAGATGACATTTTGGAGACCTGGCAGTACACACATATCTTCCGTGAAGAATTAACCAGTGGTGTGCAACAGCACGTCTATCTTCCGGGATAAATTTAGTAAGATCCCCTTCTACTGCAAGGGGATCTTTACCATTTGAAAGACCTAATCTGCGCGACACCCTGAATACGTGTGTATCTACGGCAATCACAGGTTTATTAAACAGCACCGAAGCTATAACATTTGCAGTTTTTCTTCCAACTCCGGGTAGTTTTTGAAGTTCCGAGGTTTCATGCGGTAAAACTCCATTATAGTTTTCAACTAAAGCCCTTGCCATCCCTGCAAGGTGTCTGCTTTTACTGTTAGGATAGGTTACCGATTTGATATATGAGAAGATCTCCTCTTGAGATGATTCTGCCATTGAGCGTGCATCGGGATATCTTTTGAAAAGTGAGGGTGTTACCATATTTACCCTCTTGTCTGTGCACTGTGCTGATAGAATAACCGCCACTACAAGTTCAAACGGATTATTATATTCAAGCTCGGTTGCGGCATTGTGCATATTCTCCTCGAACCACTTAATAATATGCTTATACCTATCTTCTATTTTCATAACCGGCTTCAAATATCTAAAATTTGAGAAAGATCTATCTCCTGACTTATTTCAATCTCTTTGCATGTCATGTTTTCGCATAGCATCACTCTACCTGGAAAACGCTTATAAAGAGACCTGTTGTGAGTAACAAACAGTATGGCCGGTTCGTACAACTTGTGAATACCTCTCAACAGCTCCATTATCTCATATGCCGTCTCTCCATCTAGATTTCCGGTAGGCTCATCTGCAAGTATAATCTCCGGATTATTCAAAAGCGCCCTCGCAATTGCTACCCTTTGTTGCTCGCCTCCCGAGAGTTGATGAGGCATTTTATGGCTTTTCAAAAGCATCCCAACACTATCTAATCTCTCTTTTATTATTCTGTCTGTATCTCTCTTACTACTCCAACCAGTAGACTTGAGAACAAAGAGAAGGTTGTCATAAACGCTCCTGTCTGTTAGAAGTTGAAAATCTTGGAAAACAACACCTATTCTCCTTCTTAAATATGGTATATCCCTCTCTTTTAACCTCTCTAATCTAAAACCGGCCACCTCAGCCCTTCCGCTTTTAAGCGGAATCTCCCCAATGATTGTCTTAATTATTGATGTTTTGCCGCTTCCAACTCTGCCAATTATATATATGAAGTCTCCCCTATTTACACTCATTGAGAAATCAGAGATTATTAGATTCTCCTCTTTTGCTATTTGGACATCTTCGAATGAGATGAGTGGTCTTTGGTTATCAGGAATCATATTTTAGATATTATTAAAGGCAAATTTACTAAATTTGACAGTTAATAAAAACTTAAAAGATATGAGAGTATATTTATCGCGATTATTTCCGGCTTTGTTTTTCATCATATCTGTAATAAACATCTCTTCTGCGCAATCTACGCCAAACAGCGCGGCAACCCAAAGGGGGCTTAGCGGGGCAATTGAACTTTTTAATAAAGGGCTGTATGAAAATGCCTACAGAGAGTTCAAACAAGTTTTGGAGAGAGCAGGTACAGAGGGCAGTTCGTTTGAGGCACTAGTTATGGGCTACATCACAATAATAGAGATCCAAACAGAAAAACCCTATTGTGACGCATCTTTTAATAATTTTGAAAAATATTGGTATAACTCTCCTCTCGCACCCGTCGTGAGACTGAAATATGGATCATATCTCTTCGATAAAGAGCAGTACAATCAGGCATTTAATGTTCTTAACAAAATTGATGAGAGAGATCTGCCCTCTTTAAACAGAAACGAGTTTAACTTTAAAATAGGTTACGCTTGGTTCAAAACGGGAGATACAGAGAGAGCACTTTTTCACCTCAACAAAGTTATTACCGGCAAAAAGGACAGCTATACCTCACCGGCTATTTATTATCTAGCTCATATTCACTATATACGGCGAGAATTCAACAAATCTGTTGAGCTCTTTTCAAAGATTGGGGGCGATCCGCGATTTGCCACCCTTAGCCGCTACTACACTCTGGAGAGTAAGTTTATGCTAAAAGACTACAACTATGTCACTACAAAGGGGGAGGAGCTTTACAACACGCTCTCTGGCGAACTTAAAACAAAATCGGCAAGAATAATCTCGGAGGCCTTCTTTGCATTAAACAATAACGAGAAAGCTCAACTCTATTTTAGCAGATACTCAGGAGAGAGCAGAGAGCTCTCCAGAAAGGATCTCTATTATGCAGGAATTCTCTCCTACTCTATGAAGAGCTATAACGATGCAATTGAGCTACTAAAACAGGTTCTGGGCGAGAGTGACTCCTTATCGCAAAATGCAGCATATCACTTAGGAAGATGTTATATAGAGATAAAAAACAAGTTCGAAGCACTTAACAGCTTCAGAATTGCATCGGAAGGGAGTTTCGACCTTGCCATAAAGGAGGATGCTATGTTCAATTATGCAAAGCTATCATTCGATCTTAACTCCGATATCACAAAATTCAGACTCTATCTTGATACCTACTCCCCATCTGAACAAAAATTCAATGAGGTTCAAAATTATATAGCTAACTCCTATTTGGTTAAGCAAGATTACAAATCGGCAATAGAGGCGCTTAGAGCAATTCGGAACCCTGCCTCAAGAGATATTGTCAATCTTCAGAAGGCAACATTTCTGAGAGGGATGCAACTACTAAATCTTGGAGCATACAGGGAGTCTATACCAGTTTTTGAATTATCTATTGCCAACGGACAGTATAACAACAACTTAATGAATGTTACGCGATTTTGGTTAGCCGAATCGTACTACAGGAATAATCAGTTTTCACGCTCTGTTGATATCAATCTTGAACTCGCCACCAAAAACAACAACTTCAGAGGAAACAGGGAGTATCCAACCTCTCTGTACAACTTAGCATACGGATATTTTAAACTTGGTAACTTTGAGCAGGCCGAGATTTGGTTTAACAGGTATCTGAACCTTCCAAGAGGCGAAATACTATACCTAGATGAGGCAAGAGCCAGACTTGGTGACTCTCAGTTTATGCAAAGAAAATATTCACCATCTGTCGAGAGCTACGCCAGAGTTGGTAAAAGCCAGCTACCACTGTTTCATTACGCACAATATCAAATATCTATAGCTCAAGGCCTGCTTGGAGATGACAATCAAAAGGCATCAACATTAAAGGAGCTTCTAAATGCCGATCTTGGCAATAGTCTATATCCCGAAGTCCTTTATGAGCTTGGAAGAACACTGATTCAAACCGGAGATAACCAAGGAGCAATCAGATATCTTACCCAGCTAAGTGAGAGATTTTCAAACAGCCACTACCACTCCAAAGCTCAGTTGGAACTTGGTTTGATAAGTCTTAACAGAGGGGATTATAACAGAGCAATTGAATACTATAAATCTATTCTTGAGCAAAACCCTCAATCTCCCGAAGCTCAAAGTGCACTGGCAGGGTTAGAGAATATATATCAAGATTCGGGAAGAGGCAAAGAGTTCCTTAGTTATTTAGATAGACTTGGCATGTCTCAAACCAAAACCACAGGTGAGAGAGAGCTCATTCTATTCAGCTCTGCAGAAAAGCTTTTTCTTTCGGGCAACTACCCCGGGGCTATTACTTCTCTTAACTCATTTATCAAGAGCTATCCTAATGGTGGCAAAAGCGCTCATGCATATTTTTACCTTGGTGAGTCGTATATGAAGATATCTAAGCCGGAGTTGGCACTAGATGCTTTTCTTAGGGTAATGGAGATAGGTGAAGGATCCTTTACAGAGCTTGCAACTTTAAATTACGCAAGAATATCTTATCAATTAGAGAACTATAAACAGGCATCAAGAGCATACTCATCACTAAGCAGAATAGCTCAATTAGAGAATAATAAAATTGAGGCACAAACCGGACTCACACGCTCCTACTTTATGGATCGCCAGTTTATTAATGCGATAGCAGAGGGAGAGAGAGCAGTTAAACTTTCGCTTCCCGAGGGTGAGAGACTAAAAATGGTTTACATTATTGGTAAGTCACATTTCTTGCTTGGAGAGAGGAGTAAAGGGGTACAATATTTAAGTGAAGTGGCCAGAAACAAGATAACTCCAGAAGGTGCAGAGAGTACCTATCTAATAATATCCGATGCATTTGACAGGGGTGATTTTGCAAGAGTTGAGAGAGAGGTGTACGCATTTGCCGACTCTCGATCGCCACAAAGCTATTGGTTGGCAAAAAGTTACATCCTACTCGGAGACACCTTTGCAGAGAGGGAGAATTGGAGTCAGGCAGAGGCAACGTATCGCAGCATACTCGACTCCTATAAACCAACAACAAAAGACGACATAGAGGAGCAACTAAGATTAAGATTATCTAAAATTGAGGATAGAAAAACCAGATAAAAATGAAAAAGATTAACATACTAACTATCGCTATACCTTTACTCATTTTTGTTTCTGAGGCAGCAGCCCAACAAAAAATTGACCCCACCCTTGAGGTAAGAAGAGACTTTGATGCAAGACTTTTAGAGATCACCAAAGGCAAACTCTATACAGAGTTTGCCGACTCACTCGGCAACTTCAATCTCTCATTCAAGTACACAATTTTCGACAAGCCCATAAAGGAGCTATATGAATTCTCACCTCTCCCTTCGGCTAGAATTGAGAGAAGTCCCAATCAAAAACACTCACTGCTTAGTCTCAAAATGGGAACCCTGTCACCTTTACAACCTTTTGCCTCTTTGCATATTCAACCAATCACACAGGGTAAATTCAGATTAAGTGCATATGGTAAGCACTCTTCATTTTATGGAAAACTTCCGGCCATAATTGTAGACGAAGGACCAATGATAAAAAGATCTGAACTTAAAAGCTACGCCCCCTCGTCAAATACCAACGGAGGAGTTGCGCTCTCTTACTCATGGAGTGGAGGTATTATTGGTGCCGATGCTTATACAGGAAAATATTTGGAGAGCTATTACGGTTATAGCAATACACTTTACTCGTTGCACAACAGAGACTATATGAAAGACTCCCTCTCTCACCGATTCTCAAAAACCGGAGCAAGAGTTTATGCCGGTTCAAAAAACAGAGAAAACGACAGTTTTATATATAATCTGGATATAGGATATCTGAAGACCAAAGATAAAGCCCGCTTTGAGCTTCCGGGTAATTTTAGAGAGAGTGATTTGGATGAGGATTACTTTGACATCTCATTAACATTAGGTGCCGGCTTTATGGGTAACAATAAATTATTAGCTCAAATTAATTATAAGACAGCCAATTCACTTCACTCAGACTCTCTAGATAGGAGCAATTTAGAGCTCCATCCAAGATATATTTTCAAAAAAGGTCGCTGGGATCTTGAGTTGGGCTTTAAGTATAATCGTCAATGGGAGAGAGGTCAGGATGATTTTAACATCTACCTTAGCAGCTCAGCAAAGTTGGAACTAATCAAAAATAGAGTTTGGGCCTACGCTCTGGTTGACGGAACAAACAACTTTAATACTTACGGCAAAATGTTGGAGAGTAACCCGTGGATCTATCCCGGTATTGAGTTGAGAAACACCGAACAGCCATTCATGGCAAAAGCCGGGATAAGTGGAAAAATCAAAGAGCTAATCACTTGGAATCTCTATGGAGGTTATTACGAATACAAAAACAGAGCGTACTTCTACAGCCATTTTAATTATCCAAACCCTGTAAACAGTCTCTCTGCGGCATATCAAGATGAGAAAAGAACAGGGATAGGTGCCGAGGTTCTATTTAAAAAAGAGAGTGTTGAGGGTGGCATTAACTTAGATCTATACAGCTACAGAGACAATAACAATAAAACCGACCTTCACTATAACCTTACTCCTTTTGAATTAAAATCGTGGTTAAGATATAGTTGGAGGGAGCGTTTAATATTCAGCGGAACGCTTAACTACATCCAAAAGACTCCACATTTTATTCAATCAGAGGTCTACTCTTCTACACAACCATTAACTTTACTTCCTATTGAGCTTAAAAGATACACTCCATCATACGCCCTTTTAAATTTAGATGTAACATACGTTTATAACCGTAACATCTCTCTATTTGCAAAAGCTGTAAACATTCTGAATTCAGAGATAATATACTACGCAAAGTATGCAATGCCGGGCATCTCCTTAGGAGGCGGACTTGTGATTAACTTCTGATTATCTGCAACTTAAACTATATTTTAAACCTAGTGATTCTTTAGAAATTATTAGGTTTTTTTTTCATTATTGATTATCTTTGTCATCTTTAAAAACAGAGTTAATCAAGATGAAGGAGAACGAGTCCATTTCGGCCACAGGCCAGTATTCCGCAGAGAGCATTCAGGTTCTGGAGGGGTTGGAAGCAGTAAGAAAAAGGCCCTCAATGTATATTGGAGATGTAGGATCCAGAGGTTTGCATCATTTGGTTTACGAGGTAGTAGACAACTCAATAGATGAGGCGCTTGCAGGTTATTGCACAGATATAGAAGTTATTATAAATGAAGACAATTCAATAACCGTAATTGATAACGGAAGGGGGATCCCAACAGGTATCCACGAAAAGGAGGGTAGATCTGCTCTGGAGGTGGTTCTTACGGTACTTCATGCAGGGGGTAAGTTTTCAAAAGATTCATACAAGGTGTCCGGAGGATTGCACGGAGTGGGAGTCTCATGCGTAAATGCACTCTCTACCCATTTGCAGGCAGATATCTATAGAGAGGGTAAACATTTTCGTCAAGAATTTTCCAAAGGCGTTCCTCTTTACTCCGTTAAAGTGATGGGCGACTCAGACAAAACTGGAACAATCATAACTTTTAAGCCCGACTCCGAAATCTTTGTTTTGGGAACCACCTATAATTACGAAATTCTGTCTACCCGTTTAAGAGAGCTTGCTTTCTTGAATAAAGGTGTCAAATTATCTATAACAGATAATAGAGAAAATGATGAAAGTGAAGAGGGTAACGGAAAAAGAGGTGAGATATTTTACTCCGAACTTGGTCTTTTAGAGTTTGTAAAGTATCTCGACGGAACTAGAGATAAGTTAACAGAAAAGCCAATCTATTTAGAATCGGATAAAACCGGTATTCCTATTGAGATTGCAATGCAATACAATACTGGATTTTCAGAAAACATCCACTCTTACGTTAACAATATCAATACAATTGAGGGGGGTACGCACCTCACCGGATTCAGAAGAGGGCTTACAACAACTCTTAAGAACTATGCCGAAAAGAACGGTATGTTGGCTAAACTGAAATTTGAAATTGATGCTGCAGACTTTAGAGAGGGCTTAACCGCAATTGTCTCAGTAAAAGTGGCCGAACCCCAGTTTGAGGGGCAAACAAAAACAAAACTTGGGAACTCAGAGGTTTCTGCGGCTGTTTCTCAAGCAACTACAGCTGCTCTCGAAAACTATTTAGAGGAGAATCCCAAAGACGCCAGATGTATAATTGACAAAGTTATTCTTGCTGCAACGGCAAGACACGCTGCCCGTAAAGCCCGGGAGATGGTTCAAAGAAAAACTGTTATGTCGGGCTCGGGACTTCCGGGTAAATTGGCAGATTGCTCAAACAGAGACGCAACCGTATCCGAGATATTTTTAGTTGAGGGAGACTCGGCAGGAGGAACTGCAAAGAGTGGCAGAGATAGAAATTTTCAGGCAATCCTACCGCTCAGAGGTAAGATTTTGAACGTAGAGAAGGCCATGGAACACAAAGTATTCGAAAGTGAGGAGATTAGAAATATATATACCGCTTTGGGAGTTACAATTGGCACCGAAGAGGATAGTAAAGCTCTCAATCTAACAAAATTGCGCTACCACAAGGTTATTATAATGACAGATGCCGATGTTGACGGAAGCCATATAGCCACCCTTATTTTGACCTTCTTCTTCAGACATATGCAAGACCTGATTAAAAACGGTCACGTATACATTGCCACACCACCTCTTTATTTGGTAAAAAAGGGTAGACAGGAGCAATACTGCTGGACCGAAGATGAGAGAAGAGATGCTATTGAGAGGATTGGAAAGGGCAAAGAGAGCGGGGTACATGTTCAGAGATACAAGGGTCTTGGAGAGATGAATGCTGTACAGCTTTGGGACACAACCATGAATCCCGAAACCAGAATTCTTAGACAAGTAAGCATAGACAATGCTGCCGAAGCAGACAGAATATTCTCAATGTTGATGGGAGACGAGGTACCTCCAAGGAGAGAGTTTATTGAAACCCACGCAAAATACGCAAATATTGATGCATAGGTACAAAACAAAATTTATTGCTTTACTGCTTTTATTCTCTGCAGCAGCTGTTCAATCCGAGGCTTTTTCTATCAGAAAAAGAAAACCGGAGCCCCTGTACACTCCTGTATCTGTTGTTACTCTGCCCCAACCTCCAAAATTTAATGCTATTTTACATATACCTCATCACTACTCAGGATTTTCTAAAAGTATAGTCCCTATCTCTGACTACCTCAGATCTATAGAGTTTTCCGAGATGCCTGAAGAGTACGATATTTGGAGCGACACCAAGATTAACCCTTATCAAGTAAATCTTGTAGACATGAAGGATACAGTTAAAATAGATCTAAGTTCATATTTCCATCCAATAAATAAATATGTAACATCCGATTTTGGGTTCAGAAGATGGAGACACCACTATGGAATCGATCTTAAAGTTCACAAAGGAGATAGTGTTGCAAATGCATTCGATGGCGTTGTAAGAATAACAAAAAGAGCAAGAGATTACGGCTATTATGTACTTGTAAGGCATTTTAACGGGCTGGAGACTCTTTACGCACACTTGAATAAAATAACCGTTAGGCCGGGCGACACTTTAAAAGCCGGCCAGCCGGTAGGGTTGGGAGGGAATACAGGGAGATCTACCGGATATCACCTCCACTTTGAGATTAGATATCTTGGTAACCCAATCAATCCTAATGATTTAATTGACTTTAACAACTACGCAATAAAAAACCAAATACTGGCACTCAACGCCTCTCATTTCGAATATAAAAAAGAGATCGAGAAGATTAGATACTGGACTGTAAGAAGAGGAGACACCCTTGGAAGAATCTCGCAGAGAACCGGAATATCGATTGCCAAACTTTGTGCTCTTAACGGCATAAAACGAACCTCAATCTTACGAATCGGGCAAAGATTAAGATACACATAAAATATACTAACATGGACATTTTTGAAAGAATAAAAAATGACGAGGGGGGTCCTCTTGGTCAGTACCGTAAAAAAGCACACGGATACTTTATGTTCCCTAAACTAGAGGGGCAGATTCAGCCAAGAATGATGTTTAACGGAACAGAGGTTCTTGCATGGACATTCAATAACTATCTTGGACTGGCAAATCATCCCGATGTACGAAAAGCCGACGCCGAGGCAGCTGAGAGATGGGGACTCGGTTATCCAATGGGAGCCAGAATGATGTCCGGCCATACAGAGCTACACGATAGACTTGAGAGAGAGCTTGCCGACTTTGAGATGAAAGAAGATGCATATCTTTTCAATTTTGGTTATCAAGGTATGGTTTCAACAATAGATGCACTAGTTAATCGCCACGACATCATAGTATACGACTCCGAGGCTCATGCATGTATTATGGATGGGGTAAGGTTACACATGGGGCAACGTATAGTCTACCCTCACAACGATATTGAAAAATGTGAAAAAGCTCTTGCCCGCGCAACAAAAATATGCTCCGAAACCGGTGGAGGTATTCTTCTCATTACAGAAGGTGTCTATGGCATGACTGGAGATTTGGGAATACTCGATAAAATAGTTGAGTTAAAGAAAAAATATAACTTCAGAATCCTTATAGATGATGCACACGGCTTTGGAGTAATGGGAGAGAATGGCAGAGGAGCATCTGAACATTATGGCGTAATGGACGAGATTGATCTCTACTTTGGTGCTTTTGCCAAATCAATGGCGTGTATCGGGGGGTTCGTTGCAGGGCCAAAAGAGATAATCAACTACCTAAGATACAATTTGAGATCTCAGATATATGCCAAATCTTTACCCATGGCAATAGTAGAGGGGTGTCTTAAGAGAGTAGAGATGATTAGAACTATGCCCGAGTTAAGAGAGAAGCTCTGGACCGTTACTCGTGCAATGCAAAAAGGGCTGAGAGAGAGGGGTTTCAATATAGGCAAAGCCGAAGCATGTGTGACTCCTGTTTTTCTTGAAGGAAATGTTGCGGAGGCTACCAATATACTTATAGACTTAAGAACCAATTATAAAATATTCTGTTCTGTGGTTGTTTATCCTGTTGTACCTAAAGGAGTTATAATGTTTAGATTGATACCTACAGCAATGCACTCACTAGAAGATGTAGAGTACACTCTTAACGCCTTTGGAGAGATTCAGACAAAATTAAAATCCGGGGTTTATAAAGCAGACGAAATGAAAGATATGGCTCTGTAAAGATGTTTAAAGATAAGGTTATAGTAATCACAGGAGCAAGCTCGGGAATAGGAATGGCCGCAGCCCGAGAGTTCGCCAACAGAGGAGCTAAAGTTGTTATAGCTGCCAGAGATTATAACAAACTGTTATCTCTCTCTAATGAGCTCGTACACCTTACAGAGGTACTACCTGTAAAATGCGACGTTACAATAGAGGATGATTGTAAAAACCTTATTGATAAATGTATCGAAAAATTTGGCTCTCTGGATATTCTTGTAAACAATGCAGGGATATCTATGAGAGCCCTATTCATAGAAACTGAGATATCTGTTCTCAAACAGCTGATGGATGTTAATTTTTGGGGTACGGTTTACTGCACCAAATACGCCCTTCCACATATTTTAAAATCGAAGGGCTCTGTAGTTGCCGTTATCTCTATAGCCGGATACAAGGGATTACCGGCCAGAACCGGCTACTCTGCATCTAAGTTTGCTATCTACGGGTTTATAGACACCTTAAGAGTTGAACACCTAAAAGACGATATCCACTTTATGATTTTTGCACCCGGCTTTACAGCCTCTTCAATCAGAGAGAGAGCACTGGTTGCAGATGGAAAAGAGCAGGGCGATACCCCAAGAGATGAAGCCGGTATGATGAGTGCTCAAGAGTGCGCCAAGCACCTTGCAGTGGGTTTAACCAAGAAGAGGGCCGAGGTTATACTTACACCTATAGGGAAGATTTTAGTACTTCTCAATAAATTTTTTCCAAGACTGGTAGATCGACTTGAGTATAACTACATGAAAAAAGAGGAGAACTCTCCTCTTAAATAGACAATTCCAAAGCTATATTCTCTGCAATACTTGTAATCAATCTCCCTCTTGCTTCAACGCTTGCCCACCCTATATGAGGAGTTAAAATCATTCTTTCGGGATCTTTTAAATAGAGATATGGGTGTCCTTCAGTTATTGGTTCATCTTCATAAACATCAGTCACCGCACCTGAAATAAGCCCAAAATTTAGTGCTTGCGCCAGGTCGTTCTCATTTACAATGCCGCCTCTTCCCATATTAATAAGTATAGCAGAAGGCTTCATCAATTTTAGCTCTTTTAATGAGATCAGATTTTTTGTATTATCATTTAATGGTGAGTGTATAGAGATTATATCGCTTTTTGCCAGAAGTTCCTCAAGACTAACAGATGGATAATCCTTACAGTGAGCCACTCCGTTAGTTGAATAGTAGGCCACATTACATCCAAATGACTTTGCTATTGAAGCAACTCTCTTTCCTATACTTCCCATACCAATTATTCCAAAGGTTTTTCCATATAATTCAAAAAATGGTCTACCGGTATGGGTAAAGTGAATACTTTTAGAGTACTCTCCGCTTTTTACAACATTATCGAAATAACCTGTCTTGTTAATAAGTGCTAAAAGAGAGCCAAAAGTTATCTGAGCAACACTCTCGGTAGAGTAACCTGCAACATTCTTAACCGCAATATTTTTACTTTTGGCATACTCAATGTCTATGTTATTCATACCTGTAGCTGCAACACATATTAATTTAAGATTTCTTGCACCGTCAATCTCTGTTGCTCCAATCTTTATTTTGTTAACAATCACCACATGGGCATCTTTTATTCTATCAATAATCTCATGGGGTTTTGTAGTGTCGTAGCAGAAAAGGCTACCCTTTAACTCTATCGATGAGAGATCTGCATCATCTCCTAAAGTTGCCGCATCAAGAAAAACTATCTTCATTCTCTATATTCTATTTTTAAATCAAAAAAGAAAAAAGCAAACAGTTGAGACTATTTACTTTTTTCTTTGAGTTTCGGTGCCCAGAACAAGACTCGAACTTGCACACCGTAACCGGCACTACCCCCTCAAAGTAGCGTGTCTACCAATTTCACCATCTGGGCTTAGGGACTGCAAATATAGAATATTTTTTTGTAACTTAGCAAAAAATAAAACCCAAAAATAATGAACGATAATTTCAAAAAACAGATATCAGAGATTGAGGATGTATCGGAAATTGCCAATATTCTATCTATGAGTACAGAGCTTAAAGAGAGTGTTGGCTCCTACGCCAAAGAACCTTATGACAAGATATTCTCTTCGGGTAAAAACAGATTGAAGATGAACTTTGGTAAGAAGGGCGATACAATATACCTGCTTGGTGACTATAAAAGTAAAGATGAAGACAATAGCTCAACAGTTGAGGTAGTCTTAGATGCCATAGAAAATGGACTGCTGGCAAGTGCACATACGCTCAACAAATGGGGTCTTTTTGCCGGACTAATAGAGAGTTGCTCTGTTAAAAAACTTGGATTCGACATTACTTCAGATGCAGAAATTAGTGAGAAGGAGTTCTTATTTAATGAGAACAATAGTGCTGTCTTAGTTAGTGTTACGGCAGACTCCGAAGGTAAATTTGTAGATTTTATCTACAATAACGGTTTGGAAATAACCCTTCTGGGGCATGTAACCAAGGGAGAACTCCGCATGGATGATCTTTCATTCGGCTATATCTCTGAGTACACCGACTAAATATGGCAGTAAACATAAGCAAAGAGAGGTCTAAGATTGCGGGTATGTTCAACAGCATAGCCCCAAACTACGATTTATTGAACCATCTCCTCTCTTTTGGAATCGATCGCTACTGGAGATCTCTGCTGATAAAAAAAGTTATGCAGAACAAGCCTCATAAGGTGCTTGATATTGCCTGTGGTACAGGAGATGTGACAATTTCACTTGCTTTGAGAGGTGTAGAGGTTATTGGGTTAGACATAGCATCGAAAATGCTGGAGATTGCCTCTAAAAAAGTGAAGAGAAGAGAGAGAGAGATTAAAAAAACACCCCATTTTGTTTGCGCATCGGCAGAGACTCTTCCTTTCCCCGATGACAGTTTCGATGCTGTCACAATAGGTTTTGGAATAAGGAACTTTGAAAAAAGAGGGGAGTCGCTTCTGGAGATCAAAAGAGTATTAAAACCCGGCGGACAGTTGGGGATACTTGAGTTTGCCACCCCAAAAAACCGTTTTTGGAGAGCGCTCTTCAACCTCTACTTTTTAAAAATTCTACCATTTATAGGCAGAATGATTTCTGGAGATAAGAGTGCTTACAGCTATCTTCCATTATCGGTAGAGACCTTCCCGCAATACAGCGAATTTAGTCTGGAACTTGAGAACCTTGGATTCTTAAATGCCTCTTACAGATCTCTTACAGGAGGAGTTTCTGTGCTTTATACGGCAAATAAAAGTAGTAGTTAAAAAGAATATTCAGCAATACAACTCTTTATACTTATGCCTTTTTGGGAGATTGTCTCTGTATCACTTTATCTGGTATATTTTGTTCTGGCAATCTATGCCTCTGCTGTAATTGTATACAGTAAGCTAGATCCTGTTAAGTCTCTCTCATGGATTGTAGTAATTTTGCTTCTCCCCTATTTAGGGCTGTTTCTCTACCTTTTTTTCGGTCAAAACTTTAGAAAGAGAAAGATCTTTAACCGTAAAGGCGTGAGAGATGAGAGAGTGAGAAGAATTGCAGCTAACAATCAGCTTAAACAGATTAAAGGCGATCATCTCTTTTTACCTGAAGAGCTAAGACCATTTAAAAAACTCATAAAGTTAAACTTAAGAAGTAGTAGAAGTATTCTGGGCATAAACAGCTCTATTGAGGTTTACTCCTGTGGTAAAAGCGCTCTTGATGCAATGTACAATGCAATAGATAGCGCCAAACAGCACATTCACCTTCAGTCTTATATAATTGTCGATGACAATACGGGAAAAAGATTCAAAGAGCTACTTATTAAAAAAGCAACTGAGGGTGTTGAAGTTAGAGTCATTTACGACGATGTTGGTTGCTGGGGTATAAATAAAGAGTTTAGAACAGATCTCATTAAAAATGGAGTAGAACTACTAATATTTTCACCTGTGAGATTCTTGACTTTAACCTCAAAAGTAAACTACAGGAATCACAGAAAAATATTGGTAACAGACGGTGTTAAAGGTTTCTTGGGTGGGGTAAACATTGCCGACAGATATTACGATGGAGGGAACTTCGATGAATGGAGAGACACTCACATAAAGATTGAAGGAGAGTCTGTAGCAGCTCTCCAGTCCAGCTTTTTGCTTGATAGATATTTTATTATTAATCAACAATTTAAAAAAAGAAAAAGATACTATCCGGTTTCGGTTAAAGATATATCCAACACCCCGGAGAGAGGAGGTGGTTACTACTCACAAATCATCACCTCGGGTCCAGATAGTGACTGGGCCGGGATTATGCAGTGCTACTTTGCAGCAATCGCGCACGCTAAGAAAAACATATTTATTGTCACTCCGTACTTTACTCCAAACGAATCTGTACTCAATGCAATAAAAATAGCATCTTTAGGTGGAGTAGAAGTTTCACTTATGTTACCTGAAAAATCAGACACCAATATAGCTCACTGGAGCACAATGTCTTACGCAACTGAGCTTCTAGAGGCAGGTGTAAAAGTCTATCTCTTTAGAAAGGGTTTCAATCATTCAAAGGTGATATCTATAGATGGTGAATTTTGTATAATAGGATCGGCAAACATGGATAACAGATCACTTGAACACAACTTTGAAATAACCGCTATCATATATAACAGAGATCTATCTTTAGAGATTGAGAATCAGTTTAGAACAGACATTGAAAGGTGTAAAACTCTTGCCAGTTCAAAATGGGCAAAGAGGAGCAAGGTAAATCAAATAAAAGAGTCTTTCGCAAGACTTTTAAGCCCGCTTATTTAAATAAAAAAGAAGAAATTATGATAGATATAATGTCAATAGGATTGAATTTGGAGCTTCCTCTTAAAAATCCGGTACTAATATTTTCAATCATTCTGTTTATTATTCTGTTTGCGCCAATATTGCTTAATAAAATAAGGATCCCACACCTGATTGGTTTGATAATCGCCGGGGCTGTGATTGGTCCAAACGGCCTGAATTTTATGGAGCGAGACAGCAGCATTCTACTGTTTGGAACTGTGGGCCTTCTATATATTATGTTTCTTGCAGGGATAGAGATCGATCTCGCCGACTTTAAAAAAAACAGTAAAAAGAGTCTTATTTTTGGGATGTACACCTTCTCTATTCCTATGCTTTTTGGAACTCTCTCCGGACTCTACATACTAAATTTTTCACTTCCTACATCAGTATTGCTAGCAAGTATGTTTGCATCTCATACTCTCCTATCCTATCCTATTGTAAGCAAGTTTGGTGTAATAAAAAACAGAGCTGTAAATATAGCAGTAGGAGGTACAATGATAACAGATACTTTGGCCCTTCTTGTTCTTGCAGCAATTGTGGGGATGTCTGCCGGTGTTGTAGATAATCAGTTTTGGATAAGGTTAACATTGTCAATTTTAATATTTGGTTTAACTGTTTGGTTTGGATTTCCTGTTATTGCCAGATGGTTTTTCAAAACATACTCAGAGAATACTTTACAATATATTTTTGTACTGGGAATGGTTTTTCTTGCAGGATTTCTTGCCGAAGCGGCAGGAATAGAGGCAATTATCGGAGCATTCCTTGCAGGTCTTTCATTAAACAGACTAATTCCGCATACATCTCCACTAATGAATAGAATTGAGTTTGTTGGAAACGCACTTTTCATACCCTTCTTTTTAATTGGTGTTGGAATGTTGGTAGACTTCAGAATTTTCTTTACAAACTCAGAAACGGTTATTGTAGCATTAGTTATGACTGCAGTTGCAACACTTTCAAAATATACTGCCGCATGGCTTACTCAGAAGAGCTTCAAGTTCTCAAAGGCAGAGAGGAACATTATATTTGGGTTGAGCAATGCTCAAGCTGCTGCAACACTTGCCGCAGTATTGGTAGGGTATAATATAGTGTTGGGTGAAAGCTCTACGGGAGAAACAATCAGACTGTTAAACGACAATGTGTTGAACGGCACTATTCTTATGATATTAGTAACCTGCACAATCTCATCTTTTGCAACACAAAATGGGGCACAGGTACTGGCCATTAACGACGATACCGCCTCTGGAGACGATACTCAAGAGATTAAAGAGAGAATTCTTATCCCCATAAGCACATTAGATACAACCGATGAGTTAATTACTCTTGGCTTAACTTTGAAAAGCTCGAGTAACAAAAAATGGCTCTACGCACTAAATGTAATCGACGATAACAAGGCTAGCGATACCGCCGACAAAAATTCAAGGAAAATTCTGGAAAGAGCATCAGTAGTAGCTTCTTCTACAGATAATTACGTTCATGAGCTAATGAGATATGACTTGAATACGGTAACAGGGATTATGAATGTGATTAGAGAGCATAAGATTACAGATTTGATTCTTGGACTTCATGAAAAGAAGAACATCTCCTCTACATTTTTAGGAGACATTGCAGAAGGTTTGCTAAAACAGTGTAATACTACTACAATAATTTATAAACCCATACAACCAATATCAACTATCAAAAGACACTTAATAGTTATCCCTGATAAAGCAGAGAGAGAGGCAGGGTTTGCGCTTTGGCTTATGAGAGTTTGGAATATTGGCAGAAACACCGGAGCTCAACTAAACTTCTACTCAACACTCGCTACTCGTAAATTTATAGAGGAGGTTCAGAAAAAGTTCCCTATAGAGATGAAACTTCACGACTTTGTTGAGTGGGAAGATTTTTTGATTATCGCAAAAGAGCTGAGAATAGACGATAATCTTATTATTGTGTTAAGCAGGCAAGAGGGTGAATCTTACCACAAACTTATGGAGAAGATACCCCAGTACCTTGACAAATACTTTAGAAGCAACAACTTTATGTTAATATACCCCGTTCAAGATACAGTGACCACCAGCGATGATCATTACTCATTTACATCAAATTCTTCGACCTCTACTCTTCACTCATTCGATGATTTTGCCAGAGGAATAACAAATATTTTTAAAAAAAGATAAAAATCCATAGGGTTTTATCTCACTCAACTGTCATATCTAAATAAGAAAAAAACTTTTTTTTTGTTATGGTGCAACTATTGCATCTATTAATCGTCTAATGTGAGAGGAGATATAATAATGGATTATAAAATATGCGGATTCTGCAGTCAAATGGAAATAGCTATGGACAAAAGTGACAATAACTCTCTTTTTTACAGAGTAGTAGCATTAATAGACCGATTATCCTTCAACACAGAAGCAGATAACAGTGAAGTGTTAATCTCCGATATGGATAAAAAGGAGATAGATACACTTAAAACTACCCTCGACAGAATCTGCAATAATCTTGACAGTTAATTAATCTCTTTTTAAACTTATATTTCATTTATTTAAAAAAAATTGTAACTTTGGGTTAACTAAACCTAAACTTATAACTTTTTATGAATATCCTGCTGCTTGATGACTCAATCAGTTTTCTTGTCAATAAAACAGCCCAGAAATTCAAACTGGAGCTTAACAGAAAACTAAAGCAGCATGGCTTGGAGATAAGCAGTGACCAATGGACCGTTCTAATGCATCTTTCCGAGAGTGATGGTCCTACTCAAACAGATCTTGCAGGAAAGCTTTACAAAGACCGCTCTAATCTAACACGCATTCTCGACTTGCTGGAAAAGGCAGAGCTTGTTGAGAGAAAACGAAGCACTTCAGACAGAAGAGAATTCAATGTATTTATTACACAAAAGGGTAAAGATATGATACCCCTTCTAAAAAAAACCGGTGAAGAGGTTTTTTCGAAAGCTCTGATTGGGGCAAACGAGAATGAGATTGCAATCGTCAAAACTTTTCTTAACAAATTGTTCAATAATTTGGAAAAGTAAAATTTTTTCACATATATTTGCTGTGTCAAATATTGCTATATCTATATTTGTTATACGATATGCATTATTGAATTTTTGGTTGGGGTATCTGTAACACCCCTTTAGTAATAAGTTATAGGTTAAGTAGAGTTTGCAAAAGAGAGTGCCTTGTTCTAAGGCACTCTTTTTAAATCAAAAAATAGTTGTTTTCGAAATAATTCATATATTTGTCATATCATATTTTGTTATGTCAACTATAACATTATTTACACAAACTAACTATTAACTTAAAATTATTTCATGAGAAAGATCTTATTAACAATTACAGTACTGATCTTTGCTACCTGTAATGTGCTTTTTGCGCAAAACATTAAGGTATCGGGTACTGTAAAAGAATCGGGGACAGGTTCTGCTCTCCCATTTGTAAGTATTCAGGTTAAGGGAACAACCATTGGAACCAGTACACTTGATAATGGTACTTACATTATTAACGCTCCCGCAAATGGCACCCTTATTTTCAGCTTTATTGGTTACAAAAGCATAGAGGTACCAATAGAGTCGAGAGAGAGTATTAACATCCAGATGGAGACAGATGCCGTTAGCTTAGACGAAGTTATTATGGTGGCATACGGTACTGCAAAAAAAGAGTCTATTACGGGTGCAATCTCCTCTGTTAACACAAAAGCTATAGAAAAGAGACCTGTTACCAGCGTCTCCGGAGTACTAGAAGGCCAGGCAGCGGGTGTTCAGGTTAATAACACCTACGGGGAACCGGGATCAGATGCAACAATAAGAATTAGAGGGTTTAGCTCTGTTAACGGATCCAATACCCCACTATATGTTGTTGATGGCGTTCCATTCGGCGGTAATATTTCTGACATAAACCCTAACGATATAGAGAGTATATCTGTGCTTAAAGATGCTGCCTCATCTGCTCTTTTTGGTAACAGGGCCTCTAATGGAGTAATTCTGATTGCAACAAAAAGGGGAAAAAGCGACAGAACCAGTATAAGAGCAATTGTAAATCAAGGTTTCTACAACAGAGGTATCAGTGAGTATGAGAAATTGGATGCTTATGATTTTATGGAGGTGATGTGGAAAGGTTTTAGAAATAACTTAAGAAGTGCACAGGCCTCTAAATATCCTACAGAGGCCTCAGCTAATGCAGAGGCAACAAAATCTCTGATACCAACATATCTTAAATACAATATTTTTAATCAACCCGACAATGCTCTATTCGATGCCGATGGTAAACTTGTAAGCGGCACAAAAATTCTTGATGGATATAACGATCTGGATTGGTTTAAACCAATAGAGAGATTGGGTTACAGACAAGATTACACAATCAGTGGCGATGCTGCATCTGATAAGAGCAGCTATTTTTTCTCTGCAGGTTATCTAGATGAGAAGGGTTATGTTAAATCTTCCGATTTTAATCGTTTTACAGGTAGAACAAACATTACTGTTACACCAAAAAATTGGTTTAAGGCGGGGCTCTCGCTTTCGGGATCGTATCAAACATCAAATAATACCAGCGGAAGTGCAGATAATGCCTCCTCATTTGTAAACCCATTCTTTTTTGCTAGAAATATGGCCCCTATCTATCCTGTTTATCTTCACGACATGGTTACCGGAGAGTTATTACTGGACGACGATGGTAATAAACAGTACGATAATGGTGGAAGATATTCAAGGCCGCAAAATATAGATCGTCATATTGTGTGGGAAACCGAGCTGAATATGGACAGAACATACAGAACTACATTAGGTAGTCAAGCGTTTGCCGAAATAAGTTTTCTCAAAGATTTTAAATTTATTCTAAAGGGCGACGTAAGCCACAGAAACAGTGAACAGCAAACTTACAACAATGCAACTATCGGCGATGGTGCTGGAAATAAAGGAAGGGCGAGTCGTACAATGTACAGGTATAAAAATTACACATTTCAGCAACAGTTGCTATGGGAAAAGAGCTACGACAAGCACAGTGTTGACCTTCTTGCAGGACACGAAAACTACAGCTACAATTACGCCTATACATACGGCTACAAAACCACCGAAACATTCAAAGGTGGACCCGAATTGATTAACTTCACCGAGATCACAAATCTTACAGGTTATCAGGTAGATTACAGAACAGAGAGTTATCTTTCGAGAGTAAGATATAACTATGATAACAAATACTTTGGAGAGGCCTCATTTAGAAGAGACGGTTCGTCTAGATTTCATCAAGACTCCAGATGGGGTAACTTCTGGTCTCTAGGTGGCAGCTGGACAATCAGCAAAGAAGATTTTATGTCGGGAATGAGAAACAGCATCAACTCTCTTAAACTTAGAGCATCATATGGTGAAGTTGGTAACGATGCCGGAGTTGGTTATTATGGTTATATGGCTCTTTACGGTATGGTGCAAAATGCAAATAAAGGTGCTGCATATAAAACACAAAACGATGCATCTGATATTCAGTGGGAAACCTCAAGTTCGTTTGGAGTAGCCGTAGATGGAACATTTTTCGATAGAATGAATCTTACATTGGAGTATTTCGACAAACGTTCCAAAGATCTTCTATTTGATGTTTTCTTACCTCTCTCTGCAGGTGCTACGTCAACCTCGGCAGCCGAAGCAACAATCACTAAAAACTTAGGATCGGTATCTAATAGAGGTGTTGAACTAGTTTTTGATATAGATATAATTAAAAATAATAATCTAAGATGGAACTTTGGTTTTAACACTACGGTTATGAAGAACAAGATTGTAAAACTACCGGAACAGAATAGAGAGAAGGGTATTGTTTCGGGTACAAAAAGGTACTTCGAAGGATACGGAATATATGATTTCTGGATGTTCCAATATGTTGGTGTAGATCAAATGACAGGCAAGTCTCTCTATTTAATAGACAACGAAAGGTTCTACGGTGGTGACACTCCTGTTGAAGGTAAAAGTAAAATACCTGTAGAGCACTATGTTAAAATTGGAGATAAAGACTATACAACCTTCACAACTTATGCGAAAAAAGATTGGAGTGGTAGCGCAATACCAGACCTTTTTGGAAGCTTTTCTACTTCGCTCTCTTACAAAAACTTTGATCTTTCCGCCCTCTTTACCTACTCAATCGGCGGCAAAACACTAGACTACTCTTATCAAAGTTTGATGTCTGTTACTGCAAACCCATCTGCCCTTCATAAAGATCTGTTAAAATCCTGGAATGGAGTTCCTGCAGGGATGACAGAAACATCTAATGATAGAATTGATCCAAATGGAATACCTGTTATCAACTATGAACTTAGCACCTATACTAACTCTGTATCAACCAGATTTCTTCAAGATGCTTCATACTTTGTAATTAAAAATGTTGCTTTAAGCTACAATATGCCAAAAAGAGCGATGAAAAAACTAGATCTCAGCAGTATGTCTATTCAGCTATCTGTAGACAATCTGGCTACCTTTACTTCACTGAAAGGGATGAATCCACAGCAGTCGTTTAACGGACTTAACAATAACGCATTTGTGACTGCAAGAGTACTTTCACTTGGTCTGAACATCAAACTTTAAACCACCATTTTAAAAATCATGATAAAGATTAAACAAATAACATTAATAGTAGCTTCAGTAATCCTTATTGCTTCTTGTTCAAAGGATTATCTAAGCACAAAGCCAACATCATCTACAGCTACTCCTACAATCTTTGAAACCACAGAAAATGCCGCATTGGCTATAAACGGGATTAACAAATTAATGACAAGACAATACCTGGGATCTCAGGGTTTTAACGGTGAAGGAACCATTAAAATGTATTACGGAAACTATCCCGGTAACCATTTTTTTGTAAATCTTCCCGGTTGGGCAAGCATAATCAATGGAACTTTCAGAGAAAATGTTTCCAGCATATACCTATACTATCCTTGGTACTATTATTATATGATTATTGGTAATGCCAACGCGGTAATAAACAACATAGATGAAGCTAAGGGTCCCGAAAAAGATAAAAAATACATTAAAGCTCAAGCTCTTACTTTTAGAGCGTATAGTTTCTTCATGCTTTCGCAACTCTACTGCTACAGATGGCAAGACTCAAACAATGGAGAATCTCAGGGGCTGGTGTTAAGAACCGATGCATCTACAGGAGATATGCCTCTCTCTAACTTAAAGGAGGTTTATGAGCGAGTATATACAGATCTTGATGATGCAATCAAGTTATATACCGAATCGGGTAAATCAAGGACAAATAACTACGATCCCGATAAAAATGTAGCTTATGCAATCTATGCAAGAGCCGCCATCACTCGTCAAGATTACCCTAAAGCTGCAACCATGGCTGTAAACGCAAGACAAGGATACCCACTTATGTCTAACAACGAATACAAAGCAGGTTTCTTCTCACCAACCAGCGAGTGGATATGGAGCAGCTATGGAGCTTCCGATGAAACACTATACTTCTTCTCATATCAAGCATATATCGCATACAACTCGAATGCAAGTGCAGTGAGAACATATCCAAAATGCATCAGTAAAGAGATTTTCCATAAAATACCCGATAGCGACATAAGAAAAGGGCTATTCCTAGATCCTACCGGGTACACATATACTATCTCTACAGGAGCTGCTACCTCCAGCAGCGCTTTGGCTGCAAGAGCCAGACAGCTCTTTCCAAACCTCTACTCCACCTCCACCGTATATGCCTATATGCAATTTAAGATTGCTGCATCAGATATGCCCGGTGTTGGTAATTTAAATCATTTCAGATCGTCGGAGATGTACCTTATAGAGGCAGAGGCAAAGCATTTTATGAACGATGCTGCAGGTGCTCAGCAAGCACTTGTTGCCTTAAATAAAAACAGCGGAAGAGATCCGCAATACAGCTGCAATAAAACAGGTGATCAGCTTCTTGAGGAGATCAAGTTTTACAGAGCTGTTGAACTTTGGGGAGAGGGCTTCGATTGGTTCGATCTCAAGAGATGGGGCGATAGTATTAACAGAAAGGGCACCTCAAACAACGGAAACTTTATCTCTACACTGGATATAACTTCGGGACCGGAAGATGGAAACAGGTGGACATGGAAGATTCCGGAGAGAGAGACCGACTATAACTTTGCTTTAAAATAGAGAGAATCAAACTCAGAGAGTGTCCAATATAAATTTTGGACACTCTTTTTTTTATATTTGCATAATAATGAAAATATCCTAACTCTAAACAAAATCTTAGAAGTGAAAAAAACAGTATTTTTAACTCTAGCAGCTACATTCATGTTAGTACTCTCTTCCACTAAAGCATACTCGTCAAAAGAGATCTTTTTAAGTAATCATCTGGTTCCTAAAGAGAGGCCGGGTGCAATCGTTGGTACCGTTACTGATGTCAATGGAGATGTTTTGAAGGATGCAGTTATTTCAACCGACAAAAACTCCCTTTTCGAGATCGATAAAAATGGAACTCTCAAACTCAAAAATTCCGTTTCTCTTATAGGCACAGAGCACGAAGTGTTTGAGATAACCATCTCATCGGGTATGAAAAGCGCCAAATTCCATCTTGTTAAGGATAATTTTTTAAGAAATATTGTAGTTGCTCATAGAGGAGCATGGAAACATTTCAACAGCGATCAAAACTCAATCGGATCACTTAAAAATGCAATTTCGCTTGGTTGTGCGTGGTCGGAATTTGATGTATGGCTATCTGCCGATAATATCCCAGTGGTATGTCATGATCCTGTTGTTGAAGGAATTAGTGTTGAAAAATCTCCTGCCGCCACTTTAACACAAATCTCTCTAAAAGGAGATGAAAAGCTTCCAACCTTGGAAGAGTATATAAACGAGGCAAAAAAACAGAGCAGAACGCGACTCTTTCTTGAAATCAAACCCTCGGGCATAAGCTTGGAGAGATCATTAGAGCTTACTTCTAAGGTTGTAGAGATGGTACATAACCTTAATGCAGAGGCGTGGGTTAAGTACATTAGTTTTAGTTTTCCTGTTTTAGAGAGAATTGGCCAACTAGACCCCTCAGCAAAATGTGCATATCTTGGCAGTAATATCTCTGTAGAGGAGCTTGGTGCTGCCGGCCAATGGGGAGTAGATTTTAATAAGTCGCTATTTTTTAACGACAGTACAATTGTTGAGAGAGCTCATAGTCTAGGAATGACAGTTAATGTGTGGACAGTTAACGATTTGGCAGAGATGAAGAGACTTCTGCAATATGGAGTTGACTTTATTACAACAGATGAACCGGCACTCCTTTTTGAGCTGATAAATAGCGTACTAAAGTAATAGCTCTCCTATTTTTCCAGCTTTCTGGTTACACCCAGAATATTTTTAAAGTTTCCGCAGCTATCATAAACCAAAGTAATATGTATCTCTGTAAGAACAGTAGTTCTGTCTTTACAGTATTGTTCCAAAACTACCCTTCTTGGACCCTCCTCTTTGCCTGTGGCAATCAAACGTGCAACCTCTTTAAACAGCATCTTTGCGGTCTCTACCGACGACGGCGTAAGAGTCTCATCCAGAGTATGCTCCATATTCTCTTTTGCGGTATATCCTCTTAAATTATAAACAGATGGACTCACATAGATATATTTACCGCTTAAGTCCATTGTCCATATAACATCGGGAGAAGATTCAACCATCTGCCTGTACTTTGCCTCACTATTTGAGAGAGAGATCTCAAATTTCTTATCTGCTGTGATGTCGAGAAATATCGTGGTAAAATAACCAGGCTCTTTTGAGTATGCATATATCTTAAACCACCTTCCAAGGTCCATTGAATATTGTTCAAATATTTCGCTCCCCCCGGTTTTTGAAATCTCTGCATAGAAAGATATCCAGTTAAATCTGTCGTTTTTAATACCGGGTATGAGCTCCATGGCTGTTTTACCCTCAATTTGAGATGCCGGTATGGAAAATAGAGAGGCAAAGTAGTCGTTAACTTCAACAAACAGATAGTCCAGAGCCAATCCATCTCTATTGGTTATCATTTTGTGATATGCATACCCGAATGGAGCACTCCTGATTATACTTTTATAGAATTCCAAATCCATCACATAAAAACTTAGTACTCAAATATAAAAAAAACCTTGTATAAATTAATACAAGGTTTGTGAAAAATTTAAGTGACCCCGACAGGATTCAAACCTGTAACCGTCTGATCCGTAGTCAGATACTCTATTCAGTTGAGCTACGGGGCCTAATAATATTTTCTATTTGTTATTCGGCAGGTATATCTTTTACTACGGCAGAGTACTTTCTCTCCTTAATACGAGCTTTTTTACCTGTTAGATTTCTAAGATAGAATATTCTGGCTCTGCGCACTTTACCTCTCTTATTTACCTCAATTGAGTCTATAAATGGTGAGGTTACAGGAAATATTCTCTCAACTCCCACTCCATTCGAAATTTTACGAACTGTGAAGGTCTCTGTTGAGCCGGTTCCTCTTCTTTGGATAACTACGCCACGATATTTTTGAAGGCGCTCTTTGTTCTCTTCCTTGATTTTATAGGTAACAGTAACTGTGTCACCTGCTTTAAAATCTGGATGTTGTTTTACCTCTGCGGCAAAAGCTTCCTGTGCAATTTTAATTAAATCCATCTTTCTAAACTTGTTAACGCAACATTACCGACCCATGTGTTCTGATAAGAGGTTGCTTTTTTATTTGGGACTGCAAAAATAGAAATTTATTTTTACTTACCAAAAATTATTATATATCTGTTTTTGTTTTTATTCCGCTTTTATAGAGAGCCCCTCCAATATTGTCGTAACGAGCTCCGGTTACAGATTTAAGGCAGTTAGGGATATTATGTACATATAGAGCACCCAAAAATGCAAAAATCAGTGCCTCTTTAAAATTAACAGTCAATTTATCGGGAACATAATATTCACATTGAGGAGCATTTGCACCCATTCTCTCTACAAGAAATTTATTGAATGCTCCACCCCCGGTAAGCAAAACACGCCCCCCCTCTATGTGGCCGGATATCTGAATTGCGATATGTTCGCAGAACGTAGATAGTCTATCCTCAATAGGGAGATTATAGGAGTCTATCAACGGAATAACAACCTCTTCTACCCACTCCCTCCCTAAAGATTTTGGTCCTCTTATATTATAAAATTCAAGAGAGTTCAGACTATTGAGAAGCTCCTTGTTTATCCTCCCCTCTCTTGCTATCTCTCCATCTTTATCGTACTCCAACCCAATTTGTCTGGTATAGTGATTAAGCACATAGTTTACAGGAGAGATATCGTATGCAACTCTCAAATCCCCTTTGTTATATGAGATGTTTGAGAATCCGCCCATATTGAGACAGTAGCTGAACTCCCCAAACAGGTTACGGTCTCCAACAGGTACAAGTGGTGCCCCCTGGCCGTAAAGTGCAACATCGGTTGTCCTGAAGTCGCAAATAGTATCAATACCGCTCTCAGCTGCTATTCCCGCTCCCGATCCAATTTGTGCGGTAAACCTTTTTGAGGGTTGATGAAAAATTGTATGACCATGAGAGGCAACATAATCGGGAGCAATACTGTGCTTATCTATAAAACTCTTAACTCTTCTTCCAACATAAAGACCATACTCCGAGTTAAAATAGGCATACTCCAAAGCTGTCATATTTTGAGCATTAGAGAGCTTCTCTTTTATCTCTTGCGGATACTCCTCCGATTCGGCTTCTAAAATTTTATAACTCCATTTTCCATTATCCAGAGAGAACTCTGTATAACAAATATCCAGACCATCTAAAGATGTTCCCGACATGAGCCCGATAATTCTTACCATATAAAACTCCTTTTTAACATGTTAATGTTTCCTCTGTTGTCTTCAACTTCAATAACCACTATATGCCTCTTACCTCTCTCTATTTTGTCTGGCTTTAACTCTACCTCCAATCTTCTGTTTTTGGGATCGTATGAGGCCAATATCCATTTATCGTCGATGTAAGCCGAGTATCTTGCTATTCCCGAAAGATTGTCATGAATAGTTATCCTTAAATGAGATCTGCTCGCCAAGTTCTCACCCTCTCTGAATTGTGGATTGATTACCGGCGGAATAGTGTCGAAAGTTACCGAATAATTACCAAAACCCAATAAAGGGGACTCTATCCAACCTTGATTATATGCTCCTCCAATATATCGCATCTCTCCCTTCTCTCCTACAGTAACAATAACGGCTTTCTCACGCAATTCCTCGGGGATCTCTGCCTTGAGTGAGACTCTGCCTGTATTGTGAATAGGGGTATATGGGGAATGAATACTCCATATTCTTCTTCCATCCTTCTCATAAACAGATGAATTAAAGATTATAGAGCTATATAGAGAGCCGGGAGGAAGCATAATTCGCATATCATTATTATGATAGTAATTTGGTAAAAACCAAGGCATCACTTGACTACTGTCTTGAGATAGAGTATCTCTTTGTATTGCCAACCCTCTTCTTACCTTAATCTCTCTTTTGGTAATATTGCCATGTTCGTCTGTTAGAGCCACCTTAACAATATGAGTACCGTTGTCTCTAAGAATAAACAGCCCTTCGTTTACTGCCTTAATGTTGTTTTTCAAGCCACCTCCCGGCTCCTGCCAGCTCTTTATCATAGATATACCCAATCTTACCTTCTCTCCATACTCCACCACACTGTTAATGTATCTTCCCTGATCGAAAGGAATCCTGTTTGGAGTAAAAGAGAAAATAAGGGAGTCATTCAGAAAGTAGCTATAATTACTTACAGCCAGTCTGGCATTTGTTCCCTCTTTTTTATCGGTAGCGTGTACAGCTATGTAAAATGTGTCTGAGACCTCTACTGTGTTTTGGAAATTATCTGTGATACTCTTTATAAGAGATCTTTGAGGCAATGTAGAGTGGCTACTTATAGAGTAGATATTAACTCTGTGAATTACAGGCGGCATACCGTCAATCACCTTGATTCCACCTTCTATTACAGGATTTAATGGTATTTGAGATGAGCTCTCACGAATTTCGTAATGAAGGTGAGGCCCCCCCGAAGATCCCGAGTTTCCTGCCCTTCCTATAAAAGTGCCTCTTTTAACGGGAAACATCTCTTTTAAAGGGTAAAGATTTACTGCAAATGACTCTCTTTTATACTGCTCCTCACGAACCCATTTAGCCAACTCCGGGCTAAAATCGTGTAGATGGCCGTAAAGCGTAGTTCTTCCGTTGGGGTGTTCTATGTAAACTGCATTACCGTAACCGGTTGGAGATACAGAGATCCTGGAGACATAGCCGTCATAAGCAGAGTGTACCCGGGCTCCAACAACACCTCCAACTCTCAGGTCAATTCCGGCGTGAAAATGGGTTGCTCTCAACTCTCCGTAATTGCCCGATAAAGAGACAGGAAGATCTAATGGGTTTCTATAATCGTTTTTACGAATAGCCTGCCCCTCTTGTGCAAAAGAGCTGTAAGATATAAGAAGTGTTGCTAAAAGCAGTTTTTGTAGAAGAGCAGATAGTTTCACTATGAGAATATTTTTTTCATCCTCTCAAAGAAGTTTCTCTCCTCTTTGTCGGGATTCGGTTTAAAAGAGGATGAGTTTTTAAGTTTCTCTATCATCTCTCTCTCTTGTTTGTCTATTTTTTTTGGTGTCCACACCTGGGTATAGACAAGAAGATCCCCCGATCCGTATCCATTAACGTCGGGCAATCCTTTGCCTCTTAACCGTAGAATCTTGCCCGATTGAGTTCCGGGCTCCACTTTTATTCTTAGCTTCCCATCAATTGAAGGAATCTCGGCATCTGTACCAAGTATGGCATCGGGCACCGATATAAATAGAGAGTAGATTATATCATTACCGTCTCTTTGAAGATCAGGGTGCTCCTCCTCCTCAATTACCACAAGTAAATCTCCGTTTACTCCCCCTCTTTTGGCCGCATTACCCTTACCCTGTACCGTTAACTGCATACCTTGAGCAACTCCCGGAGGTATTTTAAAAGATATCTCCTCTACCTCCTTAACTAATCCGCTTCCGTTACATGAGCTGCAGGGTTTTGCTATCACCTTGCCCTCTCCGTTACAAGTTGGGCAAGTGGAGGCAGTTTGCATAGTTCCAAGAAATGTCTGTGTGACTCTTGTCACCTGGCCTGCACCCTTGCAAGTCTCGCAGGTTTTAATATCTGCCTCAGATTTAGCCCCCTTTCCGCTGCAATTTTTGCATGCAACTTGTTTATTTATCTTTACCTTTTTCTCTGCTCCGTGCGCAATCTCTTTAAGATCCAGTTTAACTCTTATTCTAATATCCGATCCTCTGTTTACCCTTCTGCCGCCTCTGGAAGATCCTCCGAATCCCCCAAATCCTCCAAATCCTCCGAAGTGCCCACCAAAAATATCTCCAAACTGACTAAAGATATCCTCCATACTAAATCCACCACCACTGAAACCGCCTGCACCACCATTCATACCGGCGTGACCAAATTGATCGTATCTCGATTTTTTATCAGGATTACTAAGAACATCGTACGCCTCTGCGGCCTCTTTAAATTTCTCTTCGGCCTCTTTGTTGCCAGGGTTTTTGTCTGGATGGTATTTTAATGCCATCTTCCTATATGCCTTTTTTATCTCATCGGCACCGGCATCTCTGGATACACCCAGCACTTCGTAATAGTCTCTCTTTGTCATCTTCTTATCTATTGTCCTATAACAACCTTAGCAAATCTTATAATCTTGCCGTTTAATGAATATCCATTTTGAACAACCTCAACTATTTTGCCCTTTTTAAACTCCTCTTCTGCCGGTATCTGAGCTATAGCTTCATGGAAGTCTGTGTCTAAATCATAGCCCACAGCTTCAATCTTTTTTAACCCTTTTGATGTTAAAAATGCACTCAACTTATTAAATATTAGCTCTGTTCCCTCAATTGCAGTGGAGTTGTCTCCCTCTGCTTTAGAGAGCATATCCAAGGCCCGTTCAAAATCGTCCAAAACAGGAAGGATGCCCTTAATTATCTCTTCTCCGGCAGTAACTATCAGCTCTTGTCTCTCTTTTAGTGTTCTCCTTCTAAAATTATCAAACTCTGCTGCAAGTCTAAGGTATTTATCTTTCAGCTGTTCATTCTCCCTTATCAAACGTGATACCTCTGTATCCTGATTTTCTGCGGGTTCAATACGCTCGGGTTCATTAGGGCTTAAATGCTCCTTGTTCTCTCTCTTTTCTCGTTTCATTACCTTTTACTCTATATATCTGTTCAATTGACTGCAAAGATAGTCACAAAATATTTGCCATAATATTCAATAGGACAAAATGGCATAGTTATGTTACTTCAACATTTTGTCGTAATTTTGTATAAACATCAATTTTGTGCTTAAAGAGGTCATCTTTTTCCTTACAAATACAGATATCTACTCCCCGGCAATGATAACGCTGCTTGTTACTGTGGGTATGCTTGTTGGCTTTGTAAACACTTTGGCAGGTATGGCAACAGCTCTCTCTTATGCACTTTTTATGGCAATGGGTATGCCTATTAATGTAGCAAACGGAACTACCAGAGTAGGGGTACTCGCTCAGTTTGCTGTCTCCTCTGTATTGTTTAAAAAACAGGGACTTCTAGATACAAAACTGGCTATAAAAGTTGGAATACCTATAGCTATAGGATCGTTGATAGGTGCACAGTTTGCTGCATTGGTAAACCCCTCGATAATGGAGGTGATTATGGGACTTATGCTGCCTGTGATGGCTGTATTACTGATACGAAATCATAAAAGAAAGAGCACCAATGATATTCACACGGTTGAATCCTCAAATAATAAATTAGGAGTCGTTAAATTGTCGGCTTTCGTTTTAATTGGTGCTTATGGTGGATTTACTCATGCCGGAGTTGGTATACTTATAATATTCGGATCTTTCTATCTTTTGGGACTGGATCTTCTCAGATCTAACGGTATTAAGCAATTTGCCGTTGTTATGTACACTCCTATTGCTTTGGCTGTTTTTATCTGGCATGGTCAAATCAACTGGCCGGTTGCAATAATTTATGCTATAGGAAATGTTACCGGGGCTGTTATTGCATCTTTAGTTGCAGTAAAATGGGGAGTCAGATTTGTTAACTACACAATAGCTACTGCTGTATGTATAATGTCTTTCTGGCTAATTTACAAACAATTCATATAGGATATAATTATGGAAAACCATAAAACAGAGAGAGTAAAGATAGTAATACCTGTATATACTGATAATCTGAACGTTTACGAACAGATCTCTCTTAAGCAGCTATGTCAAGTTATGGGCTCGTATGATATTCTTTTTGTAAAACCCCTCTCACTAAGTGAAGAGAGACTAAACAGGTTGGCTCCCAAAGCCGGTTTTGAATCTTTTCCCGATGAATACTTCTCAGATATAAAATCTTATAATAGATTGATGCTCTCAAGTGAATTCTACTACAGATTTTTAAGCTGCGAATATATTCTCATTTACCAGCTTGACTCTTACGTATTTAAAGACAGTCTCATCGAATGGTGCAGCAAAGGGTTCGACTATGTTGGTGCACCATGGATCAAACGCTCTGTTTACAATAGATTTCCGATAAATATTTTCATTGCGATAGAGAGGTATATTAACTCTACGCTTTTAGGAAGGCCCGACAGGCAGAAGCTTTTTAACCAAGTGGGGAACGGTGGTTTTTCTCTCAGAAAGGTATCTTCTCACTATTTGGCAACAGTTGAGTGTAGAGAAAAGATTGAGGAGTTCTCACAAAAAAGACAATTTCATCTCTTTAACGAAGATGTATTTTGGTCTGTAGAGGTGAATAACCACCTAAAAAATAAATTTATATATCCTCACTATATCCGGGCCCTAGAGTTCTCATTTGACAAACACCCTGAATACTGTTACAACCTAAACGGCAAAAAACTGCCTTTTGGATGCCATGGTTGGTCAAAAAGAGAGATGATTGGTTTTTGGAAAAGTATAATTCCCGTTGTTTAGTCTCTATCTTCATACAATACTCTAAGCCTCTCAAGTTCACGGTGCAATCTTTTGCGAACACTACGGTATGCACTGTTGTTGTAAACATTGCTTATCTCCAGGGTATCTTTTTTAAGATCGTAAAGTTCCCACTCATTTACATCGTGGCCGTAGAATCTAATCAGCTTGTAGCGCTTATCTCTTACTCCGTAATGTTTTCTTACAGAGTGCTCTGCAGGAAATTCAAAGAATTGATAATAGATAGACTCTCTCCATCCTCTAACCCTCTTTCCCTCCATTAAAGGGAGAAAAGACACCCCCTGCATCTCCTTAACTGCCTCCACCCCTGCAATATCTAAAATTGTTGGGGCATAGTCTATATTTTGAACCATTTTATCTACAACTACCCCTCCTCTTCTCCCATCTTTCAATGGTAATCTAATAAGTAAGGGAGTTCTGAACGACTCCTCGTACATAAACCGTTTATCGAACCACCCGTGCTCTCCCATGAAGAAGCCCTGATCGGAGGTGTAGATTACAACCGTATTACTATCCAAACCACTCTCCTTTAAATAGTCCAAAACTCTACCTACATTATCGTCTACAGACTTGATACATTTTAGGTAATCTTTGATATATCTTTGGTATTTCCACTCTGCAAGCTCTCTGCCCACTGCTCTTTTTGTAAGAAAGTCACACAATACAGAATCGTAAACTCTATTCCAACTCGCAGTTGAAGAGGAATCCAATCTTCTGAGCGCAAATGTAAGATTCTCCTTTAGTCTTGTTTTTATCTCCGGCGAGTTAAGCTTCAAATCGAAGGCAAGATCCATCTCGTCTCCTGCAATTCTCATCTCTTGAAGCGATGCCGCCTTTCTACCTCTATAGTCGTCATAAAATGTAGATGGCAATTCAAAGACTCTATCTTCAAAGAGGTCTATGTGAGCCGTATCGGGCATCCAGTTTCTGTGTGGGGCTTTGTGGTGAATCAAAAGACAAAATGGTTTAGTTGTATCTCTCTCATTTTTTAACCAATTCAAAGACAAATCTGTTATAACATTTGTACTGTATCCCTCTCTGGTTACTCTACCCTCCGGAACAATAAAAATTGGGTTATAATAGTGCCCCTGACCAACAAGAACCTCCCATTTATCAAACCCTGCAGGTTCACTTTTTAAATGCCACTTACCAATTATTGCTGTCTCATAACCTGCGCTATTAAGAAGCTTGGGGAAGGTTATCTGAGTGCTGTCGAACCTGGTAGCATTTGTTGTCATACCGTTTTTATGAGAGAACTTTCCTGTTAACATACAAGCTCTACTTGGCCCCGAGATTGAGTTAGCAACAAAGCTATTAGTAAACTTCACCCCCTCTTTTGCTATTCTGTCTATGTTTGGAGTCTCTATAAACCTGTTATCGTATGAGCTCAATGTCTGATACGAGTGGTCGTCTGTCATAATAAAGACAATATTCGGTCTTGAGGTTTTCTGAGAGAGAGCAGCAGAGCATATTAGAGTTGCAGCTACAGAGAGAATGGGTCTTTTCATGGCTTTTTATGTTAAGGCGTTTAGAAAACTGATTGCAATTTATTAAATTTGTAACCATGGAGAAAATAAAATCCTCAATCTTCTGGTTCAGAAGAGATCTAAGACTGTACGACAATCATGCTCTCTTTAAATCATTGATGGAGTCGCAGGTTGTAATCCCTTTATTTATTTTTGATACAGACATTTTAGAAACGCTCCCCACTACCGGTTACGATAGGCGAGTAGATTTTATCCATTCGGCGCTTTGTAGAATAGATAAAGATTTAAAAATTGCAGGATCTGCGCTTTTTACTGCCAAAGGTAAACCCGTTGATGTTTTTGCTAAGTTAATAGACCACTTCTGTATTGATACTGTTTATTGCAATAATGACTACGAAGTATACGCAAACACCAGGGATAATGCCGTATCGGCTCTTTTAGAGAGTAGAGGTATAGGATTCAAGTCTTATAAAGATCAGGTCATTTTTGAGAAGGATGAAATTGTAAAGGAGAACGCCAAACCATACACGGTATATACACCATACTCAAAAAAATGGATAGAGAGTTACCACTCTTTGGCAATTTACAATATTGGGGGCTATACATCTGAATTGTTAACTCATAAATTCATAAAACTTTCCGGTAATAGATTTAGCGATTTGCCATCAGATATTTTTTCTAAAGTTATCTCAATAGATAGCTTAGGTTTCAGTCACTCCGTCATTGAGATAGAGAAATCGGGCCTACCTGACTCTCTAATGAAATCTTCATTGGAGCCATCTGTGATCTATCCTCTTATAGATAATTACGAAAAAACACGTAACAATCCCGGTATAGATGGCACCTCGTACCTTAGCCATCACCTTAGATTTGGAACAGTCAGCATAAGAGAGTTGGTAAAAATTGCCTGGTATAGAGATAAAACCTATCTGAAAGAGCTGATATGGAGAGAGTTCTTTAAGATGATTCTCTTTCACTTCCCTTATGTAGAGAGTATGCCATTTAATAAAAAATATGTAAGTATAAAGTGGGAGAACAATCTGGAGCACTTTGAGAGATGGTGTACGGGCAAAACCGGCTACCTGATGGTTGATGCAGGAATGAGGCAATTGAACACTACCGGATATATGCACAATAGGGTAAGGATGGTAGCTGCCTCATTTCTATCAAAACACCTTCTGATTGATTGGCGGCTGGGAGAGGGGTATTTTGCCCAAAAATTACTGGACTACGACCTCTCTTCAAACAACGGAAACTGGCAATGGGCAGCAGGTTGTGGTTGCGATGCTGCACCCTATTTCAGAGTCTTTAATCCCTACGAACAACAGAAGAGGTTCGATCCTCACTTTTTGTATATAAAAAGGTGGGTACCCGAATTTAACTCCGAATCATACCCACCTCCAATGGTTGAACATAGGGCCGCTCGTCTGCGCCTCTTGTCAGTTTATAAAGAGGCACTAAAGAACGAATAGTATTTAAATTTTATTATCCGACCCCAGTACGCTTACTATTTTGTGCTTATAAAGCTCTTTTAAAGAGTCTCTTGCAGGTCCCAAATATTTTCTTGGATCAAACTCTTCGGGCTTTTCTGCAAAGACCTTTCTAATGGCAGCTGTCATAGCCAATCTACCGTCGGAATCGATGTTGATTTTACATACTGCACTTGCAGCAGCCTTTCTCAACTGCTCCTCCGGAATACCTATTGAGTCTTCCAGTTTTCCTCCATACTTGTTGATCTGTTCAACGATATCTTGCGGAACGCTTGATGCTCCGTGAAGTACTATTGGAAATCCGGGAATTCTCTTCTCAATTTCGTGAAGAATATCCAATCTGATTTCGGGATCTTGACCAGGTTTAAACTTAAATGCTCCATGAGATGTACCGATAGATATTGCAAGCGAGTCTACACCTGTGCGAGTAACAAAATCTTCAACCTCTTCGGGTCTTGTATATGTGTGATGTTCCGATGAAACCTCATCCTCTACGCCGGCAAGTACGCCAAGCTCTCCTTCAACCGTCACTCCGTGAGCATGTGCGTACTCTACAACCTGTTTTGTCAGTTTCACATTCTCTTCGTATGAGTGGTGTGAACCGTCTATCATTACAGATGAGAAGCCCATGTCTATACAAGATTTACATAGTTCAAAAGTGTCTCCGTGATCGAGGTGAAGCACAATAGGAATCTCTGCACCAAGCTCCTTTGCGTACTCAACTGCTCCTTGAGCCAAATACCTTAGAAGTGTTTGGTTTGCATACTTTCTTGCTCCGCTGGACACCTGCAAAATAACAGGAGATTTTGTCTCTACACACGCCGATATAATAGCTTGCATCTGCTCCAGATTGTTAAAATTAAAGGCCGGAATTGCGTATCCCCCCTTTACGGCCTTGGCAAATATCTCTTTAGAATTTACCAGACCAAGATCTTTGTAAGAAATCATAATACTTTATGTTTTTGAAAATCGTTCATAACTTTTTAACGCTGCAAAATTAGTAACATTTTAACAAAAATGGCTAACTTTGTTTTTCGGCTTTAACTTATATTCGTTTAAATGAAATCACACATACTTGAAGAGGCCAGCTGGAGTCACCTGGAGAAAACCAAGATAAAGGTTGCTATACTGCCATGGGGAGCTACAGAGGCCCACAACTATCATTTGCCATACGGAACAGATACAATTCTTGCAAATCAGATAGCGGGAAGAGCCGCGGCTCTTGCAAATAAAAAAGGGGCTTCGGCTATAGTTCTACCCCCAATTGCATACGGAGTTAACTCGGGGCAGATAGAGGTAAAGCTGTGCATGAACCTTAACCCCTCTACACAAATGTCAATACTGCAAGATATCCTATTTGTACTGGAGTCTCATAATATAGACAAGCTCATAATAGTAAACGGTCATGGCGGTAATATGTTCCAGCCAATTATAAGAGAGCTCTCTCTGGAGTATCCCGACACTATCATGTGCTGTGTAAACTGGTGGAAGATATGCAATGAGAAGGAGTTTTTCGAAAATCCCGGAGACCATGCCGGAGAGTTAGAGACCTCTTGTATGCAATACCTTGCTCCTCATCTTACAGACCCTTTAAATACAGCCGGAGAGGGAAAAGAGAACAAGATGAAGATTGCCGCATTCAGAGAAAAGTGGGCATGGACTCCACGAAGATGGATTATGATAACAGATGATACAGGTGTAGGAGATCCATCTTTGGCATCTGCCGAGAAAGGTGAGAAATTTATTGAGTGCTGTATAGAGAAGCTTGCTCAATTTATAATTGATCTCTCAAAGACAAAAACGGAAGAGGATCTATACGAAAACAGCAACTTAGATTAGATATGAATAGTAAGCCGGAGAGATCTTATGGAAAAGTACTCATTTTTTCAGCCCCATCGGGAGCAGGAAAAAGCACTGTAGTCTCTCATCTTTTGAACAAATACAGCAATCTTGAATTCTCTATATCAGCCACATCAAGAGCACCAAGAGGTGTCGAACAGGATGGAAAAGAGTACTACTTCATAACTGCAGAGGAGTTTAAGCAAAGGATTGCCGGAGGTGAGTTTGTAGAGTACGAAGAGGTTTACGCCGGATTCTTCTACGGAACATTAAAAAGCGAAATTGATAGAATTTGGAGTTCCGGAAAGGTTGCCGTATTTGACATAGATGTTATGGGAGGCATAAACCTAAAGCGAATTTTCGGCGAAAACGCACTCTCTATTTTTATCAACCCTCCCTCCATTGAGTCACTTCGTGAAAGACTTACAAAAAGGGGAACAGAAACACCCGAATCTATAGAAAGGAGGGTGGCTAAAGCCATCACTGAGATAGAGTACTCCGGTAGATTCGATAAAATAATCGTAAATGACAATCTCAACCAGTGCTTATATCAAGCAGAACGGGCAGTTGAACAATTTATTGAAGGGCAGAGTTAATACCGGTCTCTACTTCGGCTCTTTCAACCCTCTTCATATTGGACATCTGTCAATATGCAGGTACCTTATAGAAAAAAGTGCGTTGGACTATCTTAGGTTGGTAGTCAGCCCTAGAAACCCTCTAAAAGGGAGAGCATATGTCAACAATGCTAACGACAGACTTGCCAATGTGACTTCGGCTGTTAAAAGAGCTCGCCTTGGGAGGAGAGTTCAGGTATCCGATATTGAGTACTCAATGACCCCTCCATTGTACACTATCAATACACTTAAAAAGATAAGAGCAGAGGAGCCGGAGACAAATTTTATACTTATTATTGGAGCAGATAATCTTGCAATCATAGAGGAGTGGTACAGGTGGGAGGATATCCTTAATGAGTTTCCCGTTTGGGTTTATCCCAGGAGTGGATACGACACAGAGGCATTGTGCGCAAAATATGGTTGTCAGATACTTCACGCACCCCTGATTGAGATATCATCTACTCAAATTAGAGAGGCCGAGGAGTCGGGCATAGATATGACTCAATTCAAAGTATAGCAGCACTCTGTTTATTTCAGGGATTGTTCAAAAAACTTCCAGAGAGTTTCGTCGGGTACAGGTGCGGTAACATCTATCTCAATCTTACTTACCGGATGGATAAATCTAATGTTCCTTGCAAGCAGCGATATACCCCCGTCTCTGTTAGATCTTGGTGCTCCATATTTTAGATCACCTTTTATAACACATCCTATTTCTGCCAGTTGGCATCTAATCTGATGATGTCTCCCGGTAAGTAACTCCACCTCAAGAAGAGAGTATCTCTCTCCCTTAGTCAGAAGTCTGTATTTCAGACGAGCCTCTTTTGCCCCAACTTTTGGATAGTTGTATGCATACGATCTATTCTTCTCCTCATTTTTCTTTAGGTAGTGTATAAGCTCGCCACTCTCATCTGCAGGGGCTCCTGCTATTATTGCCCAATATTTTTTGCTTACACCTCCGCTCCTAAACAACTCATTCATACGTTCAAGAGCTTTAGATGTTTTTGTAAAGATGGTAACTCCAGAAACGGGCCTGTCTAAACGGTGGGTTACACCAATATATGCCCTCCCCGGCTTGGAGTCTCTTTGAGCTATATAGTCCGACAATATATCACTTAGCGGCTTATCGCCTGTTTTATCGCCTTGAACTATCTCTCCCACCCTTTTGTTTACTATCAGAAGGTGGTTATCTTCATACAAAATCTCTGGATTACCGCTAGTACTGTTCGGTGTCGTGAGGGAAAGATCTGCTTTTAACATCACTTATATAGTTTTGGAAAGCTTTTAACATCTCATCGTGAAGATTGTGGTATCTTCTCAAAAATCTTGGCGAAAAGTTGTTGTTAAGTCCCAGCATATCGTGCATTACAAGCACTTGGCCATCTACACCGTTTCCCGCCCCTATTCCTATTACAGGTATCTTAAGACGGGAGGCAACCTCTGCCCCAAGAGATGCCGGTATCTTCTCAAGAACCAATGCAAAACATCCTGCATCCTCCAACAAAAGGGCGTCTGCAATGAGTTTTGCTGCCTCCTCATCCTCTCTGGCTCTTACAGAGTAGGTGCCAAACTTATGTATAGACTGGGGCGTCAAACCAAGATGACCCATAACAGGTATACCGGTAGAGAGTATCCTTCTTACCGACTCCTCTACCTCCGATCCCCCCTCTACTTTGAGAGCATCGGCCTCAGACTCCTTCATTATTTTGATTGCGCTCGAAACTGCTTGCTGTGAGTCTCCTTGATAAGTTCCAAAAGGCATATCTACAACAACCATTGGATTCTTCACCGCTCTAACAACGCTCTGTGCGTGATATATCATCTGATCCAAAGTTATAGGAAGTGTTGTTTCGTGTCCTGCCATTACGTTTGCTGCCGAATCACCAACCAATATTATATCTATCCCTGCCTCATCTACAATCCTTGCCGAGGTAAAGTCATATGCGGTTAGCATCGCTATTTTTTCGCCCTTTTGCTTCATTTCCAGAAGTCTTCGGGTGGTAATAATTCTGTTCTTCCCTTCTACTGACATCTATAATAAATTTTATCTGCGCAAAGCTAAACAAATATATCAAGATAGTAAGCACAATTTATCTAAGCTATATATATGACACCTTGTCAGTTTTAAAGAATTGGCATAATCTTAGAAGTTATCATGTGCAGTATTAAAAAGTAAAATAAACATAAAAATAAATAGATATTATGGGAAAGATTATCGGTATTGACCTTGGGACTACAAACTCCTGCGTGGCAGTGATGGAGGGTAACGAGCCCGCAGTCATAATAAACAGTGAGGGTAAAAGAACCACACCCTCTGTGGTTGCCTTCGCAGAAAACGGAGAGAGAAAAATTGGCGATCCTGCTAAAAGACAAGCTATTACTAACCCAACTAAAACAATCTCCTCAATCAAGAGATTTATGGGTGAGAGTTTCGACAGAGTACAGCTTGAGGTAGGCAGGGTTCCCTATAAAGTAGAAAAGGGAGACAACAACACCGCCAGAGTAAATATAGACGGCAGACTTTACACCCCACAGGAGATCTCTGCAATGGTTCTTCAAAAGATGAAAAAGACTGCCGAAGACTACTTGGGAATGGAGGTAACAGAGGCAGTTATTACAGTTCCGGCCTACTTTAGCGACTCGCAAAGGCAAGCTACCAAAGAGGCAGGAGAGATTGCAGGGCTCAAGGTTAAAAGAATAATCAACGAACCTACGGCTGCTGCTCTTGCTTATGGTTTGGATAAACAGCACAAAGATACTAAGGTGGCTGTTTTTGACCTTGGCGGAGGTACTTTTGACATATCTATTCTTGAGCTCGGCGACGGAGTGTTCGAGGTTAAATCTACAAATGGAGACACTCACCTTGGTGGTGACGACTTTGATCAAAATATTATAGATTGGCTTGCCGAGGAGTTTAAATCGGAGAACAGCGGTCTGGATTTGAGAAAAGACCCTATGGCACTTCAAAGACTAAAAGAGGCCGCAGAGAAGGCCAAAATAGAGCTCTCCAGTCAAACCTCTACAGAGATAAATCTACCATACATTATGCCTGTAGATGGTGTTCCTAAACACCTTGTAAAAACCCTTACTCGTGCAAAATTCGAACAACTCTGTGATAATCTCATTCAAAGAACCATAGAGCCGTGCCGCAAAGCACTGAACGACGCAAATCTTAAAGCATCAGATATAGACGAAGTTATCCTGGTTGGCGGATCAACAAGAATACCTGCAATTCAACAAATTGTAGAGAAGTTCTTTGGTAAAGCTCCAAGCAAAGGGGTTAACCCCGATGAGGTTGTAGCTGTAGGTGCTGCTATACAGGGAGGGGTGTTGGCAGGAGACGTAAAGGATGTTCTTTTGCTTGACGTTACTCCACTATCGTTAGGTATTGAAACGCTAGGCGGTGTTATGACAAAATTAATTGAGTCAAACACTACAATACCTACAAAGAAATCAGAGGTATTCAGTACTGCAAGCGACAATCAACCATCTGTTGAGATTCACGTTCTACAAGGTGAGAGGCCAATGGCAAGAGACAACAAAACTATAGGAAGATTCCATCTAGACGGTATAGCTCCGGCTCCAAGAGGTGTTCCTCAGATTGAAGTTACCTTTGATATAGACGCCAATGGTATTTTGAATGTTTCTGCAAAAGATAAGGGCACGGGTAAAGAGCAGAAGATAAGGATTGAGGCGTCAAGCGGTCTTACAGAGGCAGAGATCAACAAGATGAGAGATGAAGCAAAAGCTAATGAGGCGGCCGACAAAGCAGAGAGAGAGAGGATAGACAAGATAAACAGCGCCGACTCAATGGTTTTCCAAACCGAGAAAAACCTTAAAGATTATGGCGATAAAATATCTCCCGACAAGAGAGCTGCAATCGAAAGTGCACTTTCAGCCCTAAAAGAGGCACATAAATCACAGGACATAACTGCAATAGACAAAGCCATGGAGCAGATGAACAGTGCATGGCATGCAGCTTCTGAAGATATGGCAAAAGCAACCCAGCAACCATCAGGTGAAACCGGCTCTACAGGCAATGGTTCGGGTCAAGGATCAACTTCGGGCTCAGACAAAGAGGTAACCGATGTAGATTTCGAAGAGGTAAAGTAGGGTAAAAAACATTTTAACCCCCGATGAAGCCGCTGTTAAATTAATCTTAACAGCGGCTTTTTGGTATCAGTATTTATAGTATGAGTAGAAAATTAGATATATTTGTAACAAAAATGAATTATGAAAAAGTTTATCAAGATTATCTCGGTTGTCATAACACTTCTTCTAATGTCTTCATCGATAGTATGGGCACAGAGTGAACAGAGAGAAGATCTGCAAAAAGAGATTGCCTCGTTAAAGCGTCAATTGGATAATTTTAGACATGCTCACGACGAGATTATAAAGAGAGTAGACGACCTCATGTGGCACAAGAGACTAGAAGATATCGCTTATGTAGATAAAGTTAGATTAACAGGTCCGCCAAGATGGAGACCACTTCGTGAAGATGACAGATTTGCTTCAAACCCACTTCAATTCTACAGTTATGTTTTTATACCTCGCTCTGTGGATAAATCAAAGAAATACCCGCTTATTGTTTTACCTCATAGCGGCATACACGCCGATTTCTCTACCTACTATGCACACATTGTTAGAGAGCTTATAGCTCAGGGGTATATAGTGGTTTCGGCAGAGTATAGAGGAAGTACAGGATATGGAAGAGCTACTTATGAAAATATCGATTATGGAGGGCTGGAGAACGAAGATGTGCTTGCCAGCAGAGACTACATGATAGAGAATTACTCAATTGTAGATGAAAGTAGAGTGGGTATTATCGGTTGGAGTCACGGAGGGATGATCTCTCTTATGAACATCCTAAAATATCCGAATAAATACAATGTGGCATTTGCCGGAGTTCCGGTAAGTGATCTCGAGAACAGACTGGCCTCTCACACCCCTGATTACACAGCATATTTTACCGCCAAATATCATATTGGTGAGACCATTGAGCAGAATCCGATGGAGTACAAAAGAAGATCGCCATCATTCTATGCCTCAAAACTGGAGAAACCACTTCTTATATATACCAACACTAACGATAACGACGTATATGTAGAGGAGGTACTGCTTATGATTGACTCCCTTAAGGCCCATAAAAGAGTTTTTGATTATAAGGTTTTCCAAAACGCAGCCGGAGGGCACGGATTTGATAGAATTGACACCAAAGAGGCAACCGAAATTCGATTCACAATATACAAGTTTCTGGAAAAGTATCTCTCCCCGCCTAAACCTTTCAAGAGACACTCAGATATGAGAAAAGCCGCTTACTTCTTTGACTAAATGTCAAGACCAAAAAATTTAAGGAGAGTTCTTTCGCCTCCCCAAGTAAAGGGATTCAGGCCCTTAGGAAAAACTACCTCTGGCGTTATAGTCATCAATCTTGAGGAGAAGGTATTCTTACACAGCGATCGGAGCTTAAATCTACAATAGAGCTCTACTTTGCCCGTTGTGCATTTTTTGCCGTTTACTACATAACAACCAAACATGTGGAGTACGTATCAAATCCATTTTCGCAATTTGAGAGAAAGTGGTGCCGCTCTTCCATTGTTTGGGAATAGGAATGATTTTTATCCAACCAGAGGATATCACACTAGGGAGTATTCTGGATATTATAAAAGGCAATAGCTCTCTTTAAGGAGTTATAAATGACATTCCCAGAAAATTATTTGTAAATTCGCACTCAAATATTTTTGTAATGGGCAATCTAATAAATGCTCTAAGGCAAGACGTAAGGTTTATAGAGGGGCTAAAAGCTTGCATCAACTGTGGTACATGCACTGCAATCTGCCCGGCCGCCTCGGTATCTGATTATGATCCCAGGGCAGTGGTAGATCTTGTTCAGTGGGAAGATGAAGATGAGATCAGAAGATTGCTAAGCTCAGATACTATTTGGAGATGCGGAGAGTGCTTCTCCTGTAAAACCCGATGCCCTAGAGGAAATGTTCCTGCAAGTATTATACAGTCGTTAAGAAACCTATCTATAGACACGGGGCTGTTCAAAGAGAGCGAAGAGGGACGAAAGCAGAGAGATATTAAAAGGACAATAGGAGACCATATACTAAAATATGGTTACTGTGTATACATAGATGAAGTAAACACCTCAAACTTCCCAGAACAGGGTCCTGTTTGGGATTGGCTTATGAAAAACAGAAAATCTGTTCTCAAAAAGCTGGGAAGCAGCTATGGAGTAGAGGCCGCCGGCTCATTAAGAATCATTCCCGAATCGTCTATGAGAGACCTAAGGGCCATATTTGACATTACAGGAGCAACTGAGAGATTTAAGAAACTAGAAGATCTTTAAAAGAATGACACTAGAAGGGAAAAATATAAAACCTGTTAAAAACAGAGAGTGGCAAAGATATCAGAAAGAGATAGCCGATGATAATTTCTATCTAGCCAGAAGCTGTATAAGACAAAACTTTTTCCCGGCAGCAGAAGATCTCTTTATTAATATTTTGCGTAACCACTTGTCAAAAGATATATACGACGACCCTGCTCAAACCACCTGTACGGGAATAGCTTACCACTCTGCAATAGTGCCTATGGAGACAACCATGACTGTTGTTGCCAGACAATTTGCACTTATGAATGAGAGCGGGTATAAGAATTTTGCCGTATCATGTGTTACCTCCTTTGGAATCTATACAGAGATGCTCGAGACATGGCATCACTTTCCCCATCTTCTGGAAAAGACCAGGGATCTACTCTATAAATCTACCGGAAAAGAGTTTACTGTTCCCGAAAATATTGTACACACCAGCGACCTTATCTTCAAATTCAGAAAGGAAATCTCTTCACAACTCAAATACAGATTGATAAACAAAGAGACTGGAGAACCTCTCAAAGTTGTAGATCATATAGGGTGTCATTATGCAAAGATCTTCCCCGAACAAGCAATTGGCGGATCAGAATACCCTTATGTACTTGCAGGTTTGACAGATGAATTTGGAGGAGAGCAGGTAGACTACCCCGAAAGAAGGCACTGCTGCGGATTTGGATTTAGGCAATATCTTTTAAAATCTAACAGAGGATACTCTGTAGCCAACTCTAAGATTAAGCTCGACTCTATGAAGCCCTTTAACCCCGACCTAATCATCTGCAATTGCCCGGGATGTACATACTTCTTAGACAGGTGGCAATACGTTATTTCTGAAATGGATGGCACTGTGTATAGTAAAGACGGATATGGGATACCCGTTTTGACCTACGAAGAGATTACAGCGCTGCTGCTGGGATACGACCCTTGGAAATCGGGTCTTCAACTACATCAGGTGGCTGTAGAACCTCTGTTAAAAAAGATAGGTATTCAGTTTGACCAATCACAAAAATATCTTGGAGCAGATGGGGAGGATTTGGGAGTTCCCAATTTGCCTTCTGTTCTAAAGCAATAGAATTAAACAGATAAGTTATGGAGTTGATGTTGGCTGTATTCGTTATTGGATACATTGGCATAACAATGGAGCACAGGCTTAAGATAGACAAGGCCTCTATCGCTCTTCTTATGTCGGGTGTTTTGTGGGTTATTTATATAACTCTAATACCTATGAGTACATTGCAGACGAATGGAGAGTCGTTCAATGAATTCATAGCGCACAATCCTCAAATATCCTCCCTCTCTCCGATTGAGCAGTGTAGGAGGTTTATAGTGGATTTCCAGCTTGTTGAGTATCTCGGTGATATCTCCTCTACCCTATTTTTTTTAATAGGAGCTATGACCATTGTGGAGCTTATAGATGCTCACAACGGATTTGAGTTTATTACCGAAAAAATTACTAGTCGCGACAAAAAAAGACTGCTTTGGATAATCTCAGGCATCTCATTTATGATGTCAGCTGTTCTTGATAACCTTACAACGTCCATTGTTATGATTATGCTTGTTAAAAAACTTGTACCCAACTATAAGGAGAGATGGGTATTTGCAAGTATGATTATTATCTCTGCAAATAGCGGAGGTGCCTGGTCTCCTATAGGGGATGTGACAACCATTATGTTGTGGATCAAGGGCAAGATATCATCTTGGCCATTGATGAGCTCCTTGTTTATTCCAAGCTTGGTGTCAACTCTGGTACCGCTCTATTTTGCCGGTAAAATGTTAAAAGGGACAATAAACAACCATACGGTAAATAGCATCAAGAGCCAAGAGGTACCGCTGGATAAAAAAAAGCGTCTGGAGATACTTGTTCTTGGTATTATCTCTCTACTCTCTGTACCTGTTTTTAAATATTTAACAGGTCTGCCGCCATTTATTGGAGTGCTAACATCCCTTAGCATGATTTGGATATTTACAGAGATTATCTACTCTAAAGTAGATGTTAAAGAGTCTGTAAAGAGAAGGGTGACAAATGTGATCAAAAGAGTAGATACGGCAACAATCCTTTTTTTCCTGGGTATATTAATGTCTGTGATGGCTCTTAAGGCCACAGGTTTGTTAAATATGCTGGGAGAGGAGTTAAACAAACTAACTCAGAATGTTTATATCATAGATATTACCATTGGGATTATGTCCTCTATCGTAGACAACGTACCTCTTGTTGCTGTTGCAATGGGTATGTATCCTGTTGCGGGAGATGCACAGTTCTTGCAGCATTTTGTTATGGATGGAACCTTCTGGCAATTTCTTGCCTACTGTTCGGGCGTTGGTGGTTCAATTCTAATCATCGGCTCGGCAGCCGGAGTGGTTGTGATGGGGTTAGAGAAGATAAGTTTTAACTGGTATTTCAAAAATATCTCTATTTTGGCTCTTGCAGGCTATCTGGCCGGAGCTGCCACATACATAATACTTAAAACGTTATAAAAGATCATCTGGTATGATTTTTGCAATATAATAGGTACGAAGAGAATTTTCGGCAGACCGGGGTACTCATACAGAGGTTGATTGGTGGATATAGTCTTGTCATTCATAGATAAGTGCAGCAGTTGTAAGAGTGAATTATCCCCGGTCTTTGCTATGCCCTTTTTTTTTACTAATATTGCAATATATAACAATTGCTTTATGCCCGGTCCATTTGTAGTATCTCACACAATCCTCTTCGCTGCAATGATAATTTTGATGGTAGTGGTGTACCCGCTTTCCGGAAAAAGACAATACAAAATTTTAAAATCTTGTGGAGGAGACGATTTAAACGCAAAAGTTCTCTGGTATAAGGCATCTTTAATTTGGAGCTGGTTTCCGGCAATAATAATAATAGTAATTACCGCCCTTTCGGGAGGAGATCTAAAAGAGTTAGGTTTCAGATTACCATCACAAGATCATTTTATCAATAGCAGGTGGCTTTATGCGGCTTCTCTGATTGCATCTGCCCTCTATCTTCTTTATAATTTGTACTGTTATGCATCACTGCGCTTCAGTTCAAAAATAAGAGCACATCACCGAGAGAGACTCCCAAATCAAATTAGACTGCTTTTGCCTGTAACAACTCAAGAGAAGAGGTTGTGGGCGCTACTCTCTTTCTCTGCAGGAGTAACTGAGGAGATCCTATACAGGGGTTATCTATTTTTTGCTATAATGCTTCTATTCCCCTCTGTTTCGCCTTATATTATTATTGTCATTGCCTCCGTTCTTTTTGGCATCGGTCATCTTTATCAAGGTAGAGAGTTAATTAAACCTATGTTGGCCGGTTTGCTTCTCTCATTTATATATCTCTTTTCGGGATCGCTTTATATAGTTATTGCTCTCCATATCTTACAAGACTTGGTAGCAGGAGAGATTATGCGTCCTAACACAGAAAAACAACCACAATAGATGTTTAAATTTTTCAATATATCATATTGCTCAGACAAGTATCAATATACTATGGGCAAAACTTTTTTCGACGAGGGGATGGAGAGTAAGAGAGCTGTTTTCAATCTGTTTTACAGAAGCGCTCCCGACAAAAACAACTGGGCTGTGGTTAGTGGAATAAAGGAGGCACTGGAGATGATCATCTCTTTAGGTACTCAGGAGGCCGATTTCTTTCAAAAATTCCTACCCGGTGACGAGTATTACGAATATCGTAAACTTTTAAGTAAGCTTAAATTTACAGGAAATGTTTACTCTATGGATGAGGGAGAGATAGCTTTTCCAGGTCAACCAATTTTAATAGTGGAGGGACCTCTGCTGGAAGCGCAGCTATTAGAGACGCCGTTACTCTCAATAATGAACCATCAGATGGCAATCGCAACTAAAGCATCCAGGGTATCCAGGTCTACATCAAAACCCGTAAGTGAGTTTGGCTCCAGAAGGGCTCATGGCCCCTGGGCTGCAGCTTATGGTGCAAAAGCAGCATATATTGGAGGGTGTTTGAACACCTCTAACATAATAACTTCAGATATTTTTGACATTCCTTCTACCGGAACAATGGCTCACAGCTACATAAATGCATTCGGCTGCTCTGTATCTGGAGAGCTTAAGGCATTTAACTCCTATATAAAAAGCCACTTTGGAGAGCCGCTTGTACTACTGGTAGATACCTATGATACACTTAGGTGCGGAATAAAAAATGCAATCCGTGCATTTAGAGAAAACGGTGTAGATGACACTTATCCCAACAGTTACGGAATAAGACTAGACAGCGGAGACCTTACATATCTTTCAAATGCTTGCAGAGACGAGTTAGATGCAGCAGGGCTCAAAAGGTGCCGAATCTTTGCTACAAACTCTCTGGATGAATACATTATAACAGAGTTAGAGAGGCAAGGGGCCAAGATAGATGCATACGGAGTAGGCGATGCAATTGCAACAAGTAAACACAACCCCTGCTTTGGGAATGTTTATAAATTGGTAGAGATAGATAATCAGCCGGTTCTCAAACGTTCAGAAGATAAAAGCAAAGCCATCAACCCGGGATTCCAAATAACATACAGAATCATTCGTAACGGAATGTTCAAAGCAGATGTTACCTGTCTGAGAGGAGACAACATGTCTCAATCTATTGAAAGCAGAGATAATATTGTCATTAGGGATGAGTATGACGACACTAAAGTCACCTCATTTGAAAAGGGGAGTTATGAGTTTAGAGCCCTTCAAAAAGAGGTTGTTCTTAAGGGTGAGGTGATAATGAGGCCACGGAGTGCTTATGAGAGCAGAGAGTTTTATCTGAGTAATCTGGCATCGCTTAACGAGACACAAAAGAGGTTGATTAACCCGCACTACTACAAAGTAGATATCTCCGACCCCTTGTACGACCTTAAGAACAGACTGATTAACTCACTAATCAAAGAGATTAAAGAGTATAGCCATGAATAGTAAAAAAATACACCTGGTTGTAGATATGCTCTACGACTTTATTGAGGGATCGCTTGCATGTAAAAATGCCGTAAGCGCAGTTGAGAATAGTGTACAACATATTAATAGTAATAGAGACCAAAGTGTTCTCTATATAGCCGACTCTCACCCTTCCAACCACTGCTCATTTGTAGGTAATGGAGGTGTTTGGCCTCCTCATTGTGTACAGGGAACAAGAGGGGCAGAGATTCATTCCCACTTTTACATTAATATAGATGAAGAGTTCTCAAAACCCAATGAGAACAATATCTTTTTAAAAGGATGCGACTCCAAAAAGGAGCAATATTCAGGATTTGAAGCTTTTCAAAAAGATGGAAAATCTCTCAGTGAGTTTCTTAGAGGTGAAGATGCAAAAGAGATCATTATCAGTGGTATTGCAACCGAATACTGTGTAAAAGAGACAGTTAAAGATCTATTGAGAGAGGGATTTAAGGTAACAGTTATACAAGATGCTCTTGCCTATGTAACTAAAGAGGGAAGCATGGCTACAATCAAAGAGTTAAAGAGGCTTGGTGCAACAATAATCTAAAATTTATAAATATGGTGTATATTGGTCTTGATCTGGGAGGTACAAAAGTGTCGGGAGCACTCTTCACAGAGAGAAACGTTATGCTGTTAAGTGAAACCCTCTATCTTGAAGGACGAGTCGGCGATTCGGTTTTTGAACTTATATCTCAACTATGCAATCAGCTGCTGGAGAGAGGATCTATAAAATCACACCATAAAAAAAGCATTGGGATATGCGTTCCCGGAATTGCCTACTCAAAAAGCGGCGATGTTTGGGCTCCAAACATACCAGGATGGGATTGCTATCCGCTGAAATATAAATTGTTGGAGCGTTTTCCCGGGTCGGTAGTAACAGTAGAGAGCGACAGAACTGCTTATATTATGGGAGAGGTTACTATGGGAGCAGCAAAAGGTTGCGAAAATGCAATCTTCATTGCAGTTGGAACAGGTATAGGTGCAGGTATCCTAATAGACGGGAGAGTACTGCACGGAGCTTCCGATATAGTTGGTGCTACCGGATGGATGGCACTAAAAACTCCATATGATAGTGAGTGGGATAGCTGTGGTTGCTTCGAGAGTCATGCATCGGGTGCCGGAATTGCCAAAACGGCAAAAAAACTGGTAGCAAGCAAGATGGAGAGTGAGGGATACACCGGAGCACTAACTAAAATTAATTTAGATAAAATTACCGCTCACAATATTTTTGAGGCATACGATAAGGGAGATGAGATTGCAATTGAGGTATTAAATGGTGCAATTGAGATGTGGGGTATGGCAGCTGCAAACTTTATAAGTCTCTTTAATCCTCAGATGATTATTTTTGGAGGAGGAATTTTTGGTCCGGCCACAAGGTTTATAGATGATATCTATGCCCAAGCATTAAAATGGGCTCAGCCCCTGGCTATAAAACAGTGTAAGTTCTCTGCCACTCAGCTCCCCGACACTGCCGGTCTTTACGGAGCAGGAGCTATTGCACGCATTGCTCATATGAACGATAGTCTAATAAACGCCAAATAAACCTATGGAAAAACTTGTAAAGACAAAGGTTCTCATTGCCGGATTTACCGGGATGATATTTTTTGGAGTAGCTTTTGTTATTCTGGGAGCTGTAATGCCATCTCTTTTAGAAAAATTTTCAATAGATCACACTCAGGCCTCTATGCTTGCAGGGCTATTACCGGTAGGTATCCTTTTTGGGTCCCTGCTTTTTGGACCTGTAATTGATAGGTTCGGGTATAAATCTCTTATCATAACTGCCAGCTTAACAACATTTTTTGGATTACAGTGGCTTGCTCTATCAGAGACAATTACCTCTGCTCGTATCTCAATATTTCTGATAGGTCTTGGAGGGGGAGTACTTAACGGCCTTACTAACTCACTCGTCTCAGATATCTCAACAGATAGAGAGAGGGCCTCTAACCTAAGTATTCTAGGTGTATTTTATACTGCAGGGGCACTAACAATCCCTCTTTTATTTGCAACACTTTCCGGTATATTTACTTATGCGGCAATCACATCGGGGGCCGGCTTTCTAGTACTTCTCTCTGCTCTCTACTATATTTTCATAAACTTCCCCCAAGCAAAACATAAACAGGGGTTACCTTTGATTAAGATGTTATCTGTAGCAAAAGAGCCATTTGTACTACTACTTAGTTTTATACTATTTTTCCAAAGCGGAATAGAGGGTATCTCCAACAATTGGATTCCGGAGTATCTTAAAAGCTACAAAGAGTTTGGCAATGAAAATTCTATGTTGGCACTAACAGCTCTTATTGCAGGAGTCGGAATAGGAAGAGCATTGCTTGGTTTTATACTCAGAAGAACACAAGGGGGTGTTGTCTTGTCTGTTAGTATGATTATGGTTATATCCGGAGCTACTCTGCTTGAATTTACAAGCAGTAACTTAATGGTTTTCTCAGGCATCTCCCTTATAGGTATAGGGTTTGCATCTACCTTCCCAATTGTTTTCAGCATGCTTGGAACAAAGTATAGAGAGGTTTCGGGAACAGTGTTTAGTTTTGCTCTTGTTATAGCTTTAACAGGAAATACCCTTCTTAATTTTCTCATAGGGCAAATTGGGCTTAATAGATATCCTACCCTTATTGCTTTATGCGCGATAACTATTATTACTCTTTTTACAATTAACAATTCATTAAATAAAAGAAAAAAATCATGTTAGCACTCGAGTGGTTAAAAAATGCAAGAGACGTTATGTCTAAAATTGAGGATTCTCAACTGGAAAATATAAGGAGAGCTGCCGAGGTTATGGCAGACTCCATTGAGCAGGGAAGGTGGGTTCACACTTTTGGATGCGGACACGCAACTATTCCGGTTGAGGAGATGTACCCCAGAATAGGCGGCTTTGTTGGCTTCCATCCAATATGTGAATTACCACTTACATTTTTCACAAAAATTACAGGTGAAATGGGTATTCACCAGTTTCTCTTTCTAGAGAGAGCAGAGGGTTACGGAAATGCAATAATGAAATCTTACAACTTCGATAAAAGAGATACAATGTGGATCTTCTCTCACACAGGTATCAACAATGTAAATATAGATGTTGCATTGAAAGCAAAAGAGCTTGGAATGAAGGTTATTGTATTTGGATCTGCATCTGAGTCTGTTGGAAAGAAGACCAGGCATTCATGCGGTAAAACCCTATTTGAACTGGCCGATTTGGTAGTTGACTCATGCGCACCTCTTGTAGATGCCAGTGTACCTCTTAAAAACCATTACGATAAAGTTGGGCCGGTATCTACAGTAGCATTTATAACCCTTGTTTGGATGACAGTGACAACAGTTGCCGAGATTCTTGCAGAGAGAGGCGTTAAACTCTATATACACCCTTCTCATAATGTTCCTGGAGACACAACAGCTCACGACAGATTGGATGCTTGCATTGCAGAGTACAAGAGCAGAGTTGCAGGCATATAACAATATCCTGATTTAGTGCATAATAGGCAACAAGTATCAAGAATGGAATATTTTTTGTATGTTTGCACCCTGTTATGAACTTTAAAAAGTTATTCAACACAAAGCACCATATGAGCATTACGACTTTAACGGCCGTAGTGCTCTTTTTTGTCTCCTCTCAAATATATGCCTCAGACACTATAAAAAATAGATCACAAGACTCGCTGCTGCTCTCATCAAAAGAGCTCAGAGATCAAAAAAAAGAGGCAAAATTTCTTCAAAAAAAGAGAGATAAAGAGATAAGAGACAGCATCAGATATATAAAAGACAGCATCAGATGGTCTCAACCGAGAATACTAAAGACATATATTCTGGAAGACTCCATGAAGTACAAAAGACTCATAACATGGAGACACGACAGTTACTTTAACAGTATTACCCTTATCTCTCCCGACACTACCTTTAACGACAACTACTACGAATACCCTCATATGAGAAGAGATGTAGGAGCTGCCTATCTTGGTGTTGCCGGTTCGGCAACACAGACACATAACTACTTTAAAAGAGAGCGGTTAGATATTTTCGAGCCTTTCGAGGTTTACCTTCCCTATAGTAATACTAAAGAGACTCTACCCTTCTATAACGTAAAAACACCCTACACCGAGCTGGCTTACTGGGGAACTCTCTTTGCCAACAGAGACAAAGAGGAGACCAACATTAAGTTTATGCACACTCAGAACCTATCACCGGCTCTCAATATAAACTTTAACTATAACAGATACGGGGGGAAGGGGCTGTTAGGCAGAGAAGCAACAGATAATAGAACCCTCTCCATAACCTCCAATTACCTTGGAGAGAGGTATGTTATGCACTCTGGATACATATTTCAAGGGGTAAAAAGGGAGGAGAACGGCGGTTTAACAGACGAAAGAGTTGTACTAGACACAACATTTGAAGATACTAAAGACTTGGCATTCCGATTATCTCAGGCAGATAATCACCTAAAGAGAAACACTCTGTTTCTAACTCACTCTTATGGTGTTCCTATAAGGATGTCTAAATCCGACACTCTTAACAGTGGAGAGGGAACTATTACATACTTCGGCCACTCCTTTGAGCTCTCATCTTACAGTAAAAAGTACACCGACCTTATTGACATCAACGACACCACAGCAAGGGGGATGTACAACAACCAGTTTCTGCTGTCCAAGACCTCCAGTTTCGACTCTGTAAGGGTTAACAACTTTGAAAACAGATTTTTTATAAGACTCCAGCCCTGGGCTAAAGATGCTGTAGTATCTAAACTCGATGGAGGTTTGGGATATCAGATTCTAAGTATATACAACTTTAAGCCGGAGCAATATATAGGAGAGAGGAGTAACAACAAATACGATAATCTCTACCTATACTTTGGAGCCAATGGCAATTTTAGAAAATATTTCAGGTGGAATGCTATGGCCAAATATCATCTGGTAGGATACTACGCAAATAATTTTGCGCTTCACGCCAATGCTGGAATATCTCTATATCCAAATAACCGAGCAATTCATTTAACAGGGAGGTTATCAATAGAGAACAGACGGCCAAGCTGGTTCAGCAATAACTACTTCTCAAACCACTACTACTGGAATAATAACTTCAACAATATAACTGAGACACGTCTGCAAGGACAATTAGACATACCCTCAATTAAGGCAGGTGCCACTTTTGGGTACTCAGTAATCAATAACCTAATTTACTATGGAATTCAGGGTATTGCAGCACAACACAGCAATCTTATAACAGTAATGTCTGCAACACTCCAAAAAAACTTCAAAATTGGATTCCTACACCTGGACAACAGGGTACTATTACAACAATCCTCAAACAATGAGGTTCTACCGCTTCCGGCAATCAGCGCAAATCTAAGATACTATATGCAGTTTGTATTGGTTAAAGACGTACTCACTGCTCAGCTTGGTGCAGATGCTACTTTCAATACAAAGTACTACGCACCTGCTTACAGCCCTGCGCTTGGTATATTTCACAATCAAAAAGAGAGAGAGATAGGTAACTATCCTTATATAGACGCCTTTTTGAATCTTCAGTGGAAAAGAACAAGCATATTTGTCAAATATATAAATGCTGCTCAAGGGTGGCCGGATAGCGATTATTTCTCAGCACACCGTTACATGAGGCCTCAGAGTGCCATTAAATTTGGTATTCACTGGCCCTTCTACGTAAAATAATCAAATCATCTAATGAGGCAAATAGTAAAAATCTTATTTATATCTGTAATTATAGTAATTCAACCACTTCTATCGTCGTCTGTAGAGGGTATTAAAGAGGAGAGATACACATACTTTCTTGAGGGAAAAGAGCTAAAAGCATTAGTCACAATCAAAGGCGGAGTATACATCAATGACGGCCATCCTGTTGGTTTTCATTTCGATCTTCTGAACAGATTTGCAAACCATCAGAGATGTAATATCATAATCAACCCGGCTCATAACAGAGATCCCTGGAGAGAGCTGGCAGAGGGTAAGGTAGATCTTTTAGTTGTAGATGCGGCGCGTGACTCAATACCCTTCGAGTTTGCCGACAGAGTAATTTCGGGAGTAGATCTTAACGACAGTGAGCAAGTTTGGGTTGTTAGAAAAGAGAACTACCAAATGTTGCAAAATATGAACTATTGGTTTGGATACTTTAGCCATACAAAAGAGTATAGTCAATTGGTATCAAGCTACTATAGAAGGTATAGCCGAAACCGATTCCCCTCGGGCCCTGTATCTGTATTATCTCCGTACGATTCCCTAATAAGAAGCTACTCTGCTCAAATAGGATGGGATTGGAGGTTGTTAGCATCGTTAATCTATCAGGAGTCTAAATTCTCAATAAGCGCAAAATCGGGTAGAGGCGCGCATGGACTGATGCAAATTATGAGCTCTACAGCAAGGCAGTTCAATATTGAAAATATTTACGATCCAGAGCAGAATATAAAAGCAGGAACAATGCTCTTAAAGAGACTATCGGGCCTATACTCATCGCCACAGATTGATTCGGTTAATAAGATAAAATTTATACTTGCTGCATACAATGCAGGTGAGGGAAGAGTAGAGGATGTTAGAAGAGTTGCTGAATACAAAGGGTTCGATCCTCATAATTGGGATTCGGCAAAAGATGCAATATTATATATGAGGAGCGGAGATAAACTCCCCGAGGGAGTTGTCAAATTTGGCAGGTTTAAAGGTGTTGAGACTCTCAATTTTGTAGATGAGGTGCTCACACGATACGAGAACTACAAAGTTATGGTAAAGTAAACCGTATATCGGAATCTATTTTAACCTGAGTGTTGTGTCGGGACTAACCTTAGATATAAACACAGACGGAATCATCAACAGTAAAGCAATAAGGAGTATGGCTCCAAGGTTAAGAGCTGCCAATTTGTACCAATTTAAATAGATGGGTACATGGTCTACAAAGTAGTTTACCGGGTCTAAAGGAATTATACTATATCTAATTTGTATCATGGCAAGGGAGATTGCAATAATATTTCCGGCAATTACTCCATAGAGAACCATCTTCATAGATCTGAGCAAAAATATCTTGTGTATAGATGAGTCTCTCATTCCCAAAGACTTAAGCAATCCTATCATAGATATCTTTTCAAAAAGCAAAATCAGAAGGCCGGAGATCATATTAAACCCGGCAACCGATACCATTAAAATCATTATGATTAAAACATTAAAGTCTAAAAGAGTAAGCCAATCGAATAGATGCGGAAACATCTCATCTACTCTTGTGACGTAATAGGCCTCTTCAAACGGAGACTCTTCAATTATCTGTTCAATCTTTTCTGCAGTTTGTTTAAGATTTGTACCACTTTTTAGTCTGATCTCCACACCGCTCGCCTCAGATTCACTCCACTCATTAACATCCCGTACAGAAGATATTGAAGCAACAATCAAAGATTTGTCTATATCTTCTAGCTGAGCATCGTATATCCCGCACAATACATAACGTCTTACCTTTACATTTTTATCTATAAAATAGAGTATAACATTATCTCCTACCGAGTAGCCCAACATAGATGCCAACCTTTTAGAGATAATCAGCTCGTTAACTCCGGCTGAATCTGCGCCACCCACTAAGGGTAACCTACCTTCAACTAAAACAGAGCCGAAAAACCTCCAGTCAAATGATGTATCCACACCTTTAATCAGAACACCTTGAATCTCCTCCCCTCTCTTTATTATTGCAGATCTGTAAGCGTAGGGAGAAGATGACTCAACCTCTTTTAAAGAGAGGAGCTCATCTAAAAAGCCCGGAGCAGCATTGATAGGATACTGGCTAGTTGTAATTTCAACGCCCGGACTGTGTATTAATATCTCTCCCGAAAATCCCGAAGCTTTCTCCTTTACCTCTTTTTTAAACCCGTCTGTAATTGATAGAGCCAGTATCATTACAATCATACTTATGGCTACAGATATGGTTGCTATTGCAGAACTTCCGCTCGAGAGTCTCCCTTTACCATGAGATCTCCTCCATAAAGATTTAGCTATAAATATAATTGTGTTCAATAATTAAAAAATATTATTATATTTGTGTACTGTTAGTCATTACTTAACCTATTGCTTAACTTCGACCTCTGTAATCGTTTTGATTATAGGGGTTTTCTCATAAGAAACCTTTATGGCCCAATAGAGCAGCCACCCTCTCCAATCTTTCTGAAATATCTGGTCGGTCTCCTGTATTATATACAAAACCAAGCATTTGAGAGTACATAGAGATAAGCGCCCTCTCTTCATCTATCTTCATAGTCTGTGGATCGTAATCCATTCCCAGGTCTTTAAAAAACTGAACAAGGGTATCTTCCAAAAAAATAGATCCCTGCTTAAAAATATTCAAATAGAAAAGGATTTTACCCTGATTATCGACATATACAGGTACAAATCCTCCGGGAAAAGATAGTGGATATACAGGCAGTCCGGCAGACCTGGAGAGCAAAAAGTAGGCAAGAGATACTGTGACAGGATTACCTGCTCTAGAAAGTAAAACCCTATCTATCAATGCACTATATGGGTCATGCATCCTAGTATCGGTGTGCTTAAATCTAAATCTTCTGTAGAATATATAATTAAAAATCTTAACGCTCTCTACAGGTGTCTTCTCTCCGGAGAGCTCTATGTTAATCTCATCTGAAAGCTCTTCCAAGGTGTGGTTGTATATTGTCTCGTCGGAAGATGGATCTACAATTTTACTGATTAAAAAGAGGCCTCTCTCCAGCAGAGGTTGGGGGCTTTTTAATAGCTCCTCCAGTTTGTTAATAGAAATCTGAGCTTTTATTCCGTCTAAAATAGTCTGATACCTCTCCCTTTTCTCTAAGTCATCCAATCTTTCTAGCCAAAACCTCTCGACGCTGTCTAGCGCCTCCTCTCCCCTTTCAACAAGTCTTGCTCTTACAGCATCCCTAACAACCATATCGGGATCGTCTATCAGCGATATTAACGAAATCAACTCTGTATCTGCTCTCATAATCTATCCAGTGACATCTCAATTAGCTTTTTTACCATCGGTTTGTAGTCTGGCTGACTCTCATGAAGATGTCTGTTTGCAATTATACAGCACACTGTTGCGGCATCATGTCCCAACAGACCGCAAAGACCTGCAATTGCAGATCCCTCCATCTCGAAGTTAGTAATTCTCTCGTCTTTGAATCTGAAAGACTCAAATCTCTCTACCATATCGGGAAGAGCCAAACCTAATCTTAATACCCTGCCCTGAGGAGCATAAAATCCGGATGCAGAAATTGTGACACCTTTAATGGTGAAATCCTTTAGCGAATCAATCAAAAGAGGAGATGCTGCCGCAAAATATGGAGATGGTAAAGATGGCAACCATCTGCAGTGGTCTTTAAATGCACTCTCCATTGCAGGGTGGGTAACTTTTTCTCTCCCTTCGTACCAGTTGAGTAAACCGTCGCAACCTACAGATATATGAGATAAAACGAATGATCCTAAAGGAATATCGGGTTGTATTGCTCCTGATGTTCCAATCCTGAGTATTTTCAATCTTCTGTGTCTATCCTTTACCTTTCGGGTTTCAAAATCTATATTGGCCAGAGCGTCTAGCTCATTGATTACAATATCTATGTTATCTGTTCCAATACCCGTTGAGAGGGCAGTGATTCTCTTTCCTTTATACAGCCCGGTTACACTCACAAACTCTCTTGAAGAGCGCATAAACTCTCTTTTCTCAAAAAAAGATGCAACCGTTTCAACTCTGCCGGGATCACCAACAAGAACAACAGTATCTGCAAGCTCTTCCGGTTTAAGATGAAGGTGGAAGATTGATCCGTCTGTGTTTATAATCAACTCCGAAGATGCTATTGGATTCATATATTATATCTTTAAATTACAAAAATAGCCAATTGTTTTATACTTTTGCACAAAAATCAAACCACTTATGATACAACGAATCCAGACACTTTTCCTATTAGCTGCATCTGCTCTAACCTTTTCTCTCTTTTTCTCTGTTATGGCTAACGTAACACCGGTGCTAATTATGATAATCGTAAGTTTCTCTGTCTCCTTTGTCTCTATTTTTATGTACAGGAAAAGAGTTCTGCAAATAAGACTCAATGTATTCAACACCGTTATACTGATTGCTCTGCAAGGATGGATTCTGTGGCTGTACCTCTCTGCGCAAGATAGCACCTACCTAACTACAACTGTGGTTTTTCCTGCTGTGTCGGCCATACTCTCTATGATGGCAATAAAATATATTGCCAGAGACGAGGCAATGGTTCGCTCTACATCGCGCCTTAGAGATTCCAAGAAGAGCAGGTAGACTCTATCTATCTTCCTTTGAGCAATATTTTTTGATAACGCTGTAGGCCTCGGGTATCCCCAACTCTCCGGCCTTGCTCATATCCAGACAACCTTTCTCTCTGTCTTGAAGATAGATTTGCACTAAGCCCCTGTTGTAATATGCCTCTCCTAAAAAAGGGAAGAGCTCTATTGCTTTTGAATATTGTAAAATAGCTTCGGGAAGATCGTTAGAGAGGCAGTAGAGGTTACCAAGATTATAGAAGATGTATGGCATGTCGGGTTTTAGAGATGCAGCTTTTTTCATGTCGTGAATTGCAGCAGTATAATCGTAAGTTCTCATTGTGCTCTCACGCACTTTAGCCCTGGTAGCTCCTGAATTATCTAGGGTAAGCACCTGTACGTTACTCTCTATAGATGATATAAAATCTATCATCTCAGATTGCAGAGCACCTCTGTTTATGTAGTAGAAGGTGTTTTCCGGCTCAAGCTCTATTGCTCTGTTATACAACTCTAAAGCATTATTAAACTGTTTGTTTCCTGCCTCTATCAGTGCTTTAGCAAATATATTCCTATGGTTTACAGATGCTCTGTATGCGCTATCTGCAACTATGCTGTATCTCTTTTGAATATCGGCCGAAACTCCGCTATGAGAAGATTTAAGCTCAGTCTCTACCGGCAAAGAGGCAATGAACTCCCTCATCTGATTGTTGTCGTATCTCTTATCCAGAGCAATAAAATCTCTCCTGCTCTCAACCGGTCTGAATTTAAACAGAGGTTTAAGTCTAATATCTACATCTCTGTGTTGAAGCAGTTCATTGTTAAAATCACGCTTGGCAAAATCAGCATCCAGTGCAAGAAGTCTGTCGTACTTTCTGGTTGTGTCTGCAAAAGCAGATACAGAGCTGTCAGACCTCATTGCTCTATACTCTCGCACCTTCTTTTGAGCAATCTCATAGTCGCTCCTGGCAGATGTAAACTGCCCTAATTGATTTTTTACATATGATCTGTTCATATATGCATTTGCAAAATCGGGGTAGAGGTTAATGGCCTGAGAGTAATCGTCCATTGCATCTCTAAAACGCCCTAATTGAACAAAAACCGACGCGCGGTTATAGTAAGCAAGCACATTATTCGGGTTTATTGCAATTACTCTGTCGTAGTCATCTATCGCGTTATTATAGTCACCAATCTGAGATCTTATCAATGCGCGATTATAAAGAGTGAGGGCGTTACCCGGGTCGAGCTCCAGCACCCTCTCCAAATCTTGCAGGGCACCCATAATCTCTTTAATATCATATCTCACCAACGCCCTGTGAAATAGTGCAAATGTATTGGTACTATCCAGTTTAATAGCAGCATTCAAATCTTCAAGGGCCTTCTCGTTCTCACTCTGCATCATAAAGATTCTGGCTCTTCTCACATACCCTTCGGGTTCAAACCTATTTAAATTTATTGCAGTATTATAATCATCAATTGCTCTTAGAGTGTCGCCAAGGAACAGATAGCTTGCTCCTCTGTTCAGATATGCATCGGCAACCTTTGGCTCTCTTCTCAGAAATCTGTTAAAATCTTCTACAGCTTTTTCAAACTGTTGAGATAGAAAATAGGTTACACCGCGGCTGAAATAGAGCCCTATATACCCTGGCCTTAAATCTACTGCCTCTTCCAGATCTCTCAGAGCCATATCGTATTTACCGATTCTGCTCAATGTTATAGCTCTGTAGTGGTAGGCAGGTGTGTATATTGGATTTAACTCTATTGTCCTGTCAAAATCCATTTGCGCACCATAGAAATCGCCAAGATTGTACTTGGCGATACCTCTAAAAAAATAGGCCTCATGCAGAGTCGTATCAAGTTGTGTAAGAATGTTAAAGTGCTCTATCGCCTGTGAATACTTCCCCTCGATGAGCGCCTGTCTTCCCCTTAGAAAGAACTGCTGTTTATCGTATTGTGAAACTCCTTGAAGGTAGGTACCTAGTACAAGCATCAACGTTAACAGAACTTTTTTAATATCTCTTCTCTGCATAAAATAGAATTTATATCACTTATTTAACCAATCCGGCTTAGGCACCTTCCACATCAAGTCTGTTATGGCAGATGCTCTGGCGCTCATGTACGCCGATGGACGATCTGCCCTCCTTTTGAGAGGATTAGGCAATGTAGCGGCAATCAAGGCACTCTCCCTCAGAGTCAATTTTTGTGCCGTTTTGCCAAAAATCTCTGAAGCTGCCGCTTCGGCTCCGTAGACACCTCTTCCCATCTCCGCAACATTCAGGTAGACCTCCATTATTCTTCTTTTCCCCCAAATATTCTCAATCAAAAGTGTAAACCATACCTCTAAACCTTTTCTTACCCAAGATCGGGATGGGAGCAAAAAGACGTTTTTTGCAGTCTGTTGAGATATTGTACTGGCTCCCCTTAATCTCTTTCCGCTTCTCCCGGCCTCTACTGCCTTATCTATCTCAATCCAGTCGAACCCTTTGTGCTCCATAAATCGATTGTCTTCAGATGCAATAACTGCCATTACCATATTGGGAGAAATCTTCTCTAATGCAACCCACTTTTTATGTGTTTTAAAATCTTTATTTCCAATATTTTCAATACTTCTCTGCACCATCAGTGGTGTGACCCATACAGGAATCCATTTATACAGCAAAGTAGATGTAAGAGACAGAAGAACAAAAAAAAGCGGTATGTAAATAAAAATAACTTTAAGAATCTTTATAATCCTATTTTTCAAATTTTTAACCCCTTTTCTTTTTGTAGTTCTCTTTTTCGTTTGCATAATTGGAAGTAAAACAATTATTTTTGACAAATATAAAAAATAATAAATGCATTTACTGGTAGTACTCTCTTTACTTTTTTCACTGGCGGCCTTTACTGAAACATCGGCACAATCTGCAGACCTTGGTAAGTACACTCTCAATATAGACTCATGCAGAATTAAAAGCACACTCTCTTTTATATCAGACGATCTTACAAGGGGGCGTCATACCGGTACTCCGGGAAGTATGATAGTACAGTCGTTTATTAGACAACGGTTTGCCGAGATGGCAATGATCCCTTTTTACAGCAGCAACTATACTCAAAGCTTCAGGGTTGAACTACCGCCCGAAAGAAGCGGCTATTTTTCCAAAGACTCAATAATCAATGGCAGAAACATAATAGGCGTTATTCCATCTCTCTACTACACCGATGAATATATTCTTATATCTGCGCATTACGACCACCTTGGAATAATCGGGGGTAGAATTTACAATGGTGCCGATGATAATGCATCGGGGGTTACAGCACTGTTGACAGTTGCAGATATGTTCTATAAGATGAGATTAGATAGAAGCGGACCAAAGAAAAATATAATTTTTGCTCTTTTCGACGCAAAAGAGATCAACATGGCCGGTTCTGAGTACTTTATGAAAACTCTGCCTATAAATCCTTCGAAAATATCTTATGCTATTAATTTAGACCAGATTGGTTGCACATTTGCTCCGCCACAAGAGAGAGAGGACTATCTACTTTACGTGGCTTCGCCATCTATTCGTAATGAGATAAAAAGAAGAGCAGATTTAGTTAACAATTTTTTTAATGTAAACCTCGAGATAGATCATACATTCTACGGGAGTCAACCTTTTTACGATATATTTCTCAAAACCTCAGACCAATACAACATGATTAAAAAAGGTATTCCATCTGTTATGTTCACCTCAGGGATACATATGCACACATACAAACCCACAGACGACCACTATTTTATTAACTATCCTGTTTTTATTTCGAGAATTAGGTTCATATTCTACCTTGCCGACCATCTCTCCAGATTTTACAAATAGTGGGCAAGAGCTTTTGCTGTGTAACTGCTTCGACAATTTATCAGATTTTCCGGAGTGCCCTCAAAAAGCAGATAACCTCCATTATCCCCCCCTTCAGGTCCAAGGTCTATAACCCAATCGGCACATTTTACAACCTCCATGTTGTGCTCTACAACAACTATTGTATGTCCTCTTGAGATAAGTTCGTTGAATGCATTCATAAGCTTGTCTATATCATGGAAATGCAACCCTGTAGTGGGCTCGTCAAAAATAAACATTATTGAGTCGTTTCCATGCTCTTTACCGAGAAATGATGCAAGCTTTACTCTTTGGCTCTCTCCGCCCGATAATGTACTACTGCTCTGCCCCAGTTGTACGTACGAGAGACCAACATCCATAAGTGGCTTTAGCTTCTCTGCCACCCTTTTTGAAGTAGACTCTTTTTGCGCGGAGAAGAATAAAATTGCCTCCTCTACACTCATGTTGAGAACATCATTTATATTCTTTCCCTTATATCGAACCTCAAGAATGTCTTGTTTAAACCTTTTTCCTCCACAGGATTCACACACCATCTGAACATCGGCCATAAACTGCATCTCAATTTTGATAACCCCATCTCCCTGACAATCCGGGCATCTGCCTCCCTCTATATTAAAGGAGAAGTGCGAATGGCCGTAATTATTTGCCTTTGCATACGGTTGTTCAGAGAAGAGTCTTCTTATCTCGTCATAAACTTTAAGATAGGTTGCGGGATTAGATCTGGATGATTTTCCTATTGGGTTTTGATCTATATATTCTACATGTTTAATTTTAGAAATATCGCCCGTCAAATCTTTATGATGCCCCGGTTTATCTCCAAACTGGTTAATTTTTCTGTTCAAAGCAGGATAAAAAATGTCCTTTACAAGGGTAGACTTACCCGATCCGCTCACTCCCGTTACTGCTGTTAAAACCTTCAGTGGGAACTTTACATCTATCTCCTTGAGGTTGTTTTCGTAAGCACCTTTAATATCAATGCTGTAGCTCCAGTCACGTCTTTTGCCGGGGGTGGTTATTTTATCGATTTTATTTAGATATCTAAGAGTGAGACTATTTTCTATCAGGTCTCTCCTTTTTTCGTCTGCACCACCACAAAATACAATTTCACCTCCATGAACTCCTGCCAATGGACCAACATCTATAATAAGGTCGGACTCTCTCATAATCTCCTCGTCATGCTCTACAATCAGTACGCTGTTTCCCAAATCTCGTAACTTTTTAAGTACCCCTATCAATTGTGATGTGTCTCTTGGATGTAACCCAATGCTTGGTTCGTCTAATATATAGAGAGAGCCAACCAGACTACTCCCTATAGAGCTTACAAGGTTAATTCTTTGGCTCTCCCCTCCGCTCAGTGTGTTGGATGGGCGTATGCAGGTTAAGTATGGAAGGCCTACCCACACCATACAATCAACTCTACTTTTAATCTCTTTTAATATTCTATGGGCAATTTTACTCTCATAATTGTTGAGTTCAAGCGAATTTATGAATTGAGACAGCTCCCATATACTCATCTCCAAAAGTTCAATTATATCTTTTTTGCCTACCTTTACATATAGTGCCTCTCTTCTCAGTCTCTTGCCTTCGCAAAGAGAACAGGTTGTTTTACCCGAGTACCTCGATAACATATAACGATACTGAATCTTATATTTATTCGATTCAATCATCTTAAAAAAATCATTTAACCCCGTAAAGTGGCTATTACCACTCCAAACGAGCTGTCGCTGGTCTTTGGAGAGCTCTTTATAGGGTTTATGAACCGGAAAGTTGAATTTATAAGCCGACTCAATAAACTCATTGTAAAAAGTTTTCATTGTCTCCCCCCTCCAACAAGCAACCGCCTCTTGATACATACTTAAAGAGGGATCGGGAATAACTAAGCTCTCATCTATTCCAACTACCTTTCCGTATCCCGAACACTCCGGGCAAGCTCCCAATGGGTTGTTGTAATTAAAAAGCCACTCCGAGGGCTCCTCAAACATAATTCCGTCTCTTTCAAAAAGTGATGAGAATCCCTTCAATTGGTAGTCTGGTCTTTTGCTCTCGGTTGTAATATATAGAGAATCTCTTTGAGATCCCTCTCCCATCTTTACAGAGAATGCTGTCTGTAAAGAGTCGAACAGTCTGCTTTCACTCTCCTCACTCTTATCATTTATGACTCTGTCTACCAAGAGATAGAGAGAGTCCTCTATACTCTCTTCTCCATTTAGCAAAGACTCAATTTTAATAATTCTGCCTCTATGCCATACTCTGGTAAAACCACCCTCTTTTAGATCGATAAGCTTCTCTACTCTAGCATCTGATCTCTCCCACCCTATCGGTGCCAAAATATAAACAATGTCGTCTTTATCTAAACTATTTACATACTCTGCAATGTCGGCAGGCGTATCTCTCTTTACCTCCTCTCCGCTGATTGGGGAGTATGTTTTACCTATTTTGGTGTATAGCAGTCTAAGATATTCATATATCTCAGTACTGCTTCCAACAGTTGATCTGGGATTTCTTGTATTAACCTTCTGCTCTATTGCAATAGCAGGAGGGATACCCGAGATCTCGTCTACATCTGGTTTACTCATCCTGCCTAAAAACTGACGAGCGAAAGAGGATAGACTCTCTACAAATCTTCTCTGACCCTCGGCAAAAAGGGTGTCAAAAGCAAGACTCGACTTTCCGGAGCCCGAAATACCTGTGATTACCACCAGTTTATCTCTTGGAATCTCCAGGTTTATATTTTTCAGATTATTTACTCTTGCCCCTTTAATTATAATAGATTCAGACATTGGAAATTCTATTTACAGATTTTACTCCTTTGAGTTTTTTAATATTAAAAATGAGTTTATCTAACTGTTGATTATTGGAGACTGCAACCTGCAACCTAGCTTCAAGACGTCCCTTTTGATCGGATATCGAGAAGTGCCTCATAGATATACTTAGCATTGCAACTATCTCCATTATCTGTTGTGCGGCTACTGCCTCTCCGTACCCGCTTATTCTTAAAGTTGCCTGAAAACTGTGGCCCGATGCACCCTCTCTCCACTTTACTTTCTGAACTCTGTACGGGTAGTTCTCTATCAATCTCGAGGCATTCGGACAACTCATTCTGTGTATTTTTATCCCCTCCTTAATAGTTACAAAACCAAAAACCTCATCTCCCATTATTGGGTTACAGCATTTAGATAGTTTAAACCCCACATTATTAACCTTTTCATCTATAATAAGATAATCCGATTGTGCCGTCTGCTCTTTAATCTGTCTTGTAACTACAGTTGGTTGGCTCTCTCTGTCTGGGGCGGGCTCACTCTCTCTTTGGACAAGTATCTGCTTTACTTCAGATATCTCTATCTCTTCATTTGCCAGAGCAGTGTAAAGTTCGGCGGCAGTTTTTAGTTTGTAGTGTCTTATTAAGTAAACAATAATATCGTCGTTGTAAGAGATTTTCCAGTTAGATATCCTCCTCTCCAGTAACTCTCTCCCCTCAAGTGCCCTTTTGCCCTCCTCCTCTTTTAATCTCTGTTTTATTTTTGCTCTTGCTTTAGACGAAACAACGTAGTTAAGCCAATCTCGTGATGGTTTTTGATTTTTGCTGCTCATAATCTCCACCACATCGCCGGTCTTAAGTCTCTCTCTTATCGAACAGGTTTTACCATTAACTTTTGCACCTGAACATTTGATACCAAGGTTTGTATGTATATCAAAAGCAAAGTCAAGTACACTCGAACCTGCAGCCAATCTTCTTAAGTCGCCATCGGGAGTGAAAACAAATATTTCATCAAGAGATAGAGTCACCTCGGTTGCCTGATCCTTTAAACTACCACTCTCCAAAAGACTCTTAACCCCTCCGAGCCATGCAGAGAGACCCTCCTCTCTCTTCACCCCTTTATACTGCCAGTGCGCTGCAAAACCGTTTTCGGCTATATCGTCCATTCTGGTAGTTCTTATCTGTACCTCAATTACGTGACCCTCTCTGCTTTTTACTGTTGTGTGAAGTGACTCGTAACCATTATCTTTTGGCACGGTTATCCAATCTCTCAATCTCTTAGTATCGGGTTCATAATTTTCTGTTACAATAGAGTACACTTTCCAACATAGCTCTTTTTCTCTCTCCTGAGGTGTCTCTACAATTATTCTTATTGCAAATAAATCGGCAACAGATTCATATGGTATCTGTTGGTTTTGCATCTTTTTATAGATAGAGTATGCCGTTTTTGTTCTGCTTTTAAGTGTATACTTTATGTGAGCTTTTTTAAGTCCCTGTTCAATAGGTTTCACAAACAGATCTGTGAGTCTCTTTCGCTCCTGCTCTCCTGCTTTCAGCTTGTTTGTTATGAGTCTGTAGTTTTCGGGGTCGGTATACCTGAAAGAGAGGTCCTCCATTTCACTTTTTATATTATATAGGCCAAGTTGGTGAGCAAGAGGAGCGTAGAGAAGCAGGGTCTCTGTTGCCTTCTTTAACTGTTTTGCCTTTGGGAACGAATCCAGACTCCTCATTATCTCTAACCTGTCTGCCAGCTTTATCAGTGTCACTCTTGGGTCTCTGGAGTAGCTTACTATAAGCTTTCTATAATTATCGGCCTGTAAACCTGTATCTTTTGGCTTAATCTCCGATATTCTGTTAAGACTGGCGGCCATAGAGATTATCTCTTCGGGGTATGACCGTCTGTTAATCTCAAGTAAAGAGTTGTTTAATCGCGATGCTTCATGCAGAAAAACTGCAGCCACCGAATCGGGTAGTAGTCCCAACTCTGTAGCAACAATTGAAGCCACTGCCGTTACATGGTTAAAGAAAGGCGTTCCATCACTCCTCTTTACTCCGTCTAGAACACTCTCTGCCAACTGCTCCGACTCCTTTATCCATTTTCTCTCTTCGACTCCAAGGGAGTCGAGAAATTTTTGCATTTTTTGCGTAAGCATAACTACTATTTTCTTTTTGAACTCTGCTCAAGCAGCTTTCTAAGTGCAATCATCTCATCTCTAAATCGGGCTGCCCTCATAAAATCCAGATCGGCTGCCGCTGCCTCCATTTGACCCTTAGCCGCCTCAATAGCAATTTTAATTTGATCGGGCTTAAATAGTGCCATTACAGGATCTGACAAAAGTGGATTCTGCTCCTCTTTTTCTAACTCATACTCTTTCACTCTTCCCAATACATTCCTCACCTGTTTAACAATCTGCCTAGGAATAATGTTGTGAGCACTGTTATACTCCTGCTGCTTCTTTCTCCGTCTCTCGGTTTCATCTATTGTTATCCTCATCGACTCCGTAACAGTATCGGCGTACATAATAACCTTGCCGTCGACATTTCTGGCTGCTCTCCCTGCTGTTTGTGTAAGAGCCCTGGCACTTCTTAGAAATCCCTCTTTATCGGCATCCAAAATGGCAACAAGAGAGACCTGCGGAAGATCCAGCCCCTCCCTAAGAAGGTTTACTCCAATTAATACATCAAATCTCCCCGCTTGAAAATCTTCCAAAATTTCAACTCTCTCTAGAGTATCAACATCGGAGTGAATATAGCGACACCTTATGTTCACAGATGCTAAAAACTTATCTAACTCCTCTGCCATCCTCTTGGTAAGAGTAGTAACCAATATCCTCTCATCTCTCTCGGCCCTCTCTCTAATCTCCTCTAAAAGATTGTCTATCTGATTTTTTGTTGGTCTAACCTCTATTGGCGGATCTAATAGTCCGGTTGGCCTCACCACCTGTTCTACAATCAAACCCTCAGATGCCATCAACTCATAGTCGGCAGGGGTAGCGCTCACAAAAACTCTTTGACCAATGAGAGATTCAAACTCTTCAAATTTCAATGGCCTATTATCTGCGGCTGCAGGAAGTCGGAATCCATACTCAATCAGGGTCTCTTTTCTAGATCTGTCTCCTCCATACATTGCCTTAACTTGAGGTATTGTTACATGGCTCTCATCTATGAAAGTAAGAAAATCATCCTGAAAATAGTCTATAAGGCAAAATGGGCGCATTCCCGGCTCTCTGCCGTCAAAATACCTTGAGTAGTTCTCTATCCCCGAACAGTATCCAAGCTCTTTTATCATCTCCAAATCGTACTCCACCCTCTGTTTAAGTCTTTTAGACTCCATGTATTTTCCAATATCATAAAGGTATGAACACTGTTTTAAGAGATCGTCCTGAATCATTGACACCGCCTTTTTGGTTCTCTCTTTTGTTGTCACAAAAATATTAGCCGGATACACAGGAACCTCCTCCATATCCTGAATATGAGCTCCGGTTAGAGGGTGAAATAGCTCAATCTCTTCCACTGTATCGCCAAAAAATATCACCCTTACAGCATGATCTGTATAAGCAGGATATATATCAACAGTGTCTCCCTTTACTCTAAATACTCCTCGCTTGAACTCATTCTCATTTCTTGAATAGAGACTGTCTACAAGAGAGTAGAGTAGGCGGCTTCGGGCTAGCGTAGCTCCTCTCTTAATCTTTATGGTATTGGCGTGAAAATCTTCGGGATTTCCTATTCCGTAAAGGCAAGAGACGCTAGAGACAACTATCACATCTCTTCTCCCCGATAAAAGTGCGCTTGATGCCGAAAGTCTTAGTTTCTCTATCTCGTCGTTAATACTTAAATCCTTCTCTATATAAGTATCAGTAACCGGCAGATATGCTTCGGGCTGGTAGTAGTCGTAGTAGGATACAAAATATTCTACCGCATTATGGGGGAAAAAAGCTTTAAACTCTCCATAAAGCTGTGCTGCAAGAGTTTTATTGTGGCTCAATATAAGGGCAGGCCTTTGAAGTCTCTCAATTACATTAGCCATGGTAAAGGTTTTGCCCGAACCGGTAACCCCCAACAGTGTGGCAGCATTTACACCTCCGTTTATATGATTAACCAGCCCATCTATAGCTTCGGGTTGATCTCCCGTAGGTTTGAATGTAGAAGAGAGTTTAAAATCCATCTATTTTCCTTTTGTTATCTCCTTTATAAAATCTTCCAACCCCTTAACTACCTTTATCATCATCTCTCTCTGAAAGGCCTGGTTGGCTATCTGCTCTTCGTCTGGGAGTGAGCTCATAAACATAGTTTCTACCAATACTGAAGGGAATTCTGTTGGGGCATTGAGAGCAAAGTTAAAATTACCTATCAGTCCAAAATTATTAACATTCATCTCGAGCAACCTTTTAAGTACATTTACTGCTATAGGTCTGTGGTCTATATGCCTGTAATAGGTACTTGTGCCCATTGGTTTAAGTGGATTACCACCGGCATTGCAGTGAATTGACACAACTAAATCAACTGCACCTTTTTTGAAAATGTCTATCCTCTCCTGCATAGTCACATCTATGTCTTCGCTACGGCTCATTACAACTGTAGCCCCTCTTTTCTCCAACTCACTTTTTAGCATGTAAGCCATAGCCAGATTAAGATCTTTCTCTTTGATCCCCGATGTGCTTACTGCCCCATTGGCGGTTCCTCCGTGGCCTGCATCAACTCCAATTACTAAACCCTTCAACAGAGCCCTCTTAGACAAACCCAAAGATTGAGGAGCATGTTTTATGCTAATGTCTAAAGTGGTACCGGAATAGTCAACTGTATAACCCCAGTTAAATCTATCTTTAAGCTTTATAATCACAGTAAATACATCGGATGCTGTTTGATTAAAATGGACATAATCAACTGCTTTAAGATCTAAATATTGAGTTATCCAGTTGGAGTTGCACTCTGCTCCATGAATATCAATTACAATTCTGTTCGGCTCAATCTCCCTGTAAATTGTGTAGGGTAATCTCTGCTGTAAAGATACTCTTATTTTATCCTCCATACCCGAGTTTACAACGCTCCACGATCCCGTAAGTGATTTAGCCGGATTTGTCCCCGGTAGTAATCTTTCAGTAAAATTCTTAGGTATATATGAGTACCTGCCCGACGAGAGCTTAACCTTATAAAGATTATTGATTGAATCTAAAACCTCAAGTTTGATTCCTTCGGCTAAAAAATTTATCTTTGCACCGCCAAGGCGATCTTCTCCTGCTCCATAGTTCAGGTATGCTCCGCTCTTTGTTTTAACAACCAAATTTGGATACTCCCCTGACACATCTTGAGAGACTGCCGATATCGGCTTTTTAAAGAAGACGTTAAAGTTTTCGGTGTAAACATCCGATCCTTTTACAACTCTTAACTCAACAAGATTGTTACCCTCTCTAAGCTCGATTTGGGCACCAAAAGAGCCGGTAGAGTAGAGTTTGACAGGAAGATTATTGATAAAGACCGTAGAGCCCCTCTCTGTAGTGCCTGTAATATAATGTATGCCGGCATAAACAGTATCGGCCTTGCCTCTTACAATTTTCGTTTCCGGCGCATTTTGAGCTATGGAAATTATTGGCAAACAAAATGTTAGTAATAGTGCGAATAACGCTGAAGTAGATTTTTTCATGGCTTGATATTTGCTAACGTGATAAGACTGATTAAAGCTTACAAATTTAACTAAAATTATGGGAAGTATAATTTCTGAAAAAAGAGTCCTTAACGGCTTCTTTATAATGGTAGGTCTCATTGTTCTGGGCATTTTTATAAAAAGTGCTGTTGTTTCACTCAAATCGTATGATAGAGTTGTTAGTGTTAAAGGGCTTGCCGAAGTTGAGGTAAAAGCAAATAAAATCATATGGCCGGTGGTATACAAAGAGATTGGAAACGACCTCCAGACCATCTATAGGGCTATAAATACCAAAAATGAAGTAATAATAGAGTATCTTAAGAGCAAAGGGCTGGATAATAGCGAAATTACTATCTCGGCACCACAAATTATTGATATGAGCGCAGAGAGGTATCAGAGCCAACCATCTCCCTACAGATACAATATCACAAGCATTATAACCGTTACATCGGAAAAGGTAGATTTGGTGATGGATGTAATTTCCAGCCAATCAGAGTTGCTTCAAAAAGGAGTTGCTCTACTGGCGGGAGACTATCAGTATCAGACTCAGTTTTTATATACGCTTCTTAACGATATTAAACCCGAGATGATAGAAGAGGCAACCAAAAATGCAAGAGCTTCTGCAGAAAAATTTGCCATTGACTCTAAAAGCAAGTTGGGGAAGATAAAAAGAGCGAGTCAAGGTCAATTTACCATAACAGACAGAGATGCTAATACCCCTCATATTAAAACCATCAGAGTAGTTAGCACTGTGGAGTATATGCTTAGAGATTAATGATTGTAATCTATTTGTATTAAAGCAAAAAAAAGAAAAGAGGTTATTTATATAATTTAAACATTAGTATTATTATGGAAATTTGTAATGTACACGCCCGTGAAATTTTGGATTCAAGAGGAAATCCAACAATCGAAGTAGATGTTCACCTGCTCTCAGGTGCATTTGGAAGAGCTGCTGTTCCTTCAGGAGCATCTACAGGCATAAATGAAGCAATCGAGCTTAGAGATGGCGACAAATCGCGTTATCTTGGCAAAGGTGTACAAAACGCCGTTAAAAACGTAAACGAGATTATTGCACCTGCCATTATGGGAATGAGCGCCCTAAACCAGGCACAGATAGATAAGTTCCTTATAGAACTGGATGGAACCCCAACCAAATCTAAATTAGGTGCTAATGCTATTTTGGGAGTATCTCTGGCTGTTGCTCGTGCAGCAGCAAATTATCTGCAGATTCCTCTTTACAGATATATCGGAGGAACAAACGCCGTAACTCTTCCTGTGCCTATGATGAATATCATAAACGGTGGCTCTCACTCCGATGCTCCTATCGCTTTCCAGGAGTTTATGATTCGCCCTATTGGTGCACCAAGCTTCAAAGAGGCGTTAAGAATGGGTGCAGAGGTGTTTCACAATCTTAAGAAGATCTTCCACGACAGAGGTCTGAGCACAGCTGTTGGTGACGAAGGTGGTTTTGCTCCTGCACTTAACGGAACCGAAGATGCTCTCGATTCAATCATTGCAGCAATTAAAAAGGCAGGATATGAGCCGGGTAAAGATATTACCATAGCTCTTGACTGTGCAGCCAGCGAGTTCTACAAAGATGGAATCTACGACTACTCAAAATTTGAAGGTCCTAACGGTGCAAAGAGAGATGCAGCTGCTCAGGTAGAGTTCCTTAAATCACTTTCGGAGAAATACCCTATCGACTCTATCGAAGATGGTATGGATGAGCAGGACTGGGACGGATGGAAGCTTCTTACCGATGTTCTTGGCTCTAAAATTCAGCTAGTTGGAGATGATCTATTTGTAACCAACGTTCAGTTCCTCAAAAAAGGAATCGATCTTGGCTGCACAAACTCTATCCTAATTAAAGTTAACCAGATTGGTACACTAACAGAGACCCTTAACGCTATTGAACTTGCACACCGCAACAAATTCACCTCTGTAACATCACACCGCTCAGGCGAAACCGAAGACTCAACAATTGCCGACATAGCAGTTGCCACCAACTCAGGCCAGATCAAAACCGGTTCTCTAAGCCGCTCAGATCGTATGGCAAAATACAACCAACTCCTTCGTATAGAAGAGGAGCTTGGCGATCTGGCCGTTTACGGAAGAAAGTAATTTTCAACAGGCTCAAATAGATTAATGAGCACAATCGAGAAAGGTGTCCAGAATTAACTTTTGGACACCTTTAATTATTAAATTATTATCAAAAACTATCAGCGTACCCTTGGGGATATCAAGTGTTCGCATTGCCTCGGCTAATCCATTGATTTCCCTATTGAAATTTTCATTATTCAATGCATAAGTTACCTGTATGGCCTCCTTGATCTTTAAATTATCTTTTACCAGAAATCTGAATCCAAGCCGGTATTGACACACTATGTCATTTTTATAAGTTATTCCTTCATTTTTTTGTGAGTTATTCGGCTTAAAAGTTTGGTTAGTACAATCTAAAGTATATATAGTCAATCCCCACAAAACTGTTTTTTTGGCCGGAGTGCGAAGGTCCAAGGTTTATAAAGGTAAACCGGTTCTCACCTTTATTAAGTGTATGCCTGCCAAAATCTACCTCTGTCACAAATTGGGTTTCTGAACTACCGTCAAAAATATCGCCAAAAGGTCTCCCATTTAGTAGAATTTTGAATTTTCCAAAATTGGCCCCTTTAACAAAGCCAATCTTGATAGCTCCCTCTTTTAAATTCTCCTCGGCATAAAACCTAACAACAAGTGTGTCATCTGCAGAGGCTCCGCTCCAGTTTACAAACGCTTTATTACTTGTAGTAAAGCCTACAGATCTGTCAAAAGAGACTCTTCCCGCACTCCGGTAGTGAAAATCGAGCTGGTCAAACTCTGTCCGACCCTCTCTTATAAAAGCCGGCACCAACTCCAGTCTTTGGGTAACAACCTTTTTTGTAGCACCCTCCTCTCCTGTTAACATCGTTCCGGTAGGGTCGGTAAATTCTCGTGATGAGTATTTTTTGTAAAGGATATGATCTGGAAGCTGATAGTAAAAGGTGACCGGAGAGAAGTTGAGAATTGCATCTGTCCAGCTCCAAACCTCCATATCTAAGACAAGGCTCTCATTGAATGGTATTTTATCGAGAGATCGGTACCGAAGATTTACAGTATAGCCTGCCTCAAGATTACCACTACCATCGGGCTGGGAGATAAACGGGTGATCTGTAAATTTTTCCGGCCTGCACCAGGCGTATCCATAATAATCTTCTGTTCCTGTTCCAAAGTGTGAAGGGAAACTCTCACCATCTACATATATCTTCTCATCTCCCTCTCCCCACCAGGCGTAGGCACTGTTAAAGAGAGTAAGAGCGTCGCCAACAAAGATGCCTTTACCCTTTAATGTAACATAGTTAATATCAAAAGCCCCCTCTCCCAGCTCATCATTGCTCTTTACCCCTCCGGCATCAAGCCTGTTGTACTCTCTCCAGGATGCTCCAAAGTGCATACTTCTATCATTCCACTCCCACTCAATAGGAGAGATCTCCAACATCAATTTTACAGGAAAACCGGCATGGTTGCGTATCGTAATATCTGCCCCCTTATGAAAAGGCATAACCCATCTTGAGGTCATAGAGCCATCTTCATTAACCTCAGTAAAAAATGTAGTGTGAGGAGAGATCTTATACCCTGTACCAAAAAAATCACCCACAGGGCTCCATACCCTTTTAATTCCATCAAATGATATCTCAATTACTACAGATCTTAATGCTTGATTCAAATTAAAATCTTCGCTTCCCGGATTATCTACTCTTAAAGATATCTGTCCAATTGCCCCCTCTCCGGTGAGAGATTCAGTGAAAGAATCCCCCTTTTCAATCACCTTACTGTTGGTTAATCTCTTAGTAAAAACTCGCCTCTCTCCCTCACCTGTCAACTTTTGCGCTGCACTTGCAATATACTGTTCGTATTTTTTTAGCACCTCCCCACAAAAGCTCTCCACCTCTGTTCCGGTGGGATACTCTCTGTAATTGATATTGTAATAGACATTCTCACCTCCAAAACCGGCATTTTTCTCTTTTACATTCTCACTCTCATAGGTGATTTTACAACCTAAGGAGTAAGGTATTGGCAGATAAAGATTGTGCCCTCGTCTGTCGTACCTGTAACTTTTTGGCACAGATGAAGATAATGGCTCCGGCGCAAGTGCCCCTCCACTAATCAGCTCAAAAGGGCTACCTTGTACAGCAGGAATCTCAGATCCATCAATATATATCCTCATTACCCCCTCACCGGGATGGATTCCGGCAAAAGTCATCCAGAATCTTACAATAGCGCCCGGCCCCTGATGGTCAAAGAGGACAAACTCCCTTCTACCCTCTCTTCTCTCTACTCGTATAAAATTTGAGAGATCGAAATTGGCAAACCACCCCGGCTCATCTGCAGCAACGCTCATCCTGTCATAACTACTAAACTGCAGCAACTTAAACTCAGGATTAGGAAATTTTGCCAAAGACTCTCTCGATACCATCTCATTTAAAAGAGAGTTCATAGATACCTGACATCTGCCGTAAGTTGTCAGCAGAGATAGAATAGATAGAATTAAAATTTTTTTCATAATTTAATGCTTGTTAGGCTTTGTTGTTCTTACCCCTCTAAAATTCTTATTAAATCATCATTAATATAGAATACCTCTACACCATCTTTACTAGGTCTAAGAATTTTATAATTTACCAGTTCATTCATATATTTCGTCAATGTCGTCCTAGAGGTTTTCCCAATAATTTTCCCAATTAAAGTAGGCTTAATGTATGGTTGACTGAATATTGCTTCGTTTATCTCCTTGCTATACCATTTTATCTTACCTTTCGCATATTCAAGAGTTGAATCCATCTGAGATAATATCTCATTTATCCTCCTATTAGTCAGTAAAGAGCTCTTTTCTGTTGCCTCTAACATAAATTCAATCCAAGATTCCCATGAATTTCGTTGCGTTACTGCTCCTAATTTGAAATAATAATCCTCTTTGTTTAAAATTATAAACTTTGACATATATACTACCGGTTGACTTAATAATCCTTTACTGAATAGATATAAAAGATTCAGTATCCTTCCTGTTCGACCATTCCCATCTTGAAATGGATGGATTGCTTCAAACTGATAATGAGCTATACACATTTTCAATAATGGGTCTATTGGATAAATTTCATCATTATTCAAATAGTCGACCAAATTATCCAATAACGATTCAATCAAACCTTCTCCTCTTGGAGGAGTGTAGATGATTTCGCCGGAACGAAACTCACTCTCACCTCTTTTTATTACAACTTGTGCTTGTGGAGGCCTATAATTTGTTGTCGTCTCTTTTATCTGGTTAAAAATTTGTTTAATCAAATTAGTATCAATCTTCCGATTTATCTGCAACTCTTTATAGCCGGTCCAAAGAGCTTCTCTGTATTTTAACACCTCTTTTGTTGCCGGATTTAAATTTGATTCTCTATTTGTGTCAGATATTGCTTTATAAAGCTCATCTTCTGTTGTAAAAATATTTTCAATTTCTGATGATGCTTTAGCTTCTTGTAAAGCCAATGTATTTATTAGCATTAGCGGATTTGGTAGTCGATTTAGATTTCCATTTACAGTTGCCAAAGCTCTCGATGCGGATACTAATCGTTTTAAAATAACAGGGTTGTTTTCGATATCCTTATTTGGCGGCAATAATGGTAAATCATTGTACGGCTTTTGTCTATCAAATCTTAGTATTTCCATATACGTTCAATATATTCATTTTTATGAACACAATGCAAATATATGTTCATTTTTTAAAATTACAGCATCTAATGTTCATTTTATATGAATTATTGGACACTCTCTGGTTTCTTCCCATGCCACAACCCTTGCCAAGGTGTCTTTAGTCAGGTGCAAATGTGGTACTGAAGGGTTAGCATTTCCTGTTATTCCTGCATAGCCTACAATTTCTCCTACTATTACCTGATCACCGTTTTTATAAAATTGACCTGTATTTGGATTTATTGTATCTCCCGGTTGAAGATGCCAGTAGGCAACTATAAGTTTATTACCTTTAACATAACTTGCAATTTTTATTCTGTTACCGAAACTTCATTAGCATCAAAACCGGATTGTCATCCTCTCTCAGAGAATCAGAGATTGTTTTTAACTCTTTATTAAGTGCTTCGTAATGATCTTTCAAAAATATGGGTGTAAGTAGAATAGCAGCATAATTGTGATTTTGAGTTAAAGTAAACTGATTCAAAACTATTTCATTATTAATTAATGCCAGTCTAAAATTACATTTGTTGATATCTTGAGATGGTCTAATCCCTTCGGACAGTTTTTGTTGATTTTTTAATTTATTCACTTAAAGCGTTCTTTGACAAATATATAAAATTAATCACAGGTTTTAAGCTGCGTTATTGAATTGTTTTACCGGTGGTTCATAATCAAGACTTGAATGCTCCCGGTGATTGTTGTAAAATTAATAAATTCACTGCAGCATTTATGTAGCTCTACTCCATTTTCAGGAAGTTCCAGGTATATTTTATCGTGCTTAATCGTTCTGAAGAATCTTTCGATGAATGTGTTGTCTGTAGCTCTGCCTTTCCCATCCATCGATATCTGGATATTGTTTTTTTTAAGATAGTTAATGTAGTCATTCGATGTGAATTGGCTTCCCTGATCAGAATTGATAATTTTTGGAATTCCATGACTTTTAACAGCCTCATTAATAGTGTTTACAACCCAGTCGTCGGTCATTGTGTTAGATAGGCTCCAACCCACAATAAAACGGCTAAACAGATCAATAATGGCGAACAGGTACATAAATCCCTTTTTTAATGGAATGTAGGAGATATCGACGGCCCATACCTGATTGGCTTCGGTAATCTGAAGATTCCTCAATAGATAAGGGTATTTATACTTTGCAGGATCACATATCGTTGTTCTGGGTTTAATGCCTTCTGCATTCTCCGGGTACCTCTTGTTGGATCCTGGATGTATAGTAAATCTATTTCTTTCATTATCTCCAATTCCAGAGAATCAGCCACTGAAGGGGTATAATACAAAGAACTCCTGCTAATGCCAAGTAATTCACACTGATGACAAATGCTTAGTGCTTTATGATCTCTATCTATCATATCCTTAAGTTGTTCAAATGGAATTATAGTACTTTTTTTTTAAGCCAGTCGTTCTC